>Ga0070737_10000322_pt1 | contig 110828 bp, 98 predicted proteins | sample Coa_R1_10_FD_66438 | JGI IMG/M metagenome (GOLD analysis project Ga0070737, IMG submission 66438) | Surface soil microbial communities from Centralia Pennsylvania, which are recovering from an underground coalmine fire - Coalmine... | ecosystem: Environmental > Terrestrial > Soil >...
GTCGTCCAGAAAAAAATCTGGGGACCTGATCCGCGTACCCTGGTCGGCACCAGCTTCGCCCCGGGCGGCAAAGCGATACGCGTCGCCGACGGCTATCGTCTCTCCGGCCGATGGAGCTGGGCGAGCGGAATCGATCACTGCGAATGGGCCGTGCTCTCCGCAATCGTTCCGTCTGACGTGCCGTCGGCTCAGCCTTCGATGATGCTATTCATGCTCCCCCGCAGCGACTACCGGATCGAAGACGTCTGGCGCTCGGCCGGGATGCGCGGGACGGGCAGCAATGATGTGATCGTCGACGGCGCGATGATACCGGGGGATTTCGCGATTCCATTTGCCGATTTGCTCGAAGGCCGCGCGTGCGGAACGGAGCTGAATCGCGAACGTTTCTGGCGGACGCCTTTCGTCTGCGGTTTTCCGCTGCTCCTGATCGGCCCCGCGCTCGGAATCGCACGCGGCGCATACAACTACTTCGTCGACTGGATGAAGGTGAAAGCGAACGCTTATACGGGCGTGAGCCTCGCCGGTTCTACTCCGCTGCAAATCCGGATCGCCGAATCGTCCGCCGAGATCGATGCGGCTGAGCTGATCATCGAGCGCGCTGTGGAACGAATGGCAGCGGTCGATGCGGACGAGCTCCGATCGGTGCCGTTTCGCGCGCGCAACTATCGCGATTACGTGCTCGCGTCGCAGATGCTCGTGCGGGCGGTCGACCGGATGTTCGCGGTCGCGGGCGCACGATCATTCTTGAGCGCGAATCCGATGCAGCGCCATTGGCGCGACATCCATACGATCACGTCACACATCGGGCTGACCGCGGATCCGATCTATGAGACTTTCGGACGTCTCGAACTGGGACTGCCTCTGAACAGCCGCAATCCGATGTACTGACGCGCCGCCCGCCAACCTACGCTGGCAGTTCGAAGCCCTTCCAGAACTGGCGCATCATCAGGCGCGCCTCTGAGAGAAAATCCTCTTCGCGGCCGGTGCCGACCACCAGCCGCTCGATCAGATCGTGGCCGGATTTGCCATGTTCCTTGTCAGCCTCGTAATGGACCGACAGGAAACGCAGATGCTTCGGATCGATATGATAATGATGCTGCAGGCCCTCGTAGAGCATCAAATAAGCTTCGACTTCCATCTCTTCGAGCAGGCCCGATGCGCCCATGAAGCGCGGTTTGACGCGCCGGAGCCGATGCAGCAGCGCATTCATCATGCGCGCATCCGCGCTCGGGTGTGATTCGATGAGTTCCCGCCGCGGCAAGCCGAGGCCGCCCTCCCATAGCTCGAACAATAGCTCGAGATGGCCCGCCGAGTTGCTGTAGACCCCGAGCGCCTCCTCGGCAAAGTTCGCCGCACGAACGCGCGCCGCTTCCGGATCGATTTCGCGCATTCGCAGATAGCTCTCGGCGCCGAACAGGTCGGCGTCTCTGACCGTCATCTCGTAATGCTGGATGGGATAATGCTTAAGCTGCTCGCGGGTCGCTTTGCCGTTGTAGACGAGCTGCATGTAGGGATGCTTGTCCAGCTTGAATTCTGACGCGAGCTTGTCGATTTCCCTTCGGAACGTCGCGGCATCCATGGCGCACCTCGCTGGGTTTCCCGATTGCCTGCTGGCCGAACTATTTGCCTGAGAATGACTATTCCCGGTTTATGATGTCAAACGTGAAATTTTTAAGGCTGAGCCCCGTCGATCCGTTGCAGCTTGCCGTTAAACCGACCGGCATCATTTCTCCATGCGTCTTATCAGCCAAATGCCGAGAATCGCCGAACTAACATGACTTCCAAAGCGAAAAGATCGCGCCGCGGTACATCGCCGCCGACGATTGGAACGAGGTTTCCGACCGCATCCCGGAACTTCTGCTCTACTGGTTGCTTCTAATCGTCCGGCGACTAAGCGGCCCAAGCTGTGTATAGGCCCAATAATGCGAAATAGCGATGCGGCTTTGAGACACAAGATGTGGTCACGGCGCTACAGTCCCATTTATTAGCTTAATTCTGCGGCGACATAAGAGAGGTTGGCGTGTCCGCACAACATTAATTCAGTGTCGCTTTATGCCGATTTCGCTGCCAAAAGGGGTCGCAGCGTGCTAGGATCTGTACGCCTGCCGACATCCCGCAACGGTTGTGTATGGTCGCCGTCCGATGGCATGGCAGTTGGATCAGACTTTCAGCGGACGGAAGGAGGAGAGATGCTCCGTCTCAGTCTGAGTACTTGCTCCAACGCAAAGGTAAGTTGATGGAGAAGAACGAGGAACACGCTCCGGATTCCGTGCGAATCTTTCTGGTCGAAGACAACTCCGAGCACGTCTTCATTGCGCTCACTGTCATCCGCCAGATTCTCGGCGAGGCCAGCGAGGTGATCGTCGCGGAAAATGCCGACGAGGCGCTGGACTTGATCGCCCGTTTTTCCGACAACGATCGGCCCGATCTCATCCTGGTTGATCTGCGGCTGCCGCGTAATGGAGGATTCTCGGTGTTGTCGGCGGCCCGCGCCAACGAAGCCTGCGCGCACATCCCGATGTTCGTGATTACCAGCTCGATGTACGATCGCGACATCGCCCAGAGCTACGAACTTGGCGCTTCTGCCGTGCTGTGCAAACCGCTCTCCCGCGCGCGCCTCAAGGAAGAGCTGGCGCGGATCGGGTTACCCGGCGGCATCCCGCCGCTGTAATTCAGGACCATTGCACGAGTTTCGATTCAGCCCCGAGGATTGGTTCTCGGAGCGGATGCCGCTGCATGCTACTCTCCTGAAGTAATGAAGCTCGGCATCTTTTACGAACTGCAGCTACCGCGGCCCTGGAATAGCGATTCGGAGCTCAAGCTGTTTCAGAATTCGCTCGAGCAGGTCGAACTCGCTGATCGGCTGGGGTTCGATTACGTCTGGGCCGTCGAACATCACTTTCTCGAAGAGTACGCGCATAGCTCCGCGCCCGAGGTCTTCCTCGCCGCCTGCAGCCAGCGCGCTAAACGGATCCGGCTCGGACACGGCGTGGTCTTGATGCCGCCCGGGTACAACCATCCGGCGCGCGTTGCCGAACGAATCGCCACGCTCGATTTGGTCAGCAACGGCCGCGTCGATTTCGGCACCGGCGAATCCTCGTCCGAGGCCGAACTCGGCGGCTTTGGCATCCCGCGCGGCGACAAACGCGCGATGTGGCAGGAGGCGCTGGAAGCGACCTGCCGAATGATGTCCGAGGAGCCGTTTCTGGGCTACGAAGGCACGCACTTCCGGATGCCGGTGCGCAATGTCGTTCCCAAGCCCGTGCAGAAGCCGCATCCGCCCGTGTGGGTCGCGTGCTCGCGCCGCGAAACCATTCTTCTCGCCGCGCGGCTCGGCCTCGGCGCGCTCAGCTTCACCTTCATGTCGCCCGACGAAGCGCGTCAATGGGCCGCGGATTACTACGCCACGCTCGAAACCGAGGCCCAACCGATTGCCGCGGCCGTCAATCCCAACCTCGCGATCGTGACCGGCTTCATGTGCGATCGCGATCCCGCACGTGCGCGCAACGCCGCCGAGGAAGGGCTTCGATTTTTTGCTTACGCGCTCGGGCACTATTATCTGTTCGGCCGCCACGAGCCCGCCCGCACCGATATCTGGAGCAACTATCGCGCGAACCCGCTGAGCCTTCCGATCATCGATGGCGCAACGAGCTGCGTCGGCACGCCCGACCAGGTGCGCGCCAGCCTCCGCGCCTTTGAAGACGCGGGCATCGACCAGGTCGTGCTCGTGTCGCAGGCCGGCAACAACCGCCACGAGGATATTTGCGCGTCGCTCGAGCTGCTGGCGCGCGAAGTGATGCCGGAGTTCAAGGAGCGCGATGCCGAGCGCGCCCGCGCCAGGGCCGAGCGGATCGCGCTAATCAGCGAGCGCGCGATGAGGCGCAAGCCCGCGCCGAAAATCCCCGCCAACGCACCGACGACCATCCAGGCCGGCGCGTTGCCCTGAGCGTCAGCACACACTCACTAGGCGCGCCGATCCGCGTCTGATAAATTTTTTGATGATCACGCATCCCGATGGCTCTCCTCAGAATCCGCAAATTCCCCGACGCCGTTCTCAAGCAGCCGGCCAAGCCGGTCGCGGAGATCGATGGCCGGCTCGACGGGTTCATCGAGAGCATGGTGCAGACCATGTACGCGGCGCCGGGCGTTGGCCTTGCCGCGCCCCAGGTCGGCGACCCGCGCCGCGTAATCGTGCTCGATACCGATCACGAAAATCCCGGCGCTCACCTGCTCAAGCTGATCAATCCCGAAGTCGTCGAGTCTGAAGGCTCCGTCATCTGGGAGGAAGGCTGCCTCTCGGTGATCGACTTCACCGCCGATGTGAAGCGAGCTGCCAAGGTGATGGTGCGCGCGTGGACGCCCGAGCAGAAAGAGATCGAAATCGAAGCCGACGGCCTGCTCGCGGTCGCCCTGCAGCACGAAATCGACCATCTCGACGGCAAGCTCTTCATCGATCGCATCAGCCGCATCAAACGCGAGCTCTATCGCCGCCGTCTCGCCAAGCTGATCAAGGAGGGCAAAGCCGATGAGCAGCGGCCCTCCCGCGTCCAGATCTGACGCCACATCGACGCCGCTGCGGATCGTTTTCATGGGCACGCCGCCGCTGGCGGCGCATATCCTGAATCGCCTGCTCGATTCACAAGGCGCGCTGCTGCGAGTAGTGGCTGTCGTCACCCAGCCCGATCAGCCGCGCGATCGCGGCCTGCGGATGGAGCCGAGTGCGGTTGCGGCTGCCGCCGCGTCGCGCGGTCTGATGATTCTCAAGCCCGAAAAAATTCGCACGCCGGAATTTCTCGCCGCGCTCAAGGCGCTCGCTCCCGATCTGCTCGTGGTTGCCGCCTACGGACGCATCCTGCCCGATCCGGTGCTCGCTGTTGCGCGCCTGATGCCGATCAACGTCCACGCCTCCCTCCTGCCGCGCCATCGCGGCGCGTCGCCGGTCGAGGGCGCAATTCTCGCCGGTGATCGCGAGACCGGCGTCACAATCATGCGGATTACGTCCCGGATGGACGCCGGTCCGATACTGCTCGCGCGCGCGATTCCGATCGCATCCGACGAGACTCAGGGTTCGCTCAAGACGAAGCTCGCCGAGCTTGGCGCCGCGGCGCTGCTGGACGCGATCGCGCAAATCGCGCGCGGCGAGATCGTCGAGACCGCGCAGGACGAGGCGCTCGCGACTTACACGCGTCCTATCGAGAAGCGGGATTCGATGATCGACTGGAAGGCGGACGCCTCGCACATCGAGCGGATGGTCCGCGCATACGATCCGTGGCCGATTGCGCGCACCACGATGCGCGGCGAGCTGCTGATGATCCATCGCGCCGCGCTCGCCCAGGACGGCGCCGGCGCGGCGGAGCCCGGCACGATCGTCGATCTCGGGCGCGCACCGATCGTCCAATGTGGACGCGGCCGGCTCGTGCTGGTCGAAGTGCAGGCCGCCGGCCGCAAGCGGATGCCGGCGGCGGATTTCATGCGCGGACGGCGGATTGCGATCGGCGAACGGCTCGGGATATGAACCGGGCGCGAGCGCGCACCGATCGGGCCGGACTCGCTCCACGCCGCGCCGCAATCGAGATTTTGCGGCGCGTTGACCAGGAACGCGCCTTCGCGGATGTGCTGCTGGGGCATCAGCTCGACAACTTTCCGTCCGCCGATCGCCGCCTGCTCACCCGTCTCGTGCTCGGGGCGATCGCATGGCAGGGCCGGCTCGATTACGAGATCGAACAGCTCGCCGGTCGTCCGCCCGGCGATCTTGCTCCCGCGGTCCGCGCCATCCTCCGTCTCGGTCTCTTCCAGCTTCGCTTCATGGATCGCGTTCCGGCGCATGCCGCCGTCAATACCGCTGTGGAAATCGCGAAAGAACATCCACACACGCGGAAAGCCGCGGGTTTGATCAACGCCGTGCTGCGCAAGGCGTCGTCAACGGCGTTCGCGATGCCGCCGCGCGATCGCGACGAACTCGGCTACCTAGCGATCGCATGGTCGCATCCGCGATGGCTCGTCGAGCGGTTCGTGGCTTGGTTCGGACTTGCCGATGCGGAACGGCTGATGGCGGCCAACAACGAAGCGGCTCCAAACGCGATCCGGCTCAATCTTGCGCGCGGCTCGCGCGATGAGCTTCTCCGGCGCCTGCGCGAGGCGGGACTTTCGTTCCTCGAAGATGGCGGCCTGCCCGAGAGCGCGTTACTCGCGAGCGCGACCGGAGTGCGCGCTGGCGCGTCCGGGGAGGGTCTCTACTATCCTCAATCGGAAGCCGCGCAATGGATAGCGCGTCTGCTCGCACCGGAGCCCGGCGCGACGGTTGTCGATTGCGCCGCCGCGCCCGGCGGCAAGACGACCCATCTTGCGGAACTGGTCGGCGCCGGCGGCCGCGTGATTGCGATCGATCTCAATTGGCGGGGCCTTAAACGCGCCCGGCAACTCGCAAGCTCGCTAGGCCATCGAAATATCGATTTCGTCTGCGCCGATCTGACCGTGTCGGTTCCGCTTTGCGACGCGCAGTTCGATTTCGTGCTCCTGGACGCGCCCTGTACGGGACTCGGAACGCTGCGCGAGCATCCGGAGATCCGATGGCGGCTCAAGCCGGGCGATCCCGCGCGGATGGCGGTGATGCAGTTATCGATGCTCGAGCGGGCGGCAGGACTGCTACGCCGCGGCGGCGCGCTGGTCTATTCGGTCTGCAGCTTCGCGCCAGAGGAGGGTCCCGAGGTCATCGAAAAATTCCTTGCAGCGCGTCGCGATTTCACGCTCGATCGCACGCCGTGCGTTCATCCGGTGATCGCGCGCGAGCTTCGCGATGACGGAACGTTGCTTACCCGGCCCGACCTCGGCGGCCGCGACGGCTTCTTCGCCGCGCGCGTGATCCGGATGCGCTGAACGACCTCATATTACCTGCCGCATTTCCAGGCGTTGGCCGCCTTGCAGAGCGCGGTTGAACCCGCCCCGCCGCCCACGCACGTCGAGCCCATCGTCACGCCATCGGCGACGCTTTTGCAGTCGCTGCAATAGATTTCCTGGCCGGGCGTGCAAGTCGAAGGCAGGCTGGCGAAGAGCGTGCTGCCCTCCCCAAGCAGGCCTGAACCGTTGATCGAGAGATTTCCGTTGGCGGCGGTTGTGATAGTTCCGGCGCTGAGTGCGCCGGCCACCTGGAAATCGCCGGTCGTGTCGACCGTCGGCGCGGTCGCGCTCGAAAGCGCCTGCCCCTGATCGAGTACCGTGTAGGTCGGAATCCCGTTCGCGTTCTGTGCGGCTTCGGCCACGTTGCTCGCGAGCAGCGATGCGCCGGTGGTGGCGTCCTTGTATACGTCATACGCGATGCATCCCGGGGTGTAGTTCCACGTGATGCTCACATAGTTCGAGGCGCTGAGTGCGCTCGGGGAATTGGTATCCTGACCGCCGGCTGAAACGGCCGAAGTGCCGCCGTTGGCGTCATGGCAGACGAGATAATAGTTATGCGTGACTCCGGCGCCGGTGCCGACGGTGGTCGCGGTCGGCGCCGGGATCGTGCCGACCTTGGCGGTGGTGATACGGCCGTTGGACGACAGTCCGCCCCACAGAGTCGGCGCGACGAGCGGCCCGTCGATCCGCTGAGTTGCTGTAGTCGGCGAAGAGCCGCCGTTGCCCGTGTCGGTGAGTCCGGAGGCATTCATGATCGAAACCGAGTAATTCGCGCCGTTCGTGAACGGCGTGAATACTGCCTGCGGATCGCTAAAGATGTCACCGAAGCTGGTAAGCCGCAGTGACAGCCGGCGTCCGATCGAAGCAGTGCCGACGTTGAGTTTCATCGGCGCAGCACCATTCCACCAGTTGTTGAAACTCACCGTCTGACCGTAGCCCGGAACCACGTAAAACGAATCGGGCGCGACGCTTGTGGGACTGAAGTAGCTGTTTTCGATCGAGACCGAGGAACCGAATCCGCTGTCATCGTAAGTGAGTCGGGCGAGCCCCTCTGCGTACCAGTCGTGCAGTTGCACCCGCTTTACGGATCCGTGGAGGTAAACGCCGATCGCGTCGAGCGCGGAGGAATTGAGCCGCTCGACCATCACGCTCCCCACGGCGGCATTGGCGTTCGAGCCGCCGAGATCGAACAGGTAATTCCATGGCCCGTACGAAACCTGGATGTTCTGGAACTGCTCGTTGTCGGTTTGCCCCGCGCCCGCAACATAGAATGCCGTGTACCCACCGTCGGCGCCGATGCCGACATTGATATCGCGGAATGTCATGCCTTCACTGTTCGCGTTTCCCTGGCTGGCGAGACGGACCGGGTTCGCGATATAGGCGAAGTTCTGCCTGACCAACGCGTTGCGGGTCGAAGTCACGGAACCGGCGCCGATATTGTCGATATCCACACCGACCGCCGGGGTCGCCCCGTTAAGGCCGGTCAGAGTAAGGCTTTCGACCAGTGCGTTGCGCGTCTTGAACATCTGCACGAAGGTCGCACCCAAGCCACCAATCCAGTTGAGTGTCGTGTTGCCGCCGCCAACCGCGGTCTCTCCACGGACCCGCAGCCCCGCGCACCCGCTGAGATTGATGGTGGTCGCGATGTTGTAATTGCCCGCGGGAATATAGACCGCGGCATCCGCAGTCGAATTCGGGCACGATGCGGCGACCGCCGCATTAATCGCGGGACCATCGTCGTGCTGCACAACATAGTTCGTTCCGGAGACCGCAGGCGCGGTCGCGAGCGTGAAGTTCGTGCTGGTGCAGGCAGCGCCCTGCACGGACGTTCCGCAACTGACGATGGTCGTAAGCAAGGGCGGATTGACCACCGCGGGCATCGGCTGACTCCCGCTCGCGTTCGCAGTGTGGATGGCGCCGGCGGCATCGAGATATTGCCCCTGGGCGTTGCCGAAATCGAAGTAGGTCTGTGTGGCGGTCGATGTTCCGAACACCGGAATCACGCTGTAGAAGCCCGGGGTGCACGACGCTCCCTTGCAGCGGCCGATGAGATCAGCAACGGCGCCTGCGGGATTGGTGATGGTGAGGACATTGGTGTTGCTCGGACTGAGGACCGCAGCGCCGTTAGTGAGCGTCTGAATAGTCGAGCAGGCGCCCACACCGCCGTTCGCGTCGACGGGGCAGACCTCGTAGCTGTAGCTCGTTGAACAGCTCGTATTCGCCAGCGGCGAGGAGCCCAGAACCCCGAACGGCACCCAGCCGAAATCGCCGTTGTCGCTGACATGTGCGCCGTTGATCCACGGCGTGCCCATGTAACGGGGCGGCCCCTGCAACACGCTCTTAAAATCCGGAATGGTTGCGGCCGAGGTGAACGAGGTATTCGCGCCGTGATAGAAGCCGTACCACTGACCGTCGAGCGATACCGCAATCTCGTCGTTCGCATTGCCGCCATTGTCGGCGTAGAGATGGCTCGGCTGCCACGCCGCGACGCTGTTCAGATTGTCGACCCAGCAGCCCATGAGCTGGCCTGCCGTCTGCACCTTGTTGGCGGCGCTGAGCAGGCCCGTGCCGTTGTCGGGATAGGCCTCGGGCTGGACGGCGAGGGTCGGGGCAGTGAGCGAGCTTGGAGCGCCGGCGCCATAAATCGCGATATGCTGACCGACCGCGAAGTCATGCACCGCGTCCATCGTGATGGTCGCATTACCCGACGTCATCGAGGCCGTCCCGCTCACTGTCGACGCAGTCGCACCGAAATAGGGATCGCGCACGTTGATCTGCCCGTTGATTGAAAAATTCCCGATGTTGTGCTGGGCCAGCGTGTCATTGCTCGGCGTGATGCCCGCGACGCCGTTTACCGCGTTGCCGCCCATCGAGAGGCTTTGCTCGAGTGCGGAATTCGAGCACGACCAGACGCCGCGCGCTCCGAGTGCAAACGCGCCGCTGCCGCCCCCGGTGCATGGTGTGGTGCGGAGGCAATCATTGCAGAACAGAATCATCCCGTCCTGTTCGGCCGGCAGGGTCGCGAACGGGCGGCTCACGATGAGCGGCGAGATGGGCACTAGCCCGGAGAAGCGCTGGTTAATTGCGCTGCGAAAGTTGAAGCCGGCGCCGGGTCCGACGTAGTTGGGAATTCCCTGGTATTGCGCACGTGCGTCAATTGCCAGCGTCACCAGCGCAATTGTCGCGAGCGTCGTCCAACATCGCTTGAGCATCGGTGATTTGTTGCGGCGGCGTCCGCCGCCCGCGCTCGCGGGTCAGCGGCCGAGACGGAGAAACATCAGTTCAGTCGTGATGAAACAGCGGTGATGGGATAGTCATCGAGGATGGCCAGATGCTGCGCGCCATTCTGAGGCCTGCACGCCATCCCGCATAGGGTGAAACATTTCACCAGTCGAACCGCGCCAATCGACGTAAAACCTTTCATCAGGAACCGAAGACAACCGGAGGAAATAATCTTTCGGCGTTTGCGTGATCCATCTTGTCGCGATCGGCCGCCGGGCAATTGAGCTGATCGAGCGCCTGGAGGGTGCGGCACGCCCATTGACCGTACGGATGGTCGGTGCCGAACAAAATGTGGTCGGCGCCCATCGTCTCGTAGCACCATCGAAGCGGTTCGACCCGATGCACCACCGTGTCCATGTAGAGCGTCTTCAGCGTCGGTGTCGGATCCTCGCCGCGCTGATGGGTAAGCATCGAGCCCGCCAATCGCGGCATCAGGTAGGGCAGCGCGCCGCCGACGTGCGGGATGATCACCGGCGCAGACGAAAATTCCGCGAGCCGCCCCGAAACCGCCAGCCGCATCGCAGCGAGCGTGGTATCGACGATGAAGCCGAGCGCGGGCACCGGGATGATGTCGGCGAGATAGTTGCGATTGAGCGGCACGGTCGGATGGATGAAGATTGGGCGACGCAGCTCCGCCATCCGGGCAAAGATCGGCCGGAACTCCGGCGCATCGAGCGGCCTGCCGCGGATGTTCGAGAAGAGTTGCAGGCCACGGAACTTGAGCTCGCCAATCGCGCGGTCGAGCTCCTTGAGCGATTCATCGAGATCGCCGAATCCCAGCGTTGCATAACCCCAGAATCGGTCGGGATGCGCCGCGATCAGCTCGGCGAGAAGGTCGTTGTGCATCCGTGCGATTCGATCGGCGTTGCGTCCGCCGAGCAGTTCGGGGCCCGGCGCTCCGAGGCTCAGGATCGCGACATCGATTCCGAGGCTGTCCATGTCGGCGAGCTTGCGCTCCATCGTGAACATCGATTGCGCCGCGGGCAGCGTCAGCCCCTCGCAGCAGGTGAAGCGCCAGACGCCATCGACGAGCCGCGCGTAGGGAAAGCGGCTCCGCTTTTCGAGCATCCGTGCGAATTTCTCGGACATGAAATGGCTATGGACGTCGATTCTCATGACCCGCTCCTAATAACATACTTGCGAGTCTCGCGGCGCGCAGCCGGACGGCTTCTCGCGCGCGGCGGCGAACTGAAATAGACTGAGGCTCGCCAATCATGAATCGCGTCTTCCGGATTGCCCCGTCGATTCTCTCCGCCGACTTCACGCGCCTTGGCGAGGAGATTCGCCGCGTCGAAGAAGGCGGCGCCGATCTGATCCATTTCGACGTGATGGACGGGCACTTCGTGCCCAACATCTCGATCGGCATCCCGGTGCTCCAGTCACTCCGCAAGGCGACGGAACTTCCGATCGATGTCCACCTGATGATCAGCGAGCCCGAACGTTACGTCGATGAATTCGTCAAGGCCGGCGCGGACTTGGTCTCGGTGCACACCGAAGTTTGCCGCGACTTGCCGGCGATGGCCGCGAAGATTCGCGCGGCCGGCGCGCGCGCCTCGATCGCGATCAATCCCGAGACCGAGCCCGATCGCGTGCTCGCCTGCGCCGACTGCCTCGACATGATTCTTGTGATGAGCGTGCATCCGGGATTCTCCGGCCAGGAATTCATCGCCGATTCGCTCGACAAGGTGCGCTCGATTCGGCGCGACCTCGAGCGGCGCAAGCTCGATCTTGACGTCGAGATCGACGGCGGCATCAAGATCGACAATGTGGCTGATGCGGCCGAGGCCGGCGCGAACGTTTTTGTCTCGGGCTCGGGCATCTTCGGCCACGAGGATTACGTCGAGATCATCAGCGAGATGCGCGCGAGGATCGCACGGGTTTGACGCTCTCGCATCGGCGCGCGGCCCGATGCTATAAATTTGCTTCCCGGTTTACATCCAAGGCGGAAACGGGGTGTAGCTCAGCCTGGCTAGAGCACTGCGTTCGGGACGCAGGAGTCGCTGGTTCAAATCCAGTCACCCCGACCATCTTCCGAGGGCGGCGAAATCAGCGCATCGATGTTCGCAATTCTCCTGGTAGTGGCGGCATATCTGATCGGATCGATTCCGGTCGGAGTGCTGATCGGCCGGATGTTCGGGATCGATCCACGCGCGGTCGGCTCGCGGAACATTGGGATGACGAATGTCGCGCGCGCGGCGGGCCGCGGCGCGGCCATACTCACCTTCATCGGCGACTTGTCAAAGGGCGCGATGCCGGTACTGGCGGCGCGCGTGAGCGGAACCGATACGACCACCCTCGCGGTCGTCGCGTTGGCGGCCTTTTTCGGATCGATTTTCTCCGTGTTCCTCCTGTTCAAAGGCGGCCGCGGCGTCTCGGCGTCACTGGGCATCTGGCTCGCGCTCGCGCCGGTCCCGACGCTGATCGCCTTCGCGCTGTTCGGCGTGGTGGTCGCGATCACGCGGATTGTCTCGCTGGGATCGGTATGCGCCGCGATCGCGATGCCGCTAATAATTGCGCTGATGGGTTTCCCACGGACCTACGAAGCATTGGTGATCGTGATGGCGTTTTTGGTCCTGCTTCGGCATCGCGAAAATCTGATGCGCCTCGCATCGGGCCAGGAGCCGAAGATGGGCAGCCGCGCGGCGTGATCATCGCAGCAATTGGATTTCGCCGGAAATTCGCCGGGCTCGGTGTGTGTAACAGTTATTGCGTAGCGCTAGAGGGCTTGCCTAAGCGCGACGATCTTGGAAATGGTACGCTTGCTGGCTCGCGGGGGTAGCGCGTTGCCGGAGGCGGACGGACTGCCAGAGGGAGCAACATGAAGAAGGTCGAGGCGATCATCAAGCCGTTCAAACTCGATGAGGTCAAAGAAGCGCTCTCCAGTATCGGCGTGCAAGGACTGACCGTTACCGAAGTCAAAGGTTTTGGCCGCCAGAAGGGTCATACGGAACTCTACCGCGGCGCCGAATACGTGGTCGATTTTCTGCCCAAGGTGAAGCTCGAGATCATCGTTTCCGACGATCTTGCGGCCCAGGTGGTTGAGACCATCGAACGATCGGCGCGCACAGGCCGCATCGGCGACGGCAAGATCTTCGTGATGCCGATGGAAGATGTGGTCCGCATCCGAACTGGCGAGCGCGGCTCCAACGCGCTCTAATCGCTGCCCCGCTGAATATTCGCCTACCTGACCGTGCTCTTCAGCACGTAACCGTGCAAGCCTTTGTACGGGCCGCGCGTCACCGTCACCTCGGCGATGTTGGCGTCCTCCGACAGCACCTTAACGTGAGTGCCATTGACCAGCGGCGTCACTTTGGACGAAGGTCCCAAGGCGCCGACCGCGCCCATGATTTGATGTTCCTTTACCTCCTGCTGAAACTTCGCGATGGTGTCGCGATCGGGGAAGATCAGCACCGCCGTCTGCCCTTGTGGCGCAGCCAGCCGATGACCGCATCCCGCGATGGTCACTGCGAGCATTGCGAGCGTGGCAGCGAGGGCGGTAAACGGTTGGCGCCGGAGTTTCATGCTTTCGGGTTCCAAGCGCACTATTAGCAGCGATTCCAACGGATTGTCTAATCGGAATAGGCTGACAGATGGCGTTGCGCTTACCGACGATCGGTCTCCTTATCGTGATGCTGCTCCTTTCCTGCTTCGCGCAACGATCGGCGTTTGCGATATTCACGAATAACGAGCCTCTCGGCGAGAAAGAGTACGATCCGACGGCCAGTCTTTCTCAGCTGCAATTCACGGACATTTACACGCCTGCGCAATACGGCACGAACGCTCAACCGAATACATTACGGATTCGCCCGATTCTCGACATTCGCCCGTTCTGGTTTCTCCCGCTTGAACAACTTGTGCGGCCTACGTTCAGGGTCGTGACTGCGCCTGAGGGCAAGGGCGCTTCGACCACCTCCGGCTATGGCGACATGCAACTACTCGATCTTTTCCGTATCCCGTGGCCGAATGCCGAAGTGAGTGCCTTCCGATGGGGACTCGGCCCCTACTTAATCTTTCCCACCGCCAACAACGATCGCATTGGCCAGCGCGCGTGGCAGGCCGGTCCCGCCGCGGCTTTTTCTTACTTTGGAATTCCGGATTTGAACGTGGCCGGGCTCATCCAGCAGGCAACTTCGTTCGCATATACCTCCCCGCGAGCAAAGCCCGTCACGTCGCTAACCTTTCAACCGATCGTCACCTATCAAATCGGGTACGGATGGTATCTGAAGTCGAGCGATGCCACCTGGACATTCAACCTCCGTCACAATACTTCGACCACCATTCCGATCAGCGCAGGCTTCGGAAAGGTCTGGAGTTTGTCGCCCGACCTGGCGATCGATACTTCGTCCTCGGGCGAGTGGACGCTCTATCGGCAATTCTCCGGCCAGACCCAGCAATTTACGGTGAATTTCCAGGTCACTCTGTTATTTCCCCGCGCGCAACTTTGAGAGGGACGCTCAATAGCGGGCCCGCACGCACGATATTATAATAAAGCGCTTGTGCCGCCGCGCTTTTGCCGCTATCAAGCGCTGTCGCTTGAGATGGGTGAAAAGCGCGCGGTGAGATTGCGAAATAAATGTCCTCCGCGTCCCGTCAGGATCGGGGGTCAAGCACGCACCTGGAGGCATCGTTTGTCACTATCCGAGGCACAATCGTCAGTGGCCGGGACCAAGCGTCCGGTCACGATGGAGAAGCTGGTCAACCTCTGCAAGCGGCGCGGCTTCGTCTTTCCCAGCAGCGACATCTATGGCGGCCTCGGCTCGACTTTCGATTACGGTCCGCTCGGCATCGAGCTCAAGCGCAACGTCAAGGAAGCATGGTGGCGCGACATGGTGCAGCGGCGCAGCGATGTGCTCGGCCTCGATGCGGCCATCCTGATGCATCCGCGCACCTGGGAAGCGTCGGGCCATCTGCAGAGCTTCACCGATCCATTGGTCGACTGCAAAAAGTGCAAGCAGCGCTTCCGCGCCGATCACATCACGGGCGATCGATGTCCCGAATGCGGCGGCGAGTTGACCGAGGCGCGGCGCTTCAACCTGATGTTCAAGACCTTCATGGGTCCGGTCGAGGACGAGGCCAGCACCGTCTATTTGCGGCCCGAAACCGCGCAGGGAATCTTCGTCAATTTCGACAACATCGTCGATACGCAGCGGGTGAAGCTGCCGTTCGGCGTGGCGCAGATCGGAAAATCGTTCCGCAACGAGATCACGCCCGGCAACTTCATCTTCCGTACCCGCGAATTCGAACAGATGGAAATGGAATTCTTCGTGCGGCCGAACGCTGAAGAGGAGGAGCGCTGGTTCAATTTCTGGGTGGAGTTCCGCTACAATTGGTTCCTCAAATACGGTGTCGCGCGCGATCATCTCCGGATGCGGCCGCACGGCGCCGAAGAGCTGTCGCACTATTCGCGGGGCACCACCGACCTCGAATTTCTTTATCCTTTCGGATGGGGCGAGCTTGAAGGCATCGCCAAGCGCGGCAGCTACGATCTCGATCAGCACGCGAAGTACAGCGGCCGCGATCTCACCTATTTCGACGACGAGACCAAGGAGCGCTTTCGGCCGTGGGTTATCGAGCCGGCGCTGGGTGTCGACCGCGCGATGCTGGCGTTCATGCTCGAGGCGTACGATGAGGACGTGGTCGAGAACGAGGAGCGGATTGTGATGCGCTTCGACGCGCGCCTTGCGCCGATCAAGGTCGCCGTCTTCCCGTTGCTGCGCAAAGGCGGCCAGCCGGAGAAGGCGCAGGCGGTGCGGGAGGAATTGCAACGCTATTTTCCGGTCGCCTACGATCAGGCGGGATCGATCGGGCGGCGCTACCGGCGGCAGGACGAAATCGGCACGCCGTTCGGCGTCACGATCGATCATCAGACAATGGATGACGATACGGTTACGCTGCGCGATCGTGATTCGACGCAGCAGGAGCGGATTCCGATCGCGCGGCTCGCATCTGAGATAAGCGCGCGCATCGGTTGGCATAGATAAAGCCTCAGAGAAGCGCCGCCGAACCCCGCGTCGATCGCGCGGTGCGGCGGCGCGCCGGACGGAGAGATTTTCAATGGCGCGTGTCCATCCCGAAATCTATTTCTTTGGCGGCGGCGTGGCCGAAGGCCGCTCCACGATGCGCGACCTGCTCGGCGGCAAAGGCGCAAACCTTGCCGAGATGGCGTCGCTCAAACTGCCGGTGCCCCCCGGCTTCACCATCACGACGCGGGTTTGCAACTACTACTACGAGCACAATCATCGCTACCCGAATGGACTCGATGCAGGCGTCAAGAAAAGCATCGCGCGGATGGAAAAGATCCTCGGGCGCAAGTTCGGCGCGCGTGAAAACCCGCTGCTGGTTTCGGTCCGTTCGGGCGCGCGTGTTTCGATGCCCGGCATGATGGACACCGTGCTCAACCTCGGGCTCACCGACGAAACCGTTGCTGGTCTAGAGCGCGCGAGCAACAATCCGCGCTTCGCCTGGGATTCGTATCGCCGCTTCTGCCAGATGTACGGCGACGTCGTGCTCAAGCTCAAACCGGAAAGTGCGACTGAGCACGACCCATTCGAGGTGCTGATCGAACAGAAGAAAAAAGCGCGCAACGTTGAAGAGGACGTCGATCTGTCGGCCGACGATCTGAAGGAACTGGTCACCGAGTTTCGCGATCTCATCCGACGGCGCACCGGCCGCGACCTCCCGCAGGATCCGGAAGAGCAGCTCTGGGAGGCGATCGGCGCGGTCTTCGGCTCATGGAACAACGAACGCGCGATATCCTATCGGCGCATCAACAATATACCCGACGACTGGGGTACCGCGGTCAGCGTGCAGGCGATGGTCTTCGGCAACCTGGGTCCGGATTGCGCGACCGGCGTCGCCTTTACGCGCGATCCCGCCACCGGCGAGAAGGGAATCTACGGCGAGTTCCTGCCCAACGCGCAGGGTGAGGATGTCGTTGCAGGCATTCGCACGCCGCTCCAGATTAGCTTGCGCGCTGGCCGCGCCTGGGCTGAGCGCAACCATATCGATGAGGAACAGCGCCGCAGCCGCTATCCCACCCTCGAGGAGAACTTCCCTGCGGCATACCGCACGCTGCTCGATATCGCGAAACGGCTCGAAAAGCATTTCCGCGACATGCAGGACCTCGAATTCACCATCGAGCGCGGCCGGCTTTTCATGCTGCAGACGCGCACGGGCAAACGCACCGCAGAGGCGGCCGTCCGATGCGCCGTCGACATGGCGACCGAGCGGCTGATCGATCGGCAGACCGCGCTGATGCGGGTTGAGCCGGAGCAACTCGATCAGTTGCTTCATCCGCGTCTCGATCCCACGGCCCACAAGGAGGTGCTGGCGCGCGGATTGCCGGCATCGCCGGGCGCGGTTTTCGGCGAAATTGTTTTTTCGGCTGAGGAAGCGGTCGAGGCGGTGAATAATGGCCGCCACGTCGTGCTGGTGCGCATTGAGACCTCGCCCGAGGACATCAATGGGATGCAGGTCGCGGAGGGAATTCTGACGGCGCGCGGCGGGATGACCAGCCACGCGGCGGTGGTCGCGCGCGGGATGGGCAAATGCTGCGTTGCAGGATGCACCGCGCTGGAGATCGATTACGGTAGCGGCACGCTTTCAGCCAACGGCCGCGTACTGCATCGCGGCGATTACCTCACCCTTGATGGCTCGACCGGCGAGGTGATCGCCGGCAAGGTCCCGACCGTCCAGCCCGAGATGTCGGCGGCCTTTAAGAAGTTCATGTCATGGGCCGATGCCGAGCGCAGGCTGGGAGTGCGCGCCAATGCCGACACGCCGCATGACGCCGAGGTTGCCCGCGCCTTCGGCGCCGAGGGCATCGGACTCTGCCGCACCGAGCATATGTTCTTCGATCCGCAGCGCATCGCGGCGGTGCGCGAGATGATTCTCGCCGAGACGCGCGAGCAGCGCGCGCGGGCGCTCGAGAAAATCGTGCCGTATCAGCGCGCGGACTTCGTCGGAATCCTGAAGTCGATGGCCGGGCTGCCGGTCACGATCCGCCTGCTCGATCCCCCGTTGCATGAGTTCCTGCCCAAGGAGGATGCGGAAATCGATGACCTCGCGCGTACGATGGGCGTCGACCCGGCCCATCTGCGGCGCGTGCGCGACGGCCTGGTCGAATTCAACCCGATGTTGGGTCATCGTGGGTCCCGCCTTGGCATCAGTTTCCCGGAAATTTACCGGGCGCAGGCCCGCGCGATTCTCGAAGCCGCAGCCGAGTTGCGCGCGCAGGGAGTCAAGGCGATGCCCGAGATCATGCTGCCGCTCATCGGCGATCGGCGCGAATTCGAAATCCTCGCGCGCGATATTCGCGAGGTCGCGCAAGAGGTGCTTGGGAGCCGCAACGGCGCGCGGGTAACCTTCACGATCGGCACCATGATCGAGGTGCCGCGCGCCTGCATGGTGGCCGACCAGATCGGCGCGGTCGCGGATTTCTTCTCTTTCGGCACCAACGATTTGACCCAGATGACTTATGGGCTGTCGCGCGACGATTCGGTGAAATTCCTCGACGATTATCTGGCGGCGGGCGTTTATCGCAAGGATCCGTTCCAGGAGCTTGATTCGGAGGGCGTCGCCGGCCTGATGCGCATCGCGATCCAGCTCGGACGCAAGGCGAATCACAAGCTCAAGCTCGGTATCTGCGGCGAGCACGGCGGCGATCCGGCAAGTATCAGGCTGTGTCACGGACTCGGGCTGGACTACGTTTCGTGCTCGCCTTTCCGGTTACCGATCGCGCGGCTGACCGCGGCGCAGGCTGCGATAGCGAGTCGCAGCGCCAAGGGCAAGGTGGCGTTCAGGGACGTCTGAGACCGCGCCGGTCAGCGCAAATAGTCTTCGACGCGAATCGCCGGGATCGCGAACTGCTGCACCTGATTGTTGCGCAGGATGCGCAGGTTCACGACGTCGCCCGGACGATGGTTGTTGACCGCATCGTAGAGCGCGCGGCGTTCCCGCACTTCGTTCCCATCAACGGTCAGCACCAGGTCGCCCTGCTTCAGGCCCGCCTTCTCGCTCGGACTGCCAGGCATCACGCCCGCAATGATCACATGATCCTGCAGCGTGTAAGAGAGCACACCCAGCCACATGCGTGGCGGGATGCTGGTGCGACGGCCGTCGCGGACCAGTTCATCACGGGCGCTCAAAAACAGTTCGCCCGGGATGCCGAGAATCGGGCGGCCGATTTCGGCGAAATTGAGATACGCCACGCCGAAGACCTGGCCGCGGGCATTGCAGATCGGACCTCCGTTGAGACCGACGTTGAGCGCCGAGGCGGTCATGCAGATGCATCGCTCGAGATAGAACTCCCAGACCGCATCGAAGGGGCCTAGATAGGTGATCACCCCGCAGTCGGCGCATCGCTTTTCGCCGCCTACGCTCGAAACGATGAAGGCCTCCTGCCCTAGCCGCGCATCAGCCGACGAGACCACATCCAGATAAGGAAACGGTCCGCCCTCGATCTTCAGCAGGCCGAGACCGGTCGTATAGTCCTGACCGACGATCCGGGCCTCGCGCTGCTCGCCGCCGTCGAGCGTGACGATTACGCGCTGCGCGCCCATGATCATGTAGTAGACCGTGAGAATCAGACCTTCCGCACTGACGATCGTGCCGGTGCCGCGCCGGTCGGTGCCGAGTCCGATGGCGTTCGAGATGTGATTCGAGGGAATGTGCGAATGTAGCGAGACAGTTGCGCGCGAAACTTTCGTCAGCAGCGACAGCTTGGCATTCACGGCCGGACTACCTGAACTAAAGGTAAGACACGCAAACCGGTGGATTCAAGCATCGAGCGACACACGTGCAGATTGCACGCCCGCCGGTCGCCGAGAAGTTTCTCGTTGCAAGTACGCTATTTAGTGACTCGAACCCGCCGGAGTCGCCGCTGCGCTCCGGGCCGGAGGCGGGACCGAGAGCAATTGCAGGGCCGAACCCAGATCGAGCTCCGAATACTTGCTGCTGGCGTAAAGCGCGTCGAGCCGCTTGACAGCTTCATCCGTGGTAAGATCTGAAAGCGATAACTCGCGCACTAGCTGATGAATGATTTTGTGCGCGCCCTTCCAATGAAACAGGTCGGCTGCAATGGTTAAGCTGTCGAGCTTGCCGACGCTCACCTGCATCGCGTCGTTATAGCCGTCGACATAACCGGTTTTGGCGTCGCCTGTCATCCGGTTCCAGAAGACGCCGTTGTGATTGAAACTCGGCGATGCGAACGCGCACGCCCAACTTGCCAGAAACCCGACGATCGCTCCGCCGATAAATTTTTTCATCGCTACCGCTCCGGCCCTCCGCTTTCCAGCAACAAAGTTGATGTATCACATTAAGTGGCCAAGCAAAAGTGGGTGGTTTTGAGACTGCTTTTGCAAACTGGAGCTTAGCGCACTCGCTTAAGTTGCCTGCGAGGGAAACGGTATGTCTAATAGAGCGGGCAGGGGGAACTCGGTCCGGGCGGGCCGGGGAGGCAATGCAACAGCAGCGTCCGCATCATTTGCTCCACGAGGACGAGGACGAGCGCGTTCAGCCGATAGCCATCGACAGCGACGAGAACGCGATTCGCGTTCTCAAACTCTCAGGCCCGGTTGCGGTCCTCCTGATGCTCGCCTACCTGATGGTCTCCGACCGCGGCGCCGGTCCGGGCCGTTCGATGCTCACCGATACCCACTGGATCGCGCTGGGCGCGACGGTGGCCTTCTTCGGCATCACGTGGCTGCCAGCCTTTCGTAGGCATTGGCGATTCTGGACGCTGCTCTTCTCGATTCTGCTCATAAGCCTGTTCATCCGGACTAGCGTGACAACAGGTGATTCAGTCTCGCCGTTCGTGGCGATCATCCTTTGCCCGGTAGCAAGCGCGTCATTCGTGCGCTGGAGCCCGCGCTGGCAGGCAGCGATGAACGTCGCGTGCCTGCTCGAGTTCGCAGCCGCCTCGCACTTTCTACCGATGCCCGATCCGTTTCAGCTCTATCGATGGCTCGGACTGCTGGCGGCGCTCTGCCTCGCCCAATTTACCGCGATCTTTTTGCACGACTACGAGCGCGCGCTTCATCGGCAGTTCGACCTGCTCACCGAAGCGGCGCATTTCCGCGAGCGCCAGGTGGCGATGCTCGCGCATGACATCCGCAATCCGCTGTCGTCGGTCACCGGCTTCGTCGGCCTCCTCGAAGAGGATCGTGAACTCGGTGAGGCGGAACGGCGCGAAATGCTGACGCGGATCGGCCTCGCGACACGCATGATGGATCTGATCGTCGGCAACGTCCTTGATTACACCAATATCGAGGAGGGGCGCCTGACGCCGAGCCGCCGCAACGTCGATCCCAATACCATTGTGGTGGAAGTGGCGAACGAGAATCTTCGGCGCGCGCAACGCAAGCATGTCAGGTTCCATACCCAGCTCAATCGCATGCCGGAGGTGAGCTGCGATCCGCATCACCTGGAGCGAATCCTGCGCAACTTGATGGTCCATGCGATCGATCGCGCCGAGCGGGGACAGGTGCTCGTCAGCAGCGATTGCCGCGACGGCCGGGTTAGCATCGAGGTCACCGATTCCGGTCCGACGCTCGATTCGGAGGCGCTCGCGCGACTGATGCAGCCGCCGCCGTCGTCGACCGTGCGAGCGTGGCCCGCGATCGTTGGGATGTTCGTGGCGCGCTCGTTGGCCGAGGCCAACGGCGGACGGATAGCGGCACGCTCCGACGATGGTGCGGGGCTGAGCGTGACGCTGGAACTGCCGGCGGCCACGGATGGCGCACCCTGATCGCGGCGGGCGGTGGATTGTCGAAAACCACGCTATTGCCGGGCCCGGGCGAATCCTCTAGCGTAGGTCAAGTGAGCGTAAGCGACAGCCCACGCGCAGAAACGATCCGAAACGCGTGCTCTCCCTGAGACCTCACACCGTGTCCTGACCGAGTTGCCCGGATTTCCTCCCAGATCGAAGACCGAGCTCGGCGAATTCGAACTGATCGCGCGGCTGTGCTCCGATCTGCGCCCCGGGTCCCGCACGATTCTCGGTCCGGGCGATGATTGCGCGATCCTCCGGCCCATCAAGCGACCAATTCTGCTCACGATCGACTCGATGGTCGAGGGCGTCCATTTTCGGGTCCCGTGGTTTTCTCCGGAGGCGCTTGGCCGCAAGGCGTTGACGGCCAATCTGAGCGACATCGCGGCCTGCGGCGGGCGCCCACTTGCGTGCGTGGTTAACTTCGCAATCCCCCGCCATATCGATTCGCGCTTTATCCAACGGGTCAATGCGGGTCTGCGGCGCGCCGCCGAGGCCGCGCAGGTTGACATCGTTGGCGGCAATGTCACGCGCGCCGACGCGCTTGCGATCACGATCGCGCTCATCGGCACGAGCCGTGACGCAATCCTGCGCCGTGATGCGGCGCGGGCGGGTGACGAGATTTTCGTCACTGGCACGGTCGGCGACGCCGCGGTCGGACTGCAAATCCTCGAAGGCCGGCTTCGCGTGCGTGGCGCAAGCCGCCGCTTCCTGGTTGATCGATTTATCAATCCGACTGCGCGGTTGCAGGCCGGCGAGCGCCTAGCTTCGATGCGCCCGACGCCGGCCGCGATCGATATCAGCGACGGCTTGTGGCAGGACCTGGGGCACATCCTCGAACGCAGCCGCGTCGCCGCAGAACTCGATGCGGATGCTATTCCGCGGTCGGTTGCCTACCGCGCTGCGGTCGGCGATGATCTCGAGCTCGCGATGGGCGGCGGCGAAGATTACGAGCTGCTGTTCTGCATGCGTTCCGGATGGACCGCGGCGCGGCTGACGCGCCGCCTTGGAGTTCCGGTTCATCGCATCGGCCGGATCGTTCGCGGCGCAGGCGCGATTCGAATCATCGGCCGGCGCGCCGGCGCGATCCCGCGGATCGGCGGCTTCGATCAGCTTCGCAATCGGGGGCCGCGGTGATGGCGCTGTTGCCGATCGCGGTCGTTCTTCTGCTGCTTGCAAGCGCGTTGCTGGCGGCCTCGGAAACCGCGCTCTTTTCGCTCGCCCGCATGGAGCATACCCGCGGGCGGCTCAGCCCGCGGGTGCGCGCGGCCCTGGAGCGGCTGATGAATCGGCCGCTCGAATCGCTGATTATCGTGATTGGGCTCAACGAGACCGCCAACGTTTTCGCCGAATGTCTGGCGACCTCATTTCTGCTGTTCTGGTTGGGACCGATCGGCGCTTATGTCGCGGTGCCGACGATGCTGCTGATCGTGATGCTCTTCTGCGACATCACGCCCAAGACTTTCGCGCTGGGCTTTCCCGCGATCGTCGCATCAATCACGGCGCGCCCGCTCGCGGCGCTCAGTGCCGTGCTGCATCCGATCGCACAATGGTTCGCGCCACGCGGACTTACCGCCCATCCCGAGCCAGTCTCCGAAACCGAGTTCAAGGCGCTGCTGCGGATGAGCGAGCATCAGGGCGAAGTCGAGCCGGCCGAGCGCGAGCTGATCCATCGGGTATTCGATTTCGCGGCGCGCCGCGTCTCCGAGGTGATGACGCCGCGCGACCGCGTCTTCTCGCTCGACCTCAACACGCCGCCCGAGCAGCTTATCTCGGAAGTTTCGCACGCCCATTTCTCGCGGGTGCCAATCTATCGTGGCAACCCGGATCACATCGTCGGGGTGCTCCACGCCAAGGATCTTGTCGTGCGCCGCCTCGATCAGACCGTGCCGCGCCTGGAGCGGCTGATGCGCGCGCCGCACTTCGTGCCGCCGGCCAAGCCGTTGTTCGAATTGTTCGATGAGATGCGTCGTGACCGCTTCCAGATCGCGATAGTGGTGAACGAATACGGCCGGCTGCTCGGCCTCATCACGCTCGAGGATCTGCTCGAAGAGCTGTTCGGGGAGTTGCGCGATGAATTCGAAGTCGAAGGACCCGAGATCGAAAGCGTCGGCGCGGGCGAATGGCTGGTCTCCGGCGCCATCGATGTGGCCCATCTCCGGGCGGTGCTGAACTCCGGCGCCCGGCTGCCGGAGCCGCGCGGCGCCCGATCGCTCAACAGCCTCGTCCTGCGCGATCTGGGGCGCGTGCCCCGCGCCGGCGATCACTTCCGGTTCGGCGATTTCGAAGCCGTGGTCGAGCGTGTGCGCGGGGCCAGCGTTGAACGGCTGAGGCTCAGGCGATGCAGCTAGCGGAGCTTGCCCTGATCGTCGCCGCCTGCGTCGTCGTGCAGGCGTTTTTCGCCGCCAGCGAAATTGCGCTGGTCGCCGCTGACGACGTCAAGGTGCGCGCCGCATCGGCGCGCGGCGAGAAGCGCGCGCCCATACTCGAAGCGCTGTTGCAGCGGCGCGATCGGTTGCTCGCGCTGGTCCTGACCAGCAGCAATCTTGCGACCGTGATCGCGGCGGCCGTGCTGACCACGTTCCTCCATCGCATCGGACCGCAATATTCCTACCTCGCGCCGTTCATCCTGGCGCCAGTCACGTTGCTGATTGGCGAATCGCTCCCCAAGCTGCTCGCGCTCCACGTGCCGATCGGATTCGCCTCGTTCGCCGCGCGTCCCCTGATTTTTCTCTCAACCGCGCTTGCGCCGCTGCTCCAGGCCGAGACGATGCTGAGCCGCGGGCTGCGCCGGCTGGTCGGCGTCTCGCCTGAGATCGCCAGCGTGTTCCTGACCCGCGAGGATTTGACGCTGCTGTTAAGACGGGAAGCCCCCAGCGGCGGCCCCGACGCTGACGCGATTCTGCCCGTCGAGCGGCAGATGATCCGCCGCATCTTCCGCTTCAGCCACTCGGAGGCGCGCAAGGTGATGGTGCCGCTGGTCGGAATCGAGGCGGTCTCCGACGAAACTACATTGGCGGCCGCCGCCGACATCGCACGGCGCGAGGGCTTCAGCCGGATTCCGGTCTTCCACAACCGCATCTTCGATATCATCGGCGTCGTGCACGTCTTTGATCTGCTCGAAGCTCCCGATCTGAGCCGGCCGGTGACCGAAGTGATGAGGCCGGTCAGTTATTTTTCGGAAGCGACGCCGCTCGACGAAATTCTGGTTGCGATGCAGCGTACGGGCGAGAATCTTGCGGTGGTGGTCGACGAATACGGCGGCGCGTCGGGCATCCTCACGATCGAGGATTTGCTCGAGGAAATTGTCGGCGAGATAGAAGATGAGTACGATGCCGGCGAACAACTTGCATTGGCAGTCAATTCGCGCACCCTGAAGACTCCCGGCCGCGCGCCGATTTCCGAATTGAACGAGCGTTTCGGCCTGAATCTTCCCGAAGGGGAAGAGTATGCTACGATCGCCGGGTTGGTGGTGGAACGGCTCGGCCATATTCCCAAACCCGGCGAACAACTTAAGGTGGGCGACTTGACGATTACGGTGACCCGCGCCGACGCGCGCGCGGTGCGCGAGGTGCTAATCAGGCTCGCCCGTCCGATGCCTTCCGAGCGCGTCCGCCGGCGATGACCGAGGAGCACATCCGGCGCATCCTGGACGAAGTGGCCGCGGGCAGGATGAACGCTTCGGGAGCGCTCAAGCGCCTGCGCCATCTGCCCTTTGATGATCTCGGCTTCGCCAAGCTCGATCTGCATCGGACAATTCGACGCGGAATCCCGGAGGTGGTGTTTGGCGAAGGCAAGAGCGCGGCGCAGATCGCGGCGATCGGCGTGCGCGTGGTGCGCGCGGGCGGCGATCTGATCGTGACGCGGATCACCGCCGACAAGGCGCGCGCGATCAAGGCGCGGCTCAGGAAATTCGTCTATCACGAGGATGCGCGCGTCGGCGCGATCGTCAGGCGGCGCCGCACCCCCTCCGGCCACGGCGCGATCGCCGTGGTCAGCGCGGGTACTTCCGACCTGCCGGTAGCCGAGGAAGCCGCGGTATGCGCGGAGCTGTTCGGAAATCGCGTCGCGCGGATCCATGACATCGGCGTCGCCGGGCTCCATCGTCTGACGGCCAACCTCGAAGCGCTGTCGAGCGCCGCGGTGCTGATCGTAGTTGCCGGAATGGAAGGCGCGCTGCCGTCGGTCGTCGCCGGTCTGCTCGACAAACCGGTGGTCGCGGTGCCGACCAGCATCGGCTACGGCACGGCGTTCGGCGGGCTCGCGGCGCTGCTCGGAATGCTCAATAGCTGCGCGAGCGGCGTCACCGTCGTGAATATCGATAACGGCTTTGGCGCGGCTTTCGCCGCCACCTTGATCAACCGCGTCGGGATCGCGCGCGACGGCGATTGATGGCGCAGCAGCGGAAATCGCTCACCAGCGGCCGTACCCGCCGCGCAATCAAGATCGGCGGTCTCGCCTCGCAGGTCGGCTCAAGCTATCTCTGGAACTCGCTTCGCCGGCCCTTCCTGAATGCAGCCGCGCGCGAGCGCGAGCTGCTCGAAACTCATATCCGCAACGCACGCCGAATCGTCGAAAGCTCGCAGCAGTTGCGCGGCGCCTTCATGAAGCTCATCCAGATGCTCTCGATGCGCAGCGATCTGCTGCCTGCCGAAGCGGTCGACATCCTGAAGGCGACGCGCTCGAGCGTGCCTCCGATGGACTTTGTGACCATCGCGGAGCAGGTCAAGCGCGAGCTGGGTCGTCGCCCGGAGCAGCTGTTCGCGAGCTTCGATCACCAAGCCTTCGCCGCCGCGTCGCTCGGCCAGGTGCATCGAGCGCGGCTCAGGAACGGCGAAGAGGTCGCGGTCAAGATTCAGTATCCCGGCGTCTCGGAGACGGTCGAGCAGGACCTTGGCAACGTGAAGCTGCTGCTGCGCACCCTGCAGGCGTTGGCGGGCGACCTGATGCGGCAGAAGATCGATACGCGCACGATCTACCGCGAACTCGAAGAACGGCTGCGCGAAGAACTCGACTATGTCAACGAAGCGCGCAACATCAATGAGTTCCGCCGGCTGCTGGCTGACGACAAGGAAGTGATTATCCCGCGTGTGTTCGAGAAGCTGAGCTCGCGCCGCGTGCTGACGATGACCTACGTCGACGGCTATTGGCTCTCCGACATTATGAGCCCCGAGGTCGACGAAGATTTGCGGCGCTGGGTCGCGCGCAAGTACTACCGGCTGGTATGGCGTCAGATCCTGGAGCTCGGCGTGCTCCACACCGATCCACATCCGGGCAACTACCTCGTTACCCATCACCCGCGGCTCGCGATTCTCGATTTCGGATCGATTCGGCACTACACCGAACCGCTTCGGCAGGCCAGCCTGATGCTCGCACGCGGGCTCCTGGAGCGGGATGACAAGTTGATCGCGAGCGCGATGGTCAAGCTGGGGTATCTCGATCGCGACAGCGACCCGGCCCCGATGATCAAAGTGATTCACATTCTGTTCGAGCCGCTGCTGACCGATCGAGTCTACGATCCGAACCGCTATGATTCGATCGCCAAGATGGCCGAGGTGGGGGAGATCGCGGTCAGGCACAAGCTCTACAAATCGCCGCCGCACAGCGTCTTCACATTGCGCGCGCTAATCGGCCTGGACGGCATCGTGAAGGGCCTCGCGATCCCCGACAACTACCGCGCGCTGTTTCGCGAAGCGGTTGCGAGCGCGGCCAAGACCGGATGAGATGGAAGATGGAACCGGCGGGACTGCTCGACCGGCTCGAGGCCTACCGCGACCGCAGCTTCCAGAGGTTGAAAAAGCGCCGGGTCACCGGTGAGAGGAGCGCGCTCGATTTCATCAACCGCGCCGGCTTCTGCACCGCTTTTACTGCCGGCCTCGGCGTGCCCTGCCTGCGCGAGGCGATCGCGGGTGAGCGCGAGCCGGCGCTACCCGAGCACATCCAGCACGACTACGCGATAGGCCTGGCGTGGGAGCTCAAGAATCGATTGCCGGCAAAGCGGCTGGTCTACTACGGCAAGGTGATTGGTGGACGCCCCGGGTTCATCGCGCTCGACCTGCTGCCGGCGTTTCTCCGGCTGCGCGTTGCGCCGGGCGGATATCGATCGCTCTACGCGCACGGCGAGTTGTCGCAATGCGCGCGGCTTGTAATCGAAGCGCTGACCCGCCGCGGGCCGGCCGAGACTCGGGTGCTTAAGCTTTCGAGCGGCTTCGCGAGGCCCCGCGAACGCGCCGAGTTCGACCGCGCGATGAAGGAGCTGCAGGAGAAGTTTCTCGCGCTCAAGGTCGAAGAGCGCTACGACCCGTTCACGTATGTCTGGGATACGATGGAGCGTCGATGGGGCGACGCGATGCGCGCGGCTCGGAGTATCGCGCCGGGCGAGGCGGCGCTGCGGATTGTGCGGCGTTATTTCGACGTAGCGGGGTTCGGCAATGAACGCGCGATCGCTCGGCTACTAGTGATCGATCCGGCGCTGGTCGAGCGCGCGACGCAGCGTCTGGAGCGCGAACGAATGATCGCGCGCGGCGTCAGAATCGAAGGTCTCAATGGAACGCACAGCGTACTGACCACACTGCTTCAATAGGTTTGAATGTTGCAATCGCCGGGGCTTGCCCCGAATACCTGGCTCATCCATTGAAATTCTCACCACTGCTCGTATTTGACCGACCGGCGTTCGTAGCCCGAGCTGCGCAGCAGATCGCGAATTCCGAGTACGCCCGGGCCGACGCCGCAGATATAGAATTGCCGCGCGCGGACCGTGTCGCTTTTCACCCAGCGCGACGCGACGATCGCCCGGATGCGATCGTAAATCTCATCTGGCGCCGCGGCCGCCGGAGCCGTGACGAGCTCCAGAGCGAAGTGCCGATGCGCGTGCGTCCATCCTTCGAGCTCGCTGCGATAGAGCAGATGCGCTTCGTCCGATGCGCCATAGAGCAGGTGGAACGGATGCGCGAAGCGCGATGCCAGGAGCCGGCGAAGCATCGGGCGGATCGGCGCGATGCCGGTGCCGATTGCGACGAAGACCAGTTCCGACTCAGGCGGCCGATCGAGCGTGAACAGGCCGAACGGCCCGGTGAACGAAAGCTCGTCGCCTGTATCGCATCCGAAAAGGTAATCGACGCCGCGTCCACCACGTACGCGATTGAAACAGATCTCGAACGGCTCGCCATCTTCGGGGCTCGACGCGATGGTGTAGGCCCGCGTGCGCGTTTCGTCGCTCAGTGGGATCGAAATCGAGATGAACTGGCCTGGCACGAAGCTCACGGGCGGGCTGTCCGGCGAGCGCAGAAATAGCGAGCGCGTATCGGCGTTGTGATCGAAGATGCGCTCGACGATCGCGCGGCGGCCCGGGCGTGTCGCGCCGCTCCCGGCCGACTTCGAGTCGGCCATCTCAGCGTCCCTCGCTCATCTGGTTGATCGTGTAGCGCGGTACGAGGACGACGATCTCGGAATCGGGATCCTCGACTACCGCCTGGCATCCGAGGCGCGAAGTGGGGGTCAGGCCCGGCGCCTTGTCAAGCATGTCCTCTTCCTGCTCAGTCGGCTCGGAGAGCCGGTTCGCGCCCTGTTTCACGATCACATGGCAGGTGGTGCAGGCGCAGTTTCCACCGCAAGCATGCTCGAGATGGATACCGTGGCCAAGCAGGATGTCGAGAATCGACCCGGGGCGGCCGTCATGATGGAACGGCGCGGCGGCGGGATCGAACTCGATGACTTGCTCGGGCTCGCCGCTTTCATAAATGACACGCAGCCTGGCCATCAAATGTCGATCACTTGAACGCTTCCAGGTCGGGGGGCGGAGCGGTGGTGTGCGCGATGGTTGCGGAGACCGCGGGCGCAAAGCGCCGCGCAAACTCCTCGGGACTGAGGCGCGTCTGCGCCGCGAGCTGCGCGAGCATCGGCCCCTCCAGGTCGGGCGGCTGCAAACGAATCATGTAGGAACGCGCGACGGTGTACGACTCGCTCCGCACGTCGACGGTACGGATGCGGATGCGCCCGGTCTCGGGATCGATCAATTCGTCGAGCTCGACCGGCGTCACGCGACCCCCGGTGATCGCGATCAGCGCGCCGGAGCCGCCGCCCAGCAGATAACGCACCGCGCCGTAGCCGAGCGTGCGCGTATATTCGATATCGAACGGCGTCGGCCGCGCGCATCGAAGCTCGTAGCCGATGTCCTTGGCGATCACGGTGCCGGCGATGCCGAGTTCCTTAAGGGTGGCGCGGATCCGATCGCGCAGAAAGCTCGCCAACGGGATGTCCGCGATATGCACGTGACCGTAGGCATCGCGCTCCAAACCGTCGACCGGCAATGTATCGAAGTCGAGCCGTTCGGCGATTCCTTCGGCGACGATCGCGACGCCGTAGTCGTGGCCGGCCACCAGGCGCTTGACGATCGCGCCGACGATGATATCGACAACCGTCCGGAGATCGATCTTGCCGGGGCCGAATTCTTCCGGGATGACCGTCAGAGTGGCGCCAGCCGACTTGCCGATTCCGAGCGCAAGCAGCCCCGCCTTGCGGCCCATGGTGACGACCACGTACCAGCGATCGGTGCTGCGCGAATCCTCCATCAACGATTCGACGATCGTGGTGCCGAACGCCCGTGCGGTTTCGAAACCGAAAGTCGGCGCGTTTTCGGGCAGCGGCAGATCGTTATCGATGGTCTTGGGGACCGTTGCCACGCCGATTCGCCCGCGGGCATACTCAGCGATGCGCGCGGCGCCGAAGGTGGTATCGTCGCCGCCGATGCAAATCAGGTAGCGCACGTTCAGTCGATCGAGCGCGTCCACCGTCCGCCTCAGGCTTTCTTCGTCCTGGGCGGGGTTGGTGCGCGACGTGCGCAGGATCGATCCGCCGGTGAAATGGACGCGGCTGACATCGGGAATGCGCAGCTCGACGGCCTGCGAGATATCGCCCTTCACCAGCCATCGATAGCCCTCGCGCAATCCGATCACGCGCAGGCCCGAGTTGATCGCCTCTATCGTGGCCGAGGCGATGACGCCATTGATGCCCGGCGCGGGGCCGCCGCCCACGAGGATCGCCAAGGTCGGCGGATGGTCGTTACTCGGCATAATGCAATGCTGGATAAGTGAAGATTCCGGGCCGCGTAGCGGCTTCTGACATCCATTCTACAGGAATTGAGCCCTGACCAATATGTCTTGCTTGTGCTTTCGCCTGATTTTCGCCATCATGCTTAAGGAGTCCTTCAGGGAGGTCGAGGAAGCTCATGGCGGAAATGAAGACGCTGACCAAGCGACAGAAACAGCTCGTCGATTTTCTCGAGAAGTATATCAATGAGCACGAGTATGCGCCGACGCTGGCCGAAATTGGTGAGTACTTCGGGCTTTCATCGCTTGCGACCGTGCATAAGCATCTGCACAATCTTGAACAACGCGGCTTCATCCGCCGGAGCCACAATCACAGCCGGGCGCTGGAGGTTACGAAGGCCAGCCGGGCCAGATCGCGCGGGCTCCCGTTGCTCGGTCAGGTCGCGGCCGGCGCGCCAATCGAGGCCGTCGAGGGTCACGATTCAATAAGCGTGCCCGACGAGCTGGTGGGACGCGGCAATACGTTCTGCCTCCGGGTGCGCGGCGAATCGATGATCGACGAGGGCATCCGCGACGGCGATTACATCATCGTCGAGGAGCGCGAAGCCGCCAATAACGGCGAGACGGTGGTGGCGCTTTTAGGCAACGAGGCGACGGTCAAGAAGTATTATCGCGAAGCCAACGGCAGCATCCGGCTGCAGCCGGCGAACATCACGATGGAGCCGATCTACGCGCGCGAGCAGGACCTCAAGATCCGCGGAGTGGTGGTCGGGCTGATGCGACGTTATCGGTAACGCCGCGGCCGGCGGCAGACCGCGGGAGAGTCGACGGCCCACCACCGGCGTTGGCGCGCGGCGCGACTAACCCCCCGGCATCGCGCCAGCGATCTGAAAAATGGAAGAGCGCCTGAACGGCTTTCCACTCCCCGCGCCGCATCCGTTTGGAGGCTCCAGATACGCGCGCCCACGCGAGAGCGGGCACCCCTTGGCCGTCAGGCGCTCTGAGAGACCATCGATCAATTCAGTTCCCCTTGAGCGGCAGCGAACCCGCGCCGTGCGGATTCACCGGAAAGCGGACGATGAAACGCGCGCCATGTCCCGGCGTCGACTGGATTTCAAGCCTGCCCTTGAGCGCCGCGACGCATCGCTTAACCACAGTCAGACCGAGGCCGAGACCGCTGTATTGACGGTTGCTGCGCAAAGCGAGTTGCGCGAACGGTTTGAAAATCTGCTCGCGGAGCTCCGCTGAGATGCCGGGACCGGTATCGACGACCTCGAATGACACCTGCGGCCTGCCGGGCCGGCCGGCCCGCCGAATCGCGATAGTGACGCTGCCGGCGGAAGTGAAGCGGACGGCGTTAACCGCGAGGTTCGCGAGGATGAGCCGGAGCTGGCGATGCCGCGCGTGAATCACGGCCGGCGCGTCATCGAGATCGAACCGCAGGTCGAGCTTCTTGTCTTGATTCGCCGACTCGATCAGCGGCATCACCTCGTCGAGCAGCTCGAGCGTCGAGACCTCCTCATCGCCGTTCACCTCCTTGCGCCCCTCCTCCTGCGCGAACTCCATGATGTTCTCGACGACGCGCGCAAGTTCGCAGGCATTCGCGTTCATCCGCTCGAGCACCCGGGTTGACCCGGTCGGCAGCTGCGGCATCTGATCCTTGAGCGTATCGAGATAGCCGAGCAAAACCTGGATCGGGGTCCGCAACTCGTGCGCAAGATTGGCAAGCGCGGTCAGACGAAGATGCTCGGTCCATTGCTCGGGCGGGACGCGCCGGCTGAAGAGCATCGACGGATCAGATGCCGGGATTGCACGTGATGGCCGCGTCCCTGAACGGCTGCGAGGATAGTAGCGCATGATTCCCTCCCTGCCTGCCGATGCGCCGGGCGTCGTGAGCGACGTTGGGGTCTGCATCGAACACGAGCGAGCGTAGCGCCGGCGCGCGAACAGATGAATTGAGAATTGACCTAGAACGTGGACGAAAACTACCCGGTCGGACCGGGAAAACTACCTAGACGGGCGTGGACGAAAATTTTGATGACAGGCGGTCAGCAGCATCGATTTAACCCGCAATATCGTCGCGTAAACGCCGCAGCAACCATCCGGGCCTGTTCGCGCCGTCCGGCTCTTGGAGCATCCGCAATGGCGAAGTGATTAAGCCGCGACAGCTCGAGGAGCATCGCACGGATGACCACGCGCACGCTGTCGCTTGTCAATGCTTTCGCTTGAGAAATGGTTCTCACGCCGCGGCCTCCGCGCCGGCGCTCGCCGGCCGGATGCGATTCTGAAGCATCAGCGTCGCCCACACGCGGATTGAATCGATCAGAATGACTGCGACGACGGCGATCAGCGCAACGGTCATGATCGCATCGACGCGATCGTTCCACATCAGCCGCGAAATCTCTGCAGCCCGCGCAGCACTCAGGCCCGGTGTCGCGAGTTCGGCGCCGAGCTGCGCGGCATGCGCGAGAAATCCGACATTCGGCGCGCCGCTCAGCAGCTTCTCGGCTCCCGCGGTCATCGTGACCGCGACCAGCCACGCCAACGGAGTGAGCGTGACGAACGCGAAGCGCGCCTTGCCCGCGCGGATCATCGCGCTGGTTGCGACGCAAAGCGCAATCGTCGCCAACATCTGGTTGGCGATTCCGAACAACGGCCACAGCGAATTGATCCCGCCCAGCGGATCGATCGTGCCGAAATAAAGGAAGTAGCCCCATGCCGCTACCACCACCGCCGACGTGATCACGATGTTCGCGTAGGAGCCCGGACTGGCGAATAGAGGCAAGATCTGGCCGATGAGGTCCTGGAACATGAAGCGCGCGACGCGTGTCCCCGCGTCAAGCGTGCTCAGGATGAAGAGCGCTTCGAACATGATCGCGAAGTGGTACCACAGCGCCATAACGGCCGTGCCGCCGAGCGTATGGGCGAAGATGCGCGCCATGCCCACGGCGAGCGACGGCGCGCCGCCGGTGCGTGCGTAAAGCGAAGTCTCGCCGATCGCGTGAGCCAGCGCAGCCATCTGCGCGCCATTCACCGGAAATCCCCAGGCGGTGATTCTTGCGCAGGCGGAACCGCCGACCCCGACCACGCCTGCCGGGCTGTTGATCGCAAAATAGACCCCGGGCTCGAGCATCACCGCCGCGATCATCGCCATCACAGCGACGAACGACTCCATCAGCATGCAGCCGTAACCGACCATCCGGGCGTCGCGCTCGCGCTCGAGCATCTTGGGCGTGGTGCCGGACGCAATGAGCGAATGGAAGCCCGAGATCGCGCCGCAGGCCACTGTGATAAATGCGAATGGGAAGACCTTGCCGCCGAAGATCGGACCGCTGCCGTCGGTGAAACGGGTCAGGGCCGGCATTAGCGTCGGCGGATGCAGCGCAGCGAGGCCCGCGGCGAGCGCCGCGATGGTTCCGATCTTGATGAATGCCGATAGATAGTCGCGCGGCGCCAGCAAAAGCCAGATCGGCAGCACCGACGCAATGAAACCGTACCCGATGATCCAGAGCGCCAGCGTGGGCGCGTCCATCGCGAAGTAATGACCGAAGCTCAGCCCACCGACATAGCGGCCGCCCCAGACCGCAGCCACGATGAGTGCGACGCCGATAGCGGAGGCCTCGACGATTCGGCCGGGCCTGAGATGCGTCATCCAGATTCCGACCAGCATCGCGACCGGCACGGTCATCGCGACGGTCGAGGTCGCCCACACGCTATGCTTCATCGCATTGACGACTACGAGCCCGAGCACCGCAATCAGGATCACCATGATGAGCATCACGCCGAGCAGCGCGACCAGTCCGCCGACCGGTCCGATTTCATCGCGCGCCATCTTGCCGAGCGAGCGGCCGTCGCGCTTGAGCGAGTAACCGAGAATCACGAAATCCTGGACGCATCCGCCGAGCACGGCGCCGATTACGATCCAGAGCGTTGAGGGCAGATAGCCGAATTGAGCCGCCAAGACTGGACCGACCAGCGGTCCCGGTCCGGCGATGGCCGCAAAGTGATGGCCGAAGGTTACCCAGCGCGCGGTCGGGACGTAGTCGCGTCCGTTGGCGAGCCGGATCGCGGGCGTCGAGTGGTGATCATCGAGTTCCAGCACGCGATCCGCGATGAACCGCGAGTAGAAGCGGTAGCCGATGGCGTAGATCGAGACCGCGGCGACGATAAACCAAAGCGTGTTCAGATGGCTCTCGCCGCGCGCGGTCGCGACCACGGCGAGCCCACCCGCGCCGAGTATCGCCACGGCGGCCCATGCGATCAGGCTCCAGAGTCGGTTCATAGAGGGCCTTGTAATGGTCCCCGCCGCCTATCGCAAGCCGGGCTCGATTAACCGTCCGCACCCCGCTTTCATGGACCGGCTGACTCTGGTTGAATCTGAGTAACTCCGGCGCATGAAGCCGGACATCCCACGATGTTGCGTTTCCTGACCGCCGGAGAATCCCACGGACCTGAACTGGCCGCGATTATCGAAGGCGTGCCGGCCGGCTTCGAGATCGATCTTGCGCGAATCAATCACGATCTCGCGCGCCGCCAGAAAGGTTATGGACGCGGCGGACGGATGCTGATCGAAAAGGACGAGGCGCGGCCCGTCTCGGGCATCCGCTTCGGCCGCACCACCGGCAGCCCGATCACGCTGATCGTCCAGAATCGTGATTTTGCGAACTGGGAGAAGCGGATGTCTGCAGATCCGCGCGATCGCGCCGAGGCCAGGCCGGTGACGCGCCCGCGTCCGGGCCATGCCGATCTCGCCGGCGTGCTCAAGTACAACCTCGACGACATCCGCGATGTCCTGGAGCGCGCCTCGGCACGCGAAACCACGATGCGAGTCGCGGTCGGCGCGCTCGCGAAGCAGCTTATTGCGCCCTTCGGGATCGAGGCGCTTGGCTACGTCGTCCAGATTGGCGGCACGCCAGCCCCGATTCGCGACGAAATCCCGCTTGCCGAACTCGCTGCGATCACCGAGAACTCGCAGGTCCGCGTTTCGGACGCCGACGCTGAGCGTGCGATCATCGCGGAGATCGACGAATGCAAGAAGAGCGGCGACACCCTGGGCGGTATCGTCGAGGTGACTGTCACGGGTGTGCCGGTCGGACTCGGCAGTCATGTGCAATGGGATCGGAAGCTCGACGGCCGGCTCGCGCGCGCGCTGCTTTCGCTGCAGGCGGCCAAGGGTGTCGAGTTTGGGATGGGTTTTCGGGCCGGCACCGTACGCGGCTCGCAGCTACACGATGAAATCGGCTACGACGCCGCGAACTCGCGCTTCACGCGTCATTCGAACAATTCGGGCGGCACCGAAGGCGGCATGACGACCGGCGAGCCGCTCAAGGTGCGAGTCGCGTTCAAGCCGTTGTCGACCCTGATGCGTCCGCTGCGCTCGGTCGACATCAGGACCAAGACCGAGGCGGTCGGCACGATCGAACGCTCGGACGTCTGCGCGGTGCCGGCCGCGGCGGTCATCGCGGAGGCGGTGGTTGCGTATGAAATCGCAGATGCGTTCCTCGAAAAATTCGGCGGCGATTCGCTCGCCGAGGTGACGCGCAATTATCAGGGCTACCTCGAACAGGTGCGCCGCTACTAGGGACCGGCGATCGATGAGACCGAAGCTGGTCGTAACCGGTTTCATGGGCGCCGGCAAGAGCCGTGTCGGACGGGTCGCGGCGACGCGGCTCGGCTGGCGCTTCTTCGACAGCGATCGCGAAATCGTCGCCCAGAGCGGCAGATCGATCGCGGAGATTTTTGCGGAGGATGGCGAGCCGCGGTTTCGCGAGATCGAACGCCAGGTGATCGCGGCGCTCGCGGCGGATCGGCGCGCCGCGGTGATCGCGACCGGCGGCGGCGCGCTTGCCGACGAGCGCAATCTCGCCGCGATGCGCGAGTCGGGGATTATCATCTGCCTCACCGCGCGGCCCGAAGTGATCGCGGCGCGGCTCAAGCGCTCCGGTGAAGTGCGGCCCAAGTTGCTCGAAGGCAGGAAGCCGATGCTCGAGCGGATCGTCGAATTGCTGGGCGAGCGCGCGGCGGTCTATGCGCGTGCCGACGCGGCAGTCGACACCTCCGACCTCACGATCGATGAGGCGGCCGACAAGGTGCTCTCCACGTTCAAAGCGCTCCGGGAGCTGCGATGCGGACCTTCGGCGTAAATCTCGGCCCGCGTTCATATCCGGTGCATGTGGGCGCCGGAATTCTCGATCAACTCGGGACACTCGCGCTCGAAGCAGGGCTGCGCGGCGGGCGCGTTGCCGTTGTGACGGATTCGAACGTCGGCCCGCTTTATCTGCGCCGCGTCACTGAGACGCTGGACGGGTCGAAGTTCGATCCGATTGCGATCGAGTTCGCGGCGGGCGAGGCGAGCAAATCGATGGCTGTGCTCGAATCGATCTACGACCGGCTGATCGCGGCCGGGATCGAACGGAGCGGCGCGATCGTCGCGCTCGGCGGTGGCGTCGTCGGCGATCTCGCCGGCTTCGCCGCAGCGACCTATCTGCGGGGCGTCGCGCTGGTGCAGGTTCCCACCACGATGGTCGCGCAGGTCGACTCCGCGCTTGGCGGCAAGACAGGGGTCAACCATCGCGCGGCGAAAAATCTGATCGGCGCGTTCTACGAGCCGCGGATGGTGCTCGCCGATGTCGCGACGCTGAGCACGCTCGGCCAGCGCGAGTATCGCGAGGGCCTGGCCGAGGTGATCAAGTACGGCGCGATCATGGATGAACCGTTTCTCGGCGAGCTCGAACGCGGTCTTGACGCGATCGAGGCGCGCGACACGCAACAACTCGAAGCGATCGTCGAACGCTCGCTGCGTCATAAGGCATTCGTCGTCGAGCGCGACGAACATGAATCGGGCCTCCGCCGCATCCTGAATTTCGGTCATACAATCGGCCACGCGCTCGAAGCCGGGTTCGGATACGGCCGCTATCTCCACGGCGAGGCGGTGGCGGTCGGGATGGTCGCAGCGGCGCGGCTCTCGGAAACCTATGCCGGGCTGAGCGCCGCCCAATCCGAGCGGCTGCGCGCGTTGATTGCGGCGATGGGGTTACCGGTCGAGCTTCCGCCGGGATGGGCCGGTGAGGACTTCATCCGCGCGATCAAGCTCGACAAGAAACGCCTGGGCGATAAGGTCGAATTCGTGCTGCTCGACCGGCTGGGCCACGCGCTGACGCATCGGATCGACGCCGAGGAGATTATCGAGCAATTATCTAGTCAATCAGCCGCCTGATACTTCCGATTTGGCCGCCGAAATTCCTTGTCAGCATCCGCCCTTTCAGCGATGTTGCAGTTGCCCTACGCCCGTTAAACGGGGCGGGGTTGTATTTTTTTTGCAAGAGGGTGAAACTACTAGCAGGCGGTGGGGCTTTAAGAAGCACCTGGAGGGGGGCTTTCGACGAGTGCCGCGTGGCAATCGCCGTAGGCTGCCAGCCGCACAGCAGACCCGAGGCTCGCCTTCGTCATGGCCTGAAGCCAGTTTCGGGTAGGTTGTGCGACAGCACACGCCAAAGATTGCGTGCTCAGATTTTCACCAGGTGAGGATGCTCATGGCACAGACAGTCGCTCAACCGTCGAAGGTGCTTACAGTCAGGGAAGTCTCGGAGTACCTTCGGGTTCATCCATCGACGATTTACAGGCTGCTGAGGCAGCGCCAGTTGCCGGCTTTCCGGGTCGGCAGCGACTGGCGTTTCAATGTCGAAGCGATCGATCGTTGGCGCGCCGCCATGGAAGAAGGCGGCCGGCCAATCGAGAAACAGCCCGTGCCGCACGGGCGGCGGCGTAGCGCCTGACGTTTGCTTCCGCTGCCGTGTGATTGCGCGCGGCGGCGGGGTCCGGCGCTAGATCGTTCGATGAATAACAGAGGGGAGTCTCTGCAACCTGAATCGTTCGCAGCGGCGGGATGTTTCGCCCTCGGGAGGTTCAGCCGACGCGCTGTGAAGCGCCGGAATCCGCCAGCGTTTCGAGCAGGAGTATCGCGACGCCGATCGTAATCGCGCTATCGGCAACGTTAAACACCGGATAACTCCAGCCGTAGTAGTGGACGTGGATAAAGTCGATTACCACTCCATTCCGGCTGCGATCGATCAGGTTACCCAGCGCGCCGCCCGTGATGAGCGCGAATGCGGCCGTCTGCCATGACGGCTTCTCCGCGCGCGCCATCAGTACGATAAGCACCACCAGCGCAATCGCAGTGATCACGAACAGGAAACTCTCGCGCACCTGCGCCGGCAGGTTGGCGAACAGGCTGAAGGCCGCGCCCGGATTGCGCGTGTAGGTAATGTCGAGGAAATGCTGAATTATCGGTATGGACTGATAGAGCTGCAGATGCGTAGCGACGTAGAACTTGCTCGCCTGATCAAGAATCAGCACTGGCGCGGTAACCGCCGCGAGCATCAACCACATCGTGCGCAGACGCGACGGCCGCCAGCTCTCAGAGGCCGGAGCGGAAGCTTCAGTCACCGGCTCAAATCCCGCAGCACCGCGCGGCATCGCGGACACAATTCCGGATTGCCGCCGTCATCGTAATATTTCCAGCAGCGCTGACATTTGAGACCCGGCGCGCGCTTCGCGCCGACGACCCATCCCAGGGACTCGACCACGCTGTAGTGCGCGCCGTTGCGCGAGGAATTTCCACCCGCGCCGGTTATCGCGCGCGCATCGGCAGGCTCGAGAAACGACACGCCGGAAACAATGAACAGGTCGGCCAGCTGATCCTTGTACGTGCCGACATCCTTCAACAGACCGTCGGGTTTTCCCAATGACCCGAGCTGGACGACGGCTTCGAGCGGCGCGCCGATAGTTCCCTGCTTGCGCATCTCCTCGAGCACCTTCAGCACGTGATCGCGAAGTCCGAGAAACAGTTCCCATCGGCCCTCGAGCGCCGAATTCGCGACTTCGGGTCGCGCTTCCTGCAGTCTCAGCAGATGAACGCTTTCGCGCCGCGCCCCTGGAATATGACCGTAGATTTCGTCGGCAGTGTACGGAATCAGCGGCGCGAGCATCCGCACTATCGCATCGAGCAGGATATAGAGCGCGCTCTGTGCAGAGCGCCGCTCGCGCGACCGCTCGCCCTCGCAGTAGAGGCGATCCCTGACTACATCGATGTACAGCGAGCTCAGATCGACCACGACGAAGTTCAGCAGTCGATGATAGGCGGTCTGGAAATCGAATTTCTCGTACGCCTGGCGCACTTCGCCTTTGAGCCGTTCGAGGCGCGTCAGGATGTAGCGGTCGAACTCGAGCATCGCATCCGGAGCAAGCGCGTCGCGCGCCGGGTCGAAATCGTAGAGATTGCCCAGGAGGTAACGCGCGGTGTTGCGGAGCTTGCGGTACGCCTCGGCGACCGCGCTGAACAGATTCTCGCCGACGCTCATGTCAGCGGCATAGTCGACCGACGCGAAGACCAGCCGGAAAACATCAGCGCCCATCCGCTCGACGACATCCGAAGCGTGCTCGAAATTGCCGAGCGACTTCGACATCTTGCGTCCCAGCTCGTCGAGCGCGAGGCCGTGGCTGATGACGTTGCGATACGGCGCGTGACCTTCCACCGCGGTCGCGCAGATAAGCGACGATTGGAACCAGCCGCGCGCCTGATCGATTCCTTCGACGTACGCCGCCGCCGGCCATCCGAGATCACGCTGACGGAGCACGGCGGCCTGCGAGCATCCGGAATCGAACCAGACGTCGAGCACGTCCTCGGTCTTCGCGAAATCGGCGCCGCCGCATTTTTCGCATTTCAAGCCGACGGCAAAATCGGCGACCGGCCGCTGATACCATGCATCCGAGCCCTCGCGGGCGAAAATCTCCTCAACCCGGCGCATCACCGACGGCTCGAGCGTCACGATCCCGCAGCCGGCGCATCGCAGCGCCGGAATCGGCACGCCCCACGCGCGCTGGCGCGAGAGACACCAGTCGGGCCGCATCTCGACCATGTTGCGGATTCGATCTCGCGACCATCCGGGCACCCATTTCACGTGACGATCGATTTCTTCGAGCGCGCGCTCGCGCAGACGATTGTGATCGACGCGCAGGAACCATTGTTCGGTCGCGCGGAAGATCAGCGGATTCTTGCATCGCCAGCAATGCGGATAGCTGTGACTGACATCCTCGCCATGGAGCAGCGCGCCCGACGCCTTCAGGTCGGCGACGATCGCGGGGTTCGCCTCGAACACCTGCCGCCCCGCATAGGCGCCCGCCTCGTTTGTGAAGATGCCGCCGTCGTCGACCGGCGTCAGCGTCGGCAGGCCGTACTGATTGCCGATCACGAAATCCTCGTAGCCATGGCCGGGCGCGGTATGCACCAGCCCGGTGCCCGACTCAGCGGTGACGTGCGGCCCGAACATCAGCCGCGAATCGCGATCGATGAACGGATGCCGGAAAATGTCCCTGCCGTCGAGCGCCTTGAGCGCGTCGCGCTTGAGCGTGATCCTTCCCGAGGCTTTCTGTCCGCAAGCCTGCTCGACGGCCTCGGCGAGGCGCTCGGCGACGATGTACCACGAAGCGCCGAAGCGGAGCGCGACGTAGTCGAAGGTTTCGTTGAGCGTGATTCCGAGGTTCGCCGGGAGCGTCCACGGCGTCGTCGTCCAGATCAGCGCGAAGAGCCGGCCCGCGCGATGCGCCTCGGCGAGCGTCGCGCCGTCCGCAGGATTTTCGACGAGCGCCGCCGCATCGCCGAGCTTGTCATTGATGCGGAAGGCGACGTAAATCGACGGCGACAGATGGTCGCGATATTCGACCTCGGCTTCGGCCAGCGCGGTGCGGCATTCGATGCACCAGTGGACCGGGCGCAGGCCGCGGTAGATATAGCCGGCCTCGACCATCTGGCGCAGCACGCCGATCTCGGCCGCTTCGTATTCCGGCGCGAGCGTCACGTAAGGTTTGTCCCAGTCGCCGATCGCGCCGAGGCGGCGGAAGTCGACGCGCTGGATGTCGATATATTTCTCGGCGTGCGCGCGGCATAGCTTGCGCAGCTCGAGCTTCGAGATCGTGCGGGCGCGCTCGCCGAGCTCGCGCGTGACGTTGAGCTCGATCGGCATCCCATGGCAATCCCATCCGGGAACGAACGGCGTGCGATAGCCGAGCAGAGCGTGCGATCGCACAATGAAATCCTTGAGCGTCTTGTTGAGCGCGGTGCCGAAGTGGACGCGGCCGTTGGCGTATGGCGGGCCGTCGTGCAGCACCCAGAGCTCGGCATTGGCGCGCTCCGCGAGCAGACGTTCGTAGATTTTCAAGTCTTCCCAGCGCTTGAGCATCTCCGGCTCCCGCTTGGGCAGATTTGCCTTCATCGGGAAGTCGGTTTTGGGAAGCTTGAGGGTCGCCTTGTAGTCGGTAGCCACGATCGGAATCTAGCAGATTAACCGATGCCGCCGCCGCGCGCGAGACTACGCGACTCCTCGGCGGAGCGCCTTCTGCTTGAAAACACTCCCGATGCTTCGTATCATCGGCGCCCGATAAAATCCTCGCCGCTGGTTTGACCTTGGCATCGGAATCCGCTGCGCAATCAGGGGCCCTCGCTGGCCTCAGGGTACTCGATCTCACCGACTACCGCGCCCATCTCTGCGGCCGCCTGCTCGCCGATTTCGGCGCCGACGTAATCAAGGTCGAGCCCCCCGGCGGCGACTACGGACGGCGAATCGGACCGTTCGTCGACGACCGGCCGCATCGCGATCGCAGCCTCTTCTTCTGGTTCTATAATTCCAACAAGCGCTCGCTCACGCTTGATCTCGAAAGTGCGCGCGGCCGTGAAATCCTGCTCGATCTCGCCCGCGGCGCGGATGTGATCATCGAAAATTTCGGGCCGGGACGCGCCGATGCGATGGGCCTCGGATGGGCGCAACTCCAAGAGGTCAACCCGGCCCTCGTGATGCTGTCGATTTCGCCGTTCGGCGCCGACGGTCCCTATCGCGATTACGTTGCCGACGATGCGGTGCTCACCGCGGTCGGCGGGATGCTCTACGTCAATGGCTATCCCGACCGTCCTCCCGTGCGGCCACTTGGACTGCAGGCCTATCACGTCGCATCGTATTACGGCGCGATTGCGGTCGTCTGCGCGTTGTTCGCGCGCGACCGCGACGGTATTGGCCAATGGATCGATCTCAGCATGCAGGCCGCGACCACCGGCGCGCTCGAACATGTGGTCGGCCTCTTCTTCCAGAACGGTCAGCCCGAGCGGCGCCATGGCACGCTCCATTGGGCGCGCTTTTTCCGGGCCGGCAAATGCCGCGATGGCTACGTGCTGAATTGCACAATCGGCGACTGGACCTCGCTTATCGAATGGGTCAAGGGCGACGGGGCGGCGCAGGATTTGACCGGCCCCGAATGGCACGAGTACGACTATCGCGCAAAGCACGCCGAGCATCTGTTCGACGTTCTCGATGCGTGGGTGGCTGACAAGCGTCGCGACGAGGTCGTCGAGCGCGCGCAACTTCTGCGTCAACCCTTTGCGGCTGTGCGTTTTCCCGGCGAGCTGTTCGAGGACGAACAGCTTCGCGCGCGCGGCTACTTCGTCGAAGTCGAGCATCCCGAACTCGGCCGCAGCTTCCGCTATCCGGGCGCGCCGGCGTTGATGCATGGAACGCCGTGGCGCATCAATCGCCGGCCGCCGCTGCTCGGCGAACATACCGATGAAATCCTGCGCGGCGAACTGGGAATGAACGCGGAAGAACTCGCGGTGCTCGTCGGCGAGGGAGTGATCTGACCGTGGCGATGGCGCTCGAAGGCATCCGGGTGGTCGATTTTACCTGGGTCGTTGCGGGGCCGGTGGCGACCCGGATGCTCGCCGACAACGGCGCCGAGGTGATCAAGGTCGAGCGCAAGAGTCCGGGCTTCATGGGTCCTCGCAAGATCGGTCTCCAGCCCGATCTGAATCGCAACAAGCTCTCAGTCGCGATCAACATGGCGGAGCCGCGCGGCGTCGAGCTGGCACGTCGCCTGGTGAAGATCAGCGACTTGGTGATCGACAACTTCTCGGCGCGCGTGATGCGCGGCTGGGGGATGGATTACGAGAACCTGCGCAAGATCAAGCCCGACATCATCTGCATGAGCATGTCGGGGCTCGGACATACCGGCCCACGGCGCGATTACGTCAGCTACGGACCGACCCTGCAGGCGCTGACCGGGTTCGTTCGCCTGATGACCGATCCGAACGGCGCGCCGGCCGGTTACGGCTATTCGTTCTCCGATCTCGCGGGCGGCCTCGCGGGCGGCCTCGTCGCGCTCGCCGCGTTATGGCATCGGCGACGCACCGGCCAGGGCCAGTTCATCGATTTGTCGCAGATGGAAGCGCTTACCGGGTTCATCGGACCGGGGCTCCTCGATATCGCGGTCAACGGCCGCGAACAATCGCCCGTGGACTGGCGATCGCAGGAGCGGCCAATGGCGCCGTACGGCGTCTATCGATGCGCTCCGGAAGGCGACGACGACGATCGCTGGATTGTCATCTCGGTCGCGACACAGGCGGAATGGGATCGTTTCGTCGGCGCGATCGGACGGCCATCGTGGACCACCGATGCGAAGTTTCGCACGCTCTATCTCAGAATTCGCAATCGCGAGGAGCTCGATCGCAACGTCGAGGCGTGGACCCGAAACCTGCCGTCGGAAGAGGCGATGACCATCCTGCAGCGCGCGGGCGTGCCGGCGGGCGCGGTGCGCAATGGCGCGGACCTTTGCACGCGCGATCCGCAGCTGCGCTTCCGCGATTTCTGGGGCCGCGTCCCGCGGCCCGACGGTCCCGACACCTACGTCAGCGGCATCCCGTACCGCCTTTCGGCGACGCCCGGATCGATTCGCTCCAACTGCCCTGAAGTCGGCGAGCATAACGATTACGTGCTCGGCGAGTTGCTAGGGCTTTCCGCCGCCGAGCGCGAGGAATTGTTCGAGAGCAAGGTCGTCTGGCGTTGACCTTTCGCAACTCTGGACGCCTGGCGCATCGGGTTGCTATGACGATGGAGCGCGGGCCGAATAGGGGGGGGGCGGCTGGGCTGCGCCGTTTCAAATGGACGACAAGCATAATCGTCAAGGCGGCGGCGACCGGCGACACTTCATCGCGTGGATCGATCTGCCTACGCCGGAGCAGATCCGCGCGATGGGTCTGCCGCCGAGCTATAACTACGGCTTCGTCGGTGCGATGGGCCGCCTGATGGTGGCGCATCCCAAAATCGGACCGCACTTCACCCGGCTCTTCCAGCAGATCATGTTCGGACCGGGCGCGCTCAATCGGCAGGAGCGCGAGATGGTCGCGATGGTGACGGCGCGCGCGCAGAACTGTTTCTATTGAACGCAGTCACACGCAGAGTTTCTGCGTGCCGAGGGCGGCGACCCCAGGCTGATCGATGCCATCCATGAGCAACGCTGGCAAACTCTCGAGGGCATCGCGCCGCGAACGCGGGCCCTGTGCGATCTCGCAAATAAAATGAGCGGGAGCCCGACCATGATGACGCGCGAAGATTGGCAACCGCTGCGAGAACTCGGCTTCAGCGATGAAGCGCTGCTCGAAGTCGGCCACATCGTCGGAATTTTCAACTATCTCACCCGACTCGCGGATGGCTTCGGTCTCGAAGTCGATGAGGCGGTGCTGGAGGCCACGCGCACCAAGATTCCGCTCAAGAAGCAGGACTGATGCCCAGCGGCTCCGTTCCGCTTTTCATCTCATCGACTATCGTGAAATATTTAAACCGGCCCGTACCAAATGCGGGCGGTGCACGGAGGTGGCTCCCATGAGGGTCGAGCAGCAGATGGAATCGCAACCCGTCTTGTCCCTGCCGAAGCGGCCTTTGACCGGTGCTGAATTCCTCGAAAGTCTCAAGGACGGTCGCGAGGTCTATATCTACGGCGAACGGGTGCCCGACGTCACGCAACATCCGGCGTTTCGCAATGCCGCGCGGATGTTGGCCCGACTTTACGACGCGCTGCACGATCCCGCCCGCAAGGAGACTCTGACCACCACGACCGATACCGGCAACGGCGGCTTCACTCATCGCTTCTACCGCGCCGATCGCAGCGCCGAGGAGATGGTCAAGACGCGCGACGCGATCGCGGAATGGGCGCGCGTCACGTGGGGCTGGATGGGCCGCTCGCCGGATTACAAGGCGAGCTTCATGGGGACGCTGGGCGCGAACTCGAAATTTTACGAGCCCTACCATGAGAACGCCAAGGCCTGGTATCGGCGCGCGCAGGAACAGTGCCTCTACATGAACCACGCGCTGGTCAATCCGCCGGTCGATAAATCGCGGCCGATCAACGAATACAGCGATGTCTATGTGCACGCCGAAAAAGAGACCGATGCCGGTGTGATCGTCAGCGGCGCCAAGGTCGTCGCCACCAACTCCGCACTCACGCATTTCAATTTCGTCGGCTGCTACCCGCTGATCGGACGCCCCGAGCAGGCCGTGTTCGCGATGTTGCCGATGAATGCGCCCGGCCTGAAGCTAATTTGCCGCACCTCGTACGAAATGACCTCCGAGGTGATGGGCAGTCCGTTCGATTATCCGCTCTCGAGCCGCCTCGATGAGAACGACGCGATCCTGGTCCTCGACAAGGTGCTGATCCCCTGGGAGAACGTCTTTCTCTATCGCGACGTCGAAAAGGCCAACAACTTCTTCCCGGTCTCCGGCTTCCTTCATCGGTTTGCCCTTCATGGATGCACGCGGCTCGCGGTCAAGCTCGATTTTCTGTGCGGCCTGACACTGCTCGCGGGCGAGGTCACCGGCGTCAAGGACAAGGCCTTCGGCAAAATGCAGCTCGGCGAGATGCTTGCGTGGCGACATCTGATTTGGGGCCTTACCGACGCGATGGCGCGCACGCCCGACCCGTGGGTCGACGGCACGGTGCTGCCCAACATGAACTACGCTCACGCGTATCGCGTGCTGGCGCCGGTGGTCTATCCGCGCGTGAAGGAAATCGTCGAGCAGATTATCTCCAGCGGTTTGATTTACCTGAATTCGCATGCCTCGGATTTCCGAAATCCAGAAATCCGCGCGATGCTCGACAAGTACCTGCGCGGCTCCTATGGCCAGAACGCCGAAGAGCGCGTGAAGATCATGAAGCTCTTGTGGGATGGGATCGGCACCGAGTTCGGCGGCCGCCACGAGCTTTACGAGCGCAATTACGCCGGCAACTACGAGGACATCCGCTCGCAGACGCTGTTCGGCAACGATGCCGACGGGGTCACGGCGGCGCTCAAGAACTTCGCGCGCACCTGCATGGACGAGTACGATCTCGACGGCTGGCGGACGCAGGATCTGATCAACGCGATCGACATCAGCGTGACCAACCGCAACGGCAGGCGCTAGAGGTTTTGACGGGGACGACGCGCCGCATCGCGGGCGGAGCCGTCCCAATCCTCGAGCCGCCCGGGCGACTCCATTCAGGCGCCCGGCGCCTTTCTCAGCCCGCGTTCTGTCATTATCGCGAAGAACACCGGGACCAGAATCAGCACGTGAATCGTTGAGGTGATCATGCCGCCGACGATCGGCGCGGCGATCGGCTTCATCACGTCTGATCCGATGCCTGACTCCCAGAGGATCGGAGCGAGACTGAGCATCACGACCGCAACCGTCATCAGCTTTGGGCGCAGACGCTGAACCGCGCCTTCCAGCGTTGCCGCCTCGACATCTTCGTAGCGCAGCGGGCCTGCGGCCCGGCGTCGTTCCAAAGCCTCGTGGAGGTAGATGACCATCACCACGCCGGTCTCGACCGCGATGCCGAACAGAGCGATGTAACCGACCCAGACTGCGACGCTGAAATTGAACCCGAGCAGATATTGCAGAATCAGCCCGCCCGTCATCGCGTAAAGCGTGGGGAAAATCAGCACGGCCGCCTCCACCGCGGATCGAAACAGCATATAGAGCAGCACGAAAATCGCCACGAACACGATCGGCAGAATAACGGCGAGCCGTTTGCGCGCACGCAGCTGAAACTCGTATTCACCTGACCATTTGAGCGAATACCCCGGCGGGAGACGAAGCTCGTGATCGAGGGCCTTTTGGGCCCGCCCCACGTAATCGCCATAATCTGACGTCGCGAGATCGATGTAGACGTATCCCGTCAACTGCCCGTCCTCATCCCGGATCATCGACGGTCCCGAGGCGACTTCGAGGCGTCCGACTTCGCCCAGCGGTATCTGCGCGCCGGATGGAGTCATGATCAGCACGCGCTTGAGCGAGTCGAGGTCATCGCGATAATCCTGCAAGTACCGCACGTTGATTGGATAGCGCTCGCGCCCCTCGATCGCAGTTGCGATGTTCTGGCCGCCGATCCCGGAACTGATCGCGTTCTGCACGTCGCCGACCGTAAGGCCGTACTGCGCGGCGATCTCCCGGTTGACATGAATATTGATGTAGAAACCCTGCGAGACGCGTTCAGCGAAAACCCCGCGCGTTCCGCGCACTGCGCCGAGAATCTCCTCGACCTGGCTTCCGAGACGTTGAATTCCATCGAGAGACGGACCCTGGATCTTGAGCCCGACCGGCGTTTTGATGCCTGTCAACTCCATGTCGAGCCGGTTTGCCACCGGCATCGTCCACGAATTCGACAGTCCGGGAAAACTCAGCCTGGCGTCCATCTGTGCAATGAGCTGATCGTAAGTCACCCCGGCAGGCCATGCGCTTCTCGGCTTCAGCATGATGGTCGTGTCGTACATGTCCAGCGGTGCGTTGTCGGTCGCGCTGTTGGAGCGGCCGACCGTGCCGAAGACGCTTTCGACCTCGGGAAAGCTCCTGATGATCTGATCCTGCTTCTGGAGCAAATCGGTCGCCGTGGTGATCGAAATGCCGGGCAGCGCCGTCGGCATGTAAAGCGTGGAGCCTTCGTACAGAGCCGGCATGAACTGGCTCCCCAGCTTCAATCCCAGCGGCAGCGCGATCAGCAGGAACATAATGTTGATCGCAATCGTGATTTTCCGATGCCGGAGGCACCATCGAATCACCGGCAGATAAAGCGCATGAAAAAAGCGGCTGAGCGGATTTTGAGTTTCAGGCCGAAGCCGTCCGCGAATCAACGCCAGCATCAGGACCGGCACGACTGTGATTGCAAGAATTGAAGAGAAGGTGATCGCGAAGGTTTTGGTATCGGCCAGCGGCCGGAACATCCGTCCTTCCTGCGACTCGAGCAGGAATACCGGCAGAAACGAAACCACGATGATTACCAAAGAGAAAAAGAGCGGCCGGCCGACCTGTTTGGCAGCCGCCAGCAGGATGCGCCGCCGCCCGGCCGCATCGATCTCTTCGCCGCGCCCGGCTGCCACTTTTTGCTCTTCCGAGAGATGGCGGTAGCCGTTCTCGACCATCACGATCGACGCGTCAACCAGGACGCCGATCGCCAAAGCCAGCCCGCCGAGCGACATGATGTTGGAGCTGACCTGCAGGTAGTACATCGGGATGAAGGTCGCCAGTACCGCAAGCGGCAAGCTCAGAATCGGAATCAATGCCGAGCGGAAATGAAACAGGAAGACGATAATCACGAGACTGACGATGATCGCCTCCTCGATCAGGTCGCGCTGAAGCGTCCGAATCGACGCCCTGATCAATCCGGAACGGTCATAACTCGCGACGATTTCAACCCCGGGCGGCAGGCTTTTTTTCAATTCCGAGAGCTTGCGCTTGAGGCCGTCAATGACCTTGAGCGCATTCTGCCCGTAGCGCATCACCACGATACCGCCCACCGCCTCGCCCTCGCCGTTCCATTCCGCAACGCCCTCCCGAATGTCCGGCCCGAGACTCACGACCCCGAGGTCGCGAATCAGAACGGGAGTCCCTTTGTGCTCGGCCACTGGAATGTTTTCGAGGTCGGCGAGCGACTTGATGTAGCCGAGTCCGAGGACGTTGTACGAAGCCGAGGACATTTCGAGCACCCGGCCGCCCACTTCGCTGTTGCTGTCCTGGATCCGATCGATGACCGTGCGGAGCGGGACGTCGAGCGCGAGCAGCCGATTCGGATCGAGCTTTACTTGGTATTGCTTGACGAAACCGCCGATGGTTGCGACCTCCGCAACCCCCGGGACCGTTTCGAGCGCATACCGAATATGCCAGTCCTGCAGGCTTCTCAGCTCGGCGAGATTGTGAGTATGGCTCCGGTCCAGCACGACGTATTCGAATACCCATCCGGCTCCCGTCGCGTCCGGCCCGAGCACGGGAGTTACGCCAGGCGGTAGTTGACCGCCGAGCTGCTGCAGATACTCCAAAACGCGGCTCCGCGCCCAGTACATGTCGGTGCCGTCTTCGAACACCACGAAGACATAGGAGTCGTTGGGCATGGTCTGCGCGCGGACCGCTTTGACGCGCGGCGCCGCCAGCATCGCGGTCACGATCGGATAGGTAACCTGATCCTCGATCAGGTTCGGCGGCTGACCCATCCATTGCGTATGGATAATCACCTGCACGTCGGAAATGTCCGGGAGCGCGTCGAGCGGAATTCGATTGAGCGACCAGATTCCGGCCAGCACCAGCGCGACGACGCCTATAAAGACGAGGAAGTGATTGTCATTGCACCAATCAATGGTCCGCTCGATCATCGGTGCGGCTCCTCACATTCCGCCGGCCGCCGACAGATTGAACTGCCTGCTGGCAAGCGTCCGACCTTTCCTGGTCGCAACCGCGGTCACCTGCCAGGTGCCGCCGCTTTCCAGCGTGATGTAGCCCTCGTAAACTCCCGCTCCCTGTGCAGTCAGCGTCGCCGTCTCACGCATCGCCGACATTTCCATCGCGGGCATCGCGGACATAACGAAAGTGACCGTCACGTTCGCCCCGTCGATCCCATGGCCACGCGCGTCCTTGAGAGTCACTCGCACCCGGTTCTTTCCCCGCGCGGGCGGGCTGGGAATCGTAGTCACGTCGAGAATGACTGCGGGTCGGGCTTCCGCAGGCTGGACGGCATTTGCGCTCACCGGCGCCGGCGGCACGAAACTGCCGGTCGCAGCCTGAAGCTGGCTTTCCGAGTCGATCAGGAAGTTTGCGGACGCGACGATGCGCTGTCCGGGAGTGAGCCCCTTGAGCACGATCAGATCGTTGCCGACGCGCGGACCCAGTTCGACCTGTGTGGGAACCAGGTACCCGTCGCCGCGATCGATGAATGCAATATTATGCGTACCGGTCCGGAGGACGCCGCCGGCGGGAATCACGGTGCGCTCGCCCATTTCAATTTGTAACTCAACGCGGCCATACATGCCCGGCTTGAGCAGTCCGTCGCGGTTGTCGAACGCAATGCGGACCCGCGCGGTCCGCGTTTCCAGATCGATTTGCGGCCAGATGTAATCCACGCGGCCGGCGAACCGCCTGCCCGGATAGGCGTCGATACTGAACGCGGCGGAATCGCCCACGCGAATCCCGCCGATTTCGTCCTGGAATACGGCGGCGTAGACCCAGACGGTCGAGAAATCGGTGATCGTGTAGAGCTTGGTTTCAGGCTGTACGTACAGGTTCGGAAGCGCGTTTCGATCGACTACGTAGCCCGATGCGGGCGAATAGACGGTCAGCACGTTGCGCGGGCTCCCGCCGCGGGCGAGCCGCGAGATCTCGGATGGCGGGATTCCCATCAGCGAAAGCCGTTCAGCGGCGGCTTGAGCCAGGGAATTCGCCCCGTCCGACACTCCTTCGACCGGGCTGCCTGCAACTCGAGCTTTGGCCCGCAATGCCAGTACGTACTCCTGTTCGGTGCTGGCAAGATCTGGGCTGTATACGGTGAACAACGGCTCGCCCCGACGCACGTACTGGAAAGTCTGGTTGACGAAAACCCGCTGGATCCATCCCGCGAATCGCGTTTGCACGTAGGACTGGAGTTGTTCGTCGGCCTCGATGTTGCCGGTGGCGTCGATTCCCCGCGTGACGTCGCGGCGCTTGACGATGGCGAAGGTCACGCCGATTAGCTGGCGGCGTTCGGGAGTGAGCTGAATCGGCGCCAGTTCGGAAGCGCGGCCGGCCGCCGCGATCTGCACGGCCGCGATCGTGGTGCCAATCGCAACCATCAGCTTCAGCCACTTTCGATTCATTTCACTTCCCCCACGATCTGTTCGAGCCGGGCAACCGCGAGTTCGTGGTCGGCCAGCGTGCGGTAGTACTCTTCCCGAAGGTTCAGGAGATCGACGAAAGCTGAGATCACGGTCTGGAAATCGACCTTCGACACCCGATAGGCCGCGAGCGCCGCCTGTATCGAGTTTTCCGCCTGCGGGATCAGCCCTTGCGCATAAATTTTGAGCATTCGATCCGAGGCGTGAATTGCAACCAGTTGATCCTCGGCCGAAGCTCCGGCATCGAGTTCGTGCGCGCGGACCTGCTCGCGCGCCGCCGACCTCTCGAGCGCGGCCTGTTCGATCGCGGGCGTCTGTTTGCGCCAGAAGTAGAGTGGGATTTTCGCCCCGAGCGTGAGCATGTAGTAGTCGCGAAAGCCCGGCCCCGTCTTGTCGTACGCATACCCGAGCGTGAAATCCGGAAAGTAACCCTTTTGCGCAAGCTCGAGCGCTTTTTCACTGCGCTCCTCAGCCGCGCGATCTATCATCAACTCGGTCGACTGGCGGCGCACGGCTTCTCCGAGCTGCGCGCGGTCCAACTCGACTCGCGTCGGTTCAACCGCGCCGATTACGATGTCCGGGGAATCGAGGTCGCGGCCGAGCGCGGCCTTGAGGTCCGCCTGCCGCTGTTGCATCTCGCGATGATGGTGCACGATCTCGTTGAGCATCCGGGTCGCCTGTAGCTGGGCCTTCAGGACGTCCTGAGCCTGTCCTTCGCCGACGCGGTACCGCGCTTTCGCAATCTCTTCGATTCGCAGCAGATCGCTCCGCTCGCTTTCGAGCAGTCCGATGGTTTTTGTCAGGTAGAAAAGCTCGAAATAGCTCTCACGAATCTTTTCCGCGGCCTCGCGCTGCGCGGCTTTATATTGATGCCGTGCGATCTCGGCGTCCTGCTCGGCAATGTCGCCCTGCAGGCGCAGCTTGCCGGGGCCGGGAATCTCCTGCGAGATGCCGAAGCCGGTGTAATAGAAATTGCTGGTTTCGTAGCCCGCAGCAGGCTTTGGGCTGCCGACCGTGAATTCCTGCACCTGAATTTGCGGATCTGGAAGCGTGCGCATCTGGATCGGCACGCGTTCGAGCGCTTCCCAATGTTTGCGCGCCGCGACCACGCCGGGGTTGCGCTGCATCCCCTCCTTCACCAGTGAATTCAAGTCGCAGCGGCTGTCCCGTGATGCATAAGCGCCTGTCTGAGCGCTGGCCGATGCACGCGGGGCAAATGCTATCCCGAAGAGAATTAGAACAATGGCATAACGTCCAACCGGACGCCGACCAGTCATTTCCATAACAAGCCACCGAGGTCGCCAAGTCGTGGATCGGCCGCTCGCGAGGCGAGTGCCGACGACGCGAAGCAGGCGCGAGCAGGCCGCCAAACGGCTCTGCGCCGGCTTCAGAATCAGCCTGCGGCTTCGATGGCGATCAGATTTGTCGCGAACAGAGGAGAGCTTGAGGGTCCGGACGGATTCCTGCGCGGGAGACAAGGTCGACCGCTGAACGGGTTACCACCATATTCGGCGTTACCCGACTCGATACGGCGGCCGGCGAATCGATAACCGGCGTCAGCGTTGATGGAAAAATAAGCGCGTTCGGTGCCTCGTCCGAAGAGCTGCAGCAACTGATGGTTCGAGTCGCGGTATCGGCCGGGCATCTCGCCGAACAACAATCTGCTGACATCGCCCGGCCCGATGAACAAGCGGCGCGGTGCGCGGTCAGCCGCGGTGCAACCGCAATCATCGAAAGCAGCAACAGGAGTGAAATCGCGCGGCGCACGGTCTTTAACATACTTTAGTCCGGCCGCGGCAAACAATCCGGCACCTGCCAATCGCCGAAACGACTCTGTGACAGGTCTCCCGTTGAAGTTTCGCTCGAAGTCGGCGTCAGGCGTCTATGGGATAGATTTCTACGAGCGCACAATTCGGAGGAGCGTTATGTCACGCTGTAATTATTTACTGCAGCTTTCTATCCTATTTTCATTGAAATTAATCATTTTGACATGTTATAAGCATCATTCAGGAATCTGAGCTATAGCTGTTTAGCTTCGTTCAAGTTTGACTTTTGCTGCTGATACTGGGCTCATGCGGCTAATGAGTTCGTTTTATGGAAGCCGTAACAGCGGCAAGCGGACGCACATCTAAGCGGCCGAGGCGCTTGGGTAGATGTTAACTGCGAAACGTAACTCAAAAAGTGCGTTTTCTTTTTCTTTTGGCTCTCAGAATCTGCTATTAAGTCAAACCACTGAGGGGATGTTCAATGCATAGCGCGGCTAAACATGACCCGCGATTTCGTCAATTGACCGCTGTGGCCTTGCGACCGCTTCTCGTCGGATTGGTCGTCATACTCACCGCAGCCGTGTCAGCGCGCGCACAGACCGGCTTTCCAGGCACCAACGGGTTCGGCCATTCTTCGAGCACCGGCGGTTCATCGCCGGGAGGAATGACCGGACCGGGTATCGGACAATCGATAGGCGGTCTCGCAGGCACCCCCTCGCTCTCACCCGATCAGATGGCCGCGGTTGCGCAGCGGCTCGGATTGTCGCTCGATGATCTGAATGCGCTGCGCAGCGAAGCAGCCAACGGTGGACTCACTTCGGACGAAATTCAACGTCTCTGCCTGCGATTGAGCGCGAAGGGAATCGACCCGCAGCAGATCGAAGCGATGGCGGGCGCGCTTGGGTTGGGTCTGAACGCAGTGCAAATGGCCTCGCTGAAGAGCTGCTCGGCGCTCGGCCAATCGCCGCAGGGGATGCCGACGCCGCAAAATGCGCAGCAGACACAACAGCCGCCTTATTCACCCTTGGGGCCATCGCAGCTCGGACCATCTTCGATTGAGCAGACGTTCCAATCGCTTGATTCCGGAGTCCCACCGACCGCGCCCACTCCGAAAACTCTCACGCAGTTCGGCTATTCGCTGTTCAATCAACCTGTAAGCACTTTCGCACCGACGGATGACGTTCCGGTCGGTGATGACTATCTCGTCGGTCCCAACGACGAGATGAAGATCCTGATCTGGGGCCGCGTCAACGACAGTCTGGATCTTTTCGTGAATCGCGATGGCACCATCCTGGTGCCTGAGTTCGGACCGGTGCAGGTCGCGGGTCTGACCTTTGGTCAGGCCAAACAGTTGATCGAAGACCATGCCAAGCAGATCACGGGCGTCAAGATCGACGTCACGATGGGCAAGCTGCGGACGATACAGGTGTTCGTGATCGGCGAAGTCAATCAGCCCGGCGCCTACACGGTGAGTGCGCTCTCACGCGTATCGAACGCGATCGTCGCCGCCGGCGGAATCGCCAAGACCGGCAGCCTCCGGCGCATCGAAATTCGACGCCGGAATCAGACGCTGCGCACCGTCGATCTCTACAACCTGCTGCTCACCGGCGACAACTCGGGCGATGTGCGTCTGGAGCCGCAGGACGTGATCTTCGTGCCGGTCATCGGTCCCGTCGCGGCGGTCGCCGGCGATGTCAAGCGTCCGGCGATCTACGAAATCAGCCAACACTCGACGCTGGCCGGCGTGCTCAGACTGGCAGGTGGAATCACGGCATTCGGCTATTCGCAGCGTCTGCAGGTCGAGCGGGTGCAGAATCACGATCGACGCGTGGTGCTCGACGTCGATTTAAATACTGCGCGCACGCGTGCCTACCCGATCGAGGATGGCGACCTGATCAAGGTCTATACCGTTTTGCCGCAGCAGACCAACGTCGTCACCATCGACGGCAACGTCAACCGCCCCGGCAAGTACGAATATCGCCCGGGGATGCACCTGACCGATCTGATCAACCAAGCCGAAGGCGTGCTGCCGCGCACCTATTTCCGTTATGCCCTGTTGCGCCGCCAGGGTCCGCAGAAGAATCAGCGTCTGATCCCGGTCAATCTCGACGACGCGATGTCCAACGCGACCGACTCGAACAGCAACCTGGTGTTGTCTCCCGGCGATGACCTGACGGTTTTCAGCGAAACCCAAATCCGTGATCTGCCGACCGTTCTGGTACAGGGCGAGGTGCGCAATCCTGGCTACTATGTCCTCGATCACCAGATGCGCGTGAGTGACCTGATATACGTTGCGGGTGGGTTGAAGGACGACGCCTACGAGCGTCAGGCCGAATTGGCCCGGACTCAGGTGATCAACGGTGTCAAAACCATTCACACCTATATGGATGTGGATTTGCGCGCCGCGTTGAGCGGTTCCGATGCACAGAATCCGGTGCTGATGGCCAACGATCAGCTCTTCGTCCGCAAGGCCTCGGACTGGCATCTGCCGTGGGTGGTACAGATTCGCGGCGAGGTGCGCCGGCCCGGCCCGTACGCGATTCACAAGGGCGAGCGCATCGCAGAGCTTCTGCAGCGCTCCGGCGGATTGCTGCCCGATGCCTACTTGCCGGCGACGGTGTTCATCCGGCAGTCGATTAAAACAGTTCAACAGCAGGCGCTGGATCAGGCTCGCGCGCAGCTCGAACAGAAGGTCGCGCAGCTTCAGTTGATGCCTGCGCAGGCGGGAACCTCGGCCTCGCAGAACGGCTCCGACAGCTATTCGAAGGCGCTGCTCACGATGCAGAACGTGCTGTCCGATACGCAGAATCAGCAGGCGCAGGGCCGGCTCGTAGTGCATCTCGGACCGATCGATCAGCTCGTCCAGAGTGCGAACAACGTTGAACTCGAGGATGGCGACCAGATTGCGATTCCGCGCCGTCCCTCGGCCGTGCAGGTGCTCGGTCAGGTCTATACGCCTAACGCGATCATCTGGCAGCGCAACCTGCGCACGCGCGATTACCTGCAGATGGCCGGCGGACCGACCGAGGGCGCCGATCCCGACCACATCTTCGTCATCCGCGCCGACGGCTCAGTGCTGACGGATCAGGGTCTCCGGGATTCGGAAAAATCACAGATGTTCCCGCTGCTGCCGGTTATCTCGGGTAGCGGCCTGATGGATACATCGCTGAATCCTGGCGACACCATCTACGTCCCCGAGCAGCTCGTCTACGTGGACAAGACCGCCTACTGGAAAGACGTCACTCAGATCATCGCCAACGGTGCGATGTCGCTGGGCGTCATGGGTTTGTTGGGGGCGCAACTATAGCGGGGGAGTTTGAGACTCTAACGGGTTCTTTGTGAGGGGAATCGGTCGGATATCGCGATCGATCGCGGCCGCAGCCGCGATAATCTCGCTCGGCGCGGGCGCCGCATCGGCGCAGCAGCGTCCCGCCACGTTCAACCGAACCGAGACCCGGAACCTGATTATCGCTGCGGCGCGGCTCTACGATCTCGATCCCGATCTGCTGCGCGCGATCGCAACGGTCGAGTCGGGTGGCAATCCCGAAGCGGTCTCGCCGAAGGGCGCGCAGGGCCTGATGCAACTGATGCCGGGGACGGCCGAACGCTTCTCGGTTGAGAATCCGTTCGATCCGGTGGATAACGTGCTGGGCGCCGTCCGCTTCATCAATTTCCTCAAACGCTGGCAGGCTGAGCAGCCGGAACGGCGTGGCAGCCTGGCCGAACTGCTCGCGGCCTATAACGCAGGTCCGGGCGCGGTCGAGAAATACGGCGGTGTGCCGCCTTATCCGGAGACGCAGGAGTATGTGCGGCGCGTGATGCTCGCCTATCTGTTGGGTGGAAACCTGCCACCGGGCTTCCGCCGCGCTGCCACTCGCGAACCTCACGATATTCCCGTAAAGGCGCGCCCCCGGGCGGGCGTGGTGCCCGCTTCATCGGACAGCCACAGCCCCGATCTGCTCGATCAGTTGTCCGACATTCGGGATCGCCGCAGCAGCGAGATGAAGCGGATGGCGGCGCAGGGCTGGGTGGAATCGAATGACCGGCAATAGGCGAATGTGCGGCCGCCGCGGTTTACGATGGTCCGCGGCTTGCGCGGCCATCGCGGCGCTGGCGCTCGCATCGGCACTGATCGTCTACGCACGGACCGCACACGCCTCGACTTACGCAGTCTACATCCCGCTCGACGATCCTATTTACAAGGAATTGGACACGCTGAACGGCCTGGGTCTGCTCTACTCCTACATGGACACGATCAAGCCGATCTCCCGCATCGAGGCGGCCCGCCTGGTGCTCGAGGCCGAGCGTCATTACGAGCTGCATGAGCAGGGCGAAGACGGGCTCGAGGACGACGACCTGGCGCGTCCGATCCTGCGCGCGATGCGCGCGCAACTGCACGAGGAGATTGGATGGCTCGAAGATCGGAAGGAAAACAACCTTCCCAACTTGGTCCACCCGCTCGAGCGACTTGAACTGCAGTATGTCTATTCGCACGGCGAGGCGCGCGAGGAGCACATCAACCAGGTCAACGGCGCGAACATCAACTTCAACGAAGGGACTCCGCTACTGCCGAACAACGACGCGCTCCCGACGGCGACCGGCAGCAACGAGATCGCGCGGGCTTCGAGCTGGGCGGGATTCGGCAGTTTCCTGACGCTGTATGGCGAAGGCGCAGTCGCGGGGCCTTTCACTCGCTCAGTTAGCGGCCCGCCCGGCTCGGACGCGCGCCGCGTACAGCCGATCGACGCCGAGGCGGTGGTGAGCCTCGGCAATACAGCGATCTCGTTCGGACAGGAAGAGATGTGGTGGGGCGTCGGCCACTTCGCCGCGCTTTCGCAGAGCGACAACGCTGCCCCGTTCCAGGCCTTGCGCGTGCAGGGGATTCATCCGACGCATCTGCCGTGGTTCCTCAAGTACCTCGGACTATTTCGATGGAACGCGTTCTTCGGCCAGCTCGATGACGATCGGACCTTCTCGCGCCCATGGATCGACGGGCAGAACTTCTCCTTCAAGCCGCTGCCGAATTTTGAGTTCGGGTTCACCCACGCGATCGAGTTCGGCGGCTACAACAACGATCATTACAACCTGTCGGGCTTCATGGGCCGTGCGAGCGGCCTCTTCACCGGCAATCCCCTGCAGGGCAACACCAACTCGCGCGGCGGCGTATACCTGAAACTGTACGTGCCAAAATGGCGGAACTCACAGTTCTATTTCGAGATCCTGGGCGAAGATAATCTCACCAAGGAAGTCCCTTATGTCGGCAGGGTGCTGCCCTTCCTCGCGCGCTCATACCAGGGCGGCTGGTATCTCCCGCGGCTGACCCGGGACGGCCTGACCGATTTCCGGATTGAATGGGCGATTCTCGAACCCAACTACTCGCAGCACTCTGACTCGCTTTACTGGACCAACGACGACCGTCTGATGGGCGATCCGATGGGTCCCAATGCCAGCCAGGTCGACATCGATTTCGGCCGCTGGTTCATGATGAAGTGCAAAGCCGACCTCGACATCTTCTATACCGAGCGCGCGCCGATCTGGAGGCCGCAGATTAACGTTCACAAGGAGCGCAGCGTCGGCGGCACGCTCGATCTGTGGACGCTGCCGGGGCCGACGCCGGGGACCGCGGGATGGCTCGGCGATGTGAAGGCCCGCAGCGGCTTCGAGTACGTGCATGACATCAATTTCGGCAATTCCGGATCGTTACGGGCCATTCTGATGCTTTCGTTTGCGATCCAGCCGAGCTGGAAAAGCATTGAGTATTAGCACCGCACCGGGGTAGGCCGGCGGCGTCAGGTTTTTATGGACACGATTAATTCCTTCCCACGTTTGTCCGATTCCAACGGCGCGCAGCTTCCGGCGCATCCGGGCCATCCCGGGCCAGCGGCGCATCCTCACCTGAGCATCGAGGTGCTCAAGTATTTCAAGATTCTTTCCCGGCACAAACGGCTGATCATCGGGCTGACACTTGCGGCCGTGATTCTCACCGGCCTGTACCTGGAATTCCTCGCGACGCGGCTCTACCAGGCTCAGGCAATCATCACGCCCGTGCCGCCCGATCAGGACCTGAGCCAGATCGGCGGTGGTCTTGAGGACATGCTCGGCGGCGGAAGCGGCGGACTGGCCTCGATGCTGATGGGAACGAGCGACAACGAGCTGGTCTCGGAGCGCGATATCGCCATCCTCAACAGTTTCGACTTCACCAACACCTTAATAAAGCGCTACAACCTCGCCACCTATCTCTTAAGTGGCGATGGTGACAACCTCGCCAAGATGACGCCATGGAAAAAGTATGAGTACATTAATGGCCGGTTCGGAACCAGTTATGACTACAAGGGCGGCAACCTGGAACTGACCTTTATTGACAGCAGCCCCGAGCGCGCGCGCCAGGTGCTGACCTGGTATCTCGATGCGTTGCGAGAACGACTGCGCAGCCAGGAGGTCCAGAGCGCCGCGATCGCGGCCAAGTCGCTGGAAGAGGAAATCTCGCGAACTTCGGACTCGTTGTTGCAAAGTCAACTCTACGAGCTGCTCGCCCGCCAGATTCAGCGCGAGAAACTGGCCCAAGTCGAGGCCGACTTCGCTTTCAAGATCATCGAGCCTCCGGTAGTGCCGGACGCACGCTACTCGCCGCGTGTGACCCGCTCATCCCTCCTCGCCGGCATCGGCGTCCTGTTGCTCGTCTGCCTGACCATCGTGGTGCGGGAATGGCTGATGCACGCACATGCTCATCTTACGGCCGCGGCGATCGTTCCGTTGACGAACCCGGTCGAGCACGATGACGGCGGACGCGAGCCGGCGGTCGCGGAGCGAATCAGGCTTTATCGCTGAAAGTCGTAGTTCCCGCGCGCCGGCTCGCGGCGCGGCCAGCAAACGTCGCCTAATGTTTGCGGCCCCCGTGGTGCACAGCTAGGCTGGCCGACAGGTAGCATGACTTCTGCGAGCAGCGTCCCGAATCACCCGACGCCCGACGCGAAGCCGCGGATGCTGGTCGTGATCCACGGCAGCCTCGATTATTATGCGTCGGGGCCCAAGGAGATTCTCGCCTACGAACGCCACTTCGCGATTCATATCGTCTGCTCGAATTCGCGCCCGCCGGCTTACGACTGGCCTCCGGAAATTGTGGTTGAGCGCATCGGTCTGCATCTGCCCTACGGAAAACGTGGAAGGATGCTGAGTGTGCTCCGATGGTTGGATTATCTGGTGTTCCGGAACGTCGTGAAGAGGCGAGCTCAACGGCTGCGGCCGGCTGTCGTCTACGCCTACGATGCGCCGGCATTCGCAGCCGCAAGCTCGGTTCGCCGCCGTGGTCAGGACTGGCCGCTGGTGTACCATTGCTACGACCAGTGGGAGCCGGAACGCCAATCGAAACTTTCGGTGCGACGCTATCTCGATTTGGTCGCGTTTCGCGAGGGCCGGAACGCGTCGCTGGTGATTTTTCCGGAGATGGAGCGGGCGCGCTACTATATGGATCGGAGCGGTGATCGGCGGCCGCCGTTAATCCTACCCAACTATCCGAAACTCGACCTGGTCCCGCATATCGAGCAGTTCGAGGCGCTCATCGAACGACGCTTCGCCAGACGCGAGCTGCTATACACCGGCACGGTCGAGGAAGACATCGCGCTCAGCGAGACGATCGAAGCGGTCGCAAACCTTAAAGGATTTTTGCGAATCTTCGGCACCCAAAAACACGAAACCCGGCGCGAATTGGATCAACTCATTGCGCGACTCGCGCTTTCCGATCGGGTTTCGTTTTCGGGCTGGATCGCTGCTCACGATCGGATGATCGCCGACTCGATGGACGCCAGTCTCGGGCTGTCGCTTTATAAACCGACTTCCGTGAATCGCGCGGCCATGGCCTCGGCCTCGAACAAGCTCTGGGAATATGCCGCGCGTGGTCTTCCGGCGGTAGTCCCCGATACCCCGAACTACCGCGAAAAGCTCGACGGCGCAGAGTGGGTCGCATATGCGGACCTGAACGATCCGAAATCGATCGAGCGCGCGGCGCGCTGGTTTCTGGACGATCGGGAGCGCTATGCGAGGGCCGCGCACGCCGCGCGCGACGCCTTTGAGCAGCGCTACAACTTCGAGCGCGTCGCACCGGATCTCATAGCGCGTCTGCTGGCCCTGGCGAACCCGGCTTCAGCGCCATCTGCAGTGAACGGCGGAGAATCAGCGAGCATCGCGCGGCCATGACCAACCCACGGAAGCGCCCGGACAAGATGAGCGTCGGACTGGATCGGGCTGCGCGGCGCATCCGCCACTTACCCTTTCTTGACCGGGCCAATTGGCTGTGGAATTCAATTCGTCCGGCGTACGATGCCGTGCTCCGGGCGACCGCACGCCAAAGCGGTCTCGAACGGCATATTAACGGCACCGATCGGTTCCGTATCGCACCCGCCTCGCGCCGTCTGGTAGGCAACTGCTACGAGCCCGAAGTATGGGCGTTAACGATGAGTCTCATACGGCCCGGCGACACGATTGTGGACGTCGGCGCGCACATCGGAATTTACGCCATCGCGTTCGCGCTCCGCGCGGGCAGCAACGGTCGGGTCATTGCAATCGAGGCGGATCCGGCCAACGCCGACCTGATGGAAGCCAATGTGGCGGTCAACCAGCTTCGCAATCTCGAAATCGTCAGAGCGGCAGCGGGAGATCATGCCGGTTCCGTGCGGTTCGCGTCTCTCAACAGCAAAATTTCGCACGTAGTGGGTCTCACCAACCATAATGCCGCGGTATCTGCCGGCGAAGCGGCAAGGGGAGAGATCGGCGTCCCGATGATCACGCTCGACAGCCAACTTGCGGGACAGCAGGTCGACTTTATCAAGATCGATGTCGAGGGCTTCGAAGAAGCAGTCCTCAAAGGCGCGCGCGAACTGCTCGCCGACAGCAAACGCCGTCCCCGCGCAATTCTCATCGAGGTTCATCCCTACGCCTGGGAGTCGATGTCCACGACCAGCGAGTCGCTCACATCGTTCATGGAGCAGTGTGGGTATCGGACCGAAACGCTCGATGGCCGACCGCGGCCTCTGATCACCAGTTACGGTCATCTGCTTGCGTTCCCGCTTCACGAATCGCCGGAACTCTCAAGGAGGCCCCCGGCCGCGGGTTCATGAGCGCAATAGCACAGGATCGGGCCGCCGCGGCGCGCTCGGAGTCCGGACGGCTGCCGGCTAACTATCGCATCCCGATGGCTGCCGCTCTCGCAATCGAGCGGATCGCGAACGCGCTGCTGCGCGATCTGGCGTTCCTCCTATGGCCACGGAAGCGGCCGCGGTCTGCGGCGCGCGTCTGCGTTTACCGCATCGGGAACATCGGCGACATGGTCTGCGCGCTGCCGGCGATCCATGCGATCCGGCGTGCGTATCCCGAGGCCCATCTGACGCTGCTTACATCGCCGGGCCTGCGCGGAGCGGCGTGGACCGGCGAGCTGCTCGAGGACCTCGGATGGTTCGATGCCATCGATGTCTATCATGCGGAAGACATCGCCGGATGGCGCAAGTTGTTCGCGATGGCGCGCCGGCTCCGCGCCAGGCGTTTCGACGTCTGGATTGAACTCCCGCCGGCGCTCGCTCCGTTTCGTGTCATGCTGCGCAATCTTTTGCTCGCCGGCGGCACCGGGGTCCGATGGGCGGGCGGTTGGGAACTCGCCACGGTGCGCACCGGCAGACAAGCGCAATCGGAATCGCGGGAATTCGACGACGAAGTTGTTCGGCTCCTTAAGATCACGGCCGCGCTCGGTATTGACGGCGACGACGCCGCTTTCCCGCTCGCACTGCCGGCGCGGCATCACCGGCGCGCGGAGGAGATCCTCTCCACGGCGAATCTGGCCGGGCGGCGGCTGATCGCGATCGCTCCGGGTGCGAAGCGGCCGACGAATCGATGGCCGACCGAGCGCTTTATAGAGGTTGCGCGGCGGTTTGCGGCACGCGGCTTTGGAATCGCGATCATCGGCGGGGCGTCCGAGCGCGAATTGTGCGCAAGGGTGGAGACCGGGGCGGGCGGCGACCTGGCCGTGAATCTGGCCGGGCGCTGCTCGGTGCCGGAGTCGTGCGCGGTGCTCGCACGATGCGATTTGTTGATCTGCAATGATTCCGGTGTGCAGCATCTGGCGGCGGCGATGGGCACGCGATGCGTCTCAATTTTCGCAGCGCGCGATCTCGGGCTCCGCTGGCGTCCGCATGGCTCCGGCCACGTTGCGATTAGAAAGTGGGTGCCCTGCCACACCTGTCTGCTTGAAGTTTGCCCGTACGACAACCGCTGCGTCGGCCTGATTACGGTTGACGAAGTAGCCGCTGCCGCTGAAAGGATTCTGCGCTCGGCGTCCGAGCCCGGCTCTGATGGCGCGTGCGCCTCACACACCGAGTCCGAGATACGGCTCAGGTCGGCTTGAATGGTCGCATAGCGCTCGATGGCTCGGCAGGTCCACAAGAACATCGTCTGGAGCTATCTCAGCCTCGCAGCCGGCACACTGTCGCCGCTCATTCTGATTCCGCTCTTCACTCGTTTGTTGGGCCACGAGCTTTACGGCGAGTATGTCGTGATCACGTCGATTTCCTACTACATCGGACTGGCCAATCTTGGAATCGGCCAGACGGTCGCAAACCGGATCGCGGAGGCGGTCGCGAAGCGCGACGATGAGCAAGTCGCAACTTTGGTCTCGACCGCCTTCTATTCGCTTGCCGCGGTCGTGGGCCCGCTCATCATCGTGCTGTTCGTTGCGACACCGTGGCTGTGGCCATTGTTAGTCGGAAGTCCGGATCGGTCAGCTAAGTTCGCCTTCCTGGTGATCTTTGGGCTCGGCCTCATCAGCTTTCCGTTCAAAGCGCAAAGCATGATGCTGCGCGGCTATCAACGGATCGATCGTGAACAGGGAATTTGGGTATTGCTGAACCTGCTTCGGATAGCCGGGATCGCGGCGGTGTTGCTGAGCGGCCTGAAGCTTGCCGCGGTTGCGACCGTCTATGGTGTTGTCGTGCTCCTGGGCGGGATCGCGAGCTATCTCCTCGCGGCGCAGATCTCCCCCGCAGCTCATCCTGTGCCGGGCAGATTTTCGTGGCGGCTGCTGCGCGGGATGGTCGTGCCGAGTGTGGCGTTCCTGATGCTGCAGATAAGCTCGACGCTTGCGACGCGAATCGACAACGTGGTCATCGGCTACGTGCTGGGCGCGACGGCGGTTACCTCCTACTCGGTGCCGTATCGGCTGTTGCTGATGGTCATTCTGCTTTTCTCGATTCTGCAGAGCGCGCTGCAGCCCACGATCACCGCCCATTACGCGCGCGACAATCGCCCCCTGCTGCGCCAGGCCTACAGCTTCCTGATGCGCCTCGCGATGTTCTACGCGGTGGCGGCGGCCGTCGCGCTGTGGCTGGTCGGCCCGCTGTTCATCCGGCTGTGGGCCGGGCACGGCATCTATCCGGGAGGCCTGGTATTCGGCCTGCAAATTATCTTCGCTGCGGTGCAAATCATGATGGCGCCCGCCGAAATGATCCTGTGGTCGACCTCGCGTCATCACACGTGGGCGGTGATAGCGCTGGTCGAAGGCGTGCTGAATCTCGGACTGTCGATCTGGTGGGCGCATCCGTGGGGACTCGCCGGCGTGATCGGCGCGTCCATCGTGGCGCGCGCAGTGACCAGTGCGTGGTATATCCCGATTGCTGCATCGACGATCGTCGGCATGTCGATGCGTCACGCGCTCCGGCGGATGGCTCCCGGCGTGGCGCTCGCCGCCGTTACGCTCGCCGCGATGTGGCTGATATGGACGGTCGCTGCGCCATCGTCACCCGGCGTCGCGATCGGGTTCGCGGCGGCGCTGATGATCGCATTCACCGCGGCTTTCGGATGGCTGGTCTTTACCGCCGAAGAGCGGCGCGTCGCGATCGATTGGATTCTGCCGGCATTTTCATCGCAGGGCGTGGCGCAAGGCTAGCGGCTCCATGGCCATGGAAGCGGATGCCGCGCAGGGCGGCGAGGCGATCGGGGGTGCGGCCATCGTTGAAAACCGCGCCGCACCTCGTCGCTTGCTCCACGTGGTCCCGTCATTTTGGCCCGCAGTGCGCTTCGGCGGCCCGATCGAATCAACCGCTCAGCTATGCCGCCATCTGGCAGCCGCAGGATGCGAGATCACAGTGTTGACGACCGACTCTGACGGACCGGGCGCGCGGCTGGCGCTCAAATCGAGGGGCGAGGTCGAACTGGCGCCGCGGATGAAAGTTCGCTACTGCCGCAAGCTCGCGCGCAATTCGGTCGCGCCTGAAATGATCCCGCATCTGGTTCGCTACGCCCGTACTGCCGACGTGGTGCATCTGACCGGCGTCTATAACTTTCCGACTTTCCCAGCGCTCGCCATCTGCCGACGGTTGCGGAAGCCGCTGGTATGGTCGCCGCGCGGATCGCTCCAGGACTTTCCTGGCCGGCGTCGCGCTTTTCTGAAGGCGCTTTGGGATCGGCTCTGTTGGGAACTCGCGCCGTCGCACACGATCATGCATGCGACCGCAGAACCTGAAGCGGCATCGATCCGCAAGGCGATGCCCGGCTTGAGCGTCGCTATCGTTCCCAACGGTGTGACGATTCCCGAGGCGCCGTTGCCCCATCCGGAGCGCGCGCGATCGCTGCGGGCGCTGTTCATCGGACGGCTCGATGCAAAGAAGGGAATCGAGAACCTGCTCGAAGCGTGCGCAATTTTGAAGCGCGGCAATTTTCTCGAACTCACACTCACGATCGCGGGCGGCGGCGAGGAAAGCTACCGCCGGAAGCTAAGCGATCGCATCAATCGGCTTGAACTGGGCGGTGTGGTCCGGATGATCGGCGAGGTGCAGGGTGACGCAAAAGAACAGGCGTTTGCTGCGGCGGACATCGTGATCGTTCCGTCGTACGTCGAGAACTTCGCGATAGTGGTCGCCGAAGCGCTCGCGCGGGAGCGCCCGGTAATCGCGAGCCGGGGCACGCCCTGGGCCGAGATTGAACGGGTCGGATGCGGTCTTTGGGTCGACAATAGTCCCCCGGCGCTTTCCGAGGCGCTGTGCCGCATTTCGACCATGCCGCTCGCCGAAATGGGAGAGCACGGTCGCCGTTGGATGAGCGAGCAGTTCGGGTGGCCGACAATCGCGCGAGAGATGCTCGCCTGTTATTCGAAAGCGCTCGCCGCCGCGGACGGCACGGACCATGCTTATGGCACCTAATGGCGTCCGAAAAGTGCTGTCGATCGTGATTTTAACTTTCAATGAAGAGGCAAATTTGCCTCAATGTCTCCAGAGCCTGGCGGGACTCGATTGCGACCTGTTCGTGGTCGATTCCGGCAGCACCGATCGCACTGCGGAAATCGCGCGGAGCTTCGGCGCTACCGTCGTCCAGCATCCGTTCATCAATCAGGGGAAACAGCTCAACTGGGCGCTCGATCATCTGCCGATTCGGACGCCGTGGGTGATGCGGCTCGACGCCGATGAACGCCTGACCGACGAACTTGCCGACGAGTTGAAGGCGTCGCTGCCGTCGATGCCGGCGACAGTGAGCGCGGCCGAGATGAAACGGCGCGTCTATTTCTGGGGGCGCTGGATTCGGCATGGTGGCTATTACCCGGTCTGGCTGCTGCGCCTGTGGCGGCACGGAATGGCGCGATGCGAAGAGCGCTGGATGGACGAGCACATGATTGTGCAGTCCGGGATCACCATCCGGCTGCGCAATGACTTCATTGACGAGAACCACAAGGGTCTCGGCTTCTGGATTGACAAGCATAACCGCTACGCCGATCGCGAGGTTGCCGACATGATCGCGGCGGCCGTCGGCGATTCCGATCGAGGCGTCGACGGAAGCGTCGCGCGCCGGCGCTGGCTCAAGCAGAATCTGTACGGGAAAATGCCGCTCTACTGGCGGGCGTTTTTTTACTGGTTTTATCGTTATTTCATCTTATTGGGGTTTCTTGACGGGAAGCCCGGCCTCGTTTTTCATTTTCTCCAGGCCTTCTGGTACCGCTTTATGATCGACGCGAAGCTCTACGAGGCGCGTATCAAAGCCGCGGAAACTCCGCAGCCGCACGCCGCCGATTCCCGGCAGGCCGGATGATAACGTTTCGATGCTGATCCTCGGAATCAACGCCTACCACGGCGACGCGAGCGCCTGCTCGGTCGTCGATGGAAACCTCGCGGCGGCGGCCGAAGAGGAACGCTTCACGCGCATCAAGCATACGGCCGGTTTTCCGGGCGAGGCGCTCCGCTACGTGGTCGAGGCTTCAGGAGCCGGCAAGGGCGACATCCGCATTCTCGCGATCGCGCGCAATCCTTGGGCGCGCATTCTCAGCAAGGCGCTCTACGCCTTCAGGATGCCGTCGCTCGCGCGCAATCGGATCGGTGCGCAGAGCCGTTTCGCGGCCATCGGCGAAGAAGCAGCGCGCGCCCTGGGAGTCCCGTCGACGCAGATCGAGGTGCGCCGTGTCGAGCATCACAAGGCGCACATGGCGAGCGCCTTCATGGTCTCGCCCTTCGACGAAGCCGCGGTCTTCTCCGTCGATGGGCTCGGCGACTTCGCGAGCGCGATGTGGGGCGTCGGGCGCGGCAACCGTCTTCATCCAATGGGCGCGGTCGCGTTTCCGCATTCGCTCGGAATTTATTACACCGCGCTCACGCAGTATCTCGGCTTTCCGAAGTACGGTGACGAGTACAAGGTGATGGGTCTCGCGTCCTACGGTCAGCCCGAGATGCTCGATGAGTTCCGGCGCATCGTGATCGCCCGGAACGGGGGCCGGATGAATTTCGAGCTCGACCCCGACTACTTCACGCATCACGTCGGCGGAGCCGAGATGAGCTGGGATGGCGGCGAACCGACGATCGGGCGCCTATATTCGGAGCATTTGGTAAAGCGGCTGGGAAAGGCCCGTGCGGCGTCCGAGCCGATCGAAGATCGGCATTATGCGATCGCGTCATCGTTGCAGCGGCGGCTCGAAGAAGTGGTGCTCGATCGTTTGCGCACGCTCCGCAAGATCACCGGGATGCGCAAGCTGTGCTTGGCGGGCGGAGTCGCCTTCAATTGCGTCGTCAATGGCAAGATTCTGGAGCAGACCGGATTCGACGAAGTCTACGTGCAATCGGCGGCCGGCGATGCGGGCCTCGCGATCGGCGCGGCGATGTACGTGTGGCATCACGAGCTCGGCAATCCACGCCGGTTCATCATGGAGCACTCGTACTGGGGCCCGGAGTACGGCGACGCACAAATCGGCGCGCTGCTCGATTCGGCCCGCGGCGAGATCGAGCGCGAAGGATGCGAGATCGCAAAGATCGACAACGAGGCCGAGCTCTATCGGAGGACCGCCGCCGCGATTGCGGATGGAAAGGTTGTGGGATGGTTTCAAGGCCGGATGGAGTGGGGACCGCGCGCGCTCGGCAATCGGAGCATCCTGGCCGACCCGCGCCGCCCGGAGATGCGCGACATCCTGAATGCGAAAATCAAACGCCGCGAGATGTTCCGTCCGTTTGCGCCGTCGATTCTTGAAGAAGCGACCGGGGAATATTTCAGCCAAAGCTATCCATCGCCGTTCATGTTGATGGCCTATCCGGTGCGGCCTGAAAAACGCGCGGTGATACCGGCGACGACCCACATTGACGGGACCGGCCGGTTGCAAACGGTTAGCGGCAGCCAAAATCAGCGCTATTATGGCCTAATTAGCGAGTTTCGACGACAAACGGGCGTTCCAGTGCTGCTCAACACCTCATTTAACGAGAATGAACCTGTTGTATGTAAGCCCGAAGAGGCGCTTAACTGTTTCATTCGGACGAAGATGGATGTGTTGGTCCTGGGGTCGTATATAGTGACACGGCCAAGTTTGGTGGGTTGATGGCCGTTATGTCAGCCAGGCTGCTCGATGGACATCGTGATCGAACCGCGAAAGTGAGAAAGTGATGGCAAAGGCAAGCAGGGTTCTGGTGACCGGAGCCGGGGGGTTCATCGGTCATCATCTGGTCAGCTATCTCAAGCGTCAGGGCCATTGGGTCCGCGGAGTTGATCTCAAGCTTCCGGAATTTTCATCCACCGAGGCCGATGACTTCGCCCTGCTCGACCTGCGACGCTGGGAAAACTGCCTGCGCGCGACTGAAGGCGTCGAGGAAGTCTATGCACTGGCGGCCGATATGGGTGGGATGGGCTTCATCTCGGCGCATCACGCACAAATCCTGCACAGCAACACGCTGATCAATTTTCACACGATCGAGGCAGCGCGGCTCAATGGCGTCAAGCGGTATCTCTACACCTCATCGGCCTGCGTCTATCCCGAGTATCGTCAAAACGAGACCGCAGTTACGCCGCTGCGCGAGGAGGATGTCTACCCGGCCCAGCCGCAGGATGCTTACGGCTGGGAGAAGCTTCTGACCGAGCGTCTCTGCATCCATTACCGGGAGGATTACGGCCTCGAGACGCGAATCGTGCGTTTCCACAATATCTTTGGCCCGCTGGGAACGTGGGACGGTGGACGCGAGAAGGCGCCGGCAGCGATGTGCCGCAAAGTCGCGATCGCGAAGCTCAGCGGCAATCATGAAATCGAGATCTGGGGCGATGGCGAGCAGACCCGTTCGTTCTGTTACATCGACGATTGCGTGGTCGGCATCTACCGCCTGATGCGCTCGGATTTTCGCGAGCCGCTGAACCTCGGCCAGGATCGTTTGATCAGCATCAATCAATTGGCGGACTTGGTGGCATCGATTGCGGGCATCCGCATTACCAAGAAACATGTCGTTGGTCCGCAGGGGGTGCGCGGCCGGAATTCTGACAACAACCGCCTGCGTGCGGTGCTCGGATGGGAGCCGCAGATTTCGCTCGAAGAAGGACTCGGGCGGACCTACGCGTGGATAGAAGAGATGGTCCAGCGCAAAGGTGTGGCGCGGGCTCGAACCGCGGCCTAGCAACCGGCGAACCGATTGGTTCGCCATCGGACAAAAAAGGATTCATCTACGCGTCTTCTTTTTCTCAATCGCTCGTTCTGGCCCGACCTAGAGGCGACTGGTCAGTTCCTTACGGAATTGTGCGAGGATCTCTCGTCCGAGCACGAGGTAACATTTATCGCCGGCCCTTCGTATCACGTTCGCACGCGGGGGCGCGGGTTCATCCGGCGCGAGACGCACGGCGCAATTTCGATCATCCGCACGTGGGGCACGCGCCTCCCGAAGCGGCGGCTGCCGTTGCGATTTCTGAATCTCGGCACCTATTACATGCTTGCCGGACTCGCTGCGCTGCGGGTGAAGCGTCCGGATATCGTCATCGCGGAGACCGATCCCCCGCTGTTGGGCGCGCTCGGCGCGATGCTCAAGCGGCGATGGAACTGCCGGCTGGTCTACAACGTCCGCGACCTATATCCCGACATCGCGATTGCCAACGGCGCGCTGAAGAATCGGGTTTTGCTCGGATTGCTCGAGCGGGCCAATCGGATCTCCTATCGCGATGCGGATTGCGTGATTGTGCTGGGCGAGGATATGCGCCAGCGGCTGCTCGCCAAGGGCGTTCCACCGGAAAAGATCGCGCTGGTGCCTGACTGGGTCGATTGCCGGAAAATCCGACCGATCCAATCGAGCCCGTTCCGCAGCCAGCTCGGCGAGAGTTTCGTCGTGATGTATTCGGGGAATCTTGGCTTGTCGCAGCAGCTCGAAACCGTGCTCGATGCGGCCGCACACCTACGTGACGACTCGCGAATAAAATTCTTGTTGGTAGGAGACGGCGCGCGCAAAGCATGGCTGGTCGAGCGCGCGCGAAAACTCGGGCTGACGAACATCGAGTTTCTGCCATACCGGCCGAAAGAAGAGCTCGCGGAATCGCTCAGCGCCGCCGATCTCCATCTCGTCCCGCTCCTACCCGGCGCCGCGGGATGTATCGTCCCAAGCAAGATCTACGGGATCCTCGCCGCCGGTCGCCCATTTGTGGCGATCATGGAAGAGTCGGCGGAGATCGCCCGCCTGGCGCGCCAAAACTCCATCGGCTTCGTCGTCAATCCCGGTGATGCCGAGGGACTGTCGCGAGTCATCCGGGAATCTGCCGGCAAGCGTGCGGAGCTGCTCGCGATGGGCGCGCGGGCGCGCCGATTGGCCGAGGAATGTTTTGATCGACAGGTCGCGACGCGCCGTTTCGCTGACGTCCTCAATTCGGTCATGAGTGACGATTTGCCGCCCCGAGCGGAACCGCGCCTGTCGGCATCGACCGGGTCAGCTTGAAATGCTTTGCGGAGCCAAGCATATCGTCTGCAGCAGTCTTGTATTTAATTTGCTTTTGATAGTTTATAACTAATCTAGAAGTGCTTGACGAAGCTTACTATTTAATATCGGATTCCCGAATGCTTTTAGCAGCAAGTTGATGGCTTCTCGTGTATACAGTCGCTTGAATGAAAGTTGATTTGCTCAGAGCGATGGCTTTGTGGTGGACGCCGTTTCCGGTCGCCTTCGCGATCACGCTCTCTCTGATGCCGCTGGTGAAGCGGCTCGCGGTAAAGTTCGGTGTCGTCGCCAAGCGCGCCAAGTCCGATCTGGAGGGCGATGCCGACGAGGAATCTGTGCCGCTCCTCGGCGGCTCGGCGATCATCGCGGCGCTGCTCGTCACGCTCGCAATCTTTGGCCGTCTCCCGTCCTGGATGATCGTCGCGGGATTGAGCCTGCTTTTGCTCGGCCTCGTTGATGACATTCTCGCGCTCAAGCCGCTGCAAAAAATTATCGCACAGGTGGCCGTGGCTGCCGCCGTCGTGGTGCTCCATCGGCATACGACGTTCACCCCCTGGCCGATGCTCGACTCTTTCCTTGTGATGCTGTGGCTGCTCGGCACGACCAACGCTTACAACCTCGTTGATGGCCTGGACGGATTGGCGGGCGGCACCGGGGTCGTGGTATGCGCCGCCGTTGCCGCCACCGGGTGGCTCCATCACAGTCCGGCGCTGGTCTGCTGGTCGCTCGCGTTGGGAGGCGGCCTAGCCGGCTTCCTGCTCTACAATTTTCATCCGGCGTCGGTCTTTATGGGCGATAGCGGCGCGCTGCCGATCGGTCTGATTCTCGGCGTGTTCGCGCTCTCCGGTGGAGGCCTCGCCCACAATTCTCGCGTCACTCGCTACATCTATCCGATTCTGGTGCTCGCGTTGCCGCTGCTCGACACGGCGATCGTGAGCGTAACGCGGCTCGCCACCGGCAACCCGATCTCGCGCCGCGGCCTCGATCATTCGCATCATCGGCTGCTCCACCTGGGGCTCTCGACGCGACTTGTAGTCGGGGTCTGTTGGATGGTCGCGGCGGCGGGTGCGGCCGGCGCCGTCGTAATGACCATCCTGCCGCATTGCTACCTGGTCGCCACGCTGCCGATCGTAGTGCTGGTGTTCGCCGTGCTGGGCCTCTTCATGATGGATCTCACGTTCGAGACCAGCGCTCCCGGTGTTGCTTACGGATACCTGCAAGGGCTCGCCGGGTTCATCCTGAGCATCGCGTACCGGCGCCGTCTGGTCGAAGTGATCCTCGATTTCGCGCTGATCTCGGGTGCCTACTTCGGCGCCTTTCTGCTGCGTCACGATTTCAAAATCAACGATCTTACTTTAGCGATCATGATGCACTCGCTGCCGTGGGTGATGGCGCCGACCTATGCGATGTTCGCGGCGGCGGGCGTGTATCGGGGGATGTGGCGCTACGCGGGCTTGTCCGAGCTGATCAGATTCGCGAACGGCGCAGTGCTGGCCGGCGCGGCGATAGTGGTCCTGAATCATTTCGTGGCGCTGCCGACCTCGGGTTCTATCATCGCTTTATACGTGATCCTGCTGTTCAACTTCCTGGTCGCCACCCGGATGTCTTTTCGCGCGCTGCGCAAGGGAATCCATCGGCTCACCGATCCGCGCAAGCGGGTTCTGATCGTTGGCGCAGGAACCTCGGCCGCAATCGCGGCGCGCTGGATGTTTTCAGGGCAGAATCGCGATCTGCGTCTGGTCGGCTTCGTCGACGACGACGCCTTCAAGCTCGGCAAGCTGGTCCACGGCCATCGCGTGCTCGGCTCCCTCAAAGATCTCGAACGGGTCATTCGGCGCCGTCCGTTCGATCAGATCATGCTGGCCGCGGAATCGCTCGCCGAGGACCGCCTCGCGATGGTTCGGCGCTTTGCCGACGCGCATCGAATCGCGGTCAGCCGCTTTACGATACAGATCGATGAAGTCGAAGGCGCCGCCGCCGAGTATGTATTGTCCAATGGCACGTCATCCCTCGAAAGCGTGTCGGCTCCAATCGCCGAAACCCAACTGCCGCTCGGACGCATTCGCCCGGTCGGCTCCTGATACCCCCTTCGACCGACACTTGCATCGGTCAGGCGCGGTCTTTAAAAGCTGGTAAGGACTGGTGGATGGCGATGAGCCGCGTACGAAAGCCGATTCGGATTGTTCCCAAGGGATGGGGCCGGGAGGTCTGGATCGCCAACAACGAGCTCTATTGCGGCAAGATCCTGGAAATCAATAAGGGCAAGCGCTGCTCGCTGCACTTTCACAAGATCAAGTCCGAATCCTTCTACCTGCGTGCGGGCCGGCTGAAGGTGAGAGTCAAGGAATCGCCTGACGCCGAAACTATCGAGGAATTCGAGCTCGCGGCGGGCGATTGCATGGACGTGCCGCGCGGTTTGGTGCATCAGATGGAAGCGCTCGAGGACGCTGAGTTGCTCGAGTTCTCGACTCAGCATTTCGACACCGATTCCCACCGCCTGGTCCGCGGCGATTGAGCGGCCGAGTGACCCAACCAGCCTCGTGCACTCATCACGGAAACAGACTGTTGCATAACCTTGATGGCGCCTTCTGACAGGCTCTCCCTGTCCAAAGGGGGCTGCCGCGAGCGACGGTCGCGGCGGGTGAGGTTACTCTGGAGCCGGGGAATGCGGTAAAGCGCAAATCCGATGAGCCGAATCATCCGGGGGAAAGATAGATGTCAAAAGTTGCGCTAATCACAGGCGTCACCGGACAGGACGGCTCATATCTTGCCGAGTTTCTGCTCAAGCGCGGCTACGAGGTCCACGGTATCGTGCGCCGCAGCTCCAGCTTCGCTACCGGCCGCATCGATCATCTGCGCAAAGGCTACGGGCAATCGCGCAACGGTCTGCAGCTTCATTATGGTGACCTCGGCGATGGCACCGGCCTGCGGCGCATCATCGAGCAGACGCGGCCCGATGAGCTCTACAACCTCGCCGCGCAATCGCACGTCAGGATTTCGTTCGATCAGCCGGAATACACCGTCGATGTAGTCGGGCTCGGAACCCTCCGGCTGCTCGAAGCGGTGCGCGATCATAACAAGCGCCACGGGCGCACCGTGCGGATGTACCAGGCCGGCTCGTCCGAGATGTTCGGGCAGGCGCCCGAGGTTCCCCAGCGTGAGTCCACGCCGTTCCATCCGCGCAGTCCCTACGCCTGCGCCAAGGTCTACGCGCACTGGCAGACGGTTAATTATCGCGAAGCCTACGGGATGTTCGCCGTGAACGGGATTCTGTTCAACCACGAATCGCCGCGCCGTGGCGAGAATTTTGTCACGCGCAAGATCACGCGCAGCGCCACACGAATCAAGCTCGGATTGCAGCAAAAACTGATGCTCGGCAATCTCGAAGCGCGGCGCGACTGGGGTTTTGCCGGCGACTACGTCGAAGCGATGTGGCTGATGATGCAGCAGGAGAATCCCGACGACTACGTGATCGCAACCGGCGAGAGTCATTCGGTGCGCGAATTCCTGGAGCTTGCGTTCGCCCGGGTCGGGCTCGACTGGCAGAAATATGTTGAGCTCGATCCGCGCTTCCTGCGCCCGGCCGAAGTTGACAACCTGCGCGGCGATTCATCGAAGGCGCGCCGCATCCTGAACTGGAGCCCGAAGGTGACCTTCGAGCAGTTGGTTGCGCTCATGATCGATGCTGACATGGAGTTGGCCGAGCGCGAGCTGAAATCGCAGGGCCGCTGAACCGGCCGCGCCGCTTTCAGCTCACGTCGTCGGCCGAGGACGTTGCGCTCCGACGGGCGTTGCTGGATCATCACTCAGATCATGATCCCAGCTTGGCTTTCGCTGCTCGATGCCGCTATCGCGGCAATCCTGGTCGCCTTCGGAATTCTCGGTGCGCATTTCGAGTTGATCCCTGCGCTCTTCGGCCTCCAGATGTTCATCCTCGGCGCGCTGCTCGCCGTGCTGGGCCTGCTCTCCGGCCTGATCGGAATTTGGCGCACCGCAGATCCGACGCTCCGCGCGGGTCGTATTGCCGCCTGGATCGGCGTGCTGGTCGGACTCGCGATCGCGACGCCGACCGCGGTGGTCGTTGTGCGCAACAGCCGCGCTCCGCTGCTGAACGATGTCACCACGGATTTCGCCGACCCGCCGACCTTCATGCGCGCCGGCCTGCTCGAAGGCAATCGCAATCGCAACCTGGACTATGATCGTCAGCGCTCAGAGCCGATGCAGAAGGCGGCCTACGGTCCGATCGAACCGCTCGAAGTTTCCGACCCGCCGCCGATCGCATTCAACCATGTCAAGATCGCCGCGAGCGAGATGCCCGACTGGCGCATCACCTATGTCGATCCGCAGCGGCTCGCGCTGGAAGGCGTCGCGACCTCGCAAGTGTTTCATTTCAAGGACGACTTCGTGATCGAGGTGCGGTCGGGCGCGCATGGCGGGAGTCTGGTCGAGATGCGCTCGAAGTCGCGCGACGAGATCAGCGATTTTGGCTCGAATGCCGCGCGGATTCGCGGCTTCTTCGCGATGCTCTCGGGCCGGCCGCTCGCAAATTCCTGAGGAATCGCGGCTCTTTGTCCATACTGTAACGGTGGGCTCGCGCCCGATATGATTCCATGCATCGCTATGATCGCAATCGTTGACTATCGGGCGGGTAATCTGACCAGCGTCGCCCGCGCGCTTGAGCATCTCGGCCATCGCTCCGAAATCACCGACCGCGCCGATCGGATTTGCGCCGCCGATCGCGTGATCCTGCCCGGCGTGGGCGCGGCGGGAGCGACGATGGCGAATCTCGCGCGCCTCGGACTCGTCGAGGTTCTCCGCGACGAGGTGATCGGCGCCGGCCGCCCGTTTCTCGGCATCTGCATCGGCATCCAGGTGCTGTTGGAGCGCAGCGAAGAGGATGATGCGCGATGCCTCGGCGTGATCGCCGGCGCCGTGCGGCGCTTTCCCGCCATGATCGACGGACGGCCGCTCAAGGTTCCGCAGATCGGATGGAACCGGGTATATCAGCGCCGGGCGCATCCGATCTTCGAGGGCATCCCGAATCCCAGCTATTTCTATTTCGTGAATTCGTATTATCCGGCGCCCGCCGATCCGTCGCTGGTGATTGCCGCGAGCGACTACGGCGTCGAATTCTGCGCCGCGCTCGCGCGCGAAAACCTGGTTGCTACGCAATTTCATCTCGAGAAAAGCGGCGCGGTCGGGCTCAGAATGCTCGACAACTTTTGCCGGATGAACGCCTGACGATGCTCGCCAAGCGGATCATCCCATGCCTCGACGTGCGGGCCGGCAAGGTTACCAAGGGCGTGCAGTTTCTGGCCAACGTCGATGTCGGCGATCCGGTCGCGATGGCGCGCTACTATTACGAAGAAGGCGCCGACGAGTTGGTTTTTTACGATATCACGGCGTCCAACGAACGCCGCGGAATCATGATCGACGTGGTGCGCGCGGTGGCGCGCGAAATATTCATTCCGTTCAGCGTCGGCGGCGGACTGCGCACGCTTGAAGACATGCGCGCGGTGCTGCTCGCCGGTGCGGAGAAGGTATCGATTGATTCCGGCGCAGTGCGCAATCCCGCGCTCATCGCGGAGGGCGCGCGCGCCTTTGGCAGCCAGTGCATCGTGCTGTCGATGCAGGTGAAGCGGACCGGAAACCCGAACTGCGCGAGCGGCTGCGAAGTGATAATCGACGGCGGACGCACGCCCACCGGCCGCGATGCGCTCGAATGGGCGTGCGAAGGCGAGCGGCTCGGCGCCGGCGAACTCTGCATCAACTCGATCGATCGCGACGGCACCAAGCTCGGCTACGATCTCGAGATTACGCGCAGCATCAGCGCGCGGGTCTCGATTCCGGTGATCGCGTCGGGCGGCGCCGGTGAGCCGAAGCATCTGCTCGCGGCCTTCACCAGCGGACTGGCGGACGCCGCGATCGTCGCCTCGATCGTGCACTACGGCGAATATCCGATTCCTCAGCTCAAGCGCTATCTGCGTGATAACGGCGTCGAGATCCGCGAGGCGGTCAGCCTCGAAAGGAGCGCGCCGTGAAGATCGCGCTGGTGGTCGCCGATTTCAACGGCGATGTGACCTCCGTGATGCGCGACCGGGCCCGCCGGCACGCCGAGACGCTCGGCGTCGAAATCAGTCACGAGGTCCATGTGCCCGGGGTCTATGACATGCCGCTGATGATCCGCCGAATGCTCAAGCGCGAGGACGTCGACGGCGTGGTGATCATCGGCGCGGTCATAAAGGGCGAGACTTTGCACGATGAGTTGATTTGCCATGTCACGGCGCTCGTCGCCGCCCAGCTTGCGCTGGAATTCGACAAGCCGGTGGGACTCGGGGTGACCGGTCCCGGGATGACCACGATGCAGGCGATGGAGCGCGTCGACAACGCGAAGAACGCGCTCGACTCCGTCGTGAAGATGATCCGCCTGCTCGGGCCGGATTAAATGTTGATAACGCGCGCGCCGGGCGTTGAGGCCGATCGCGCGAGTTCCTATACTCGCCTTGCCGGGTGGGGTTGACGATGGCAGGGAGAGGGGACACCCGTACGCAGACATTTTCTACGCGCGCCGCCGCGCGCATCGTCGCAGTTTCGCCGGATCGGATCCGTTACTGGGTGAAGCGTCAGCTTCTGCGTCCTTCGCTTCGCAACGGCCGGCGGCATCGGTTCGCCTTTGGCGATTTGTTGCTGATGCGGCTCGCGAAGGAATTGATTCCGACGCGACGTCATCTGGAACCCGTCCAACGATGCCTCGCGCGGCTTTACGCGATGCTCGAGCCATCGCGGCCGTTGACTTCGCTGCGCCTCGTCAACGACGACGGCCGCATCGTCGCGCGCGACGGCGCGATTTGTTTCGAGGCCGACAGCGGACAGATGCTGTTCGATTTCGGACCGCGCCAATCCGGAAAAATCGACGATCGTTTCGGGCCGGCGCGTGTGGCGGAACGCTTCGAGGAAGCGAAGCGCATCGCGGACGAAGACCCGTTGAAGGCGCTGCAGCTCTACGCGGAGTTGCTGGTCCGCGAGCCGCGCAATTTTGAAGCGCACATGCGCGTCGCCGCGCTGCTCGAGGAGCAGGGCGATCTCGCCGGTGCGTTACAGCATCGCCTCGGCGCCGCCGCAACGCTCCCGACCAGCGCCGAGGCGCATCTCAGGCTTGGGCTGCTCTATCGGCGGCGTGAGGAATATGAGGCTGCTGCGCAAAGCCTGCTGCGGGCGCTTGAATGCGACCCGTCGTCGGTCGAAGCTCATCGCAATCTCGCCGAAATTTACGAACGGCTGGGCCGTCCGCGCGAAGCGCTTCGCCATATGAGCGCGGCGCATCGCCTGAGCCGGGGCGAATAGGCCATCGAGTTGAAACCGGCAAAGGCCGGGCGATAAGCTTTGAGACGTGAGTTCATCGCGTCCGCTGAAACGCGTCGATGTGCTGCGCCATGAGTTGAAGGCGCTGCGTTACATCCTCGAAAATTTCCACACGCAGAAATTCGCGCCCGGCGCGATACCCCCGGCTGAGGATTTCATCTCGCCGCAGGGTCGTGAAATTTACGACGCGATCGTCGGCGCGCCGAACCGCGAGGCCGCGGAGACGGCGCTGAAACATCTCGACCTGGAGGATGTCGACATCGGGTCGTTCCTTCGCCTTTCGGGCGAGCATTACTACAGCTATCCGGACCTGGTCCGGCAGCGCGCCGCGGCGATTCGGAGCGGAGCGCTCAAGGTCGAAGCGGCTTGAATGCCTCCGGATCAGGCGAACTGTATTTTCTCCTCGACCGCGGAGGCTCGCTCATCGTCTTCCAGGAAACGGAAAGCGCCTGGGTGGGAGTGCTCGCATTTACCAGCGAGCAGAAGGCGCGCGATTTCATCGCAACCAGCCATCTCGAGGCCGCGGAGATCGCCGCGATCGATCGCGGCGATGCAGAAGCCGTCGTCGCGCTCGTGACCAACGTCAAACGACGCGCGGTGCGTTACGTCCTGCTCGATCTCGATTATCGCACCGGGCGCTGTATCCAGATCGATTTCGAAGGCGATCGCTTCGGGCAGGAACGGGAGCGCCAGCTGGCTCCCCGTCCTGCGCATTGAGCCGCTGACGATGGCGCTCGGAATCGAACAGGTCGAACAGGCGCGCTTGCGCCTCCGAAACATCGCGAAACCGACGCCGCTCATCCGGAGTGCGACGCTTGACCGAATGCTTGCGGCAGAAATCTGGATCAAGCCCGAGAATCTGCAGAAGACCGGCTCGTTCAAAATTCGCGGCGCATACAATCGCATCGCGGCACTCAGGCCGGAGGAAGCGGCGCGCGGCGTGATCGCGGCGTCGGCCGGAAATCACGGACAGGCGCTGGCGTGGGCCGCGACCCGCGCGGGCGTGCGGGCGACGATCGTGATGCCGCGCACTGCGACGATCGCGAAAGTCGATGCGACGCGCAGCTACGGCCAGGAGGTCGTGCTCGCCGGCGCCGATTACCTGGAGGCGCGCCATGCCGCCGAGGAGCTTCGGGCGCGCAGCGGCGCGCTGTTCGTCGATGCTTACGACGATCCGTTCGTGATCGCCGGACAGGGCACGATCGGGCTTGAAATCCTCGAGGAGTGCACTCCCGACATCGTGCTGGCGCCGGTTGGCGGCGGCGGTTTGATCGCGGGCGTCGAACTAGCGCTGGCGGCGCGCGCACCGGGCGCGCAGTTGATCGGTGTCGAGGCGGCGGGGTCGCCGCAACTGAGCGCGAGCCTCAGGCTCGGCAAACCCGCGACGATTTCGAATCCCGTCGATACCATCGCGGACGGTCTCGCAACCGGCGCTCTCGGAAAGCTGCCGTTCGAGATTCTGAAATCGCGGTTCTCACGGGTCGTCACGGTCGACGATTTCGAGATCGGTGAAGCGGTGCTGCTGATGCTCGAGCGGATGAAGCTTCTGGCCGAGGGCGCCGGCGCGGCGGCGCTCGCGGGCGCGCTCAAGCTCAAGGCCGAGCTCGCCGGCAAGCGCGTGGTGATCCTCGTCACCGGCGGCAATATCGACATCAACCTCCTCGATCGGATCATCGCGCACGGGCTCGCAAAGGCGGGGCGCACGATGCGTCTTGCGCTCGATATCCGTGATCGGCCGGGAGAGCTCGCGAAACTGTTGACGCTGGTCGGCGCGACGGGCGCGAACGTACGCACGATCGAGCACAGCCGGATGCGCCGCGATATCCCGATTGGATGGTCGCGTGTGACGTTGGAGCTGGAGACGCGCAGCCCCGAACACATCGCGTCAGTTCTGCGCGAACTGCGCGAGCATGGCTATCAGGTCGCGATCGACGGCGGCTGACTCACTGACCGGAAATATTGACCTCGTTGCACTCGGCGAGTCGGGCGAGAGCGACCGAGAGATCGAAGCCGCCCAGTCGCAATCCGAGCGAGCCCTGACCGGACGCCTCGCGGGCGAGGTCGGCGTGATTCGCCGACTTCTCGCCCTCGGCGTCGATGACGATGAGCGCGGGGTCGGATTCGTTCACAGCTTCCGCCGTGAGCGAGGACGGCGCGGCTCGCAGCAGATCGAGCAGCGCCGGAAGATTGTCGCGCGAGTCGCCGGCGACGATCAATTTGGTCGCGCCGAGCGTCGGACGGAGTTCGTCGAGCCGCGAGCCATCGACGATTGCGACCACTGGCTGATGACGGTCACAGGCGCTGCGAATTTTCGCAGCATCGGCCACGCCGGTCGTGATTGCGACCGCGCCGATTTTGATAGCTCCCAGCATCACGCCGATCAACGCGGGCGAAGGCGACAGCACGATCATAACGCGGCCGCCGCGCTCCACGCCCATCGAGCGCAGCATATTGCCGGCGCGGTTCACCAGCGCCGCGAGATCGTGGAAGCTGTAATTTTTGTCGCGATAGACAAGCGCGCGCCGGTTTCCGTTAGTAGCCGCGATCTGCGCATCGACGAGCATCGCGACGGCGTTGCGATCGCGGTCCCCATCGGCGCTCATGCGTTTGCCTTCGCGCGATTGACGTTGGATGCGTTCTCGCGGCCATCGGCCGGCGTCAGATCCTGCAGCCCATAGCGCTGCAGGTAAAGCCGGCGCACGTCTTCCTCGCGCACGCCACGATTGAACGTGTAAGCGGGCGACCATAATGGCAACGCCTGTTCGATTCTGATCGTCACGATGCCGTTGGCAGGGTACTGTCGACCTTCGCGCGTCCAGAAATCCTCCGCCACGGTTTTGTATAGTTCGCCCTCGGTCAGGACTTCAGCAACGCCTTTGAAGCGATAGCCGCGTCTGCGCAGATTATCGACGACGTTCACTTCAATGTACGGATTCGCCTTGAGATTGCGAATCGTGTTGGGCGACGCGATGTCAACGAATACCAAATGATTGTCATCCAGGACCTTGGTGGACGCCTTGGGCGAGAGATTCGGCCGTCCGTCAGGCGTCACGGTGGCCACGTACGTGAGCCGACATTCCGCCAGCAGCTTTTTCATGTCGTCATTGAGCATGCCCATAGCCAAAACCTCTAAATGTCGACCTTGAAGCTGCCGGCGGTATCGCGATGCGGCACGAATTTCTTGCTGACCAGGCGGATATTCTCGGGGCCGCGCGGCTCCTCGAAGATCAGGTTGCGCTGCGCGGCAAGCAGCGGGAAATCCTGCACCGTCAGGATGATCGCCTGCTCGTCGCCGTCGTTGACGTGCTGATGATAGGTCCAGGCGGGACAGAGCCAGGTGTCGCCTTTTGACCATTCGATTTTCGTCGGATCGGGATCGTCGTCGTTCTGCATCACGTCGAAGCCGACGCCCTGGATGACGTGGTAGATCGCAAACGAATTATGTCGATGCGCCTTGAGCGCTTCACCCGGATTCAGAATGGTCATCCCGATCAGCGCGCCCGGCGCCGTGCCCATCATCTCTTCGGTGTCGTCATGAACCAGGATGATGAAGCGGCGGTCGGCGCCCGGGATCGGCGAGGTCGCGATCTCCTGGAGCATTTTGTGACAATCGGCCCAGTTCCAGCGCGCCGGGCGAATCGTCTTCGGCGCCGCCCGCGGATACCATTCGTCATCCGGCATCAGCCGCGTCCAGGCGAACTTCTCGCCGCGCTTGCGCACGTTGACGCGCTTGCCATCGAGAACCTTGTGCGCTTCCTTTTCGATTGCCATGGAAACCTCCGGGTGGACGATCGAAGGTGCTTTCGGTCAGATGATAAGCCTCACCCGGTTTGACTTACAACTCCGATGCGCAAGACGGCAGTCGAACGGAATTGCCGCGGAGCGGCTTCTCGGTTGAGCATTCCATGCGGTGTCACGGCTGCACAGAGCGCAGGATGTCAGTCTTCGTAACGATCCCGCGCGGCTTGCCATCGGGCCCTGTCACCATAAGCAACTGATGCGCGTGCTCGGTCAGGAGCAGCCGCAGCGCTTCGCTCAAATCACAGTCATCGGGCACGATCATGAGATTACGATCGGTCAACTCTCGGACCCGGGTGTCGTCCCAGCGATCGGATGGGACCTTGCTCAGCGACCAGATTCCGATTATGCCGATGGGCCGGTCGCCCTCATAAACCGGATAGACCGCATGGCGATGACGCGTTGCGATGCCTTCGGCAAATTCGCGGACGGTGCTTTCTGCTAAAACGGAGACTACCTGTGTGCGCATCACGTCGCGCACCGTCATCCGGCCGAGCTCCGCGATTCTCGTCACTTCGTGAGTCTGCTGATCGCCGGACACTGAGGCTTCGCCCGAGACCGCGTAAGCGACGGCTGCGCCGATCAAGCTGGGAATCAGATATGAATGGCCGCCAGTTGCTTCCGCAACAAAAACCACCGCGGCGAGCGGCGTCTTGTATCCGCCCGCGATGAATGCCGCCATCCCAACGGCTGCGTACAAATCGTAGTTCGGCACCTGCGCGATGGTCTGCGCATAGGCAGAGCCGATGCACGCGCCGCTTAGGAACAACGGCACGAACATCGCGCTCACGCCGCCGAATCCGAGCGAGAAGAGCGTCGCGGCGAGCTTCAGAATCGCGAAGCAGGCGAGCTCGGTCGGACCGCGACGCTGGGTCAGGACCATGTTCACCGCCTCGTAGTTGGGACCGAGTGGGATGAGCCGGCCGGGAAACAACTTGATGAAGAACAGGCCGCAAAGCGCGCTCAGAAGGCCCCCGATTACGAGTTTCAACGGATGGGGCAGGCGAAGATTGACGGCGAACTCGCGGACGCGCCGAAACGTGATCGCGAAAACCATCGAAGCGAGCCCGCACATCAACCCCAGCAGCGCCGACCATGCGAGATCGATCGCGGCAAAGTGCGCTTCGCCGACAAAGCCGAACAACGGTTCCGCGCCGACGAACGCGACGAGTGTCGCGTAGGCCACGACGGACGCGATGAGCGAGGGAAGCAGCGCCTCGTGCGCAAGGTCATCCTTGTATGGCATCTCGAGCGCGAACACGAGTCCGGTGAGCGGCGCGCGGAACACCGACGCCATTCCAGCCGCCGCACCGCTGATCAGCATGATGCGGCGGTCGCGGTATTCGAGCCGGATGTGCTTGAGCTTCGTCCAGAGCCATGAGCCGATCGCGCCGCCGGCGTAGATACTGGGGCCTTCGAGCGCAGCGCTGCCGCCCGTGCCGACGGTGGTCACAGCCGCGGCCAGCTTGGCCCAGAACGGACGTACATCGATGTCGCCCTGATGCTCGTGATAGGAGCGGATGATCTCTTCGGTCGAATGCTCATTCGGATCGGGTGTCAGGTATTGCATGATAATGCCGGTCACCAGGAACGCGCCGACCATGCAGGGGATGATCGCCCAATGATGAGAGAGATAGTAGGGAAGCAGTACCGCCCAGGCGCCGCGCAGGATCACGATCGTTATCAGCGTGATGATGATCCCGGTGACGACGCCGATAATCGGCGCGACCAGTAGCCATTTCTGAACGTCGCGTGAATAGGTTTGGGCGAGGTCCTCATGGACCAGGCTGACGCACTTCCGCAGAAGAATTGAATAGCGCGCCGGGCGCGGCTCATCCTGGTTGGTCAAGGCCGACCGCTTCTCCCCGGCTTCCGGCTCAGCGGGATGGTCTGCGAACGGAAATATAAAGCCATAAGCATCAGTCTGCAGACAGGAAAGAGAGCGCGATCAGCCACGCATGTTAACCACCGAAGGCTGGTATGGCAATTATCCGAATTGGGAATTGCGCAGTGCATATCCAAGTCCTAATTTCCGGAATTTTCGCGAGAATCTTCATGGAAATTATTCACAAGCACCTTCGAAGGTTCGCGGCTCGGTAACTATTGGAGCAACGCCACCCGGTGTACTAGCATCGATATGCGGAACGCTCACGAGAGCTGGGTGTGTCCATCGAGTCCGATGGGCCCCATATGTGCCGACAGCGAACGCGAGAATGTCGACTGACTCAACCTGGCCGATTCGGCCGTGATGGCAGCGTGCGTAACTTGTCAGAGATCACACGCCTGGCGCCTGCTTTTCGGTGGCCTTCGACGTTGCGGATGCGAGGGCATCCGATGTTGGGCCTGATGCTCGCGATCGCGTTGGTCGTTGCTCCGCATTCCCAGCGGCTCATATTCCACGTTCAAGGCGAATCGATCCAGGTTACGCCTGAAAGCGAATTTCAGCCGACGCCGGCGACGTTCGCCAGCGGCGAGCGATCGTGCCCGTCGGTCAGCGACGTGGTTTCGCTCCGGAGTTGCCTTTCGAGACTCATGAGCGCGCCGTTTTCGACCGGCGCGATCCTGGCCAATTGCGAACGCGACGCGGCGAAGCTCGGATGCCGGAAGAGCCCGGAGAATCAGCTCGTATCGGTCCAAACGATCTACGATCTGACCGTCTCCGGGCAGAAGACCGACGAGTGCATGATCGCGAAGATCCGATTCGGCGACGATGATCGCTACGTGGATATGGCGTCGCTCCTGTTTCGGTCAGATTTGAAGCTGCCCGGTCTCTGCCGCACCAGGCCGTCGGTGAGAGTCCGAACGATGCGAATGCCGCCGGACGATCGCCTGTTGACCCGGACATTCATCGCAGGCCGCATAACGAAGGAGAGCTGACGCCCCTGTCGTTGTTCTATCGAACAGTGGGTTCGGCCTCGGACGCGACGCCGAGTTCTTCGAACTTCCTGCTCGACCGCGATGGAAGCTATCTATTCTTTATTTTAGAAGCGTGCTGAATCTTCGCCATCATTTGTTCGGTGGTTAGCACTTGGGCAAACCGTTTGCCGAGCGTCGCCAGCGTCACCCGCTGCACCTCGTCGGCTGAAAGCTCGCCGATCCCGCTGGTGGCCGTCGCATCGCTCAGGAAAAACACGCGGAAATCACGGACGGCAGCCTCACGCGCCGTGGTCTCGCAACAGACGTTGGTCGCAATTCCGGTGATGATGAGAGTGTCGATGCCGCGATCCCGCAGAATCAGCTCGAGATCGGTGCCGTGAAACGCGCCGTAGCGCGGCTTTTCCAGAATGATGTCGTTGCGGTCGACAACGACCTCCTCGTGCAACTCCGCCTGCGGATTGCCCTTGCTGATGGCGCCCTCGCGGACGGCCGGAATGATTTCGCCCATCACGCCGATGTTGCTTCCGTCCGCTCGAACCACATGAAGTGTATGGACGACGAGTACGCCGTTGCGCCGGCATAAGTCCGCAAGTTGATTTATTCGCGGAAGAATTTCGAATGCGCGCGGGGCCGCGAACGGCGAGTTCTCGATGAAGCATTTCTGCATGTCGACGTTGATCAAGGCCATCCGTTCGAGATTTACATCGAAATCAGCCATAAGTTCTCCCGCCGGGTATCAGATGAGCTGAAGGTCAAGCGATGCTCCGAAGCTATCATCCTGTCGCTTTCGGCACGATAGTTGACAGATCTCGAAAATTTGCGAGCGCAACCGTGCGCGACGCGGGACTCAATCCCGGGCGGGAGAAAACTTGTTTCCGTCGGATGCCAGCTCGTCAAGTACCCGATGCTTCCGGTGTTAACCGGGAGCATCGAGCGAATCTACGCTCGCGCCGTGCGAGATATTTCGGCGGACGCCGGACAAAACTTCATCAGTACATCGAGTTCCGGTGTGATGACGACCCGTTCCCGGAGGCCTGATCGAGTCGCCTTGCGTGCGGAACGCGAAGCGTTGACGCGCCTGCGCGCGATACTGATACCAGCGATCTCATCGCGAAATTCAAAAGCAATCGCCGGAACCGTGTGCCCCGGCTGTTGAGCCGAGAGAAAATCTCAAGCAGATCCTGCAGGTTGGATCCGACGTGCGTCGTGCAAAGGGGCAGATGCCGCACCATACACAGGCGATGCATCACCTCGTATACCTGATCTTCTGTTTGTGATCGGCAGAGGCCGCGTCGTTTGAGCTGCAGCGCCATTTCGCGCAGCGCCGCGCGACCCTCTTCTCGCGCCGGATCATGCGCCAGAATTTCGGCAACCGAAATCAGGCGGCCGGTCGGGTCCTCGATTTCACCATCGAACGAACACTGGAACACCGGCGGCGTCGCAGCCCCGATATCGAGACGCACGTCAAAATGGCGGATCAGATTGCGCCGATCCATCTCGCGCCGTCGCCACCAGGGCGGTTGCACTCCGAAGAGCAGACAGAGCGAGGTCAGGCGCTGTTGTCCGTCGGCGATCCAGGCGGCGCCATGGGCGGAAGCCGTCGATTCCCAGATCAGCAGGTTCCCAATCGGATAACCTCGCCATAAGGAGTCGGCGAGATCGCTCACCTGCGATGGACGCCAGACGAAGGCCCGCTGAAAATCGGGCATGTCCCAGCGCCCCTCGATCACCATTTCAACCGCTTCGCCACCAGTGACCGGAAGGTATCGATAACAATGGGCTATGCTCCGGTTGTAATCGCCTGCTTTGCTGGGAGACATTATGGTTCCCGTCAGTTTTCGATCACGCCTTGCGCGATCTCCTCGAGTGAGGCGGCTCGCAATTGCTTTTCCGCGGCGAAACGGAGCACTGAATCGAAATGGGCGAAGGAGCCCCGAGCGCGGGGCCGGAGCGCGGCAAAGCGCACCAGCCCGACGTCATACGGATGACAGGATGCGATGATTGGCAGGCCGAGTGCCGCCCGCGCAATCATCCGTTCGCGCGTCAGGCGCTCCGCAGGAAAGCGCTCGAGCACCGCAAATCGCTTCTGCCCGGCGCGCGAAAGCGATCGGGAAAAGTTGCCCGCGAGATTGCCGCCCTCGACTTCCATCCGACGCTCCGCGGCTGTCCGCGCCATGGCGAGAAAACCTCGCTGTTCCAGAAAATCAACGCATCGGGGGGTGTCGCGCTCGAACGGGAAAATCATCACCGGTTGAAATCTCACCGCGTAGTCCGCGCAGACCTGCTCCACCAGCCGCAGTCCCGCAGCATACTCCGCGGCGAGATCGGTGATGGCCCGATGATCAACATGGCGTAGGAGCCCGTGCCAGACAAAACCCGCGCGGAAGGATTTCAAAACCGCTACGTAGCGGCGGCTCGGATGTGACTGGTCTGGCGTCCACGCAAAATCCACGTGTACGCCCGGGCAGACATGTTCGAGATGCCGGAAGAACGCGAGCACGCGCCCACCATTGAAATAGTCGAAGTCAGCGGGCCGGTCATCGATGACGATATTGAACCTGCTCTCGAGCGGTTGGGCTTTCCAGGCAATGCTTGCGGCCGCAAGTACGCCGACGCCGCCGGGCAACGTGGCGGCATTCTCGAGCATCGCCGGCAGCGGCATCCTGCGGGTCGCCGGCGTTAGATCGTAAATGACCGTCCCATTTCCGACTCGCACGATGAAGACCGAAGTGCGCTCGACTGTATCAGCGCAGCGCAACATCAGCAGTGGCTCTGCGGACTTTGGCAGATTAGATGCGGCCATCATGGTGAGCTCGAGCGTTCGCTCTTCGTTCCGCAAAGCAGCCGGCAGCATCGGATGGTCCGTCAATCGGTAGCCGTTCGCCGCGTGATGCGCGATCGTGGCAATGCTTCCCTCGGCAAAGGGCGCCAGCGAAAAAGGCTGGTCAACGGCGAAGTCGCCCGTAACATGCAGAGTGGTCCCTTGCACGACGCTGCGCTTGAGACGGTTCTGGGCGGGCAATGAGAGGTGCGCCAGCCTGTCGAAGCTGATCGTGATGAGACTGGCCGCGGCGTTGACGTCCGCGGGCTGAGACTCGGCCGAGAACGCAAGCCGATCGATTCTCATGCCTCGTAGCTGCGCAACTTCCATCGCGACCGTGGGTGGACGCTCCTGATCGTCGATCAGCCAGCAACTAGCCATCTTGCACCCCGGTTTCGCGAGGTCGCTCCGACGCCGACGTCATGCCGAGTTCGGCGGCGCGGCGTTGATTTGACTCGAGAATTGCATCAAGCAGCACCGAAGGTGCGATACGCTGGAGCAGATGAATGTTGGGAATCACGCAATGACCGCCGATAAAGCCCGGAAAATAACGGGTTGGCGGGAGAAATTTGATTTCCTCGAAGAAACCGATCACCTGCTCGTAATCGACCCCGAGTCGGCCGGCGTAACGATTCAGTTCCTGGGCGAACGCGATCAAAGTGCCGAAGTACGTGGTTTCGGCGAGCTTCGCCAGTTCGAGCGCTTCAACCTGTGCGATGTGCCGAGTTCGCATCCCAATCGCCTGGAAGAAGTCGCTTGCTGCCCGGGCCGCATCGGGATCAGGAGCCGCAATGAATTTCTCATAGTAAATCAAATCCCGCTTCATATTGGCGTGCTTGCCGCGCACGGGACTGAACGCGACCCGGTTTCCGCCGCGTCTCGCGATCGAACGGGTGGTGCCCGGGAGCACGGTGCTGTTGATTATGGTGAGGCGCGGCTTGAAACGTTCGAGATAGTGCAGCGCCGCCTCTTCGAACTGTTCGGCGGAACGGTATGGAATACAGAGATGCATGACGTCCACGGGACCGCTGTAATCAAGCGGGTCAAGATCCTGACGCCAGACCGGGAAGGTCCGCTCGATCACGTCGGCCAAGGCGCCGCCCACTTCGCCCACACCAACTACCAAGGTCTCGTAAGATTGCATGATTCCTCCTGGCTAAGATGCCCCCCACTCCAACGTCAGTTCGGCCCAACGTTAGTTCGGCAAAACGTCGCGTGCGATTAGCGAATCCACCGCTGCATAAAGCTCGCGACGCTGCCGCTCCCAGCTCAACTCGTGCGCGATGGTCCGTGCCCGTTGCGCCATCCGAACGCGCTGACCGGGATCTCGATAGAGGTCTTCGATCGCTTCGGCGAGTGCAGCGGGGTTTTCCGGGCTGAAGAACCGAACCGACCGAGAATCGAAATAGTGCTCGATGGTCCTGAGGCGCGCCGCAATAATTGGGATCTCGAGCGTCGCATATTCCAGCAGCTTCACCGGCAGCATCAGGTGAGTCGCGCTGCTCGCGTGATTGGGCACGATGCCAATGTCGGCCTGGCTCAGCAGCAGCGGAAGCTCACTAATCGGAACTGTCGGCACGAATTCGACATGGTTGTCGAGTTCCAGGTACCGGGCGAGCCGGCGTCCTTCGTCGAGGTAGTCGCCGCCGCCGATCACGCGCAGCCGAAATCCAGGGATGCGCCGCCGCAGCATACTGGCCGCGACCACCGCAGTGTCCAAGCCCAACCTTCGGGTTAACGTACCGTGGCACACTACGACGAAGCTGCCGTTCGCATGATGAGAGTTGTGCGGGGGCGAGAAAGTACGGGTGTCCGGAACATTCATCACCACCGAGATCTTTTGCTTAGGAATACCCGCCGCGACCAAACGATCCCGATGAAGTTCGTGGACCGCCAGCACCCGTGTAGCGATCGATGCGCTCGCTCGCTCCTGTGCAAGCAACAGACGGGCTCCGAGATCACCGCGACGCCCGCCGAACTTGTCTCGATACAGCTCCGGCATCGTGTCGTGGATATCGAGCAGGATTTTGCTGCCCATCAACCGCGGTCCAAGCGCACACAGTACGGCCGCGTCAGGCATCGTGCAGACGATCACGACGTCGTAGCGAGCGCTGCGGCTGAGTTGAATCGCCTTACGCGAGGCGAGCGCAAAGAACCGGAGGTAACTTCGGAGGTAACGTGTACGGCTCGAGCCGCGGTAGCGGGGAATCTCGAGACCAATCACATTTACCCCGTTAGTCTCACCCCACAAATTGCTGGCAAGGCACAGCACGTCCGTGGAATCGCCGCGCTCGGCGAGCGCTTCCGCGTGGCGCTTAACGCGTCCGTCGGTGAAATAATTCGTGTACGCAATAATCAGAATCCGGGCCACGCTCTCACCGCCTCAATGTCAGCGCTTCGCTGTCCAGACGCACGGCGACGCCTCCCGCGGTATCGGCCGCGTCGATATGCGGGATGTCGTTATCGACCCAGAGCTGCATCGCAGATCGCCGGCGCCACCAGGCGGCAACCTCCGAGGGCAGCGCCCGCCAGGCACCCTCGAAATCAGCAAGGCGTTTGAGGAGTTCGTCGTACTGCTCGAGGCGGCAGCCGCTGCCACTATAGTCGGGATGCGTCAGCAGCAGCACCATCCCGCCGCACGCCGCAATCCATTGCGCCTTTAATGTCCAGATTTGCAGCGGATCGCGATGCAACAGGTTAATGAGCGTATGGTCCTGGGGCATCGTGTACGGCAACTCGATGATCCGGCCAAGGTGAAACGGAAAGATGCTGCAGGTGCCGCCCGGCTGCGGCTCATAGGGGTCGGTATCGGAGAAACTCGAGTCGTGATCGAAAGCCATTCGCGCGATCCAATCGGCCCGTCTGAGCGTCGATGGCGCGCGAAAGCCTGTAAGTCGGTGCTCATCGGCGGCCCGCTCGAGAAGTGGCCGCAAATGCCTGAAATCGGCCGCACTCCGGAACAACCGGCCGTCATGGCTGAGCCCGTGCGCGCCAAATTCGAAGCCGCGCGCCTGTAAACCCGCCAAGTGATTCCAATCGATCGGAAATTGCGCGAGCGGAAGATTCCATGCCGAACGAAAGCCGTAGCGCTCCTCCATGTCCGCCATGGCGTCAATGCGCTTCAGCCCAATGGGACTTTCGACATCGTGCGTGAGTACGATGCAGCAGCGTTTGGCGTCAGGCCAGAAGGCGATGTGCCACGCCTGTCTGGTGTTCACCAGTTCGAGACAAGTGCGTAACCATTCGCGCCAGAAATCAATGAGAGCACTTTCGCATGGCCAGTTCGGAAACCCTTGTCGCGCGCGTGTGCGCACTGCAAGAGAGTGCGCCCGATGCCGCAGTGACTCCGGGATTAGCCGTTTAATCCGGTAATAGGCGCCTATCCCGGCCGGCGGTCGGCGCTGAGCCTCTGGCAGATATCGTTCGAACAGGAAATGCTCCGCCAGCTCTTCCGAACTCTCGATCATCGACGAAACGGTTGCGCGCCAGTTCTCGGGTAACTTCCAAAACGAGAAGGCGTCATTGCGGGCGCCGCGAATGTGGGGCATCGCATCTTCGGGCGGCGCCGGCGTTATATCTTGGGCGACAGTTAGCGCCATACCGACTCGAGCATAAGCAGCCTGCGTATCTGTTGACGTCTCGTGAATCGGATTAGGTCGGGGGTCGCGGCTTGCGGCCACCCGCGCAAATAACCTTCGACAAAGCCGGCCAACATGAGCAGTCCCCCGATGAGGACCGGGCGCTCGAGGCAATTTCGTGCCGTGCGCGCCGCCATGAACAATGGCGAGTAGCCGGCCAGATAAGCGGCTCGTCCCGTTGCCAGGCGCGCACGCCATCTGCCGCCTGCCGCGCCCTGCGGGCGCAGATGGTAGGCGCGAATCTCGCGAAAGCTGCGGGTCCTGAAGCCCAGCATCATTGCCCGCGTCTCATCGACCGTATCCCAGCCCAGCCCGGCATGAAGTCCCCCGATCGCCGAAAAGCATCGCGACGAATACATCTTCGCCGCGCCGCGGGTATGAAACGCGGGTACCCGCATCTCCTGCCAGCGGCCCTGGTGTTGCTCGTAGAGCACCGGGCCCGCAATCCCAAGCATGGGGTCGCGATCGAATTCCGCCATCAGCAGCTCGGCGAAATCGGACTCAAAACTCAAATCCGCATCGAGCCGCAGTATGAAGTCGTATTGCCCGGTCGTTTCCACAGTGAGAAAGCGCATGATCACGGACTCGCCGCCGGGCGCGCGCGCGTGTCCCCGCTCGAGATGATGTGCTTCGATCCAGTCATAACGGGCGGCGGCTTCCGAGACGATCTCCGGAGTCGAATCTGTCGAACCGTCATCGATGATGATCCAGCGTTCCGGCCTACGCCTCTGCGCGGCCATCGACCGAATCAGGCTCGGCAGCAATCGTTCCTCGTCTCGAGCGGGAGTGATGGCCAGGTAGTTCATCACACGATGTACCCGTCGGGCGGCCGAGCTATAAGCTCCGCCTCCGGTTTGCGTACCGCTTTCGCGCTTGAATTTCGGGTTGGTCCTTTACGGCTGGGATTTTTGCTTGATTCCTGTTGCGAGGCGCTTGCCGCCGCCGAAAGCTCCGCCGGTGTTTCGATGAGCGGATTATCGCGGACGCTGCGGGCGAAAGGACGTCGGCGCCCTGGCTGCGCGGAGGCGAGCGGCTTGGTCGAAGGGTTCAAACGCCTTCTCCACGCAGCAGGATAGGTAGCGTACGCGCAAGGATTCGAAGATCTCTAACGAACGACCAATCCTCCAGGTACTGCACATCGAGCCGCACCATCTCCTCGAACGACAGGCGGTTGCGCCCGCTTACCTGCCATAAGCCGGTGATTCCCGGCAGACCTTCTAGGCGTCGCCGATGCCATTCATCGTAAAGTGAGAGTTCGTAAGGCAACGCAGGGCGTGGACCGATCAGGCTCATTTCACCCCGGACCACGTTGACCAGTTGCGGCAGCTCATCGATGCTGAAACGGCGCAGAATCCGGCCGACGAGCGTGATTCGATCGTCATCGGCAAGTTTGTAGACCGAGTGTCCATTGTTGCCCTGTACCGCAGCGGTCCCGTTGCGAATCCATTCCTGCACGTAATTGCGATGCACCACGTCGCCGGCGTCCTTACGCATTGTGCGGAGCTTGAGAAGCTCGAACGGCTTTCCCCGGATCCCGATCCGCGTTTGCCGGAACAGGATCGGGGAACCATCGGTGAGCCGCACGGCGAGCGCGCCCAACGCCAGCGCCGGCGCCGTCGCGATCAGCAGGATGCTTCCCGCAATCAGATCGAAGCCGCGCTTGATGACGAAGTTCAGGCCTTCAATGTTCGAGCCGCGGGGCCCGATTAGCGGAACGCTGCCGAGCCAGTCGACGGTGATGCCCATGCCGAGCGACTGCAGCATCGAGGGCACCATCCACCACCGCACGCGCGCACGCTCGCAGAGCTGAACCAACTCCTCCTGCTGAAGCTGTGCCGCGCGGGGCAGCGCGATCGCAACCTCCAGTGAAGGAAACTCTTTGGCGAGGTCGAGAATTTTTTCGAGCGGGCCGATCACCGGATACCCGCGGTATTGCCGGCCGGCTTCGCCCTCGGCGATAAATCCGACCGGCTCATATGGCGTCATGTGATCGAGCAATTGGTCGAGCAGGTAGTGCGCGACCTCATTGAATCCGACCACCGCGAGCGGGATCGCGATCGCCGGATTCGCATAGACCCGCCGCAGCAGCGAACGCGTCACGGAGCGCATCAGGATGACCAGCGGTATGCTGCCGAGATACGCCAGCGCGACTGTGATTCGCGATACCTCGAGATGCGCTATGAAGCCGACCAGCAGGCAAACGAGCGCGGTCACCGAACATCCCTTCAATATCGCGATCGCCTCCTTCAGGCCGCCGTTGCGCATCCGGTAAAGGCCGAAGCTGTGAAATACCGAGACGGCTAATACGGCTGCTCCCACCGTGCCGACGGAAAGCAGCGATGGGCTTGTTTCCAGCAGGCGGCTCTCCATCGAGCCCGACGGATCGTGCAGGTAGAGGGCGGTCGCGAAGGCCGCGAGCAGGGCGCTGAGATCGGCCGCGACGAAGAGCGCCTGCTGTTTCTTCAGTTCTCCTGCAAACATTCGCCCCTCTATCCATGAACCTCCATTTCCGTTGCGCGCCGCTTTTCCCGATCTTCGATCGAGACCGGCGGAACGGATGAATGGAGCGCTTCGCGCACCAACTCGGCAACCCGAACAATGTCGAGGTTCGACAGATGCGGATGCAGCGGCAGCGAGAGGACCGTATCCGCAATCTGCTCGCTGACCGGGAAATCGCCGCTGCGATAGGCAAGCGCGTGGCAGGCCGGCTGTAGATGCAACGGCACGGGATAATGAATCCCGCATTCGATTTTGTTCATCAGCAGTGCATTGCGAATCGCGTCGCGTCGCCGGCTCCGAATCGTGAACAGATGCCAGCACGACGATGCATCCGCGGGCTCATGCTGAAGTCGGACCTCGTCGGATGCGAACAACTCACGATAGGCGGCAGCAAGCTCACGACGCTTCTGATTCCAGCGCTCCAACTGAACGAGTTTGGCTCGCAACACGACCGCCTGGAGCGCATCGAGCCTCGCGTTATAGCCATATTCCTCATGCAGGTAGTGAGAAATTCGCCCGTGATCGCGCATCGAACGTATGCGCCGCGCGAGGTCTTCGTTGTCGGTCGCGATCGCGCCGCCTTCGCCCCACGCGCCGAGATTCTTGCCCGGGTAAAACGAAAAGCATCCTGCGTCACCCATCGTGCCGGTCGCAACCCATCGGCCCCCGATCTTCACCCGCGCGCCGTGCGCCTGGCAGGCGTCTTCGATGACCGCCAGCTTGAAACGCTTCGCGATTGCGATCAGCTCCGGCATCGGCGCGGGCATTCCATACAGATGCACCGGCAGGATGGCGCGGGGTCCGTTAAGCGAGTTAAAGCGCTTGCGTTCGAGATACTTAAGCAGCGCAGCGGGACTCATGTTGCAGGTCGCCGGATCGACATCCACGAACACCGGACGGGCGCCCGTCTGCACAATCGCCTCGACCGTCGCAATGAAAGTCATCGGAACGGTGATCACTTCATCATCGGGCCCGACGCCGGCCGCCAGCAATGCCAGGCGCAATGCGTCGGTGCCGCTGGACACGGTCAGAACGTGACGCGCGCCGAGGAACCGCGCGAACTCCTGTTCGAAGGCCTCCACTCGCGCGCCGCCGACATACGCGGTCTCGCGATGAACCACGGCCATTTCGGTCTCCACGGCCTCGCGAATTTCGGCGTTCTGCGCTGCGAGATCCACCAGCTTCATTTGCATCACTTCACCTCTCATTTGGTTTGAAGATCGTTGGTTTCAATCAGACGCCGCCACGCACGCGCCGGATGTCCGGCGACCAGGGTGTTCGGCGGCACATCTCGTGTCACCAGCGCGCCCGCGCCGACCATTGCGTTCGCGCCGATTGTCACGCCGCACATCACCACCGCCCCGCTGCCGATCGTGGCGCCGCGTCCGATCAACGTAGTTTCGAGTTTCCAGTCGCTCTCCGTCTGCGGATTACCGTCCGGGGTGGTGGCCCGCGGATAGCGATCGTTGATGAAAATCACGCCGTGGCCGACGAACACCTCGTCCTCGATTTTGACCCCGGCGCAGATGAAGGTATGGCTCGAGATTTTGCAGCGTGCGCCAATCCGTGCGCCGCGCTGTACCTCCACGAAGGCCCCGATTCGGGTCTCAGCGCCGACTTCGCATCCGTAGAGATTGACGAACGGCGCGAGTCTCACATCGGGGCCGAGGACGACATCCTCGCCGACGCAAACATTCGGCGGCAGAACCGGTTTGGTCATGCCCTGCCTCACACCGCGGTGCGATCGACCGGCACGGTTCGTCCATTTTCACGCAGCGACAGGTTCGCCGCTTCGAGCACGCTTACCACGCGCAGGCCATCGAGCCCGTCGGTATGGGGCGTCGTGCCGTCGCTTATACAGTCCACGAAATGCTGACATTCGACGCGCAGTGGCTCTGATTCCTCGATCCGGGGGATCTGGATGTCGCCATAGCGATAGGAGAAGTGAAACTCGCCGTACGTATCGTAATAGCGGTGAACATTGACGCCACGATCGTAGACGCGGATCTTCTCCTGCGGCATCGTATCGTCGTAGACCAGCATCTTGCGCGAGCCGACGATGGTCGTGCGTCTGATCTTGTTCGGATCGAGCCAGCTCACGTGGACGAACGCGATCACGTTGTTTGGGAAATGCATCGTCAGCAATGCGACGTTTTCCACTGCTTGGCCGTAATGGCTCTGGCCCTGGCAGCTCACCGAATCCGGTAGCCGGCCCATTAACATCAGGATGATCGAGATATCGTGCGCGGCGAGGTCCCAGGCAACGTTAACGTCGTGCTGGAAGAGACCCAGGTTGGCGCGCGTCGAACTGATGTAGAGCACATCGCCGAGCTCGCCGGCCTCGATCAATTCATGAATCTTCAGTACCGGCGCACTGTAAAGGAACGTATGGCCGACCATGAGCGTTCGGCCCTGCTCTCGCGAGAGGCGCACCAGATCGGCGCTCTCGCGACATGACATCGCCAGCGGCTTCTCGACCAGTACCGACTTGCCGGCTTCAAGCGCCATCCGCGCCAGCCGATAATGCGTGCTGACCGGAGTCGCGATGACCATTGCATCGAGTCCGGAATCGTTCAGCAGCTCCTCGAAGCTCGCAGTGGTGGCGACCCCTGGATAGAGCGCTTCAATATGTTCACAGCGCGCCGCATCGAGGTCGCACGCGATCAACCGCCGCGCGCAACGTAATTGATGCAAATTGCGGATCCAGTTGGGTCCCCAGTAGCCAAGTCCGACCACCGCGATGCCGTCGAGCTTCGGAGTCCTGCCGGTGCGGTCGTGGTGATTTTCCGTGTGCGCAGGCCGGAGCCCACGAACCTGTTCGATTGGTAAAGAACCGCTCATTGCCTCCTCGCCTTTGTTCCGCGAGTGACAGCCGTATCGGCCACCGCGTTTAGAATCGCGCCCGCGAGCGTACGGTTCGCTCCTCGCAATGCCGCGGCCGTAGTCGCGACATCACGCCGTTTCGTATAGCCGTAACGAATGACCAGAAGGATCGGATCGCCGGGCCTCGCCAGCGGCAACATCCGGCTGTCCAGTCTTGCGACTCCAAGATCGATTACCGCCGCCGGAAACGCGGCCATGCGCTCCTCGAGTTGGGCGAGCGCGGCGCGGCGGCCGCTTTCCTCGCCCGGCAAGCAGCAGCTCGCGAGTTCGAGCCGCGGCCATCCCGTTGAATGCATCTGCAGTGCGCCATCCAGCACCACCTGGGGAGTGGGCGCGTTGCGCCCGAAAATCCTGTGGAGCGACGGACGGCGCAGGTGGGCGTCGACCAGAAGGGTTTCGAGCGCAAGGCGCTGACTCAAATCGAAGGCGAGTGCCGCAGCGACGGTTGTTGCACCGTCTCCGGGGCTGCATCCGCTGACCAGCAGACGAATTGAGCTGTCGACCATCGCCATCGGCGCGATGCGCTCGCACAGGCTCCGAATTTCCTCTGACCGCGTCAGAGAGCCGAGTAGCTGCTGCGAGGCCGGCAGCGGTACGATGGAACGCCCGGGCTGGGAGCCGTCTGCGCCGTCCTGTGTGGTCGTGCCGTTGGCGCCGTCAAGCGCATCGAACTGCTCTTCACGCGCTGGTGTCAGTCGGCTCATGGCGTCGTAGTACTTGCCCACGAACTACTCCTGCGAAGGTGACTCAGATGCCGGAAGACCGGAGTTTTCGAACCGATTCGGATGGCGGTCCGCGCCCGATGAACCGGCGCCGCTCAGTTGGTCGATCTGCTGCACGGCGAAATTCATCTGCTCGTTAAGCCATCGCGAAAGCGAATCGCGAAAATTCCAGCAGTACGCTGCGCCCATCGCGACGACCCACAGCATCGCGAAGACCGCGGCCGGGCGTCGAAACCGCTCGAACCATCGACGGCGCACCTTGGAAAACCGGTTCGCTTCGGAACTCGGTGCCGCAAGTCGGGGCTTGGATGGGGCGTATTCGGCGATCGCGGCGCGCGCCTGGCTCATCGTGACCCGCGTCACGCCAGCCGCGAACGCCATTAACATTGCGTTGTGACACAGCACGTTGATCCGCCGTGGAACACCACCGCTGTGGTCCACAAGACAACCGAGCGTACGCCGCGAAAAAATTCGGGTTGGCTCTCCACGCAGGCTCCGCAGCCGATGATCGACGTACTCGATGCTTTCCGCTCGATCGAGCGATCGCAGCACCGCCCGGGCGCCGATGCGATCGCTAATCGACCGCATCGCCGGCCGTGTTAGCCGATCCAGCAGATCCATCGTTCCGAGCAGCACGAAGTGGAGCTGCCGCTCGTCGACCCGGCCGCAGCTCGCGAGCATTCGAAGTTCCTCGAGATCATGATCGGCGAATCCCTGCGCCTCATCGAAAACCGCCACCACGCGTTCGCCGGGATTGAGCGTCTTAAGCAGAATGTTGAGGGCCTCGATCGCGGCCCCGCGATACTCGGTGGGCCGCGTGACTCCGAGCTGGCGCAGGATTTCCCGCAGCGCACCATCGAAGCCCACCCGCGGATTTGGCACGTACGCCGCGCGCACGCGCTGGTGCTTGCGCATCATCAACGCGCACGCGAGGGTGCTCTTGCCGGTTCCGGGTTCTCCGACCAGCAATGTGAAGCCGCTCGGCTCATGCGAGAAACCCCATTCCAATGCCGCCAGCGCTTCGCGATGCGTCGGGCCCGTGAAAAGCGCCCGCGGCGAGGCGTCGAAGCGGAAGGGTGGACCGCACAGGCCGAAGTGTTCGTAGTAGGTCATAACTGCGGTTGGTCGCGCAGGATCGCGATGGTCTCGAGGCTTGCGACTTCAGCGATAGTGACGGGCGAGAAAATTCGCTCGTCCTGCCGTTCCTCCAGATAGGCGACGATAATTCCGAGGGTGAACCCCAGCAGCAGTCCCGCAATCAGGTTGAGCCATACCTTCGGAAAAACCGGACGCAGCGGCAGCGTCGGCGGCTGCGCGATGCTCACGTTCAAAATCTTGTTCAAGTTCAGAGCCTGCGCGGTGCGGGCCTCTTCGGTCTTGCGGACATACGACAGATAGGTGTCGCGGTCGGTCATTACCTGGCGCTGCAGGCGCTCCATGCTGACGGCGTCGTTAACCAGCTTGTCGAGCCGCTTGTGCATCTCCTGGATGCTGTCCTTGAGCACCTTGACGCTGGCCGACAGTGAATCCGCCTTGACCCGGGCCTCATCGAGGCTTGTGTCGACGGTGACCCACACCGGGTTCAGGTCCACGCTTCTCTCATTTACTTCGAGATGGTCTTCGCGCTCGAGAATTCGTTCGGCTGCCGCAATCTTGGCGTCGATTTCCTGGATTCGCTGGCTCGTCGGCTGATAGCGAGCCAGAAGCTCGGCGCGTTCCGCTTTTAGCTGCATCACTTGCGGCTTGAGCTGCGAAAGCGCGAGGTTCTGGACCGAGCGCGTCTCCTTGTCGATGTGCTCAGGTGTTTTGCCGAGCTGAGCCTCGAGCGTCGCCACCTGCTCGCGCGCACCGGCCAGCTCGGTCGCGGTTCGTTGAAACTGCCCTTCGAGATCCGAAAGCCGATTTACCATCGTCTGCTTCTGGGCCTGCAGGTCGGTGATGCCGTTCTGCAGTTGAAATGCGCGCAGCTTGTCCTCGGAAGCGTATAGCTTCGCCTGCAGCGCATCGGCCTGCTCTTGGAAAAATTTCTCGGCCTGAGGGTCGTGTGAGATTCGCGCGTGATAAGCCAGATACTCGTTCAGCAGATGAACCAGGAAAGTGTGGGTCCATTCAGGGTCGTGAGCGCGAAAGCTCACCTCGATCACGTTGGAACGCTTGATCGGAGAAGAGCTCAGATGGCGCTCGAGGGCCAACGCCCATTTATCCCGCGGGGTCAGGGTTGGCGTTTCGTGCAACAGGTGATAGCCGAGGTTCGGCAGGCTAAGGGCCATCGAAAACGCGCTGCTGACCGGGTTGGTAAAGCTAGCCGGCGGCGTGAGTTCCGCAACGGCTTGCTTGATCAGATAGGTGCTCGTCAGCAGCTCTATTTCAGAATTCAGATCTTCTTCGCTCACCGGCTTGACCGTCAGCGCCGTCTGTTGGGTATTCGGCTGTAGATCGGACGAAACCAGATACTGAGCGCGGTTGTCCTGGATCAGAATCTTGGCTGTCGAACGGTAGACCGGGGGCCACAGCAGTGTGCCGAGCAGGATCAAACCGAACAGCGCCGCGGCCACCTGCACGACCGTACTCCGCCGCCGCAGTATAAGCTCTTTCCAGTAGCCGAATTCGCGTTCGTACATGTACGGAAAACCTCCGGCGGCGCCGCTTTATAGCGGAGGAGTCACTCCAAGATAAGGCTGGACCGGCAATACGCGGCGGATGTAGTGGTCGACCCAGTTGTCCACGTTCGCGATAGTACTGGTGGGAACGACCAAAATGTCGCGCGGCATCATGGCGGCATCCTCATCACTTTCCGGGTTCTTTTCCGCTTCGGCGAGGTTGAGCTTGATGGCGCGAGGCGTTCCGCATGCATCACGGCGAATCAATACCGCAACGTCATTAGCGTCCTTGGTCACGCCCCCAGCTTCGGTGATCGCCTGCAACGCCGTCATTCCCGAATCCAGTGGAAATGCGCCTGGCTTGGCGACCTCACCTTGGACGTAAATTTGTCGGCTCGGCATGTTCTTCACATGTACGACCGCATCCGGCGACTTAAGCTCTTTGCCGTAGCTCTGGTCGATCTCATTGCCGAGGGCAGCGGGCGTCAGTCCCGCGGCTTGCAAGTCCCCAACCATCCGCAGCGTGATTCGGCCGTCGGGCCGAACGGTCACTGAATCGTTGAATTCGGAGCTCAGGTAAAAGTCGATATCAAGCTGGTCGCCGGGCTGAATTACGTAGCCATTGTCGGTCGAGGCGGTTCGTTGAATCTCAGCATTAGCGATACATTGTTCTGCTGACAGCGCCGGCGCGCCGATTTGCGCCCGCCGTCCGGGAGTTTCATCGCCGCGCCGCGCGGCGCCCGGCGCGCATGCACAGCAGAATGCGAGCGCGAATCCCGCTGCCAGCCATCGTATCGCGTTGCAATGAGCCCGGATCGCGAATTGATGTGGAATCGGGATATGAGGACACTTCCCCTCTAACAATGGATTCTCCACGGCCACAGTTCCCCTGATGGTGGTCCGGTTTGCCGCTCGGATGTTGCGAAGAAGTCGTTTGTGGCCTGTCCGCAAGTTGCATGCCGAGTAGTCAACGGTGCGCGATGTCGGCCTTTAATCGGCGACGATGGCTTGGCCGATTCGGCTTTTTACGAATTCTCAGCAGCGCGCAGGGCGAAAACTTACAGAACAGTTCGTTCAGTGCTGAGAAGATTTTTCAAATTGGAACTGTTTCCTTGGTTCGTTTTACAAAAAGAATTGGCCCCTTTTTCCTGTTCAAAAGAGCAAGTTGCCGGCCTGAAGAGTTTTGCCTCTGCTGTGTAACTCCACCCATTTTTACTTCCTGTGTACTGATCTCGGTTAAAGCGGCCGAAGGAAACCGCGATGTTGCGATAACCTCGCTGCTCGAGATGGCCCGGCAGTTGCTGCAGAACCTCGGACCAAATCCGATGGCCTTCAAGATGCAAGAAACGAAGTCGCACCGAGCGCCGACCTTTTGCTTGGGACGCGATGTTCTGCCAGCCGGAACCCTCCGAAGGGGATCATCTGACCGAACACTCGCGGCTTTGAATATAATCGACAGCCGATTTATCCGATTGATAGCCGGCTCCGCGATCCTCCTTATGTCGATTGTCGGCTCCATCGCCGGCACGATGGCCGTTTCGCGGAGTGCGTTTGCCGCCGATTATTACGTCGACTCCAATGCTGGCAATGACGCCTTCACCGGGACTACGCCTTGGCGGCCGTGGCGAACATTGTCCAGGGTCAATCATTATAAATTTCAACCCGGCGACATCATTCATCTCGGGCGCGGATCGATGTGGCGTGAGGTGCTTACGCCGCAAGGCGCCAATGACGCGAACTTCAGAGGCGTTACATTCGAGCCATACGGGACGGGAGCCAATCCCGTCATCAACGGCAGCGATGCCGTCTCCGGATGGATTCGGTCAGGAGGACCGGTTTACGCCGCTCGCGAATCGCAAAAGGTTTACGGCGCGTTTGTCGACGGACAGCCGGGATGGGGACTGATGCACGCGTGCTGCCTTGGATCCTCGAGCTGTGCGCCCAGTCCGCGGAAACCGCCCATGCGGGGCGAAACCTGTGTGATCGGTCCAATGCAGCCCGGAAGCTGGTATTGGTCGGGGCCTTCGCCGATGCCACCGGCGGCTCCGAACACCCTTTACGTATGGTTGCCCGCGGGCGACGATCCCGCAAGTCATCTGGTTGAGGCGGTCACCAGGCAAATCGGGATTCATGGCTGGGTGCACTCCAACCAAATCGATTCCCTCACCATAGACGGTTTGCAAATCATCCAGACCGGATTGCGCGGCATCAGCCTAGAAAGCGAAGACCGGGCGGGTCGCGTGGGAATCGGGAAAGGCATCTCAGGACTGACTATTCGCAACTGCATAATTGAGCGGATCGGAACCGGACCGTTCGATGACGGCAGCTACGGCAACGCTATCACGATCATCAACGCGACCGCTCCGATGGTTGAGAATAACCGGCTGTCGTATTGCGGTAATCACGGCAACTGTATCAACGTGCAGAATGCCAATGGCGCCCGCATCATAGGTAACTCAGTCGATCACTGGAATCACAACGGAATCGACGTGAAAGGCTCGGAAGACGTCCTCGTGAAAGGGAACAGCGCGATCGACCAGCCCCGAATAGGAGCGGCATACTACACAGAGTACAGCCGCAACGTTACTTTCGAGGACAATCGCGCGCGCAACGTGTTCAGCGGATTCCAGATTTCCGATGATGCAAGCGCACGCCTGCTGAATAATGTCGTCGACCTGGCGGGAACCGGCATCTATCTCGGGCCTCATGCAATCTCACTTAATCTGAGCGGTAATAGCTTTAGCCATTGCCCGGAAGAGTTTGAGGGCGACGGCAGCGGGACCGTGTCGGGTGATCGCCCGAAAAACCATTTCGTTTCATCATTAGCACGTTCGTTTGGTTTTTAGTTTTAGACTGCGATCGTGCGGTTCAATTTATTTCAGTTCGTGTGGATAAGTGGCGACACGAGCCATCTGCTTGTGTTGACTTGAAGCTGGTTCTCGTTCATCGTGCACTCGCGCGGTCGTTGGTTGCGCGGAATAGTGGGTGTTCTGCGGCGCGACGACCGGAAAACGGCTCCGAAGTGGGTGCTTTTGGAAGGGAAGGGGGGACCTTCCTGTCATCAAGAGTGACCAGCGAACAGGTAATCGCAGCTTCCAATATCCTTCTGTCCTGAAATCCGTTCGACTGCCGGCTCCTGATTCCCGCGCATCATGCACGGGACGTCCAATCGCATCTCACTCTATTAAAAGTCGCGCCGCCCGCGGGGGGTCGGTGCGTCGCGTCCAAGGGGAGGCAATTGGAATGGGGCGAAAGTGTGGGTGGAGTTGCGCCTTTTTTTGCATTCTGGTTTTTCTGGCTTTTGTAGTGAGTTTTCGCGGGATTGCGGAAGCTACATCCGTTGTAGCGATCACATCGCCCGCCGCGGGCGCGATAGTATCGAGTCAAGCGACGATCGCTGTCAGCGTCTCGGCGAAGGTGGTGTGGGTCAACGTCTATATTGACGGATCCTATCTCGCATCAAGTCCGCCGTACCTCTTCACATGGGATACGACCAAGGTTGCCAATGGCAGCCACACCATTTCAGTCAACGGCTACGAATCGGACGGCGCTTTGCTCGGCGGCGCAAGCGTCACAATAAGCGTAGTGAACGTTGGGAGCAGTTCTACGGTCAGCATCGAAAGTCCACAGAACGGAAGCACCGTCAGTGGCACTGTCGATGTTGCTGCGACGGTGGATACATCAGTAACCTGGATTAACTTTTATGCGGACGGGAAATATCTGGGCTCCTCGCCCCCAAACAATCTCTACTGGAACAGCGCCACCGTGCCGGATGGGAGTCATACGCTCTCGGTGAAAGCCTATTCATCGAACGACAGCATTATGGGTCAAAGCAGCGTGACAGTGGATGTGCAGAACTCGTCGCCAACAACCGCCACGCCGACGCGCACGCCGACCGCCACGCCTGTCGCGACGCGTTCTGCAGTCCCAACGCCAACTGCCACGCTTTCAGCGAGTGGGACGCCGACCAGCACTTCGAAACCAACCGCTACCTCAACGCCGGCTGCGGGCGGGCTTGCCTACTATGTTGACTCGGTTAATGGTTCGGATTCGAACACCGGAACGACACCCGGAAGCGCCTGGCAGAGCCTCGCGAAGGTTCAGAATTTTGTCAGTCAATTGAAGCCGGGCACGTCGATCCTGTTCGCGCGCGGTAGGACGTGGACTGGCGGGCTTGAGCTCACCGGTGTGAATGGCACCGCGACCGCGCCGATTGTGTTCGGTAATTACGGTTCCGGAGCGCTTCCCGTTTTCGACGGAGGCAGTTCATCGAAATATGGATTTCACGCTTCAAGCGGGTCGCACGTAACGATTGACGGTTTCGAGATTCGCAATTTCACGTATAACGGTGTGAGTATTCACTCGTCCGGCGGGACGATGCCGGGCTGGACGGTCCAAAACTGTAACATCCACAATACCGGTCCCGGAGCCTACGCCGGCGGCAGCGGTCCATATGATGATAACGAATATCGTAACCAGCTCGAGTTCCTGGACTTCAGCTACGGTTGTGACGGAACAAAATTCCTGAACAATAGTGTGAGCATATGTGGCGGTCACAACTGTGTACAGGTCCACGGAGACACGTGCAATCCGCGCATTCACGGCAACGAGGTCTCAGGCCCTTGGGTTCATAATGCCATCGATGTGAAGGCGGTAGTTGGCGCGGTGGTGGACGGAAATACTACTTACGGAAGCGCCTATGGAGCTTGTTTTTACATTGAGAATACCCAAATACCGGCCGCAGATGTGACCTGGATGCAGAATGTCTGTTATGCCGCGAATAGTGGTTTCGAATGCGAAGGCGGCGGCGTGTCAGGGCATACCGTTACGTGCCATCTATACAACAATACTAACTATCGAACGGTACAAGAACCGGTCGTCACTGGTGATGGGTGTGTCGAACCGATTACTTGGGACATTCGCAACAATATTTTCGACACCGGCAATGATATCGCTTACATGCCCTACTCATCATGCTCAAATCGAAAAGTCACATGGGATTACAATGACGACTGCGCAAGCATGGGAACCTGCACGAGTCTTTTCCAGGGTCCGCACGACCTTGACGGAGTTAACCCTGATTATCTGAATGCTACTGGAACTCCGCCGGATTTCCACTTGCAGACTTACAGCCCTCTGATAGGCGCGGGCGAGACCGGTTTGACGCCAGGCGACACCGATATAGGCGCCTATTAGAAAGGGAAGAGAACCGCGACGCCTTTGCTGTCGCACTGGCATCCGGCGCGGCAGAAAGGTAAACCACTTCGAACGAGATGAGAACCGGGCGCACTGGGACGAACAGTTTACTGCCGAGCCGCGACGCGAGGTGCATCGCGTTCCTTGCAGTCTTGTGGCTCGCCGGATGTTACAGTGTTGGCAATAAGCGCATCGCGCAGACCGCGAAATCGCAGGTCAATGAAAGTACGGCGCATGGGTCCGGCCATGTGACGGTCGCTTCGTGGTACGGTCCGGGCTTTATCGGACGCCGGACTGCGAGCGGTCAAGTTTATCGTCCGGACGATCTCACCGCCGCGTCGCGCAGCCTTCCATTGGGGACGCGTGTGCAGGTAACCAACCTCGACAACGGCAAATCGGTTGTGGTGCGGGTGGATGACCGCGGACCGTATGTTCGCGGACGCGGCATCGATCTTTCGCAGCGTGCGGCCGAGAACATCGGGCTCAACCATAGCGGTATCGCGCGAGTTGTGGTGACGAGACTCGATGGCACTGCGTCGGCGGCGTCACCTGAAGCAGCTCCTTTCCAATGGCGGGGTGAGGCGCGGATAACTCATCGCTACCCAAAGCATCGAATCCGTTACGCAGATTTGCGCCGGCATCCACGGTACGGCTCGTCCCATGTACGCTATCGGGAGCGGATTGTCGCCAACCCGGTAGGCGAGTGGCTGCTGCAAATGGTGCGCTGATCGGACGTCCTGAAGAACGTGGAAAGCCGACCGGCTCGTATTTTGCCGCAGTAAGAATTTCACAAACGCGAGACCAAATTCAGCCTCAGAAGTCCGTTGTCGTTTGGATTTTTTTAACACCCGCGATTCAAACCAAAACCTTGAAGCCCGGCTGCGCCCGGCTAACTCTCTCTGCAAAAGCGATGTGACGCTGGGCTGACTCGTTGCTAGACTCGCGGTCAAATCACGCGAGAGGCTCTCGGCTCTCTTCAGGAGGCGGGTCGATGCTTACACACATCAAACAGTTGCTGCAGCAGGTGTTTCGCGATTTTTCGCAGGATGAATGCCCATCGATGGCGGCAGCGCTCGCATACGCGACGATCTTTGCGCTCCCCTCTCTCCTGCTGATCGTGATCTTCATCGCAGGGCTGGTTCTCGGTCCCAAAGCCGCGAGCGGCCAAATTCAGTCCCGATTGAGCAGCGAAATGGGTCGGCAGGCGGCAGAGCAGATTCAGACGATGGTCAACAATGTGGCGCAAAACCGTACCGGCGGGCTGATCGCGACCGCCCTCGGAATAATCGGTCTGCTGCTTTCGGCCACCGGAGTGCTGATGCAGCTTCAGCAATGTCTTAACAAAGCATGGAAAGTGACAGTGGTCGGCTCCGGCATCAGGCATTTTGCCATGAAGCGAATGCGCTCTGGGCTTTTGCTGGTCGGCGCCGGGATGCTCGCGATGCTGTCAGTGGCGGCTGGTTCCGTGATTGCAGCGCTTGCGAGGATACTGCCGTTCGCGGGCGCTGCGCATGTCGGAGAACTCGTGACATCGTTCATGATGTTCGCGCTCGTTTTCGCGGCCATCCTGAAGGTGCTTCCGGATGTACAGTTACGCTGGGCGGACGTGTGGGCCGGCGGAATCTTCATCGCTGTGTTGTTCGTAATCGGCAAATTTTTGCTCGCGATTTATCTCGCACATGCCGGTAAGGCGAGCGCATACGGAGCGGCTGGTTCTCTCGCTTTGATCCTGATGTGGACTTATTATTCCGCTCTTATTTTTCTTCTCGGGGTGGAATTCACGCAGGTATGGGTTCGGCATGGAGGACGCGATGTCGAGCCTAAACAGGGCGCCGTTCGGCGAACCGCCGTATAAGGTGCTGCTGGACAGTTACATCTTCGATTTCCGAATGCTTGCTGCGCGCATGCTGTGGTAAAGTGTCGGAGTGACTAGCATCGAGTCGCTTAGCCGGCTGGTCGAGCCCAACCGCGTCCATCGCAGGCTCTACGTAGACCCTGCGATCTTCGATCTCGAGATCGATCGAATCTTCGGCCGGGCATGGATCTACGTGGGCCATGAAAGCCAGTTATCGAATGCCGGTGATTACGTGACTGCGGTCGTTGGCCGCCAACCGATAATCGTCGCTCGACACCTTGACGGTTCGATCCAGGCGCTCTACAACCGCTGCGCACATCGGGGCGCCAGCCTGGTCGCGAGTTCATCCGGAAACGTTCGATTTTTTCGTTGCTGCTATCACGGCTGGACGTTTCGCACCGACGGTGAATTGTTATCGATTCCGTTGCGCCGTGGATACGATGGCACGCCGGCCGATACTCGGAATCCGGCCTTCTCGATGCGCAAGGTCGCACGGGTCGAAAGTTACCGCGGATTTCTCTTCGTCAACCTCGCCGCCGAGGGTCCGGACTTACGAACTTTCCTCGGCGGAATTGCCACCTCGCTCGATGATATGGTCGACCGCGCGCCCGCGCGCCGCATCGCGATTATCGGCCGGCCCTTCCGCATATTGCAGCGCAGCAACTGGAAGCTCTTTTTCGAAAATCTGAACGATGCGATGCATGCACTTTCGACTCATGAATCGTCCGTGGATGCGGCGCGTCTCGCCCTGTCCCGGCTTAACGATCGCGGGAGCCCGGCTACGACATACGCATCGGGCGGCATTGCTGCAATCGAAAAGAACGGCATCTCCTATTCGACCTGGGACAAGACAACTACCACGGTCTTTGAACGGGGTCATAGCTTCATGGGCGGTTTCTCAAACCCCGCGAGCTACGAGCACTCGTACGTTGACGCGTTGGCGGCGAGGTGCGGCGTCGACGAAATGCGCAGGACGCTATCCGTTAATCGTCATAACTCGATCATTTATCCAAGCTGCGCGCTTCGAGCCGCCTATCAGCAACTGCGAGTTATCCGACCGCTCGCCGTCGACCGCACGCTGATCGAAATTCACAATTTTCAGCTACTCGGAGCGGGCGCCTCGTCAGACCGCCTCGCAATGAGCTTTTCGAACCTGGTCAACGCGCCGTCTTCGATCGTGATGGCGGATGATATCGAGGCGTTCAATCGCGTCCAGGAGGGGCTTGAAACGGAAGGCAGTGACTGGATCAGCCTGGATCGGAACTACGGGCGAGATCGCACGGAGTCGGACCACATCACTGGCGTCGCCACCAGCGAGCTGCCGATGCGCAACCAGATGCGCGCGTGGCTCGAATATGTCACCGGCGGCGACTGAGCTAAAACATCGGGGGCTCCGTGTCGATCCATTTAGCAATTTCCGCAAGCGGCCTCGAGGGATAGATGCGGGCGTTTACATAGGCGCAAAAGCCCGAACGATAGAGGAAGTCACGCAGCGTTTCGACGCTCGGCGCTTCATAGACCATAATCGCGCGATGCTCGGGATCGAGATGATAATCGCCGATCTGCCGGATACCTAGTTCTTTCATCAGCCGAGGCGCGCGCTGTCTCAGAACATTGTGCCCGAACTCGCGGACCTTGGAATTTCCGAGCGGAGAGGCCAGAACCTCGTGCCACATTTCGACCACGTAGGTATGCATCCCGCGCTTGTCATTGCTCATCTGCGATTCTCCTCTATGATTTCAGCAGACCGAGGTTATTTTGCCCGCACCAGATAAAGACCGTTAATCCAGGGTGTCAAGAGGCCGTGCACGAAATGAACCGTTGCCGTTCGCACCTTATATGCCGGATGCGAGGCTGGTACTGAAGATGATGGGCGGTTCGGGCTGGGGACCTTCCTATAAGCGCGAGCTGAAAGCAGTGCTGCGGGATTTTCTCGACGGTTACGTGTCCCTGGAAACCGCCGCCAATGAATATGGCGTAGTGGTAAATCCCGAAATCTTCGAAATCGATCGGCACAAAACTCAACTCAAGCGGGGCGCGCTGCGCGAATCCGGGCCGCGATGAAGAATCGCATCGGCATATAGGAGTTCACCATGGCTGATATGATCACGGCCGAAATTGTCCGACAGTACCTGGAAAAAGTTTCCGAAGAAATCAGCAAAACGATGGAAAACATTTCTGTGTCCGTCGTGTTCAGTGAAGCGCATGACTACTCGACTGGAGTTTTCTATTTCGATGGAAAACAGGTTTAGTCTTCTATCGCGTGCTAACTTTCAGCCGGTGCACATTTATGCTTCGGTAACCTCAGTTGAGGACCTGCTGCGGTTTTTTTCAAAACGTCCAGCCGCATCGCAGCAAAAGCTTTAAGCTTTCCACCGATCCGTTCTTCGTGGAAAAGGTTCGCGATGTGGTGGGGCTGTATCTCAACCCGCCCGACTAGGCGCTGGTGCTGTGCGTGGACGAAAAGAGTCAGGTCCAGGCGCTGGAGCGCACCCATCCGGTCCTGCCGATGGGCTTGGGCTACGTGGAAGGTACTTCACCCTGCGAGAGTTCGTAACTGAGCGTATCGGACACGCGCCGGGGAAAGATGCGTGAGCCGTCAAAAAGCACCATCTCCTCCTTGGTGCGGCGGATAAAGTGAAGACGCCGAGCC
>Ga0070737_10000324_pt1 | contig 110627 bp, 85 predicted proteins | sample Coa_R1_10_FD_66438 | JGI IMG/M metagenome (GOLD analysis project Ga0070737, IMG submission 66438) | Surface soil microbial communities from Centralia Pennsylvania, which are recovering from an underground coalmine fire - Coalmine... | ecosystem: Environmental > Terrestrial > Soil >...
CCGCCGAGATGGGCAAGGCATCCGGGATCAACAACATGATGCAGCGCTTCGGCGGCGTCTTCGCCGTGGCGATCGAAAGCGCAGTCCTAACGAGCTACGCCCACGCGGGCACGGCCGCGAACGTCGCCGTCACGGACGGCTTCCGTCCAGCGGTCGTCGTCAGCGCGGTGCTTGCCCTGCTCGGCGCGCTCAGCGCGATCGCACTCAGCAAGCGGAGCGAAACGGCCGCGGCGAGAGAAGCCGCCGCGGAGCTAATCGCCGCCTGAAGCAGGCTGACACAAGCCAAGACGATCGCGCACAGCGAACGAGGACCACCCCGGTCAGCGGCCGAGCGGGAAGGCGCAGCGACGATCCCAAGACTACCGGCCCGGTTGCCATTCCTGAGCGCACGAGGTAAGACCAAGCGCCCTTGTAGGCGGCGGGGAACCGCGACCCTAAAGACGTGCAGAGACCCGCCGAAGCGGGCCCGCACCGAGCCACCGATAGCAGCCGGGAGGTTGAATCGCAGGATGGCGCCAAAGACGACGAGACGTGTCGCCTCGGCCTTGCTCGGACGCGGCTGGCGGGTGCCGATTCGCGCACGCCGCGCCCCAGCATCCCGCGCTGTTCCCGCACGACGCCCCCGCCGGCTCCGGCCCGCAGCCGCCGATCCCCGCACCGGCAAGCTCAGAAAGACCTGCTGCTGCCCCGCAACTGACGGGTGCCGGGACGGTCGACGCTATGCGTCGCCAATCCGAACGACCACAGCCGTTTGGAGCCGGAGTCCGTGACTGACGGGTGCCGGGACGGTCGACGCTATGCGGGCTGAGGCGTTGGCGTCTCGCTGAGGGTGACGTGGTGTGCGAGCCGTTCGAGCTGGCGGATCGCGTCGCGCCGGGGCAGTCGGCCTTGCGCCGTTCGAAGTAGTCGTTGCCGAGTTCGTTGTCGAGTTCGCCGGTAGTGCGCCGGCCGCAGCCGGGAGAGCGCCCTCTCACTCAAGCTCGACAGCTGACGCGAGGGGTGCACACCAAGGGGGCCGGTGCGGCCTCCTGGCCCCACGCGTCACTGTCAGACAGGCGCGGAGACCTGGCAGCCCGCCGCCCGAGCCGCGGTACCCAACCGTTCGTCATAGGTGACGAGGCTAGCGAGATCACTGCCGAGCTGCTGAGCAGTGGCGAGGTGAATCGCGTCGAGCGTACGAAGCTCCGCGGGAAGGAGCGCCCCTGCGGCGGCGAGGACGCGATCGCTGACCCGGATCAGCTCAAGCCGGGCGAGCACCTCCTGGCCACGCCGCACCGCCCGCGCGCCGAGCGGCAGGACAGCGCGCGCGACCTCGGCCCTCGCCAGCGCGCTTGAGACGAGCGGCCGTCGCCGGCGCAGATAGCGGCACAGCGCCGCCGACTCCGGCTCACCGACACCGAGCTTGACGATCGCCGAGGAGTCAAGGTAGGTGGCGCGTTCAGCGCTCATCGCGGCGCAACCGCTCCAGGATCAGCGACGGCGGCTCCTGCCCCGGCTCGAGTCGCAGAGGCGCCGGCAGATCCGCGAGGTCGCCGCTCGGGCCGCTCAACTCTCCGGCTGCACGCAGGCGCTCCAGCGGGCCGGCCTCGGGAATCGGGGCGAGCAGCGCGACCGGCCGGCCGCGGTCGGTCACTTCGATCGTCTCACCTGCCGCAACCCGGCGAAGGAGCTCGCCCGCCCGCTGTCGCAGCTCCCGCACACTCACACTCGCCATGGACTACGTGTAGCACATGAGTCCGGCGCTCCGGACAGCAAGGCAGCAGACCTCGAACTCGGCTTGGCTCAACTATGACGAGGCCTCAGGTTCCAGTCCCGTCGCTCCAGTCCTGTCTTTTAGACACCATGTCCGGCGGCTTTGTCCTGGCACCCACGAGAGAACGGCGCGAATGCTGCTTTAGGGCGCACGGCGACGATCCGGCCCCCGTCGAGCCAGGCGCGCTAAAAGATCAGGCGGACGAGTTCACGACCACCCGCCGAGCGGCTGGCTGTCGAAGGCGTGCAGGCCGAGGATCCGCGTCACGTGCCGCGCGTCCCAGCGCTCCGCGAGTTCGTCCAAAGACGACGCGACGGGCGGAGGACTCGCAGCCTCGGCTGTTCGAATAGCGATGGCGCACGCGGCGTCGTACCTGGAGTCGTACCGGCTACGGCACGCGGCGCACGCGCCTGCTTGCCGAACTTGTGCTCGAAATACCCCAGATAGCGGCCCGGCTGCTCAGCGATCGCCGCGCCACCACATGATGTTTACCTACGGGCAAAAGTTCATCCTCAGGCATACCACCATGCCCAGCAGCACGGCGTAAGCGAGTACCCCCTCGACGAGAGGCGGTCAAGCGCCCGTCGCCGACGGGCGCTTTGGCTCTCAACCCGGCAGGGGGTCAATTCTCAACCGCCTTGACAGGCCGGGTCCCGTCGCTCCCGCTCGCCGGATATCCTGCATGCGGCTTACTGTCGCGACGCCGCGCCCCGAACGGTCGCACTTTGGCCCAAACCGACCCCGGGAGCGCCGGCTACACGAGCCACAGATGCTTGAGGTCGTAGTTGCCGAGTGGCACCCCGACGTTTGACGCGTGGTAGCCGCGAACGTTGTGACCATACGCGTCGATGATCGGCGGGAAGTACGGGATGATGTAGCCGCCCTCCTCGTACTCGATCTGCTGCATCTCGTGGATGATCTGCGTCCTGATGGCCTCGTTCGTCGTCGCCACCGCCTGCTGGTAGAGCTTGATGTAGCGCGGATTGTCGAAGTGGCACTCGTTGGTGGGGGAGGTCGGGAGCATCGCGGCGGCGACCTGGGGCATGTACGGGTTGTAGTACCAGTAGTCCTGAGCGAAGGCCCACTTCAGGTAGTTGGGTCCGTAAAGGTCGGTCGTCGTGATCTGACGCAGCGACACGTTGATTCCTGCGGCGCGGGCCTGCTGCTGAAGCAACTGCGCCGCGGAGATCGTCCCCTGCGCGATGTCCGCTGTGATGAGCTGGATCGACAGGCCGCTGTGACCCGCTTGTCTGAGGAGCGAGCGCGCCATCTCCGGATCGTGCGGGCGCTGGGGTATCGAAGTGTCGTAGGCGGGATCCCAGATACCGAACAGGTCGTTGCCGATCGTTCCGTGGCCTGCAAACACGACGTCCAGCATCTGCTGGCGGTCGATCGCGTAGCGCAGCGCCTGGCGGACGCGGACATCGCTGAACGGCGCGACGTCGACGCGCATCGTGAACGGCGTCCAGCCGCCGCCCCGCGAAATGACGACCTGGGAGGACGATTGCGCGGTTCCGATCGAAGCGGCCGACAGCAGGCCGACCGCATCCACCTGACCGGAGCCGAGCGCGTCGAGCTGGCTGGTTTCGTCGCTGAAATCGGTGATCACCACCTGGTCAAGGTAGGGGAGCCCTGACTGCCAGTAGTTCTCGTTGCGGACGAACGTGCTCGACTCGCCGGGTGTGAACGATTGGTACTTGAACGGTCCTGTCCCGACGGGCCGCTTAGGGTCGAAGTCGACCGGGACGATGCTGTAGTAGTAGCAAGGGAAGACCTGGTTGAGAGTGGCGAGCGGCGTCTTGAACGGCACCCTGAGGGTCAGCTTGTCAAGCTGCTTCATGCCGGCGAGGTCGATCGATTCGATCGCGCTCGCGCCACCATAGGCGTACTTCGGGCTTCTGATCTGCTGAAGCGTGTACGCCACGTCCGCGGCCGTGAGGTCCTTGCCATTGTGAAATGTGATGCCACGGCGCAGGCGGATTGTCCACTCCGTGGCGTCGTGATTGGGCGTCAGCTCCTCCGCCAGGAGCAGCTGGAGCCCCGCCTCGGGGGTGAACCCGACGAGCGGCTCAAACAGCTGGTCGATCCGGGCGAAGTCCGTGGTCAGCAGCGGCTGGAGCGGGTTGAGCGTGTCGGAGCTGCCGCCGCCGGTGAGGCCCACCGTGAGCGTGCCTCCCCGTCTCGGCGCGCCCTCGGTGGCGGAGTGTGACGTCGCGCTGGAGGTTCCGCTGGTGGGTGAGCCGGAGCTGGAGCCGCAGGCAGCGAGGCCGAGCGCGAGGGCGCCCAGCCCGACCGAGGAGAGGAAACGGCGGCGCGTCTGCTGGGAGTCACGCACACCAGCGTCCCCCATCTGTGGGTCCTTCAGATCCAGCGCAGTGTCCACGGCTAACTCCCTCCTGTCGGATGCGACGCTGACTACGGGTAGATCACGACTTGGCCGACGACGGCCGACGGGGACCGGGCGGCATTAGCAGGCTTGCGGCCACCTCCAACACGAGCGTTCGGAAGCGCTCGGGGGACACGAGCCGCGCGTTGACAGCGGTGGCCATTTCGAAGCCGTCGACGGCCGCGTTGAAGATGTCGACGATGTCGGCGATCCCAAGCTCGGGCCGGAAGTCACCCGAGGCGATCCCCTCCTCGATAATCGCAGCCATCAGCTGACGCCAGGCGGCGAACACCTCGGCCACCGCGTCGCGCAGCTCCACATGGCGAGCCGAGCAGGCGCAGAACTCGGTCCACATCGTGCAGTGCCGAAGCAGTGCCGGGTCGCCGGTCTGCTCCTCGATCAGAACCTCGATTCGCGCCCAAGGCGTCGCCGTGGACTCGACGCGGCGGCGCCACCGGTCGATGAGCTCATTGCAGCTCCACCTGAACGCCTCGCTCAGGAGTGCGTCGCGTGTGTCGAAATGGTGCTGGAGCATGCCGATCGAGACGCCGGCTCGCTTGGCGACGTCGCGCAGCCGGGTCCGGTCAAATCCGCGTTCGGCGATGCAGTCCGCGGCCGCCGCCAGGAGCTCCTCCCGAGAGAGAGCTCCGTAGGGCCGCGGCGAGGCGGCTGGAGCGGCGTTGCCCATGACAATATTATTGTACTATTTGAGGATGCGCGTTGGGCTTTCCGATCGGCAGCGGCAACTTCGAGCTCGGGCGAGGGCTCTCGCCGACGAGCTCACGGCCTACGAGCTGCGCTGCGAACGGGAGAACGGCCTGCCAGCCGACGTGATCGAGAGGCTGAAGGACAAGATTCGCGCAGCTGGGATGAACGCCACCAACATGCCCGTCGAGCACGGTGGCCAGGGACTCTCGGTCCTCGAGCAGGTGATAGTCGAGGAGCAGCTTGGCCGGCTGACGAACTCCCTCTGGGCACTGGCGTGGCGCCCGGCCAACGCGTTGCTCGCCTGCGATCCGCAGCAACGCGACCGGTATCTGATCCCGGCGATCGAAGGGCGACGACGGGGCGCGTTTGCGATCACAGAGGCCGACGCGGGCTCGGATCCGAGAGCCATCTCGACCGTCGCGGTGGCGGCAGGCGATCGCTTGCGGCTACGAGGCGAGAAATGGTTTGTGACCTCGGGCGATGTCGCCGACTTCCTGATCGTGCTTGCTCGGCTGGAGGGCGAGGATCAGTTCTGCCTTTTCCTGGTCGACAAGGACCTTCCCGGCGTGACCGTCAAGGACATCCCGCTCTTCACCCACACCTACGTATTCGAACACCCGACCTTCGCTCTCGACGTGGAGCTGGACCGCAGCGCGATGCTGGGACAACCCGGCGAGGGCTATGAGCTGACGCGATCGTGGTTCGTCGAGGAGCGGCTGATGATCGCCGCACGCTGCGTCGGGGCCGCGACTCGCGCGCTCGAGGAGAGCAACGCCCACGCGCACGAGCGGGTCCAGTTCGGGCGCCCGATCTCCGACAACCAGATGATCCAGCAGATGCTGGCCGACTCGGCCGTCGACATCGCGCTGAACCGGTCGCTGCTCTACGACGTCGCCCGCGAGGTGGACGACGGCGCCGATCGAAAGCTGGTGCACGCGAAGGCGGCGATGGTCAAGCTGGCGGCCTCCGAGGCCGCCGGACGTGTCCTCGATCGCGCCGTGCAGATCTTCGGCGGCCGCGGTTACATGCGCGCGTTCGCGGTCGAGCGCCTCTCCCGGGAGGTGCGCGTTGATCGAATCTGGGAGGGAACCTCGGAGATCCAACGGCTGATCATCGCCAACCACCTCGGCAAGCGTGGCCTGGACGGACTGCTCGCGGCTCCCTGGAGCTGAGCATCCGGTTGCGTAAGCGCCGCACGATGGCGGGCCGGGGAGAGATGTGCGATGCGCCGCCGCTGCGTCACCTTCTGGAGGCGAGCTCAGTCGCAGTGGTCGGCGCCAGCGGCCGGCCCGGATCGGTCGGCGCTAACGTGCTCGCAGGGTTGCTGGAGCGAGGCTTCGCGGGCCGCGTCTACCCGGTCAACCCGCGCTACGAGCAGCTCCACGGGCGCCGCTGCCTGCGATCGCTGACCGAGGTCCCAGAGCAGGTCGACCTGGTGGTGATCGCTGTGGCAAACGCCAAGCTCGAGGAGCAGCTGGAGCTTGCGGCGCAGGCCGGCGCCCGCGCCGCGGTGATCTTCGCCAGCGCCTTTGAGGAGGTCCGTGACGGCGAATCGGGGCTGACTGAGCGGCTCGGACAGATCGCGCGACGCGGCGGGATGACCCTCTGCGGTCCCAACTGCATGGGGTTCGTCAACGCCGCCGCGCGGCTTCAGGTGTGCGGCTACCCGCTGCCGGTGAAGGATCCGGGATCGATCGCGCTGATCTCACACTCGGGATCGTCGTTCTCGGCGCTGCTGCACAACAACCGTGACCTGAGGTTCAACCTCGCGGTCTCATCGGGGCTTGAGCTGGTGACAACCGCGAGCGACTATCTGCGCTACGCCGTCGACCTCGACGGCACCCGCGTGGTCGGCCTGATCCTGGAGCAGATCCGTGACCCGGAGGGGTTTGCCGCCACGATGGCGAGCGCGCACGAGCGCGACATCGCCGTGGTCGTCCTGAAGGTGGGTCGGGATCCGCGCGCCGCCGACATGGTGGCGACGCACTCGGGGGCGGTCGCCGGTGATGATGGGGCCTATGAGGCGTTCTTTGAGGCGCACGGCATCCACCGCGTGCGCGACCTCCCAGAGCTGGCCGACACGCTGGAGCTGTTCGCCGCGCCGAGGCGCGCCGTGCGCGGCGGACTGGGGGCGGTGACCGATTCGGGCGGCGAGCGCTCGCTGCTGGTCGACCTCGCGCCCGGCGTGGAGCTGCCCGAGCCGAGCGCCCCGACGAAGGCGGCGCTGAAGGCGATTCTGGACCCCGGACTTGCGCCGGTCAACCCGGTCGACGCATGGGGCACCGGCGCCGATGCCACGCAGGTGTTCGTGCAGTCGCTGCGCTGCCTGCACGACGACGATGCGATAGGCGCAGTGGCGCTGGTCGTAGATCTCACCGGGCGGAGCTTCGAGCGCTACGTCAAGGTCGCCATCGAGGTGGCGGGCATCACCACGAAGCCGTTCGCGGTGCTTGTCCCGTATCCCGGAGGAATGAACCTTGATGCGGCAACGGAGATCCGGGGGCGAGGGGTGCCTGTGTTGGAAGGCATGGCGTCTGGCCTTGCCGCCGTCGCACACCTGTTCGCGCACCGTGACTTCCAAGATCGCCCGCCGCTGCAACCGCGGGCACCGACGAACCGCGCCCGCCGCACGCGCTGGCGGAAGCGACTGGCGACGCAAGCCGCGCCCGGCGAGGCAACGGCGCTCGAGCTGCTCAGCGACTGGGGAATCCCCGTGGCCGCGACGATCACGGCCGGCTCGGAGGACGATGCGCTCGCAGCCGCCCACGAGATCGGGTGGCCGGTGGCGCTGAAGACCGCGCAGCCGGGCGGCGCGCACAAGGCCGACGTGCACGGTGTGTTCCTCGGGCTGGGCGAGCCGGCGCAGCTGCGAGCCGCCTACCGCTCGTGTGCAAGTCGGCTCGGCCCGGCCGTGAACGTTCAGGCGATGGCGCCAAGCGGCGTCGAGCTCGCGCTCGGGATCGTCCACGATCAAGACTTCGGGCCGCTGCTGGTGATCGCGGCAGGCGGGACCCTCGTGGAGCTGATCGGCGACCGCCGGCTGGCGCTGGCGCCCGTTGATCGGCAGGCGGCGCTGCGGCTGATCGACCGGCTCAAGATTCGCCCGCTGCTCGACGGCTACCGGGGCGAGCCGGCGGCCGACATCGACGCGCTGGCGCGGGCCATCGCCTCGCTGTCCGAGCTCGCCGAGGATCTGTCCGGCTCGATCGAGGCGCTTGACGTCAACCCGCTGATCGTCACGCCGTCCGGCTGCTTGGCGGTTGACGCGCGGGTGGTCCCGGCAAGGCCAGGCTGACCCAAGCAACGTCGCCGCTGGAGCGTCCGGCCCGGCCCAAGCTCCAACACGCCCGGCGATCTGCCGCGCGCCAGGACACGACGCGTGGCGCCTTGAAGGCCCCGCCGTCAGCTCGCGTGCTCGGCGATCGCCAGCAGCGGTCCGCCGTCGGCGGCTTGACCACCGGCGATGCAGAAAGCGGCCGCGGCGCACGAGACGGTGTCCAGAAAGCCGTTTCGGGCTGCGGGTGGGCCCGTTATGCTCGCGATCTGCCAGGCGGAGCCGTTCCACTGCTCAGCGAATGGGGCCTCCTCGGACGGGCGGCTGATGCCGGGACCAACCAGCGTGTTGCCGCCGACGGTCCAGCAGTAGCTCGCCGATGCGCAGCCGATCCCCTGCAGGGTCACGTCCGGGTACTGGGGACTGGGCATCGCGGTGCTCTTCCAGGAGCCGTTGAGGATGTGAACGGCGACCGGCCTGAGGCCGCCGGCGACACGATCGCCGACGATCCAGCACGTCGTCAGCGTGCGACAGGAGATCCCCGCCTCCCCGCCGCTCATCGAGATCGGCAACCGGGCGCGCACCCACCTGCGCCCGTCGAAGTGCTCGACTTCGTTTGTCGAGCGCTGCGCGGCACTCGGGTAAGTCGTCGCCCAGCAGTCGTTGGCGCGCGCGCAGGCGACCGCCACCAGCGCGTTGCCCGACCGCGGCGCCGCCACCTCCCGGAGCCGGTGGCCGTCCCAACGCTCAACCAGTTCCCTGGCGTCGGCCTCACCCAGGTTCGTCCCGCCCACCGCCCAGCAGTCCGCGCGCGAGAGGCAGTCGACGGACCCGAGCGCGTCGCCGTTGCCGGACGACGGAGGGCTGGCGGCGGTGACCTGCGACCACGAGCGGCCGTTCCACCGCAACGCCAGGACCCGGCTCACCGGGTTTCCCGCCCGGCCGACCGCCAGGCAGAAAGATCCCGACACGCAGGAGATCGACGCCAGGCTGCTCTGGCCAACACGGACACGGCTGCTCAGCTGCCAGGACCGCCCGTCGTAGCGCCAGATCAGCGCGGTGTTGGAGGTGAGCCTGGTGCGCCCGTGCAGCACCGTCCCCGTACCGACGGCAAAGCAGAACGTAGCGCTCACACAGGAGGTTCCAGCAACGCCGGCGATCGAGAAGCCGCCGCGGGGGAGCACCGTCGCGACCAGTTGGTCGGCGGACGGGGCTGAACTCGGCGAACCCGAACCCGCGGCTGAGCTCCCGGCGCTGCCCACATCGGTCGACTGCGCGCTCTGCGCAACCGCAGCGCTCACGCCGGCCACGGCCACAGCGGCCAGCACCATCACGGCGACTGCGATCGGCGACAACCAGCGAAGACAGGCACGACGATTCATCACGGCCTCCGTTTCATCCAGGACATCGCTCCACCAATCCTCGCTGGTGACTGGCCCCGGCGCCCGGTTTCGCCGCCGACTGACGAGATAACTCGCCGGGGGCCTGAAAGTTGCGCAAGCGACAAGAGCTTTCGCGCCAGCAGCCAGAGGGTGATGACCGGCTCAAGCTGATCGCCGCGTTCACGTGGCCGCTCTGCTGCCAGTGAAGCTCACGCGCACCGTGGCCTGCGCTGTCGTCCCGCAGGCGGCGGGGCCGGCGGTGACGAAGCTGCCGGTCAGCACGCCAGCTCGCGAGAACGCGCCGGTCCATGTGAAGGGAACGCCGTCGACGGCGATCGGGTCGTCCTGGGGCGAGCCGAACGAGCCGTCGGGGTTGACGAACTGGCCCCAGGTCGCATCGAAGTTCTCCGGACCGGAGCCCCCGCCCGGGCAGGCGTAGTTGAACGCGCCCGCAAAGCTGGTGACCGCCCGCCCGCCGGCCGCAACTGTAAGCGAGAGCGTCCCGCCGCTGATGTTGGGCCCGGAGAGCTGAGCAGTCCAACGGCCGTCGGCGATCGCCAGCCGGGCCGCGCGGTGCACGTGCCACGTGAGCCAGTGCGCCGGCCATCCGCAGCCGAATCGTTGTTCGGGCGATGCGCTGGTGAGCGTGCCCGAGCGGCGGGTCGCGAACCGGCCGATCAGCTGCCACGAGCCCGGGACGCCCGCGACGCGCCCGGTCAACGCGACGGTGCCCGACGGCGCGAACGGCGAGACGGTCGGGTGCAGTCCCCCGGGGCCGGCGTAGCCGACGTGGACCAGCGGCGCGACGTACGCGTCGCTGGCGGCCGCCGGACACCCGCCGGGATAGCCGACCGCGATCTCGCTCGCCACGACGTGCCCACGGCGGCGGGCCAGCGCGAACGACAGCGGCAATCCGTGCGGGCCGATCCCCTCCCAATCGCCCGTCAGCGGAACCGCGGCCGTGGCTCGGCGCCCACCGCGCGCGGTGGCTGGCGTGCCGTCGGCCAGCAGCACCACGGCAGCCGTGAGCAGGACCCTGACGAGCAGCCACCTTGCGCCGACCGCGCTCATCATGCTCGCCGCCCGCGGATCACGTTGCCGCGGTCGTCCACGGCGATGCACACGCGCGCGGACGGGCATGCGACGCTGGTCGCGCCGCCGCCCCGCTCGATCCGCACCCGCCGCCAAGCGCGGTCCGGATCGGTCGAGATCAGCGAGAGCACCGCGCTCAACGGATCCGATCCATTGAGCAGAAAGCACAGCGATGCCGATGGGCACGAGACCGCAACGGCACCCTCGGCGAACGCACTGCTGTCGTATTCGAGTAAGGCCACCGTCCTCCAGGCCGGGCGGGCACTGATGGGGTCGGTCGACGCTTCGACCACCAGGGAGCATTGGAGACCGTTGTTCAGGCAGTCGCCGCTGTCGCTCGGACCGAAGGGAAGCTCCGCGGCGGCGATGCACAGCCTCGCCGATGGGCACCACAAGCCAAGCGGCGAGTCCTCTCCCAGCGAGGCGGCGAACGGCCCGCGATGGCTGCGCCACGCCCGCGGCCCGACGGCCGGGTCGGTCGAGCTGAAGAGCAGTCCTCCCTGCCCGCCGAGCCCGAAGCACACCAGCTGCGGGCGCAGCGCACACGAAACGAAGGACGACACGCCCCTGGGGATGATCTCCCGCCTCCAACGCCCGCGCAGCGGCTGCGTGGAGACGAATAGGCTTCGCTCGACTCCGAAGCACACGGCCCCGCGGCGAACCGAGGCGCAGGAGACGCCCGCCAGCGGTGGCGAGCGGACGCGCTTCCAGGCGCGCGCTCCCCCGGCGGGGTTCCCCGACCCGAAAACCCTGCCCTTGGCATCGTCAGCCAGGCACAACGACGCAGTCGCACACGACACGCCGCTGAGCGCGTGCCCCGGATCGACTCGGGCGAGGGTCCAGCGCGCAGCGGCGCTGGTGGGATCTCGCGAGCTGACCACGTTGCCGGCGTCGTCGACCGCGACGCACAGCGTACGGCCTGGGCAGGTCACCTGCGTAAGGATGTTGTATCCGCCGACACGGTAGGCCGTCCACGACGCAGCGCCGGCGGTCGGATCGCTCGAGCTGATCGCATTCCCGGCGGAATCCAGCGTCACGCACAGCGACGCGGACGGGCATGAGACGCCGATCAGCGCGCTGGAGTCGATGTGCGCGAGCACCCAGGCCGACGCGCCGCCGGTCGGATCGCTCGAGCTGACCACGTCCCCGGCACCGTCAGCCGCCACGCACAGCGACGCCGACGCACAGGAGATTCCCGTCAGCCGGTGGCCGCGCTCGACCTGCGCGACCGTCCACGCCGACGCGCCGCCGGCCGGATCGCTCGAGCTGACCACGTCCCCGGCGTCGTCAACCGCCACGCACAGCGACATAGACGGGCACGAGACAGCCCCGAAAGCGCCCACGACCGAGACCTTCGCAGATGTCCACTTGGGCGAAGCGCTGGCCGGATCGGTCGAGCTGAACACATTGCCGCCATCGTCCACCGCCACGCACAACGCGGTCGAAGCGCACGACACGCCGACGACCGACAGGCCAGACTCCCCGGTTCCGCCGCCCGGCAGCGTCGAGGCCCGCCCCCCGGGGTCCATCACGATCAACACATCCCCGTACTCGGTTCCCTCGTAGGAGCCGCCGTAGGCCTCCGCGCAGAATGTCGCCGACGGACAGGAGATACCGGTGACAGGCAGGTCGTAGCACGGGTACTCCGGCACCTCGGGATCGCACCGCTGATCCGACCCCGACACGAGCTTCACTGCCGGCTGGCCGTGACCCGGATTCGACCAGCTGACCAGGTTCGTGCTGCTCGCCGCCACGCACAACCCCGTCAAGGGACACGACAGCGCCGACAGCCGCCCGGCGGAACCGTTCACGAACGGGGGCTGGTTATCGACCGGCACCGGCTTCACCCAGGAGAACGACGCCGCCCGCGCCGCGAGGGCCGCACCGGCCGGAAAGCCCAACAGCAGCATCGCCACGCCCGCTCCGAGCACGCCCCGGCCCGCGCGCCCGCTCACGGAACACCGAACAACGCAGCCCCGAACGGGCCTTCTGGTTGCGCGGCGCCGCGCACGCAAGTAGCCGAGTCTGCGAGCGCCTGGTGGGCCTGAGCGAGAACGTCGTGCACGACGCGACTGATCAGGGAACGGGCGTAGGCGAACGAAACTCGGTTGCCAGGAGCCAGCCGCCCGACCGCGGGCACGTGGTGGTAAAGGTCGACCGCACAGCTGGCCTGCACGAACCCGCCACCGCCGAAACCCCCGAAGTGAACCGAGATCTCCTCGCCGACGTTGTCGACGCTCGGGCTGTAGACCAGCGCCCTGCCCGCACCCACTCTCAAAAGCGCGAAGCCGCCGACCGGGATCGTCCAGCCGTCCACAAACGAGTCGACCTGGGCATTTGTCGGACGCGGGAAGCCGCGCGGCAGACCGGGCGGGCCCACGTAGCCGTCGGCGATCGAGAAGTCAAGGGCGGCATACTGGACCCCCAGGCTGCCGGCGAGCGACACGAACACGGAGCGATCGCGGGTCACCGTCAGCGTCACGGTCGCAGCGCCCAGAGCTTTCAGCCCCGAGATCGAGTAGGCCTCGTAGTCGGGCGGACGATTCGGCGCGGCGGTCATCGCCAGAAAGCCGCTCAGCGTGTCGCACGTGCCCCGCGCGACGAAATTCAGCGGACCCCAACCGCTCCAGCTGACGCACTCGGGCTCGACGCCGACGTCGCGCGACTCGGTGCTGCTGGCACCGGCGGAGTCCGTGATCTGAAGGCTCACGGAGAACACGCCGGAGCTCGGGTACATGTGCGGGACCATGTGGCGCGGGAAGTAATCGAGCCACAGCTTGGCGATTTGCCGCACCCCCGCGGCCGTCAGCTGCACCGAGGACGGGTTGGGGAGGATCCCCAGAAAGTAGGCGTCGTAGCGCAGGCTCGCCGATCCGGGATGGGAGCGCAGCTTGCGCACCGCACCCATGATCACTCCCCGGAGCGCGGGGGTGTCCTGCACCGGTTGGCTGCCATCGCCGAAATTCCACACGTAGCTCGAGATCGCACGTTGCCCCGGCCCTGGCTGTGCAGGGATCAGCAACGTGATCTTGCGCGCAGTCGCGGTTACCGGATTGGAGTAAAACCGGGCGACCGGATCGCGCGCGATGACGCTCACCGGCACCTGCACCGACCCACTGCCGGGTCCGGTCACCGTGACCGTCGCCCTGCTGGCGGCGGTCGTGGCATAGGTATGCGCGGCATCGACCTCGAACATGAGCACCCGACGCGTGCCCCGGAACCCCGCCGGCACGCGCCCGCTCGGCCTGACCACCGCAGCGGAGGACCTTCCGTCCCCCCAGGCCACCGACGCTCGGAAATCAGAGGCGCGGACCGGATGTCGCCGGCTGCCCGGAATGACGAAGTAGGCGACCGTCTGGCGCACAGGCCTGCCCGCCACCGCGGAGATCCGCACGGGGGTGAGGACGAGCCCGCCGGCAGAGGCCGAGCGGGCGCGCGTCGCGTACATGTGGCCCTGGTTGTCGACGGTGACGCACTCGGTGGTGGATGGGCACGCGACCGCGTCGAGCTTCGTGGTCGCCACCAGCTGCGAGGACCACGGCGCAGAGCTCTGGGGGTTGCCCTCCAGCACGTGCCCCTGGTTGTCGACCGCGACGCACTCCGTGGTGGACGGGCAGGCGATCCCCGTCAGGCTGGTGTCGTCGATCGGCGTCGGCGCCGGGGCGCCGGGATCGGTTGGCGCAAACGTGATCTCGCGCCCCATGTTGTCGACCGCGGTGCACTGGCTCTCAGACGGGCACGCGAGCCCGCTGACACCGGTGAACTGGCCGCTGTCGATGCTAGTCGGCGTGGGCGCGCCGGGGTTGCCCGGGTTGAAGGTCACCTCGTAGCCGCCAGAGTCAACCGCGGTGCACTGGCTCACCGTCGGACATGCGAGCACATTGACGACGTCGCCCCTGCCGTAGACCGGCTTCGGCGTCGGAGCTCCCGGGTTGTTCGGGTCGAACGTCAGCTCATACGCCATCGAGTCGACCGCCGTGCATTGGCTCACCGACGGGCAGGCAGGCCCCAGCAGCGCGTTGCTGTCGATCGCCACTGGCGCCGGGTTACCGGGATCGGTCGGATTGAACGTCACCTCACGCGCCGCGGTGTCGACCACCGTGCACTGGCTCACCGATGGGCACGCAAGCCCGTTGAGATAGCCCGCGTTATCGATCAGCGCCGGAGCAGGGGTGCCTGGGCTGGCCGGGTTGAACGTGACCTCGCGCTCGCCCTGGTCGATCGCTGTGCACTGGCTCTGAGACGGGCACGCGACCCACCCGAGTTGATTGTTGCTGGCGCGATCGATGGCGACCGGGCCAGACCAGGACAGCGTGGTCGCGCCGGACGCCGCTCCCGCAAGGACCCCGGCCCGGGCCGCCGGCGCGAGCATGGCGAGGATCACCACGCCGAGCAGCGGTGCTCGACCAGCCCTGCCGAACCCGACGCAGGCTCGGAGGCGCGAAGTGATCGGTCTGGGCGACCCCGGACCGGGCGTGGGCAACGGGGGCGAAGCCACCCGCGAGCCGTGCGTGATGTGGAGGCGGCCCAAGCGGCAATTCCTAGTCCGGGGGGGCGGCGCCGGGGCAGATCCACCAGCGACCAACTCACGCGCGGATTGGCGTGCAGGCATAACAACCGGAGGCTCGTTTGTCAAGCGCTCGCTCGACGAGAGGCCGCGGCGGCGGCTCCCGACGCGAAAGCCACGGCCGACGCTTCTGAATCGAAGCGACGGGCAGACTGGCCGGGCTATGCCGCGCACCCGGCGACCTCCGTCGTATGCCGATCGGTGCCCACCACGACCCGGCGGCCTCCGTCGCATCCCGGTCGGTTCCGACCACGGTCCGGAACCCTGCGTTCCACCATCCTCCTGGGGGAGGCCAAGCTCGTGCAGTTCACCTGTTCGACGACCGGCATCGACGGCACGCGCGGACAGCTTGCGACAAGCTCTTGCGGAAGGGGGGCTCACCGTGACGCCATCGCAGCGGGGGACTCGCGCCGCGGCGGCCGCTGCGGGCGTCGGTCGCCGCCACGCCGCTGCCGAGGTCACCGCAGGTCGGATCGTGCGCGCTCAGCTGCGGGTGCCGTCGTCATGCCGTGCGGGTGCTGTCATCACGCCGCCGACCGCTCCTCGCTCATGCCGCCGAACGCCGTGTGGTAGGGTCGGCGGCCCGCGCCACATGCCTTCGGCTCGCCCGGCGCCTGGGCGCCGACCAGCGCGATCGCCGCAGAGAAAGCCCGAGCGTGAGCATGGAGCTGGCCTTCGACCTTCCCACCTACCACGAGCGCGTCCAGCGGGCCAGGACCGCGATGCGCGAGCGTGGGCTCGACGCCCTGGTCGTGACCCTTCCGGACTCGATCCACTGGCTGTCCGGGTTCGACACGATCGGCTACCTGTGGCCGCAGACTTTGCTGATCGACCACTCGGACCCCGAGCCGGTGCTCCACACGCGCACCACCGAAGGCCCCGGCGTGCGCGCCACCTCGTGGCTGAGCGCGCCCGTGCTGTACGACATCGCCACCGAGGATCCAATGGAGGTCCTGGCGCGCAGCATCAGCGAGCGGGGGCTGGGTGGCGGACGGCTCGGCATCGAGCTGCGGGCGTTCACGCTGCTGCCCGCGCACGTGGAGGCGCTCCGGCGCCTGCTTCCCGACGCCAGCTGGGTGGACACCACCGATCTGATCGCCGAGCTGCGCCTGATCAAGACGCCCGCCGAGCTCGGCTACCAGCGCCAGGCGGCGCAGATCGCCGACCATGCGATGCGGGCCACCCTCCAGGCGCTTCGGCCGGGCATCTCCGAGACCGAGCTGGCGGGGATCGCGGCACTGGCGCTCGGGCAGGCGGGCAGCGAGTTTGCGGCGATCCCGCCGATGGTCGTGTCCGGCCCGCGCAGCGCGCTCGTGCACGCGATGGCCAGCCGCCGCACGCTCGCCATCGGCGACGTCGTGTGCGTTGAGATCGGGGCCGCCGTGCACCGATACCACGCGATCGTCATGCGCACGGCGACGCTGGGCAAGCCGACCGCCCGGGTCAGGCAGGTAGCCGAATGCCTGCGTGAGGCGCTGCTGGCCGCCATCGCCGCCGCGAGGCCTGGGGCACCCGCGCACGAGCCCGACGACGCCGCCAACGCCGTGCTCGAACGGCTCGACCTCGTCCGCCGGCGCTGTCACCGGATCGGCTACAGCCTTGGCATCGCCTACCCGCCCGGCTGGCTTGAGCCGATGATGCTCGTGGCCGGCGACCCGCACACGCTCGCGCCCGGCATGTCATTCTCGCTTGAGCCGAACCTCAGCCTCCAGGACGAGGGCTTCGGGATGAAGCTCGGCGAGACGCTCGTGTGCACCGAGGAGGGCGCCGAGCGGCTCTCGGAGCTCGATCTCGACCTGTTCGTCGCTCCGTGAGCCAGCGGCGCCAGGCGGCGGTCCTCTGGCACGACGACGTCCTTTTGCACGACAGCGGGAAGGGGCTGTTTGAGGCCGCGGCCAGCGAGCTGCTTGACGTCCAGGAGCCTCACCCCGAGGGGCCGGCGCGTATCCGCAACATCCGAGCCGTGCTCGAGCGCGGGCCCCTGCGGGAGCGGCTGCGATGGGAGTCCGGTCGTCACGCAAGCCAGGAGGAGCTTGCGACGATCCACGACCCGGCGTACGTCGAGTCGATCAGACGCCTGAGTGCCGCCGGGGGCGGCCGGCCGACGCCCACCACCGTCGCCTCCGCCGAGACGTTTCGAGCCGCCTGCGCAGCCGCGGGCACCGCGATCGCCGCCACCGAGGCCGTCCTTCGTGGTCGGGCTCCGGTCGCCTACGCGCTCGTCCGCCCGCCCGGTCACCATGCCCAGCCGGCGCAGGTGGACGGCTACTGCTTCTTCAACAACGTGGCACTCGCGGCCCAGGCGGCAATCGAACGCGAGGGCCTCTCCCGCGTGGCGATCATCGACTGGGATGTGCACCATGGCAACGGCACCCAGGAGTGCTTCTACGAGCGCGCCGACGTGCTCACCATCTCGCTGCACATGAGCCACGGCGCCTGGGGGCCCACGCATCCGCAGACAGGCGGACCGGAGGAGGTCGGCGCCGGCCCCGGGCGCGGCCTGAACCTCAACCTTGAGCTTCCGCTCGGGACCGGCGACGAGGGCTACGTCAGCGCCATGGAGCGCGCGGTGGTTCCCGCGGTCGACCGATTTGCGCCCCAGCTGCTGTTGGTGGCCGCCGGCCAGGACGCCTCCCAGTTTGACCCAAACGGCCGCCAGGCGCTGTCGATGGCGGGCTTTCGCCAGCTGGGAGCGATCGCCCGCACGCTCGCCGACCGTCACTGCGACGGCCGCCTGGTGCTCGTCCAGGAGGGTGGCTATGCGCCCACCTACGCGGCGTTCTGCGCCCACGCCACGCTCGAGGGAGTGCTCGACACCGGCGTGCTGCTCCCAGAGCCCCTCGCCTACCTTCCGGATCAACCGGGCCGGGCGGACGCCGCGATCGATGCCGCGCTGGCCGCCCACACCCAGCTCGCCGCCGGGTAGGGGCAAGCCCGCGCCCCCGGGCAGGCGCCCCGAACCGCCGCGAAGGGGTATCGCGCGCGCCTGCGAGGCCGATCGGGTCATGGACGTCATCGAGGGCCCGGCGGCCAGCGCGCCTGCCGGGCCGATCAGCGCGCCGTGTGGCCCGGCGGTGTCGCGTCCTGTCCCGGTGTGACCCGTCTGGCCCTGGCACCCAGCGCCGGATGGCGCAGGAAGGCGCCGATCAACCCCTCGGAGCCGCCGATCGAGGTCCAGTCATCGTCCCACATCGTCGACAGCAGCCATGAGCGATCCCCAGGGAACATCAGGTCGGGCAGGGCGCCCTTGAAGTCGTGCTCGCGCCAGCCGGTCGCCTGTTCGGACCCGGCCGCGACCAGAACGTATGGGTAGCCGCAGTAGAGCTCGGTCCGCGGCGCGTATGGGAACACCACGTCGCGCGCGCCCGTGTCCAGATATCCAAGCCACCACGGCTGCGCGCTCGTGTGCTTGATGAGCAGCTCGATCACGGCGCGCTCGTGCACGGCCAGCTCAACGCCATCGCCCGTCGGCAGCAGCAGCGTGCAGTAGGACTCAAATACGGGCGGGATGGCGGCCGTGATGCTCGTGACGACAGCCGTGCCGCTGTTGATCCAAAAAACGTCGGCATCCCCGCCCAAGGGCCAGCGCCGGCCGTCTCTGACGACGCTCCGATCGCCGGGAAAGAGCGCGCGGGAGCGCTCGGCGCCGTCGCGAATCAGCCGGGCGTCGACCTCGTGGCCGGCCAGCGGCACTTCGGCGGCCGGCCACTGGCACGCGACGGTCACCGGGCCCGGTGGCGGCAGTGGCGAGACCCAGTACCCCTGGTCAAAGCAGCTGCCGTCCGCGCCGCCGCGCCCGCCGCCCCTCAGCGCCCACATGATCGGCCCCCGCACCGGCAGGTCGTGGCCGCTGATGCTGGTCGCCCGGCGACCGTCGGCGAACTGCACGCCGACGCGCAGAAGCTGCGGCGGCAGCGAGTCGCGCGGCTCGCCGGCCATCGGCCAGTGACGCCCGAACACGTCCGGCGGGCCGTCTGCGCGCGCGAGGTCCCAGTAGGCGATGTCCGTCCGTGCCCGGATCTTGAGCTCGAACCCCTGCGGGTAGGCGTCCAGGTACTCGATCCAGATCGTGGCGGCCTTCGAGCGCGCCAGCACAAGCTCGCGCAGCACCTCGCCGGGCGGCGGCCCAAGCGGCCGTCCCGTCCAGGGCGGCGCACCGCCGGGCTGCTGGCTGGCCGGTGCCCGCGCGGGAGGCTCGAAGAAGTCGCGCACGCTCCGACTCTAACCGCCTTCGAACGCCGCCCCGCGGGACGCTATGTTGCTCGGCGAGCGCCGCGCCAGCCGCCACGATCGACCGCCTCAAGTGAGCACCGCCGCCTTCACAGCCACGCAGGCCGACGCCGGCGGCCGGCGCCGGCCTGGCGTTGTCGCGATGGTCGGCGCCGGGCAGCTGGCGAGGATGACCCATCAGGCGGCGATCGGGCTCGACGTGCGGCTGCGGGTGCTCGCTGCCGCCGCCGACGACGCCGCCGTGCTGTCCGGCGCTGCGCACCTGGTCGGCTCGCCCGAGCGCCTCGAGGACCTGCGGGCGCTCGCGGAGGGCGCCGAGGTTCTGACCTTCGATCACGAGCGCGTCCCCCCTGAGCATCTGGCCGCACTGGAGGCCGACGGCGTGCGGCTTGCGCCCAGCGCAAGCGCCAAGCTGTTCGCCCAGGACAAGCTCCACCAGCGGCGGGAGCTGTCAGCGCTCGGCCTCCCCGTGCCGCCGTTTGTCGATGCCCGCGCCACCGGTGACGCGTCGCGGCTCGCCCGCGCTCACGGCTGGCCGCTCGTGGCCAAGGCGCCGCGGGGCGGCTACGACGGCCGCGGGGTGTTCGAGGTCGGCGACCCAGGCGCGCTCCAACGGGCGCTTGCCGCCCATCCCGACGGGCTGCTGCTCGAGCCCCGGCTTGACCTGGAGCGCGAGCTTGCGATCATCGTCGCGCGCTCGGCCGACGGCTCCCGCGTCGCCTATCCCGTGGTCGAGACGGTGCAGCGCGACGCGATGTGCCGCGAGATCGTCGCTCCCGCGCAGATCCCCGCCCCGCTTGCCGCGCAGGCGCGCGAGCTCGCGCTCGAGCTCGCCGCCGCCATCGATGCGACCGGGGTGCTGGCCGTGGAGCTGTTCCACACCACCGACGGTCGGCTGCTGGTCAACGAGCTGGCGCTGCGACCGCACAACTCGGGCCACTACACGATCGAGGGGTGCGTGACCTCGCAGTTCGAGCAGCACCTGCGCGCCGTGCTCGGCCTGCCGCTCGGGCTCACCGACCTGCGCGCGCCCGCGGTCGTGACCGTCAACGTCGTCGGCCCCGCCGACGGGAGCGACCCGGCGGCGCGCATCGGCGACGCGCTGGCCGTGCCGGGCGCGCACGTGCACCTGTACGGCAAGCGCGCGCGAGCGGGGCGAAAGCTCGGGCACGTCACGGTCTGCGGCTCAGAGCCCGCCGCCACCAGGAACTGCGCCCGCCGCGCGGCCGCGCTGCTTGAGGGCTCGCAGCCGTGAGCGCGCCGCTGGTCGGCATCGTGATGGGCTCGGACTCGGATCTTGAGACGATGCGCCCCGCGGCGCAGGCGCTCGCCGAGCTCGGGGTCGCGCACGAGGTGCGCGTGGTCTCGGCCCACCGCACCCCCGGGGACATGCTCGCCTACGCCGCCGAGGCCGCCGACAGGGGGCTTCAGGTCATCATCGCGGGCGCCGGCGGCGCCGCGCACCTGCCGGGGATGATCGCCGCCGCCACGCCGCTTCCGGTGATCGGCGTCCCGGTCCCGCTGCGCCACCTCGACGGGCTGGACTCGCTGTTGTCGATCGTGCAGATGCCGGCCGGCGTACCGGTCGCGACCGTAGCGATCGGCGGCGCCCGCAACGCGGGGCTGCTCGCCGCGCGGATTCTCGCCACCGCCGACCCCGCGCTGCGCGACGCCGTGCGACGCTCCCAGGAGGAGCTCGCCGCGAGCGTCCGCGCCAAGGACGCGCGCGTGCGCGCGGAGTTCGAGCCCGGCGGGCGCTGAAAGGCGCGCCGCAGACCCGGGCAGGCCAGGCTGAGCGACCGAAGCCGCCGGCCGATCAGACCGAGCGGACGGTGCTGTCCACCGATTCGGCCGAGCGCCCCGCGCTGCTGTATGGTCGCGCGGTCCGATGCCCGCAGCGCACGTGGACCGGGGGGTGCTGCGACCGCGCGCCGCGCGGCCGAGCACCACAGCGCCCGCGGCGCGGCCGAACGCTCGGGCGCCTGCGGCGCGGCTGAGCGCCCAGGCGTCTGCGGTGCAGCTGAGCGCCCCGGCGCGCCCCGTGTGGCTGGTGGCAGCCGTCTTCGCCGCGGTGGAGCTTGCGGCCAGCGGCCGCTACGGCTTTCACCGCGACGAGCTGTACTTCCTTGACGCCGGGCGGCACCTGGCATTCGGATACGTCGACCAGGGTCCGCTGGCGCCGGCGCTGGCACACATGTCGAGCGTCATGCTGGGAGCGACGCCCACGGCGATCAGGATCCTGCCCGCACTCCTTGGCGCGGCGACGGTCGTCGTCACGGCGCTGATCGCGCAGACGCTCGGCGGCGGCACGTTCGCGCAGACGCTCAGCGCGGTCGCCGCCGCCTGCGACCCGGTCCAGATCGCCGACTCACACCTGGCCACCACGATCGTCTACGACCTGCTCGGCTGGGCGCTCGTGCTGCTGTTCGTCCTGCGGGCGCTGCTGGCCGGCCGGGAGCGCTGCTGGCTGTGGGCGGGGGTGGCGGCGGGGTTCGATCTGCTGAACAAGAACCTGATCGTGCTGCTGGCCGGCGCGCTTTTGATCGCGATCCTGCTGTCGCCGTGGCGCGGCGCGCTGCGCTCGCGCTGGCCCGTGCTGGGCGTCTTGACTGCGGCGGCGATCTGCTCGCCGCAGCTGATCTGGCAGGCGCAGCACGGATGGCCGGCGCTTTTGATGTCGCGCGCGCTCGCCGCCGAGCATTCGACCACCGGCGACTACGCCGCCTTCATCCCCGCCCAGTTGATCTACCCCGGGCTGCTCACGCTGCCGGTGGCCGCAGCCGGCGTGCTCGCGCTCGCACGGGACGCGCGGCTTCGCTTTTTGGCGGTCGCGTTCGGGCTGCTGGTGGCGTTCGTGTTCATCGACATCCCCGGGCGGCCCTACTACACGGCCGGGTTCTACCCGGTCATCTACGCGGCGGGCGCCGTCGCGCTGAGGCCACGCTCGCGCTCGCGCCGGCGCCTGTACCTCGGCGCGCCGGTGCTCGGCGCGCTCGCCTCGCTGCCGCTCATCCTCCCGCTGCTGCCGCTGGCGACGATGGCCCGGCTGCGCTTCCTGCACACGCTCGCCTACGACCAGGGCGAGACGGTCGGCTGGCCGGCGCTCACGCGCGAGGTGGCCGACGTGTACCGCACGGTGGCGCCCCGGCAGCGCAGCGCAACCTCGATCTTCACATCCAACTACGGCGAGGCCGGCGCGATCGCGCTCTACGGCCCGGCGCTGGGGCTGCCCCATCCGCTGTCGGGCCACAACGGCTACTGGCTGTGGGGCCCCGGCCGCGCGCCCGATGCCACCGTGATCGCGGTCAACTCGGTCTCGCAGCTGACCGCGCACTTCAGCCGCTGCCGCTATGCGGCCACCTTCCACAGTCCCGACGGGGTCGACAACGACGAGAACGGCAGCCAGATCTGGGTGTGCACGGGCCCGCGCGGGCCGTGGCAGTCGTTCTGGGGCTCGCTGCGCCACTACGGCTGAGCATCCGCCGCCCGCCGCGCCCCCACGGAACGGCGGTACGGCACGGTCGGCGAGAAGTTCCCGATCCCGCCCGCGCCCCGCGCGCACGGGACGGCGCCCGAGGCGGGCTGTTCAGGCCGCAGCGCTCGGTGGCCGGTAGCTCCGGCGCACCGACTCGACGTAGGGGGCGGGCGCGACCGTGGCACGGATCTCCCGCTGCACGTGGCGCTCGACGGTCGGCTTGCGGCTGCCGCCGCCGGGCTCGCCCCACACGAGCGTGACCTCGCTGCCGGGGCGCGCGTGCTCGGCATCGAGCATCGCCAGCGTGAGCATCCTGCCTTCGTTGGCGCTGTAGCCGATCCAGGTGGACAGGCCGACCAGCTCGCCGTCGGCGGTGACCGCGTCAAACGGGTGCATGCAGTAGACCGCGGACGGCCAGTCGATGAACTTCGGGCGTCGCTCGGGCGGCCCGAGCATCCCGCCGAGCACATCGGTGACATCGGCCTCGTCGAGCACGAGGGTCACCTTGGTCCGGTGCGGACCGTCGGCCATCCGCTGGAGCGCGTCGCGCCCGATGAAGTCGTGGTCGAACTTGACCAGGTGCCCGTAGCCCAGGTCCCAGGGTGTGAGGTAGTAGTCCTCAATGCGCTCGGAGACGAAGCTGCCGCCGATCGACGCCGAGCCCTCGTATCCGCCGGCCGGCAGCCAGCGCCGGTAGTCGCGCAGGGCCTCGCCGGTGTAGATCGCCGGCAGGGGCGACGGGATCCAGCCTGACTCGAGCGCGTTTGAGGAGTAGGCGCGCCCGCCGACCAGGCGCATGCCCAGCTCTGTTCCCGCCTGCACGAGCGCGCCGTGGACCGCGTCGTGATCCTCCCAGGGGCCGAACAGCTCCCAGCCGGGCTGGCCGACCATCCCGTGGCGCAGAGCACGGACGCGCACGCCCGAGATCTCCACCGACGTCATGCTGAAGAAGCGCAGCTCCTGCGGGGGGCGGCCGAGGGCGCGCTCGATCACCTGCATCGCGTTGGGCCCCTGCACCTGGAAGCGGTAGTGGCGGCGGCGCCCGTCGCTGCGCAGCGCGGTGCGCTGGTCAAGCTCCAGCTTCACGCGGTCGCCGCCGCGCTGGGCCTGGTAGGTGACCCAGTTGAGCACCGGGGCGCGACCGACGAGGTTGAAGCGGTGCTCGTCCAGGTGAAAGAGGATCACGTCGCCGATCACATGCCCCTCCTCGGTGCAGGGCACGAACTGCTTGGCGCGATCGACCGGGAACTCGGCGAACGAGTTGACCCCCAACCGGGACAGCAGCGACAGCGCGTCGGGCCCCTCGACCATCAGCTCGGCCATGTGGTAGGACTGGTTGAACAGCACGCAGGTGCGCTGCCAGGCCAGCTGCTCGTCTCGCCAGTTGCTGTACTCGGCCGGGACCCCCGGGTAGACGTTGGGGCCGGCCTGAGCGTTTCGCAGCAGCTCGACGATGCTGTCGGCGCCATCGAGGAGGTCCTGGAGGCTTGCGTGGGTCATGCGTCTCCCTTCTGAGGCGTTTGCGCTGCGGCCCGAGCCGTCAAATGAGCATCGCGCGCCCCCAGGGCGCTCGCAAGCGGGTGTGCGCTCAGCGACAAGTCTCCTGGAGGCCCCCGGCGGCGAAGCGAGCGCGGCGGCACCCCGCCGGGGTGGCCGACCGGCGGGTGGCTGGCGATCACGGGCCGCGAGCGATCACGGGCCGCCAGCGATCACGGCCGCTACACTCCTGCGCCCGGCACCGGGCCTGGCGACGCCGGGCGCCGACGCGATGCAGCTGCTGATCGACACCGCCATGGTGCCGCCGCCCGAGCGCGTCGAGCTGTGGACGTCGGCGTCGGCGGCCGTCTATCACCCGCTGGTGATCCATCCGCAGCGGGCGTCGGGCTTCTGTGGGCGCATGTGGGGCTGCCGGCTGGGCCCGGTCGGCGTCTACCGCGTGGCGGCCGAGGCCAACACGATGCTCCGCGGCCCGCGGGAGATCCGAGCCGGCGACCCCGAGCACCTGCACCTGCAGGTGCTGTTGGCCGGGCGGCTTGAGGGCATCCAGCAGGGTCGGGTCGCGCTGATGCGCGCCCCGGGCGACATGTCGCTGTATGACACCTCGCGCCCGGCGACCCTGAGGGCGCCCGGTCCCTTTGACCTTGTGGTGCTCCGCCTGCCGAGATCGGCGCTCGGCGAGCGGGCCGCGCAGCTTCAGCGCCTCGCCGCGGTGACGATCCCCGCCCGCGCCGGCGTCGCGACGCCGGCGGGCCGCGCGCTGTGCAGGCTCGTCGGGGGGCTCGCGAGCGGGACGGCGTCGAGCGCCGACCAAAGGCTTGAGCAGGCGGTCCTGGAGTTGAGCGTGCGGGTGGTGCGCCGCGGCGCCGCCCAGGCGCCGACAAGCGACGCCCGCCCCGGCGCCGCGCTGCTGCTGGAGGCACAGGCCCAGATCGAGGCCAACCTGCACGACCCGCGCCTGGGGCCCGAGCGCGTGGCGCGCGCGTGCGGGATCTCCACGCGCTACCTGCACCGGCTCTTCGAAGCCGAGGGCACGAGCGTGTGCGAGTGGATCCGTGCCGCGCGCCTTGAGCGCTGCAGGCGGGACCTGACGGACCCGGCGCTCGCGCGGCGGCCGATCGCGGCGATCGCAGCGGCGTGGGGGATCGACAGCCCGCAGCGCTTCAGCCGCATGTTCCACGCGACGTACGGGTGCACGGCGCGGGAGCTGCGCCGGCGCGCCCTGCAGGGCGCGCCGGCGCCTCCGTCGGACGGCGCTCGGCCAACGGAGCTCTCGCCGCCAGGCACTCGGCCGCCGTCGGGGCTCTCGCCTTCAGGCGCTCGGCCGATGGGGCTCTCGCCGTCAGGCGGTCAGCCGCCGGAGCTCTCGCCGCCAGGCGGTCAGCCGCCGCCGGGGCTCTCGCCGTCAGGCACAGAGCTGCCATGACCGCGCCGCCAGCGGGTCAGCCTCCGACGGCAGCGGCGGGGCGGGCCGGCGCCCGGCGCGCGGCGAGAGGATCCGGCGCGCCGGACCGGCGGCGCCACACCCCGGCGATCTCGGCCAGATAGGCGGCCACCACCGCGTCGGCCGACAGCCGGTCGCGTGGGCGAGCGCGGGGAACGCTCGGGTCTGGTTGTGTGCGAATCGTCGTCATCAGGTGGATCTCCTCTCAGGCCCGGCGCGCGAGCGCCAGGCCGCCATCGGTCAGTGAGGTGGGCGCGCGGTCCAGCACCGGCTCGGGCTCTGTGCGCGGCGTGCGGGGCGAGCGCAGCAGGACCAGCGCGCCCAGCACGCCCGCTGCGATCGTCGCCGCTCCAATCTCAAACGCGAGCTGGTAGCCGCCGACCAGCGAGCTTGACAGCGCGTGGTGTCCGGCCAGCAGGGCGTGCGTGCGGTCGCTGGCGACCGTCCCCAGCACGGCCAGGCCCAGCGCGCCGCTGACCTGCTGGGAGACGTTGACGATGCCAGATGCCAGACCCGCGTCCGCCGCCGGCACGCCGGCCATCGCGATCTGCAGCAGCGGCAGGAAGGCGTTGCCGATGCCCAGCCCAATCAGCAGAAACCCTGCCATCAGGGTCGGGAAGAACGCGGTGTGCAGGCCGATCGTGCTCAGCAGCGCCAGCCCCGCGGCCGCCGACAGAAGGCCCGCCACCAGCACCGGCAGCGCCCCCACGCGCGCCATCAGCCGCACGGTGATACCAAGCGACAGCGCCGCGACCGTCACAGACCAGGGCAGCCACGCCGCGCCGGTGGACAGCGATCCGTAGTGGCGCACGTGCTCCAGGTACAGGGTGCCCAGGAAGAACGTCGAGTACATGCCGGTCACCAGGAACGCGCGCACAAAGCTCGACGCGATCAGCCCGCCGGAGCGCAGGATGCGAAGCGGCATGATCGGGTTGGGGATCCGAGCCTCCAACGCCAGGAATCCGAGCCCGAGCGCCACCGACATTGCGGCGAACGAGAGCACTCGAGCCGAGCCCCAGCCGTGGCCGGAGGACTCGATGATCGCGTAGATGGCGCTCATCAGCGCGGCCGTGATCAGGGCCGAGCCCAGCCAGTCGACCCGGGCGCGCCCGTCGTGCGGCGCATCGGCGGGGATCAGCAGCCGGCCCAGCGCGAGCGTCGCCAGGCCAATCGGAACGTTGACGAAGAACACCCAGTGCCAGCCGAGGAGCTGGGTGATCACGCCACCGGCAAGCAGCCCCACCGAGCCGCCCGCCACCGTCACGAACATATAGGCGCTCATCGCCCGGGCGCGCTCGGCGGGCTTGGGGAACTCGATCACGATGATCGCCAGCACCACCGAGGACTGCAGGGCCGCGCCGGCGCCCTGCAGCAGGCGCGCTCCGATCAGCATGCCCTCGTCGGCGGCGAGCCCGCACAGCGCCGAGGCGGCGGTGAACAGCATCACGCCCGCCAGGAAGACGCGCCGTCGTCCGAACAGGTCACCGAGCCGGCCGGCGAGCAGAAGCAGGCTGCCGAAGGTCACAAGGAATGCGTTGATCACCCAGGTCAGGTCGGCCTGGGCGAAGTGAAGGTCGCGCTGGATCGACGGCAGCGCCACGTTCACGATCGTGGTGTCCAGCACGATCATCAGCTGCGCGAGGCAGACGACGACCAGCGCCAGCCATCGGCGCCGCTCTCCGTCGCGCAGCTGCGCTCTGAGTGAAAAGGTCATTCGTGCTCCGGGTCTTGAGGGGTTTCGGTGGTAAACTGGAGGGCGCCTCCAGAACTAACTGGAGGGAGCCTCCGGAACACATCATAGCGGAGGCAGCCTCCGTTTTGTCGACCGATCCTTCCACCGATGTCCACCACCCAGCCCGCCGTCGAGCCCCTCAGCCGCCGGCCCAAGCGAGCCGATGCCCGGCGCAACTACGACCGGATCCTTGCCGCCGCCCGCGAGGCGTTTTCACGGTGCGGCGCAGCGGCATCGCTTGAGGAGATCGCCCGAGGCGCCGGCGTGGGGATCGGCACGCTGTATCGCCACTTCCCCAACCGGCAGGCGCTGCTCGAGGCGCTCTACATCGACGAGCTTGAGGGCGTGTGCCGCTCGGCCGTCGACTGCGACGGCGGCGACCCCTGGGAGGACCTCGTCGGCTGGCTGCGCCGGCTGGTCTCCTACCTGGCGACCAAGCACGCTCTGGCCCAGGAGCTGTTCGAGTACCTGGACCGCGACGCGCCGATCTTCCAGTCCTGCAAGGCCGCGCTGTTCGCCGCCGGCGGGCCGCTGCTGGAGCGCGCGCAGCGGGCCGGCGTCCTGCGAGACGACGTCTGCCTGGACGAGGTGGTGCAGATGATCGGGGCGATCTCCAAGATCCCGACCGCCGAGCCGCAGCGAATCGAGCACATGCTCGAGATCGTCCTCGACGGGCTGCGGGCGCGGGCGTAGGTCGCGGGCCCCAGCGTCGGCCGCAGGCCCCGGCGTGGGGATGCCTGAGCGTCGGGACGCAGACCCGGGCGTCGGCCACACGGCCCGGCGTGGGGATGCAGGCCCGCGTGTCGGGACGCACGCCCGGACGTCGGGACGCGGACGAGCGGCGCCGTCAGCCGCCGCGGCCGTCGGCAGCCGCCGTGACGGGCGCACCGTCGCCGTCGAGCACCGAGCCGATGAAGCTGACGGCATCGGCGGCTTCGCGTGACGAGGTCGCCGGGCGAGGCCCCTCGCCGTTGGCCGCCCGCTCCAGGTCAAGCGCCGACAGCCAGGCCCGCGCCGCCGCCTGCACGTGCTCGATGCACAGCCTGCCCGCCAGCTCGGCGTCGCGGTCGCCGACCGCGCGCACGATCGCCTCAAGCTCCCGCACCGACTCCTCGGCCCGGCCCGGCACCGACAGCGAGGCCGCCCGCAGCAGCGCGATGCGCCGGTGAAGTCCGGCGAGGACCTTGTAGAGCTCCGGGTTGCGGCTGCCCTTGAACAGCACGTCGTAGAAGTCCTGCTTGGCGCGGAGCATCGTGAGCGGGTCAGAGCTCTGGGCGCGGATGCTCTCCACGGCGTGCGCGAGCGCGGTGCGCTCCTCATCGGACGCGCGCTGGGCGAAGAACCGTCCCGCCATGCCCTCAAGCAGCGCGCGCAGCTCGTAGAGGTGCAGCGCCTCGTCTCGCTCCAGGCCCGCGACACAGGTGCCGCGCCCCGGCGTGGACACGACCAGCCCCTCGGACTCAAGCTGACGAAGCGCCTCGCGCACCGAGGCGCGGCTCGCTCCGGTCGCCTGGCACAGCTCGCGCTCGACGAGCACGTCGCCCGGCTTGAAGCGCAGGTCGGTGATCGCCTTGCGGATCGCGACCGCCACCTGCTCCCGTACCGGCGCCGGCCGAGCGACGAGCATGCCCGCCATCCGACTGTCGTCCGGCGCTCCAGGCACGCGGCTCATGTTAGCCGCCACGGTCGAGCGCTCCGCCACGGCCGGCCGCCCACACCAGCCGCCTGACACGGCCAACGAGTCACACAAGCCGCATGACACGGCCGGCCGGTCACGGGGGCTCTCTGAAAGGACCGGCCGGTCACAGGAGCGTCATCACCGACTTCACCTCGCAGTACAGGTCAAGCCCGTCGGGGCCCAGCTCGCGTCCCCAACCGGACTGCTTGAAGCCGCCCGTGGGCATCGCGGGGTCCGGCGGCGCGTGCACGTTGAGACCGACGCGGCCGGCGCGCAGCCGGCGAGCCACCCTGTGGGCGCGGGCGATGTCGCGCGTCCACACGCTGGCGGCCAGGCCGTACACCGTGTCGTTGGCGATCTCCACGGCGGTGTCCTCGTCATCGAACGGGAGCACGGTCAGCACGGGCCCGAAGATCTCCTCCTGGGCGATCCTCATCTGCGGGGTCGCATCGGCCATCACCGTCGGCGCCACGAAGTACCCGGAGCGCTCCATGCGCCTTCCGCCGGCCCTGAGACGAGCACCCTCGCTCACCCCGCTGTCGACGTACCCGAGCACCCTCTCAAGCTGCCTGCGTGAGATCAGCGGTCCGAGCTCCGCGTGGGGATCGCGTGAATGGCCGACGCGCAGCTCGCCGGCCCGTCGCGCCACGCGGGCGACCAGCGGATCGTGCAGTGACTCGTGCACCAGCAGCCGCGAACCGGCGGTGCACACCTGCCCGGAGTTGGCGAAGGCGCCGGAGACCAGGCCGGGAAGCACAGCGTCAGGGTCGGCGTCCTCAAAGACGATCATCGGAGACTTGCCCCCGAGCTCAAGGCTCACCTTCTTGAGGTTGCCGCTCGCCGCGCGCACGATCTCCCTGCCGACCTCGGTGGATCCGGTGAACGCGACCTTGTCAACCAGCTCATGGCGCGCGAGCGCGGCGCCGACCACCTCGCCCAGGCCGGTCACCACGTTCAGCACGCCTGCCGGCACACCGGCCTGCATCGCGATCTCGCCCAGCAGCAGCGCCGTGAGCGGGGTCTCCTCGGCCGGCTTGAGCACGCACGCGCACCCCGCGGCCAGCGCGGGCGCGACCTTCCACGCGGCCATCAGCAGCGGCGCGTTCCACGGCACGATCAGCGCCGCCACGCCGACAGGCTCGCGGATCGTGTAGGCGTGGAACTCGCGTCCGCCGCTGACAAGCTGCACGGAGCGCCCGTCGACCCTGTCGGCCCAGCCGGCGTAGTAGCGAAAGCAGCGGGCGGCCGACGGGATCGCGCCGGCGCGGGCCTGCGCGACCGGCATCCCCTGGTTTGCGCTCTCAACCTCCGCAAGCTCGACAGCGCGCTCCTCGATCAGCTCGGCGATCCGCCACAGGATCTCGGCGCGCCGCGCCGGCGCCAGCTCAAGCCAGCGGCGCTGCTCAAACGCCTCGCGCGCGGCCGACACGGCGGCGTCCGCGTCAGGCTGCGAGCCCGCCGGCACGGTGGCGATCACCTCCTCGGTACCCGGGTCGAGCACCTCCAGGCGCTCCGCGCCCGCGGCGGGCTCCCAGGACCCGTCGATCAGCATCAGCCACTCGCTGCGCCCCGCGGGCGGCCGGATCTGGGGGCGGAGGTCAGGCATCGTCCTCGGCGTGCGAAAAGACGCCGCCCGGCACGGCCATGGCCGCCGTGGCGAAGCGCGCGATCCGATCGGCCACCAGGTCGGGCACCTCGACGAGCAGCTCGTGCCTGATTCCGGGGACGATCTCCAGCTCGCTGCCCGCGATCGACTCGTGCATCGCCAGCGCCATCCGCGGGGGCGAGCCGACGTCGTGCTCGCCGGTCATGATCAGCGTCGGGCAGCCGATCCCGGGCAGCCGCGCGAGCAGGTCGTTGGTGGCCAGCACCTCGTAGGCCGCCAGGTAGGCATCCGGGTCGTTTGCGGCGAGGCGGCGCAAACGGGCCGAGACGGTCTCCGGCTCGCGGCGCATGAAGTCCTCCGTGTACCAGCGCTGCGCACTGACGGCCGCGATCCCGGCCGGACCCTCGCGCCTTAGCGTCTCAAGCCGTTCGGCGACCCGCGCGCGCTCGTCCTCGGTGCGTCCGGCGACGGCGCTGAGGATCACCAGCCGCGACACCGCCTCCGGGGCGCCGAGCGCCACCGCCTGGGCGATCATGCCCCCGAGCGAGAACCCGACCAGGGTGTGCGGCGTGAAGCCGAGCTCGGCCACCAGCTGCAGGTGATCGGCGACGAAGTCCTCGAGCCGGTATGGCCCGGGCGGCCGCTGTGAGCGTCCGTGCCCGCGCAGGTCGTAGCGCAGCACGTCAAAGCCGGGTGGCAGCCGCTGAACCACGCGGTCCCAGCCGCCCAGCTCGTCGCCCACGCCGTGCACCAGGACCAGCCGGTGCGCGTGCGGACCACCCGTGTGATCGATGCGATGGTGCAGCAGCACGCGCCGGTCGCCCATCACGACACGCCCGAGGCGACGAACGCGGGCATCACCTCGGAGATGAACAGCTCCAGCGAGCGCCGGCTGAGCTCGGGGTCAAGGCCAAAGCAGCTGCCGTAGAGGAAGTAGTCCACCCCGGCCTCCTCGTAGGCGCGCAGCTTGTCGACCACCTCCGAGGGGGTGCCGAACATCAGGTTGTCGCGCAGGCTCTCCGGCCGGAAGTTCTCCCGGTCTGAGAAGGACTCGAGGTCCGCGGGCTCGGCGAACCCGTTCACCACCCCACCGACGTTTCGAAACAGCGTCTCGAAGTGTCGCGCATGGTCGAGGAACGAGTCCACTGGCGCGCGCCAGTCATCGGCGTCCTCGTACACGCAGGTGTCGCGCAGCACCATGAAGCGGGGACGGCGCGCATCCGGGTGCTCCGACAGCGCCGCGTCCAGCCTCTGGCGCAACGAGACGACCTCCTCAAACGGCTGCGAGAGCGGCGTGGCCATCACGTCGCAGCCCTCGCGAACGGCGAAGTCGAACACGGCCGGGTGGCGCGCCGCGATCCAGATCGGGGGATGAGGAGATTGGAGCGGCTTGGGCACCGCGGTCGCCGCCGGGAAGCTCCACAGCGAGCCGCGGTGCTCGTAGTCTCCCCGCCACAGCGCCTTCACCGCCGGGACCAGCTCGGCGAGCGCGCCGCGGGCATGGTCGGGGTCGATGCCGCCCCCCATGCGGTCGAACTCGTACTGGTAGGCGCCGCGCCCGATCCCCAGCTCCAGGCGCCCGCCCGACAGCAGGTCAAACAGCGCGGCCTCCCCAGCCAGGCGGATCGGATGCCAATAGGGCGCGGCGATCACCGCCGTGCCAAGCCGCGCGTTGGGAAGCTCCCGTGCCCAGTGCGCGAGCTGAATGAACGGGTTTGGCCCGATCGTCATCTCGATCGCGTGGTGCTCGGGTACGAAGATGATGTCGAACCCGCCCTCGTCGGCCATCGCCGCCAGCTCGTCAACCGACCGCGCCGCCTCTCTGATGTCAAGCGACGGCTCCAGCCGCTCCATGTTCAACGTGATCGCGAACCTCATGTCGAAACGGGACTCTCCTTCGTGTCTTGACCGTCAATCCAATCGCCGGCGAGCGGGCCGCAGCCGCGCAGGGGCAGTCCGGCCGTCCGGCGGCCCGCAGCGGGCGTTAGAGCCCGCACTCGGCAGCGGGCGATCAGCGGCCACCGGCCACCGCCTCCACCCTGCCCTCGCGCAGCGAGCCCGCGTAGATGCCGAAGCGAGCCGTGGCGTATTCGTCGATGTAGCGCCTGACCATGCTCGAGAGCGCCGGATCGGAGATCCGCTCCCAGGGCGCGTCGCGGTGCTCCACCAGCGTCCAGTCGTCCGGAGGCCCGCCGGCGGCGGCGCTCGCGTCGGCGCGGTAGACGATCGTCAGGGTGCTCCCGCGCTCGTCGTCGAAGATCGAGTACAGCGAGGGCAGGTCGGCGCGTACGCGAAAGTGCTCGCGCAGCCCGCCCAGCAGGCGCTCGTCGTGCAGGCTGACGCCTCCGGCCGGCAGGCTCGGAACCGTGAGCGCGCCGTCCGGCAGCCTCGCGAGCGCGAGCCTGCCGTCGAAGTTCAGCAGCCATCGCACGAGCACTCGCTGCGCCCCTCCGGCGCCGCGCAGGCGAATCTCCGGGTCAAGCGGCAGGAAGCTGCCGCGGCAGAAGGCCAGCGGCCTGATCGACGCCGACCCGCAGGCGGCCACGCGTCCCACCACGACGATGTGATCGCCGATCGTCAGCCGGCTGGTGGTGACGCAGTCAAGCCAGGTCTCGCAGTCGCACAGCAGCGGGGCCCCGGTGCTGCTCGGGCGCCTCGCGAGGCCTGCCCAGCGGTCGGCCGTCGGGGAGGCGAACCTCACCGCGAGCTCCTCCTGATCGTGCCCGAGGATGTGGACCACAAAGCCGTCGCTGGTGGCGAAGGCCTCCGCGCAGCGGGCCCCGGCGCTGACACAGAACAGCACCAGCGGCGGCTCGAGCGAGACGGACGTGAACGAGTTGGCGGTGAGCCCCTGCGGCGCCCCGTCTGCTCCGACGGTCGTGATCACGGTCACCCCCGTGACGAACGTGCCCAGGACGCTGCGCAGCGTCCTTGGGTCGAGCCGGTGCCCGGTTGCGACGGTCGCGCGGTCTGCCATCAGGCCGGCACCTCGGGCCCGAGCCGGGCCTCGGTCAGCGGCGGCGCCTGGCAGGCGGCGCGCATCCGCCGGGCCACCACAGATGAGGCGGTCATGCGCCGGATCACCGGCTCGCGCAGGCGACCGAGCGCGGGCGGCCAGCGTCTTGTGAGCTGGTCGTAGAACGAGGACCAGCGTTGAGCGGAGGCGGTCATGGGCCTGACGGCCCGCTCCCAGCGCGCGATCGCCTGCTCGACGCCGGCGCCGGGTGCGCCCAGGAACGTCACCAGCGAGCGGGCGTTGACCATCGCGAGGTTGGTGCCCTGTCCCAGCGTGGGCGCCATCGCGTGGGCGGCGTCGCCCAGCAGCGCGATTCGGCCAGCCTGCCAGGTCCTGCAGTTGACCTGCACGTAGGGGGCGATGTGCGGCCGCTCGCGCCCCAGCAGGCGCAGCGCGCCGGCCAGCGCGGGGAAGCTTGCGCTCCACAGATCGCACGCCAGCATCGGCCCGGACCCCGCCGGATCGCCCTCCGGGCAGGCCAGGTACACGTAGGTCTCGCTCGGTGAGCAGGGGGTGATCGCAAGGCGCCGGCGTCCGTGCCAGTACTGCTCGGTGACCGCCTCCGGGGCAAGCGAGCGGTCCCCGATCAGCAGGCGGATCGACGTGGTGCCGAGGCTGCGCGCCCTGGCGCGCACGCACTCGCGACGGACCGTCGAGTGAAACCCGTCGGCGGCCACGACCAGATCGGCGGCGAGCTCGCTGCCGTCGGCGCAGCGCAGGCGACCGTCGGGCGTGGCGTGCGTCACCCTGCAGCCGGTCTGGATCCTCGCGCCGGCCGCGATCGCCGCGCGATGCAGCTCGTCGATGAGCGCGGGGCGCGGGAACAGCCAGGTGCGCTCGGCGCCGCGAAGCTCGCGCTCGGCCAGTCGCCTGCCCTCGCCGTTCAGGTACCGCGCGGCCTCAAGCTGGACGCCGCGGCGCCTCAACGAGCCGAGCACGCCGAGCTCCTCTAGCACCAGCAGCCCGTTGTGGGTGATGAACAGCCCGGCGCCGATCTCGCGCACCGCGTCGGCCTGCTCGAGCGCGAGCACGTCCCAGCCCGCCCTGGCCAGCAGCGTCGCCGCGGTGAGCCCCGCAAACCCACAGCCGACGATGTGCGCTCTGCGCGCCGCGGCCACCCCGTCACCCCCCGGCGGTCGGACGTCCGGAGCCGCGCGGCGGCAATGCGCATCCGCGGACGGGAGCGGACCGCCTCATGCCGCGCCCGACCCCCGGATCACGATGCTGCGCTGCCACAGCCGCCGCGGCGCGCGGGCGCCAAACAGGTCCCTGCGCATGCGCCGTTCGATCAGCCGGGAGACGTAGCTCACCGGCGCGACCATGACCAGGTAGATGATGCAGATGCCGCCGGTGGTCGCCAGGAACCGAAGCCCGCCGGTGCTCGCGCTCATCAGGAAGTTCGCCCGCTGGATGACGTCGTTGACGCCGATCGCCGCCGCCACCGATGAGAGGTTGAGCATGCCGATGAACAGGTTGATCATCGGCGGGATCGCAAAGCGGACCGCCTGCGGCAGAACCACGTGCACGAATCCCTGCAGGCGATTGAGGCCGATGCTGTCCGCGGCATCCCGCTGACCACGCTGCACAGTCGTCAGCGAGGCGCGGTAGATCTCGGACGCGAACGGCGCCTCGACGATCCCGAAGGCGATGATCGCGGCGTCCAGCGGGCTGAGCGAAACGTACTGCTGCAGGCCGAAGAACACGACGAACAGTGCCACGAGCTCCGGCACGCCGCGAACGAACATCGTGATCAGGTCTCCGAGCACGCGCAGGGGCAACAGCCGCGACCGGACCAGGCCGGTGATCGGCAGTGCCAGCAGGCCGCACAGGATCCAGGCGAGCACGGCGAGCAGAAGGGTGACCGGCACCCCCACGAGTATCTGCCTCATCACGTACGCCATCACGCCAACCCGTCAGGTGAGCCGCAACCTGCGCAGCAGCGAGTGCGTGACGGGCGAGGCGGGTGAGTGGATGATGTCTCCAGGTGGACCCTGCTCAACGATCTCGCCCGAGTCCACCACCACCATCCGGGTCGCGACGTCGCGGGCGAAGGCCAGCTCGTGCGTCACCGCGACCATCGTCATCCCGCGCTCGGCGAGCTTGAGGATCACCGCCAGGACCTCGTCGACCAGCTCCGGGTCAAGCGCCGAGGTCGGCTCGTCGAAGAGCATCACCTTCGGCTCCATCGCCAGCGAGCGGGCGATCGCCACTCGCTGCTGCTGTCCGCCGGAAAGCTCGTGAGGATGGGCCCTGGCGCGCTCGGCGAGCCCGACCAGCGCCAGCTGCTCCATCGCGCGCTCGCGCGCCTCGTGCTTGGAGTAGCCCAGCGAACGGCGCAGGCCGAGCATCACGTTGCCAAGCGCCGTCAGATGCGGGAACAGCTCAAAGCGCTGGAACACCATGCCGACGTGGATCCGATGCTGGGACAGCTCCCTTCGGGAGGGCGTCCTGGGGCTGGGGCCGCCCCACGAGCCGACCACGCGGCCCTCGTAGCTGAGGGTGCCGCTGGTCGGGGTCTCAAGCAGGTTCAGGCACCGCAGGAGAGTCGTCTTGCCCGACCCGCTGCGACCCACGATCGCGACACGCTCGCCGCCGGCCACCCCGAAGTCGACCCCGTCGAGGGCCGTGGCCTGTCCGAAGCGCTTGACCGCCCGCTCGATGTGCAGCACGTAGCTCACCGCGGCGGCCGATCGGTCGAGCCCCTCGATCGGCGGCTCGCTCTCGCGCTGCCTGACCGGTTGCTGCGCGCCACGCGGCATCACTCGCTCGGTCACCGTCCCGCTCCGCGCTGGGCGGGCGCGGGCACGACGCGTCCGCGGCCGCGCCGACCGCCGACTGCGCTCACAGTCCCGCTCATTGCAGCACCGCACCTCCCCCGAGCCGCGCCATCAGCCCGCGCTCGACCAGACGCCCCGCGTAGCCGAGTGGGACGGTGACCACCACGTAGAAGCCGAGCAGGACGAGGTAGGTGGCCAAGGGGCGCGCGTTGATGTTGATCAGAGAATCCGCCCTGAGGGTCAGTTCGTTGACGGTGATCAGCGACGCCACCGACGTGTCCTTGATCACCCAGATGAGCATGTTGATCGTCGGCGCCGCCGCCGGCACCGCGGCCTGGGGCAGCACCACTCGCCAGTACGCCTGACGGCGGCTGAGGCCGATGCTCGCCGCCGCGTCCCACTGGGCGCGGGAGACCGAGCGGATCGCGCCCGCGTAGATCTCCGCCGTGAACGCCGCCTCGCTGACCGCTATCCCGATCACGCTGCACCACAGCGCGCTCAGCGCCAGCGCCGGCGAGACCGTCGGCAGGCCGAAGAACAGGAGGTACAGGATCGCCAGCAGCGGCACGCTGCGGAACACGTCCACGTAGCGCCGGCACGCGATGCCGACCGCGCGGACCCTGCTGTTGGTCCCGATCGCCAACGCCACCGACAGCACGAACACAAGCGCGCAGGAGATCCCGGTCAGCTCCAGCGTGACCGTGGCGCCGGGCGCAAGCGCGGTGATGATCGAGCTCATCGCGGATCGGCTGCGCGCCGCCGCTCAGCGGCGGCGCCGTTCGGGTCAGGCGCCGGCGCGGGCCGCAACCGCGTCCCGTCGCCGGCGACGCCAGCGAAGTCACTGGCCACAGAGGTTGGGTTGCGTCTCATTGGGCGGGAAGGTGGCGGCCTCGCCGTACTTCGCCAGCAGCGCCTTCAGCGCGCCGGACTTCCACATCTGCTCGATCGTGGCGGAGATCGCGTCGGCCAGCGCCTGGTTGTGACAGCTGGCGAAGATGTTGTCGGTCTGATCGGTCACGCTCGCAGGCTGGTCGAACGTGCCGGCGGTCAGCTGGATCACCTTCAGCGAGGGATCCTGGCGCGCGTAGTAGAGGAGGTCGTTGGCGGACACGTAGCCCGCCACCCGGCCGGTCTTGAGCGCCTCGATCCCGCTCGGGTCCGATGCGAACTGCACCACGTGCGAGTCGCCGAGGTACTGCTGCAGGTAGGGGACCTGAGCGTAGCCCGCGGCCACGCCGACCGACTTGCCCTTCATCGACGCCGGCCCCGTGTACGGGGTCGAGCGCTGAACGGCGATGTAGCTGCCGTCGACCGCGTAGGGTCGCGCGTAGCGCACGGCCTTGGCGCGGGTCGGCGTGTAGTAGAACGCCCCGGTCACGTCCGCGCGGCCGCTCTCAACCGCCGTCAGCGCACCGGAGAACGAGTAGATCTGCGTGGCGACCTTGAGGTGGTGAGCGGCGGCGAACGTGTGCAGGATCGACATCACGATCCCCGACACCGAGCCCGATGGCGAGATGACGAAGTCCGGCGGGGTCGCGTTGACAGCCACGGTCAGGGTGCCGGGATGGACCAGGTGAAAGCTCGCCGATGGCGAGGCCGACGAGGCCGCGGCCGTCGACGCCGCGCCGGAGGAGGCCGCCGACGAAGACGCGCTCGCCGAGGCGGCCGCGCTGCTGCTGGAGCCGGAGCTCCCGCAGGCGGCGATCATGGCCGCGGCGCCGAGTGCCGCCGCGGCGAAGACAAGACGCCGGCCGCGCGGGCCGTTGGGCCCTGACGCCGGTCGGTCAGCGGATGCGATCATCTCTGTTCCCTCCATCGCGTTGCACTCCCACACCCTCCTGCGACTCGATCGATCTGGGACGGTCAATCGGAGTCGGTGTCCAGCCTCAAGCGCCCCGCGTCGGTGGAGCCGTTGGACTCCCCGGCCCCATCGCCCGCGCGCTCGCCCAGCACCTCCTGCGCACTGCGAAAGCACGCCACACCGGCCGGTATCCCGCAGTAGACCGCGATCTGAAGCAGGATCACCGACAGCTCCTCCTCGGTCAGGCCGTTGTTCAGCGCGCCGCGGAAGTGCAGCTGGAACTCCTCCATGCGGCCGAGCGCCGCGGTCATGCCGAGGTTCAGGACGCTGCGCGTGCGGCGCGTGAGGCGGTCATCGGCCCAGCACTCGCCCCAGCAGTACTCGGTGACCAGCCGCTGGAAGTCGGCCGTGAACGGCGACGGATTCGTGGCCCGGTCGACGTAGGCGTCGCCGAGCACCTCCCGGCGCACGCGCATGCCGCGCTCGTAGAGCTCTGAGTTGCGGCCGGCCATCACGCCTGCGCGAAGTCGGCCGCGAGCCTGGGCCGCGACCGAAGGCCGCCGGACGGGTGCTGGCCGCTTCGGTGGATCGTCATGGCGGGCAGACTATATGTTCGTCTGCGATCTGTCAAGCAGATATGCGATTGTCTGACAGGCCCCCCGCGCGCCGTCCCCGAATCAGCGCTCGAGCGCGCCGGCGAGCGCCTGCATGGGATGCAGGGCCCGGATGCCCGCCAGATCGCGCAGTTGAGCGCGGCACGAGGTGCCGCCCGCGACCACCACGGCACCGGGCTCGCCGGCTATCGCCGGCAGCAGCCGGTCGGCCGCGATCGCGCGCGAGAGCTCGAAGCTGCCGCGGCGCAGCCCGAACGCGCCGGCCATCCCACAGCACCCGGCGTCCAGGGTGCGCACGCTCGCGCCCGGGATCGCCGACAGCGCGGCCGCCGGCGCACCGGCGGCGCCGGCGGCCCGTGCGTGGCAGTGCGGGTGTACCAGAAACGACGCCTCCGCCGGCCGCAGCGGCGGGACCGGCCAGCGATCGAGGAGCTCCTCGGCCAGGAACGACGCCCGGGCGACGGCGAGCGCGTCGGGGTCGCCGTCCAGCAGCCGCGGCGCCTCATCGCGGAGCGTGAGCACGCAGGAGGGCTCAAGGCCCGCGATCGGCACGCCGGCACGGGCGAGCGGGGCGAGCCGGCGGACGTTCTCTCGCGCGCGCCGGCGCGCGCGATCCAGCCGTCCGGCCGAGATGTCGGCGCGCCCGCAGCAGACGTTCGGGGCCAGCACCGGGCGCGCTCCCGCGGCCCTCAGGTAGCGCAGCGCGGCAAGCCCGATCTCCGGCTCCAGCACGTCGGAGAACGTGTCGACGAACAGCGCCACGTCCGGCTCGGCGACGGCCGGCGATCCGGCCGCCAGCGTCCGCAGCGTGCGCGGCGCAAGCCGCGGCGCCCGCCGTCGCGCGTCCAGCCCCGCGAGCGCGAGCGCTCGGTCAAACCCGGGCGCAGCGGGCAGCGCGTTGGCGAGCGCCGGCGCCCGCGAGCCCAGGCGCAGGAGCGCCGGCAGCTCGGCGACCAGCCGCCGGCGAAGCCGGGCGACGGCTCCGGCAGGGGGGTGGGCGTGCAGGTGGCGCGCCTTCAGCCACGCCATGTCGACGCCGGCGGGGCACTCCGTCCGGCAGCCCTTGCAGGCGATGCACAGGCCAAGCGCCCGCTCAAGGCGGGCGTCGCCGGGAGGGATCTCCCCGGCGAGCGCCTCGCGCAGCAGGTTCGCCATCCCGCGCGTGGAGCTCTCCTCGATTCCCAGGACCCGAAACGGGGGGCACATCGTGCCCGCCAGGCGATCGCGGCAGGCGGCGACGCCGATGCACGCCTCCGCGTCGGGCCCGGGCCCCGCCCGGCGCTCCGCGGCGGGCCCGGGCCCCGCCCGGCGCCACGCGACGGCCCGCGCGCGCGTGGCCGCGGCGCCCGGCACGCGCAGCTGCCCGTCAAGGGGCCAGGGGTCCACGATCCGTCCCGGGTTGAGCAGTCCGTCGGGGTCAAGCGCCCGCTTGACCTGCGTAAAGGCGTCGCACAGAGCAGTCCCGAACAGCAGCGGCAGCAGCTCCGAGCGGGACAGACCGTCGCCATGCTCGCCGGAGATCGCGCCGCCGAGCGAGGCGGTCAGCCGCGCGCAGGCCTCGGCGATCCTGCGCAGGCGCGCACGGTCGGCGGCCGAGCGCAGATCGAGCAGCGGCTGGGTGTGCAGGCAGCCGACCGACACGTGGCCGGAGACCGCCGTCTCGGTGCCCTCGCGCGCCAGCAGGCGCCGAAGGGACCGCAGGTACTCCTCGATGCGCTCCGGCGGCACCGCCCCGTCCTCGCCGACGTTCACCGGACGGCGCTGTCCGACGGGCCTTGAGGTGAGCGCCAGCAGCCGCCGGCGGAGCGCCACGACCGCGGCCGCCTGCTCCGGCGCGTCCACCTCGCGGCGCGGCGCCGAGCCCGCGGCGTCCGCCAGCTCGCGCCGGGCCTGGGCGATCCGGTCCTCGTCGCCGGAGTGCTCCACGAGCAGGATCGTGGTCGAGCCGGGGGCCAGCTCGCGGGCGACCGGGTCCCCGGCCAGCGCGGGAGCGTCCAGCAGCTCGACGGCCGAGGCTCCGCCGAGCACCGCCGCGCGCGCCAGCTCTCCGACGCCGTCGGGGCCGCGCAGCGCAAGCACCGTCCACGCGCGGCGGACGGGCAGCGGATCGAGCTCCAGCTCCACCTCGAGGGTGATCGCCAGCGTCCCCTCCGAGCCACAGAGCAGCCGCGCCAGGTGCGGCTCCTCGCCCGCCAGCGCCGGCAGGTTGTAGCCGTCCACGCAGCGCAGCAGGCGCGGCCAGCGGCGCTCGATCTCGCCCGCGCAGCGGTCGTGGACGGCGACCACCTCCCGCCAGGGGCCGCACAGGGCGCGCCGCGACGTGGGACCCAGCCACTGCACCGTCCCGTCGGCCAGCAGCACGCGCAGCCGGCGGACGCGGTGGGAGGTGCGCCCGTAGACGACGCTGCGCATCCCGGCCGAGTCGTTTGCGACCATGCCGCCGATCGTCGCGCGGCCCGCCGAGGCGGTGTCGGGCCCCAGGCACAGGCCGTGGCCGCCAACCAGACGGTCAAGCTCGGCCTGCACCACTCCCGGCTGCACGCGCACCAGCCGCCGGCGCGCATCGAGCTCCAGCACGCGGCGCAGACGAGAGCAGTCGACCACCAGGCCGCGCCCGAGCGCCTGGCCGGCCATGCCGCTGCCGGCGCCGCGCATCGTGAGCGCCAGCCCGTGCTCACGGCAGTGATCGAGCGCCTCGTGCACGTCGTCCTCGTCGGCGGCCACCAGCACCGCCCGCGGAAGCACCCGGTGGTTGGAGGCGTCCACCGCGTAGGCCAGCCGGCCGGCCAGGTCCTCGCGAAGCTCGCCGCGCACGCGCGCCCGCAGGCCGGCGAGCTCGCCTGGGCGCGCGTGTGCGCGGACGCGCGCCGCCGCCGGTCCTCTCGCCCGCCCGCGCATCTCCTCGCCCGCTATCCGACCGGCCACGCCCGCTATCCGACCGGCCGCGGCCACATCGACCGCGACAGCTCGCGCACGACGATGTTGCGCTGGATCTCGCTGGTGCCCTCGTAGATCTGCAGCACCTTGGCGTCGCGCAGCAGCTTCTCGGCCGGCAGCTCGCAGCTGTAGCCCAGGCCGCCGAACACCTGCACCGTCTCGACCGCTGCCCGCATCGCGGCGTCGGCGGCGAACGCCTTGGCGGCGGCGGCCGCAAGCGTGTTGACCGCGCCGCGGTCCGCGAGCCAGGCCGCGCGGCGCGTGAGCAGGCGCGCCGCCTCCGCGTCGATCGCTATCTGCGCCAGCTTGTGGCCGACGGCCTGGTGCTCGATGATCGCCCGGCCCATGGTGCGACGCTGGCGGGCGTGCGCGACCCCCTCCTCCAGGCAGCGCTCCATCAGTCCCACGGCGATCGCGCAGATCACCGGGCGCGTGCGATCGAACACGTGCATGGCGATCGAGAACCCCTCGCCCTCCGACCCCAGCAGGGCGTCGCGGTCCACCCGCACGGCGTCCAGGAACACCTCCGCCGCCGGGGCGGCGCGCTGTCCGAGCTTGGGCAGAGGGGGGCCGACCGTCAATCCCTCGGCGTCGCGCTCGACGATGAACGCCGAGATGCCCCGGTGGCGAGCCTGCGGATCGGTCTTGGCGAAGATCACGAACAGCTCGGCCGCGGGCGCGTTGGTGATCCACGTCTTGGAGCCGTGCAGCAGCCAGCCGCCGCCGTCGCGCACCGCGCGGGTGCGGATCCCGGCGATGTCGGAGCCGGCGTCGGGCTCCGTCATGCCGTAGGCGGCGAACGCGCCGGCCGCCAGCCGGCGCAGGTGGCGCTCGCGCTGGGCCGCGCTGCCGCCGCGCAGCAGGGCGTGGATCACCAGGTCGTTGAGCGTCAGCGACGAGGCGACACCGGCGCAGCCGCGCGCGATCTCCTCGGCGACGATCACCGTCTCGAGCGTCCCGAGCTCGACGCCGCCGTGGCGGGCGGGGATCGGCAGGCACGTCAGCCCCAGCGCGTGGGCGGCCTCGATCACCTCCCGCGGCCAGCGGTGCTCGCGGTCCCAGGCGGCCGCGTGCGGGCGGATCTCCCGCTCGGTGAAGTCGCGCGCCAGCTCCGCGATCTGGCGCTGCTCGTCAGTGAGCCGCAGGTCCACCCGCTTCACCCTCTCGATCAGGCGCGGCGCCACCAGGCCGCTCCGGCGCAGCGCCACCAGGCCGCCCCGCGGCGCCACCCAGCCGCTCCGGCGCGGCGCCACCAGGCCGCTCCGCAGCGCCCTGTCGCGCCTCGGCGCGCTCACCCTCCGCCAGCCAGCGCTCGATGAGATGCTGATGCTCGCCCTGGCGCGGAGCGGGGTTCGGCGTGACGCAGCCGGTCAGCCGGATCGGCGAGGCGATCGTCTCAAAGCCGTCGGCCTCGCGCACCACCATCCCCCGCGCCCGCAGCTGGGGATGCGCGAGCGCCTCGCGCACTCCCTGGACCGGCGAGACCGGCACGCCGGCGCGCTCGAGCGCGGCGACCGCCTCGCGGACCGATAACCCGCAGAGCGCACGCTCGAGCTCTTCGCGCAGCTCGCGGGCATGGGTGCAGCGGACGGCGTAGGGCATAAAGCGGGGGTCCTCGAGCCAGTCCCGGCGGCCGAGCGCGGTCGCCAGGCGCCCGAACAGGCGATCGTTGGAGACACCGATCGCCACCTCCCCGTCGGCCGCCGCGTAGGTCGACAGCGGCGCCGTCTGCGCGTGGTCGTTGCCGCACGGGAGGATCTCCTCGTCGGAGTGCAGCGCCCGCATCGCCACCGACTCCATGATCGCCACCAGGCAGTCGACCATCGCCAGGTCGATCCGCTGGCCGCAGCCGGTGATGTCGCGCTGGCGCAGCGCCGCGACGACGGCCAGCGCCCCGTACAGCGCCGGCACGACGTCGCCGAGACTGATCCCACAGCGCGTGGGGCGCTGCGGCGACCACCCGGTGACCGACATGAGGCCGCTGAACGCCTGCGCGATCAGGTCGTAAGCCGGCCGGTCGGCGAGTGGACCCGTCTGGCCAAAGCCGGAGATCGAGAGGACGATCAGGCGGGGATTGAGGCGCTCAAGCCCGTCCAGGCCGAGCCGGTCAAGCGTGCCCGGCCGGAAGTTCTCGATCAGCACGTCGCAGCGGCGCGCGAGCTCACGCAGAAGTTCGCGGTCGCGCTCGGCGCGCAGGTCCAGCGTCAGGCCGAGCTTGCCGCGGTTGACGAGCCTGAAGTACGCGCACTCGCCGTCCACGAACGGGCCAAACAGCCGCGAATCGTCGCCCTCCGGCGGCTCGACCTTGATGACCTCGGCCCCGAGGTCGGCAAGCAGCGCGGCGCAGAAGGGTCCGCTGAGCACGCGCCCGAGGTCCAGCACTCGGACGCCGACCAGCGGTGGCGGCGGGGGCTTGGAAAGAACGTCGCACGTCGCCGGTCGGCCGTCCATCATCGCCCGCGATCCTCCCGCCGGCCGGCCGCCGACGGCAAGCGGGCGCTCTCGTTGACCGAGAGAGCCGCGCTCCACGACGGCGGATTCTCAGCGTGCGAGAGCGCGCAGGCGGCACCGAAGCCCGGACCGGTTGCGGCGCGGCGGCGGTGCGCGATCATTTGCGCGTGAGCGCCCACCACGCGCAGCTTGTCGGTGAGGCGGCGCACGGCGCGGCGCCGAGCCGCGCGGCCCTGAGCACCGGGCAGAGCGGCGCGGGGCCTAACGGCGCGGGGTCGAGCGGGACCGGGCCGAGGGGCGCGGGGCCGAGCGGCACCGGGCCTAGCGGCGCGGGGTCGAGCGGCACCGGGCCAAGCGGCGCGGCGCCGAGCTCTACGTTCGCGCGGGGCCTGGCGGTGATCGTCGCCCTGGCGGAGCTCGGCGAGGCGCGCGCCGGCGAGCTGGCGGCGGCCGCGGGGATCCCGCTGAGCACCGCCTACCGCTACCTGCGCACGCTGCGCGAGCACGAGCTGGTGGCCGAGCAGGCGGGCGTGTACCGATGCGGCGCCCTGTTCTCTCGCGCGCGCACGCCCGAGCAGCCCTACGGGCAGCTGGTGGCGACCGCTGCGCCGCTGATGGAGCGGCTGACCGCGCTGACGGGCGAGACGGTCACGCTGGTGGTGCGCGTCGGGGTCAGCCACGCGCTCTGCGTGCACCAGACCGAGTCTCCCAACGCCGAGCACACCGCGTTCAGGATCGGCCAGACGCTGCCGCTGCACGCGGGCGCCGGCGAGCGCGTGCTGCTGGCGTTCGCCCCCGAGGACGTGATCAGGATGGTGCTCGTCTCCGAGCTGGAGCGCTACACCGACAACACGCCGGACCGTCGCGAGCTGGCGCGCAAGCTGGCCTCGACCCGCCACTCGTGGATCACCACCTCGCGCTCGGAGTACGTGCCGGGCGCGATCGCGGTGGCCGTGCCCGTCGCGCTCGACGGCCAGGTGATCTGCTCGCTGACGGTGTCGCGCCCGAGCAGTCGCTGCGACGCGGCCTGGCAGGCGCGCGTCAAGCCCGTGCTGCTCAACGCCGGGCGCGCGCTCGAGCACCTGCTGCGCGAGTCCGCCGCCGCGCAGGCGCTGCGCTGAGCGCGTGCCGCTGCTCATCCACGTACGCAGGCGCTGCGCTGAGGGTGTGCCGCCGCTCATCGGCGACCGTGCAGCAGGCGCATGACCCCATCGACACGCTGCCGGGCGGGCTCCTGCGCCGCATGCCTGGCAGCGGAGACGACCTCGCGCCCGCCGACCAGGACGGTGCGCACGATCGCATCGGAGGAGCTGGAGAAGATCCAGGCGTCTAGCACGGTCTCCGGCTCCTGCCCGGCGAGCGCCGGGTGATCGGGGTCCAGCTCCACCAGGTCGCAGCGCAGGCCGGGTGCGATCGCTCCGCACGGCTGCGCGAGCGCCTGCGCGCCGCCCGCCAGCGCCAGGCCGTGCAGGACCGCGCCCACGCTCAGCTCGCCGTCGCGCAGCAGCGTCTCGCGTCTGCGGCTGTGCAGCCGCTGACCGTACTCGAGCATCCGCAGCTCGCCGGCCAGGTCGACGCTGTGGTTGGCGTCCGTGCCGACCGCGATCCGCCCTCCGGCACGACGGTAGGCGGCCAACGGGAAGCGCCCGTCGGCGAGGTTGGCCTCCGTCAGCGGACAGACGCCCGCCACGGCGCCGCTGACGGCGAGCCGGTGGCGCTCTGAGGCGGTCATGTGGGTTGCATGGATCACGCACCAGCGGGGGTCCAGCGGCACGTTGGCCAGCAGCCAGGCGACCGGGGGGGCGCCCAGCGCCTCGGCGACCTCGGCGACCTCCTCGGTGCGCTCGGCGGCGTGGATGTGCATCGGACCGGACGGCCTGGCCTCGACCACGGACGCCAGCTCCGCCGGGCGCACCGCGCGCAGGCTGTGGGGTGCGGCGCCCACGCGCACCAGCGGATCGGCGCGGGCGGCGCCATCCAGGGCGCAAAGCAGCGTCAGGTACTCCTCGGCGGTGCTGACGAAGCGGCGCTGCTCGCCCTCCGGCTCGCGGTCGATCCCGCCCCGCGTGTACAGCGCCGGCAGCAGCGTGATCGCGATCCCGGCCGTGCGCGCCGCTGCCAGGATCCGCCGGCTCATCTCGGCCGGATCGGCGTAGCGGGAGCCATCGGGCGCGTTGTGCAGGTAGTGAAACTCGCCGACGCTGGTGTAGCCGCGCCGCAGCATCTCAACGTAGGCGAGGGTCGCGTAGGCCTGCAGCTGATCGGGCTCGATCTCCCGCAGGTGGCCGTACATCGTCCGCCGCCACGTCCACAGGGTTGCCGGCGAGCCGGCTCGCAGGCGATCCGCCCAGCCGACGAGGCCGCGATGATGCGCGTGGGAGTGCACGTTGGCCATCCCGGGCACCACGTAGCCGTCCAGCCGGCGCCCGGCCGCGGCGGCGCGCCCGCCGCCGGCGGAGACGATCGTGCCCGAGCCGTCGACCGTCAGGTGCCCGGGCGAGGCCCACCCCGTCGGCAAAAGCAGGTGCGCCGCCTCGATCGTCAGCCCGCCCCCGGGACCGCCATCAACGCCGGCCGCCGCGCGCGCGTCGCCGCGTGGGGCATCGCTGCACATCAGCGCCCGCCCGCCCGCCGGGCGCAAGCCAGCAGCTCGCCGCGCTGCACCAGGCGCCTGACGGCACGCACCCGCCCGTCCAGCAGCTCGTCGCGCGTCTGGAAGTCGACCGCGTCACGGATCCGCTCGTGGACCGCGCGCGTTGCTGGCGACAGGTCCTCGATAGAGAAGCCGTCCCGGCGCAGGCGCAGGTCGATCGCCTGCGCGGCCGCGTGCAGCTCAAGCGCGATCACGGCCGTCGCATTCTCGACCGCCTGACGGGCGTGGCGCCCGGCGTTCATCGCCATCGACACGTGGTCCTCCTGGTTGGCGGAGGTAGGGATGGAGTCGACGCTGTCGGGGTGCGCCAGCGTCCGGCAGTCGGACACGAGCGCCGCCGCCAGGTACTGCGGGAGCATGAAGCCGCAGTCCATCCCCGGGCGCTCACCGTCGATCAGCATCGCCGGCAGCCCGCGGTTGAGCGCCGGATCGACCAACCGCGCCAGCCGCCGCTCGGAGATCGACGCGATCTCGGTCACCGCGATCGACACGAAATCGGACGCGAACGCGATCGCCTGCGCGTGGAAGTTGCCGCCGGACACCGCCTTGAGGGCGCGCGGCAGGCCGCAGAGGATCAGCGGGTTGTCGGTCGTGGCCCGCAGCTCGCGCTCGACCGTCCCGCGCGCGAACGCCAGCACGTCGCGCACCGCGCCGTGCACCTGCGGGGCGCAGCGGATGCTGTAGGCGTCCTGCGGCGGCTGGCGCACGGGGTCGCGCTCGGCGGAGCCGTCGATCAGGCGGCTGCAGCGCAGAAGCTCGCGCACGCGCCGGGCCGAGCGGATCTGGCCGGGGTGCCCGCGCGCTTCGTGGATCGGCTCCAGGAACGCGTCGGCGAAGCCCAGCATCGCCTGCGCCGAGAGCGCAACCGCCAGCTCCGCGTGCTCGACGACCGCGAGCGCGTCGAGCACCGCCAGCGCCGCCAGCGCGGTGGAGAAGCTCGTTCCGTTGAGCAGCGCCAGGCCGTCCTTGGGGCCGAGCGGCACACGCTCGATCCCGGCCTCGCGCATGGCCTCAAGCCCGGTTCGGCGCCGACCCCCGTGAAGCGCCTCGCCGGACTGCGCGGGGTCGTCCACGCCGCCGTCCGGTCGCGTGGCCACCAGCGCGACGTACGCCAGGGGGATCAGATCGCCGGAGGCGCCCAGCGACCCGTACTCGGGCACGATGGGGACCACGTCGCGGTTGAGCATCGCCACGAGCGTGGCCGGGATGCGCGGGTCGGCGCCGGAGAGGCCGGTCGTCAGGCTCGCGGCGCGGATCGCCAGCGCCGCCCGCACGATCTCAGGCTCAAGCTCGGCGCCGGTGCCGCACGCGTTCGACAGCACCAGCCGGCGCGACAGCTCGGCGGCCGACTCGCGGTCGGTCCAGGCCCCCTCGCCGGCGAGCGCGCCAAAGCCGGTGTTGATCCCGTAAACGGGGGCGGCGGGGCCTGCTGGGTCGCCGAACAGGCCCTCCACCCACCGGCGGCTTGAGCCCATCCGCTCGGCGACGCCGTCGGCGAGCGTGACCTCGCGCCCCTCGCGAGCGATCGCCGCCAGGTCCTCGAGCGCCAGCGGCCGCTCGCCGCCGATCTCGATCACGGCCCCACCGCAGCCATCGCCGGCGGCGCCTGCACCGGGGCCGTCACGCGGCTTGCTCCGCGGCCCCGTTCACCCGTCGGGCTCCGCTCACTCTTGCGGTCCCATTGGCTCATCGGGCTGCGACGGCTCCGGTCCCGTTCGCTGGTCGGCTTGGCTCACTGCTCGGGCGGGGCTGAATCCTCGGGCCCGAAGGTCGCCTCCGGGGTCCACCACAGCGGCACCCGCAGCCCCTCGGAGGGCCCGAGTCGCTCGGCCACCTCACGCGCGCGCTCGTATCCGGCCTGGGCATGGCGCACGACACCGATCCCGGAGTCGACCGTGAGCGCCGCCTCCAGCCTCATCTCGGCCTCCGTGGAGCCGTCGGCGATCATGGTCACGCCGGTGTGCACCGAGTCGCCCATCGCGTAGTTGGCCTGGATCGCGATCAGGTCGCACATCGCCGAGGCGTTCAGCAGCCCGTTCAGGTAGGGCCAGTCCGAGATCACATCCGAGCCGTCGGGCATGTTCTCGGTCTCAAAGGTCGGGTTGATGATCGAGCCCGAGTCCAGGTTGTCACGGCTGAATGCGACCGGCCCTCTCAGCTCGCCGCTCCTCACCAGCTCGTTGACCGCCAGCCCGAAGCGCTTGCGCTGCCCGAAGCCCAGGTAGCACACCCGGGCGGGCAGGCCCTCGATCGGGATGTGGCGGCGCGCGAGGCCGATCCAGCGAGTCGGGATGTCATCGTCGGCGAACATCTCGAGCACGAGGTCGTCCAGGCGCGCGAGATCATCCGGGTCGCCACTGGCGCACGTCCAGCGAAACGGCCCGCGCCCCTCCAAAAACAGCGGTCGCAGGTACGCGGCCACGAACCCGGGGATCCGCATCGCGTCCGCCATCCCGTGCTCCTGGCACTGGCGGCGGATCTGGTTGCCGTACTCGAACACCGCCACGCCCTGATCGGCGTAGGCGTTCATCGCCGACAGCTGGCGCACCATCGAATCCCGGGCCCGCCGGAAGTAGCCCTCGCGGTCACGCTCGCGCTCGCGCTCGGCCTCCTGCACCGTCATGCCCGAGGGGATGTAGGCGAGCGGGTCGTGCGCCGGGGTCATCTCGGTGACGACGTCGGGCCGAAAGCCGCGCAGCAGGCAGTCCTCGAACGCGTCGACCGCGTTGGCCACCACGGTGATGCCGAGCGGCTCCCGGCGGCTGGCGGCCGCCTTGGCGAGCTCGATCGCCTCATCCAGCGAGGATGCCAGCACGTCGGCGTACCCGACGTCCAGCCGCCGGCGTATCACGCGCTCGTCGACGTCGCAGCAGATCGCCACCCCGCCGAGCATCGCCATCGCCCGCGGCTGGTTGCCGCCCATGCCCCCCATCCCGGCGCACAGCAGGATCCTGCCCTCAAGCGTGCCACCCAGGTGGATGCGCGCCACCGAGCGCAGCGTCTCAAACGTCCCCTGGATCACGCCCTGGGTGCCGATGTACTCCCAGGGCGCGGCGGTGTACTGGGCGAACATCGTCAGGTTGCGGTCCGCCAGCTCCCAGAACGCCGGCCAGCTGGGGCGGACGAAGTTGGTCGTGGCCATCACCACGCGCGGGGCCAGGCGGTGGGTGCGGAACACCGCCACCGGCATCCCGGACTGCACCACCAGCGTCTCGTCGCCCTCGAGCTCCATGAGCGCCCGGACGATCGCGTGGTAGGACTCCCAGTTGCGGGCGCACTTGCCGATCCCTCCGTAGATCACCAGCCGCTCGGGGTGCTCGGCGACCTCCATGTTGTTTTCGAGCATCCGCAACAGCGTCTCCTGCTTCCACCCGCGGCAGCGCAGCCGCCCGCCGCGCTGGGCGCGCACGCGGGCCAGCACCTGCGCCCGGGGTCTCGCCTGGATCGACATCGCGTTCCTCCTGTCTTGATCTCACCGACCGGCCGTCGCCGCCAAGCGCGCCGGCCTCACGCCACGGGGTCGGCCGCGGCAACCAGCGCCCGCCGACGGGCCGACCGTAGGGGCGCGCCGGCGGTCGATCCAGCCCCGGTTCTCAGCCACTGAGGGCGCTCCCGGAACGAGCCGCCGCCTGTGGCGGAGGGCCGCCGGCCGGCCACCGCGCACGGACGCTGCGCCCGCCTGGCGTGCGCACGGCGCGGCGGCCGCCCCGATCTGGGCGCGGTGCGGGTGCCGGCCTGCGCTACGCGGAGGTCAGCTGCGCGAACGCCTTCTCGATCCACACCAGCTGGTGGGGGTTGAAGATCGGCGCCGGCAGCCCGTTGGCCTGGTCGGCCGGGGTGGCGAACGCCATCTCGATCGCGTGCGTGGGAGCCACCCTGGCCGCCTCCAGGTCCTGGATCGTCAGGCCCTTGAGCATCGTCTGGTAGCCCTCGTCGCGGAAGTTGTCGATCGCCGACTGCTTCTCCAGGAAGTGGTTCATGAACAGGTGGGCGAGCACCGGGTTGCGCGCGTTGCGGGGGATCACCCACAGGTCGTTGAGGATGTAGCCGCGCCCGCTGGGCGGGAAGAAGAAGCTGACGGCCGACAGCGGCGTGCTCTTGGGCAGGTAGTGCGGCACCTGCACCATGTCGCCGTTGAACCCGTAGGCGATCTGCTCGGTCCCCTGGGCGATCGGCTGAAAGCACGTGTACTGCCATTTGGCGGACTTGAGCTCGGCCAGCGCCGCGGCCGCGTCGTTGATGTCCTTCTCGGAGAGCACGTCGAAGCTGGTGGCTCCCAGGTGGAGCATGCCCATCATCAGCGCGTCCTCCGGGTCGGCGTTGACCAGCCCGATGGTCGTCCCCGAGGGGACCTTCCAGAACACGTCCCACGGGTTCGACAGAGATCCCGGGTCGATGTGCAGGAGGTCGTTTCGCCACGCGATGCCGAACAGGTTGATGAAGTTGGGCGTCGAGTAGCGGGCGCCCTGGTCGTACCACGGGTCACCCGCGGCGGGAATCACGTTGTCCAGGTTGGGGACGTAGCTGTGGTTGATCGGCTGGATCAGCTTGGCCTCGACCAGCTCGGCGATCCGCTGGGACTCCGGCACCCACACGTCGGCGCTCACCGCGCCGGAGGCGATCTTGTTGATCGCCTCGTCGATGGAGGCGAAGTTGGTGACCTGGGCCTGGACGCCGTAGCGCTGCTCGAAGCTCGAGACCACGGCGGGGCTCAGGTAGTCGGCCCAGTCGTAGATCTGCAGCGGGCCCTTCTCCGGCGAGCGCCCCGACGGGATCGGCCGGTTGTCGGAGTAGATCGGGAGCGTGAGCGGGTTGCCCTTGCTGGCGATCGGGATCGATGGATCGCTGCTGGTCTTGATGCCCGAGGAGGCGCCCGCGCTGCCGCCCCCTCCGCCGGAGCTTGAGCCGCCGCAGGCCGCAAGCAGAAGCCCCGCCCCCCCGAGGGTCGCCAGGCCCGAGCCCGCGCGCCGCAGCGCGGCGCGGCGCGTGATCCCACCGGCGCGCAGCACGCCGCCCGGGACGCCGCCATCGATCGCCTCCACGCCACCGACCCCGGGTCCGGGTGTCTTGTCACCGACGGCCGGCGACGGCTCCCGGGCCGACGTGAGTCGCTCGCTCATCGCTCTCCTCCTCATTCTGTTCTCCCGTTATTCCCGAAATGTGGGAAAGTTTCTCCAGTTTTCGGAACATACCGCAACCTTCCCGGCGAAGCAACCCCGGCGTTCCACGGGCTGGGAATCGGTCTGGGCCGCCCGCCGAGCCAGCGGCCGACGGCCGCGATCGGCCACGCCGCGGGGTCGGCGCAACGGTGAGGACACGGCCCAGGCCACAGCGGCCGCCCGGACGTCGCGGCCAGGCGCGGCTGCCGTGGACTGCAGGCCGCCGGCCCGGCCAGGCGCGGCTGCCGTGGACTGCAGGCCGCCGGCCCGGCCAGGCTCAGACCGCGGGACCGTCAGGCGCGGGCTCCGGTGAGTCGGACGCCGCGGTCAGGCGTGCGCCGTGGCTTGAGGTGGGGGCGACCGTCGTCGGACACGGCCCGCGTTCGGCGGTCGTCGGACATGGGCCGCCCTGCGCTCATGCACGAGCCGCAACGGGGGGCCGAGGCGCGCGGGCGCGGATCAGGTCGGCGGCGCGCTCCCCGACCATCAGCACGGTGACCACGGTGTTGACGGTGGTGATCGTCGGGAACACCGACGCATCTGCGATCCGCAGGCCGGCGATCCCTCGCACGCGCAGCTGCGGGTCCACGACCGCCATCTGATCGTCGGCGGCGCCGATTCGGCAGGTGCCGCAGACGTGGTAGACGGTGTTGTGAGCGGCGCGCGCTGCCCGCGAGAGCTCCGCGTCGGAGCTCACCGCCGGCCCGGGGAAAACCTCCCGGGCGATCCACCGGGCCATCGGCTCGGTCGCGGCGACCTGGCGCGCCATGCGCATCCCGGCGACCAGCACGGCCTCGTCGCGCCCCTCCGGATCGGTGAAGTAGCCGTAGTCGATCAGCGGTGGGCGCTCGGGATCCGGCGACTCGATCCACACGCGCCCGCGACTGCGCGGCTTGGCCACGTTGGGTGTCATCGAGACGCTGTTGGCGGGCGTCGCGAACCCCAGTCGCTCGCTGTGCTCGGCGAGCGTGCGCAGCGGGACGTGGCAGAGGATGTCCGGAGCGGACGCCCCGGCGCTCAGGGCCAGCGCGATGATCGCGTCCCACTCGCTGGCGACCACATCCGGGATCGGACGGGTCGCCTCCCAGAGCACGAGGCCCTCGGGATGGTCCATCAGGTTGCGCCCCACGCCGGGCAGATCGCGGACCACCTCCACCCCAGCCTCGCGCAGCTCCTCGGCCGGGCCGACGCCGGAGAGCAGCAGGAGCCGCGGGGTGTCGATCGCTCCGCAACAGAGGACGATCTCCCGTCGGGCGGCCACCAGCGCGCGCGCCCCGTCGGCCCCGGCGACCTCCACCGCGCGAGCGCGCAGCGCCCCGTCGAAGCGGATCCGCAGGGCCCGGGTTCTCAGCAGGATCCGGAGGTTTGCGCGCCGGCCCGCGATCGGGTGCAGGTAGTCCACCGACGAGGAGGAGCGCACGCCCGTGTCCGGGTAGTACCCGAGCTCCAAGAACCCCGCGCCGTCGGCGAAGGAGGACAGGTTCCAGCGCTCGCGGACGGGGATCGACAGGGCGCTCGCAGCGGCCTCGATCACGTCGGCGAGGTAGGGGTTGCGGTGCTCGGCGGCGACGGGCACGATGTTGGTCTCAAGGCGCTCGTAGTAGGGCAGGAAGGCGTCGGGGCCCCACCCCTGCGCGCCGAGCGCCTCCCACTCCTGCAGATCGCGGACCGGCGGCCGGAAGGCGATCATCGTGTTGTGAGACGAGCAGCCGCCGAGGATCCGCGCGCGCGCCTGGCGGATGTTGGAGTTGCCGCGTGCCTGGGGCACGCAGCGGTAGTCCAGGTCGTACTCGCCCTCAAGCATCTCCGACCAGCGGCGCAGGGCCAGGGCGCGCGGCTCGGACTCGTCGCTGGGCCCCCATTCCAGCAGCGCGACCGACACATCGCGGTCCTCGGACAGGCGCGCGGCCACCACCGCCCCGGCGGTGCCTCCGCCGACCACCACATAATCGAACTGCGCCGTCTGGTGCTCGCTCGCACGGGTCGCCATGCGCTCACCTCTTTCCCGTATGCCGGCAAACTATCCCGCTAACCTGATGTTAACGTTTCGCGGGCAGGTGGGGCAACCTCCCGGGTCCGACGCCCAGTCTCCTGGCCCGGACACGCAGCCTTCCGACCCGGACACGCAGCCTTCCGACCCGTACGCGCGACCTCACCCCTCGGCGCCACGACGGGCCTGCCGGCGATGAGAAGCGAGCTTGCGACGATCCCTCTGCGCGGTCCCAGCGGGGAGCCGATCGACTTCAGGCGCCTGCTCTCCTCGCACGGCGTGGCGTCGCTGGCGCCCAACCGCGTCGACGAACGCGCGTGGACGCTCGAGACCACGCTCGAGATCGCCGGGCGACCGCGCGGCGTGCTGCTCTCCGAGGCGCCGGCCGGCTCGGTCACGGTGACCGTGGACGGACACCTGGGCGCAGCGGCCAGCGGCGAGCTGCTGGCAACCGTGCGGCGGATGCTCAGCCTCGATGAGGACCTGGCGCCCTTCTACGCGCGGGCCGCGCGGGACCGCGCGCTGGCGTGGGCCGCCTCCGGCGCCGGGCGGATGCTGCGCAGCCCAACGGTGTTCGAGGACGTGGTCAAGACGATCTGCACGACCAACTGCGCCTGGTCTGCGACCGTGCGCATGACCGAGGCGATCGTCGCAGGGCTGGGGCCGTCGGCCGGGGACGGGCGCCACGCCTTCCCGACCGCGGCGGCGATGGCGCAGGCCCCGGCGGGCTTCTACGAGGAGGTCGCGCGGGCTGGCTACAGGGGCAGGTACCTGCGCTCGCTCGCAGCCGCCGTGGCGGAGGGGGTGATCGACCTGGAGGCGCTGCGGGACCCGTCGCTGGAGGACGCGGAGGTCGAGCGGCGGCTGCTGGCGCTTCCCGGGGTCGGCCCGTACGCGGCCGCCCACGTGATGCTCACCTCGCTGGGGCGCCACGGCCGGCTGATCCTCGACTCCTGGACGCGGCCCGCCTACGCCCGGCTGGCCGGCCGGGCGCTCGACGACGCCGCGATCCGCCGGCGCTTTGCGCGCTACGGCCGCTACGCCGGGCTGGCGTTCTGGCTGCGGGTGACCGAGCACTGGGTCAGCTCGTGAGCCGGGCGCTCGGGTCGCCGTCGCAGGCGGATGCGGCGCCAGCCTGCCGCGGCGATCGTCGCCTGATGGGCCGTCGCCCCGGCCGCCCGCAGGCTCGGTCCGCCCAACCCGCCGTCCGGCCGTCGCCCGGACCCGCCTTCAGGCCGCCCCAGCCACCCCTCAGGCCATCGCCGCGGCCGGGCGCTCGCTCCACCCCTCCTCCTCCTCGCCGAGCATCCGCCGCGCGATCGCGCCCAGCGCGGCCGCGATGCGCCGGTCCTCAGGCGGCTGATCCCAGTCTGAGAGCTGCTCGGCCAGCCAGGCGCGCAGCGCTCCCACCAGGAGCTCCACCTCGCGCTCCCCGGCCGGGGTGAGCGCCAGCGCTCCGTCGGCGCGCTCGATCATCCCCTGTGCTCGCAGCCGCTCGAAGGTCGGCTCGAGCACCGCCGCGGGCAGCCGGTGGTGGCGGGCGATCTGCTCAAGCTCGGCGCGGCCGCGCACGCGCTCAAAGCGCATCACCTGAACCACCCCCCAGGCCGACGCGGGGTCCAGCGAGCTGCCCGAGCGCGCCAGCATCAGCGGCGCCCCCTCCCGCCCCCGCGCGCGCAGGATCGCGGCCACCGCGCGCTCCAGCCGCTCCTGCGAGCTCTGGTCGGCGGCCATGCCGAACGCGTCCCCCAGATCGCCGGCGGCCGCCCGCGCGGTCCCGCGCAGCGGCACCTGCCGCAGCGCCAGCGACAGAAGCAGGCCGACCGCCGCAACGGGCGCCGCCCACAGGAACACCCGGTCAAGCGACTGCGCGTAGGCGTGCACGACCGGCGCGATCCTGGCGGCGGGCAGCGCGTGAAGCGCCCGAGGCGTCGCCGCGACGGCAGGCGATACGCCACCGGTGCGCAGGGCGCCGGGCAGCCTGGCCGCCAGGAAGTTGGCAAACAGCGAGCCGAACACGGCGGCTCCGAACGACGAGCCCAGCGTTCGGAAGAAGGTCACGCCGGACGTGGCCACCCCGAGGTCGTCAAACGACGCCGTGTTCTGGACGATCAGCACGAGCACCTGCATGCACAGGCCGATGCCCGCCCCCAGCACGACCATGTACAGGCTCTCAAGCGCGACGGGCGTGCGCTCGGTGCCGCGCGAGAGCGCCAGCATCCCGACGGCCATCACGGCCGTGCCGGCGATCGGGAACGGCCGGTAGCGGCCGGTGCGGCCGACGGCGGTGCCCGCGGCGATCGAGGTGACCAGCAGCCCGAGCACGAGCGGGAGCATGCGAACGCCGGACGACGTGGCCGAGACGCCGTCGACGTACTGCAGGAACGTGGGCAGGAACGTGATCGCGCCGAGCATCGCGAAGCCGACCACGAACGACAGCGCGCAGCAGACGGTGAACACCGAGCCGGCGAACAGGCGGGGCGGCAGGATCGGCTCGTCCGCGCGCCGCTCGATCAGCGCAAACACCGCGAACGCCACGACGGAGGCGGCCCCCAGGCCGAGAATCTGCGCCGACAGCCACGGGTAGGTGGTGCCGCCCCAGCTGGTGGCGAGCGTCAGCGCGGCGGCCCCGGCGGCCACGAACGCGATCCCCGCCCAGTCGATCGCCGGCCGGCGCCCGGAGGCCACCGACGGGATCGTGGCGGCCGCGAGCGCCACGACCACGACCGCGACCGGGACGTTGACGTAGAAGGCCCACCGCCAGGAGAGGTCGTCGGTGAACACCCCGCCGAGCAGCGGGCCGACCACGGTCGTGACCCCGAACACCGCGCCCAGGGCCCCCTGATAGCGGCCCCGCTCGCGCAGCGGGATCACGGCGCCGATCAGCGCGGTCGCGGTAACGGTGATGCCGCCGGCGCCCAGGCCCTGGACCGCGCGCGCGCCGATCAGCCAGTCCATGCTCTGGGCGGCGCCGCTCAGTGCCGAGCCGCCCACGAACACGATCACGCTGAGCTGGAAGACCCGCTTTCGCCCAAACAGATCCCCGAGGCGGCCGACGACGACCACGGTGATCGTGTCCGCGAGCAGGTAGGAGGTGACCACCCACGACTGGTGGCCCGCCTCGCCGAGGTCGCCGACGATCGTGGGAAGCGCGGTGGCGACGATCGTCTGGTCAAGCGAGGCAAGCAGCATCCCCAGCGCGACCGTCGCGAACACGAGGTTCTGGCGCCGACGGTCGGTGGGCGGCGCGGCGGGGCGCTCGGCGGCGGCGGGCTCGGCGGCGGCTGCCACCGCGGGGACGCTACCGCGGGCGCCGACGGCGCGTCTGCCGCGGGCGATCAGCGCTCGGTCACGATCACCGGCATCCGCGCGGAGATCTCGCGCGCACGCAGCGGGCCTCCGGCCGCAGCGGGGGCGGACACCGTCAGCCGCAGCGTGGCCGACGGCGCGGCCAGCGCCCGCCCCGGAAGGCGCATGCGCAGCGTCTGGCGGCCCGCGTGCAGCCGGCGGCTGGCCACCAGCTGCTCTGGCATCGCGATCACGGCCAGGCCGCCGCGCGCCGGGGCGCGCTGGAGGGTCACCCGGACGGTGGCGACGATCTCACCCACCCGCAGCCGGCTGACGGCCGGCTCGGACACGGCGACGGTCACGCGCAGCTGTCCGCCGGAGGCTCGCAGCGCCTCGAGCCTGACCAGGGCGCGCGCGCCGGCCCCTGACCCCGCGTGACCGAGCTTGATCGCGGGCGAGGCCCCAGCGGTGGCCGCCGGCGTCAGCCCCGCTCCGGTGGTGGACGCCGGCCCGGAGCGCGCGAGGTCCGCGTGCGCGACGGCCGGGCCGAGCGCGCCCGTCGCCGCAACCGCCAGCGGCGCGAGCATGCTGGCGGCTGCTCGCCGCAGGCGCTGCGCGTGGTGTTGCTCGGGGGTCCGCATCAGCTGGCGTGGATCGCGGTCCCGTCGCCGGGCCGGCATGAACGGCGTCGGTCGCGGCGGCGACCGCGATGAGCCAGGCCGGTCGCGGTGGACGCTTGATCGAGGCCGGGGGCGCGTCGCTCAGCGCGCGGCCGCGGCAGCCGCGAGCCTGCCCAGCTCCTCGGGGGATGTCCAGGCGCCGACCGAGGCGCGGATCAGGCCCCGCGACGGGATGCTGCGGACTACGAGTCCCGCCTCGCGCAGTCGAGCGACCTCCTCATCGGCGTCCGCGCCGCGCGCCGGCTCCCAGGAGACGAGCGTGGAGCGCCCGCGCGGGGCGACGCGCAGCCCGCGCTCCTCAAGCTGCCGGGCGAGGCGCTCGGCCAGCGAGGCGGCCCGCTCGTGCACCCAGTCAAGGCCCGCCTCCTCGAGCACGGCCAGGGACGCGAGCGCCCAGGCGCTGCGCACCCCGGGCGGAAAGCCGTGATCCAGCCGCGCCGCGCCCTGCGCGGGCCCGGACTCAAGCGGATCGGAGGGGTCCGCGAGCGAGCCGTAGCCCGGCCAGGGGACCGACAGCTCCTCCAGCCGCTCGGCGGCCACGAACAGTGCGCCGCTGCCCTCCGGTCCGCACAGCCACTTCTGGCCTGACCCGGCGTAGAAGGCGCAGCCGAGCGCGCGCACGTCGACCGGCACCGCGCCGACACCCTGGGCGCCGTCGAGCAGCACCGGCACGCCGGTGGACGCCAGGGCGGCGGCGTCGACGACCCTGCCCGAGACCCACGAGACGTGCGAGCAGGCCACCAGGCGCGTGCGCCCGTCGACCGCGTCGGCGAGACGCTCAAACGGCGCCACGCGGACGGTCACGCCCTCCAGCCGGCGCAGGCGGCCGAGCGGGGCGAGCACCCCGGGATGCTCCTCGTCGCTGGTCAGCACTTGATCGCCGGCCGACCAGCGAAGCCCCGAGAGCACGGTGTTGACCCCGTCGGTCGTCGAACCGGTCAGCGCCACCTCGACCGGCTCGCAGCCGAGCACCCGGGCATAGGCCTCCCGCAGCCGTCCGGCGAGCTCGCGGATCGACTCGGCGTACGCCCGTCCGGCGCGCCCGCCGTGCAGCTCGGCCTCGATTCGCTCGCTCGCGGCCTGCGCGGCGCGCCGCGGGAGCGGGCCCTCGGTGCCGGCGTTGAGGTAGGCGAGGCGCTCCAGGACCGGGAACTCGGACCTGAAGCTGTCGGGGTCGCCCACGAGCACAAGCTTATGCGGACGGCAGGCCGGCGCGTCGGCAGGCCCGCGCCAGCGCGCGTGCCTGCGGACCGCGACTGCCGCCCGCGGGGCTTGTGGCGGGCGCGGGGCTTGTGGCGGGCGCGCCGCTGGCCCCGCCCGCGCCGCTCGCAGGGCTCGTGCCGCTCGCCCCGCCCGCGCCGGCGCGGGCGGACGGCGAGGCGCACAGCCTCCTGGCGGCCGCCCCGCAGCGCTCGATCAGCTCCCCGCCGGTCGAGTAGGCAAGCGACAGGGTCACGCAGCCGCGTCTTGGCGCTGCGCCCGTCAGCGCAAACGAGGCGGCGAGCACGACCGCCAGCGCCGCGACCGCCGCCAGGACGCCGGCCACCAGGCGTCGCTCGCGGCGGCTGAGCGGCCGCGGCGACGGCAGTCTCAGGCCTCCCCGTCGCGGACCAGCAGCCCGGCACCAACATCGGCCACCGACACCTCGCCGCAGAGCCCGAGCGTCGCGTCGAGCTCGGCCAGCAGCGCGCGCAGGACGTCCACCACGCCCTGCTCGCCGCCGCACGCCAGCCCCCACACGTACGGCCGGCCCACCAGCACGGCATCGGCGCCGAGCGCGAGCGCCTTGAGCACGTCGGCGCCCGAGCGCACGCCGGAGTCCAGCAGGATCTGAAGTCGCCCGCCGACCTCGTCGACCACTGCCGGCAGGGCGTCCAGCGCCGCGATCTCGCCGTCGATCTGGCGCCCGCCGTGGTTTGAGACCACGATCGCGTCAAGCCCTCTGTCGACCGCGGCGCGCGCGTCGGCGGGGTGAAGCACGCCCTTGAGGGCGATCGGCAGCGACGTCCAGGCGCGCAGCAGCTCCAGGTCCTCCCAGGTCAGCCGCGGGTTGACGAACTGACCGGTGAACTCGCGCGCGACGGCACCCGGATGCGCCTCGGGCGGTCCCGGCAGCCGCGCGCGGAACACCGGGTCGGAGGTGTAGTTTGCGATGCCCTCGCCGTGCAGGAACGGCAGCCATCCGCGCTCCAGGTCACGCGGGCGCCAGCTGGGCATGAAGTTGTCGACCGTGACCAGGACGGCGCCGTAGCCGGCGCGCTCGGCGCGGGCGACCAGGCTCTCGGCCAGCTCGCGGTCAGAGGGCCAGTAGAGCTGAAACCACAGCGGCCCGCCGGCCGCATCGGCCACGCGCTCGATCGTCTGGCCGGAGACGGTGCTCAGCGTGAAAGGCAGCCCGAGCGCCGCGGCGGCGCGCGCGGTCGCGCACTCCCCCTCGGGGTGGATGAGCGTCTGGGCGCCGACCGGGGCAAGCGCCACCGGCGCCGGCAGGCGCGTGCCCAGCACCTCGACCGTCAGATCGCGCCGCTCGACGTCGCGCAGCACGCGCGGCACGATCCGCCAGCGCGCGAACGCCGCCTCGTTGGCGCGCATCGTGTCCTCGGCGCCGGCCCCGCCGAACACGTAGTCGGCGACGCGCGGATCGGCCTCGACGAGCGTGCGCCAGGCCAGCTCGGCCAGTCGCCGGAGGCTGAGGGGGCGCTCGGGCAGCGACCCCTCAAGGCCGCGGTCGTAGATCTCGCTCTGCAGCTGCGCGAACGGCGGCAGGAAGCGGGGGGCGCTCAACTGGCCTCCGCCGGCGCGCGCAGCTCGCGCTTGAGCACCTTGCCGGTCGCGTTGCGCGGCAGCTCCGAGAGGAACACGACGTCCCGCGGGACCTTGTAGCGGGCGAGGTTCTCCCGCACGTGATCGCGGACCTCGTCCTCGGTGATCCGCGCGCCCGGGCGCGGCACGACGAACGCGCACAGCCGCTGGCCGAACTGCTCGTCGGCCACGCCCACCGCCGCCGCCTCGGCGATCGCCGGATGGCTGCACAGCAGCTCCTCGACCTCGGCGGGGAACACGTTCTCGCCGCCCGAGACGATCATCTCATCGTCGCGCCCGTCGACGAACAGCCGCCCCATCGCATCGAGGTGGCCGACGTCGCCCGAGGACATCAGCGCCCCGATCCGCTCCTTGGTCTGCCCGTCGCTGTAGGCCTCAAACTGGATGCTGTTGGCCACAAAGATCCGGCCCGTGCGCCCCGGCGGCAGCGGACGCCCGGAGTCGTCGAGGATCCGGACCGTCACCCCGCGCACGGGCCGCCCGACGGTGCTCGGCTCGGCGGCCAGGTCGCGAGGGGTGGCGACGGTCGCGTAGGCGACCTCGGTCGAGCCGTACATGTTGTATAGGACGGGACCGAACGCGCTCAGCGCGCGGGTCGCAAGCGACGCGCCGAGCGCGGAGCCGGAGACGAAGATCACCCGCAGCGTGGAGGGGGCCTGCGCGCGCACGCGATCGGCGCCCAGGTCCAGGATCCGCGAGAGCATCACCGGCACGACGATCAGCGCGCTCGCGCGGTTGGCGGCGAGGTCCGCCAGCGTCTGCTCGGGGTCAAACCGGCGGCGCAGCACGAGCGTCGAGCCCAGCGCCAGGCCCATGACCATGCTCAGGAAGCCGAACGCGTGAAACAGCGGCACCGCCAGCACCGTCGTCTCGCGGGCGCGCAGCGGCACGCGGCTGAGCAGCCCGCCGATCAGCCCCAGCGAGCGCGGCTCGTCGCGCGGCGCGCCCTTGGGGGCGCCGGTGGTGCCGCTGGTCAGGATCACCACCCGCGGGGGGCGCGCGGGGCGGGGCACCGGGCCGGGGTCTGCGGCGGCGACCAGCGAGTCGATCGAGTGAAGCTGATCGTCGCCCTGCGCCCAGGCGCGCACGGCGCCCAGGCGCAGCGGAAGGCCGTCGAGGGCCGCCATCAGGTCATCGTCGGCGACCAGCAGGTCGACGCCCTCGCGGGCGATCACGTCGCGCACCTGCGGCGGGGCGAAGGCCGTGTTGAGCGCCACAAGCTTGGCGCCGCACTTGGCCGCCGCGAAGGCCGCCTCCAGAAAGCCAGCGTGGTTTCGCACCAGCAGTCCCACGCCGTCGCCGGCGCGCAGGCCGCGCGCACGCCAAGCGTGCGCGAGCGCGTTCGAGCGGCGCTCCAGCTGCCCGTAGGTCAGCTCGCCACGGTCGTCGCGCACCGCGACCCGGTCGGGATGACGCAGCGCCCCGGCCCCCAGCGCCCCGGCGATCATCCCGTGCCTGACCAGCACCGCGCCGATCCTCGCCAGGCGTCCGGGAGGCTCCAGCCCCAGCACCCCGCTGCGCACGCAGGCAGCGGCGTAGAAGGCCTCGTCGCCGGCGCGCCCGGCGAGCCTGACCGCACCGGCCGCCAGCCGCCTGAGATCAGCGTCCCGCATGTGGCAGGCGCGAGCTTACCCGGCCGCCACGGCCGCTGCCGGGCAACCGCCCGGGCGCTCCGCACCCGGCGTGGGACTCGGCACCCGCCGTGGCGCTCGGCACCGCCGTGGGGCTATGTGCTCGCCGGGTGGCTCAGTACCCGCCGTAGCCGTACCAGTACGGGTAGCCGTAACCAGAGCCGAGGTACCCATAGCCGTACCCGGCCGCCGGATAGCCGCCGTAGCCGGAGCCGTACCCCAAGCCGCCCGGGTAGCCGTAGCCGGACCCATAGCCGAAGCCGCCGGGGTAGCCGTAGCCACCCGGGTAGCCAGAGCCATAGCCGTAGCCGCCCGGGTAGCCATAGCCGCCCGGGTAGCCGTAGCCGCCCGGGTAGCCGGTCGCGGCCGAGCCGCCGGCCGGCGCATCCGCCGATGACCAGACCACCTCAAACGAGGACCCGCCGGCGGACAGCGCCGTGGGGGACGCGCCCGCGCCCTGACCGTAGGCCGCAAACCGCGCGCCGCCGGCGCTCAGGGACACAGCCTCCGCGCTCCACGTCGAGTCAGAGATCGTGCCGGTGTGGCCCGAGATCGTCGTCGCGTGCGCATCGGTGAAGGTGACGCGGCCGAAGTCGGCCAGCGGGAGCGTGCGGCAGGCGGAGAGGTCCTGGGAGCAGCTGGACGGGGCCTCGGCGATCCACTCGGCACTTGAGACGTCGGCCGAATCGACGCGGACGATCCGCTGGAAGCTGTCGCCGGTCGTGCGGTCCGCCAGACGGATCGCCACCTCAGAGCCGTCGACCGTCACCTGGGCGGCGATCCGGTCGCCCGGGCGCACCGCGATCGGTATGCGAACCGGCGCGGAGGGGACGAGCTCATACCAGGCGTGGTAGGTGGCGACTCCCGCAGCGGAGCAGTCGATCTGCGTGCCGGCCTGCTCGAGCTGCGTGCCGGCGGTGCTGGACGCCGACGCGTCGGCCCCGCCCAGACCCACCCAGAAGGCGGCGTATGCCTGCCCGCTCGAGCAGTCGCCGGCGGGCTGCACCCAGGCGGCCGAGACGCTGCGATACCGCGTCCCTGAGCCCCCGGCCACGTAGCCGGCCCAGTTGGCGCTCGATGCCTGCACAACCGATTCCACCACGGGTGCCCCTTGCGCGGTCGCCGACGCGGCGAGCACCGCGCCCGCCACGCAGGTCCCGGCCGCCACGATCGCTGCGATCACGCGTTTCATGGTCGTCAGCTTGGCGCCGCAGGCGAAGGAGCTCATACGAGTTGTCGAAGAACTCGATCAGCGAGCCGCGCGGTCGCCGCCCGGGTCGGGACGCTCCCGGTCAAGCCCTCCGGGAGTGCCCCATCGCGGTCGCCGGGAAGGCCCCGATCGGAGCAGGGCTACCTCGGGCGGCCGGGCCGCCTCAAGGCCGGGCTCCCTCGGGCGGCCGGGCCACCTCAAGGCCGGGCTCCCTCGGCGGCCGGGCCACCTCGAGGCCAGGCTACCTGGGGCGGCCGGGCCGTCCTAAGGTCAGGCCCGCTCAGGACCGGGCCCGCTCGCGGCCGCCCGCGCGCCCGCCAGCCGGACGGCAGCGGACAGGGTCTGCAGGTCATAGGCGCTCTGGTGGCGGTGGCCGTTGATGAAGAACGTCGGCGTACCGGCCACGCCGCTTTGATCGGCGGAGTCGACGTCGCGAGCGATCCGGGCCGCGCCGCGGCGGCGGCGCAGGTGCTCGCGAAAGGCGTCCATGTCCAGGCCGAGCTCGCGCGCGTAGCCGAGGATCGCAGGCAGCGTCAGCTCGCCCTGGTGAGCCAGCAGCGTGTCGTGCATCTCCCAGAAGCGCCCCTGCGCATCGGCGGCCTCGGTCGCCTCCGCCGCCAGCTGAGCATGCGGGTGCACGTCGTTGAGCGGAAGGTGGCGCCACACGTAGCGCAGCTCGCCGAAGTCGGCCAGCAGCGCACGGATGACCTCCTCCGCCTGCCCGCAGTACGGGCACTCCAGATCGCCGTACTCGACCAGCGTCACGGCGGCGTCGTGCGGGCCGCGGATGTGATCGCGCTCGGGATCCACCGCCACCGCCAGGTCCACGATCGCCGGGGCGCGGCCGACCAGGGCGCGCAGCCGCAGCCTCTGCGGCAGCAGCGTGGCCGCGCGCACGACCGTCCAGGTGATCGCGGGGGAGACGATGAGCGTCGTGAGGATCCCGAGCTTGGCTTCAGCCAGCTGCGCGCCGCCGAACGCCAGCGTCGCGATCAGCAGCGAGACGGTGAACCCGATCCCGGCGGTCGTGCCGGCCGCGAGCACGGAGGCCCATCCGACCGGGGGCGTGACCCGCCCGCGGCCCGCGCGCACCACCGAGCCCACGCCGAGCGTGATCCCGACGGGCTTGCCGACCGCATAGGCGAGCACGATCGCAAGCGTGATCGGCGAGGTGTAGGCGTCGGCGAGGAAGCGCCCGTCGACGCGAAAGCCCGCGTTGGCCAGCGCAAACAGCGGCACCACCACATAGCTGGTGAACGGGTGCCACAGCCGCTGCCAGCGCTCGTTGGGCGAGATCGCAAACCGCAACCCCGCGCTGGCCGACTGCTGCAGCTCGGAGCTCGGCTGCTCTCGAAAGACGCGGAACAGGTCGCTGGCGCGCTCGAGGTCCTCGCGGGCGGCCGGGTAGGCGATCGTCACAAGGCCGATCGCCAGGCCCACCACCACCGGGTCGATCCCGGAGCGCTCGAGCGCCACCCACGACACGATCCCCAGCACCGCGTACGGTGCGCCGTTCTGAACGCCCCGCAGCCGGGTCGCGAGCAGCACCGCGAACGCCCCCACCGCGACGGCCAGGTCGGCCACGCGGATCGCCCCGGTGAACGCCACGGCTATCACCACGAGCGCCACCAGGTCGTCGACCACCGCGACGGTGAGGATGAAGGCGCGCACCGTGTCAGGCAGCCGCCGCCCGACGACCGCCAGCATCCCGAGCGCGAACGCAGTGTCGGTCGACATCGCCGACCCCCATGCACCGGCCGGCGCGCGCGCCCCCGCGACCGCCGCAAACAGCGCCACGGGCATGAGCATCCCCCCGACCCCCGCGACCGCCGGCAGGGCCAGGCGCCGGCGGTCGCGCAGCTCGCCGAGGTCGAGCTCGCGCCGCGCTTCGAGCCCCACCACCAAGAAGAACAGGCTCATGAGCCCGCTGTCGACCCAGGCCCTGAGCGACAGCGACAGACCGGCGCCGCCGAGGCGGATCGACAGGTCGGTCGACCATGCCCGCACGTAGGAGCCGGAGGCGACGTTGGCCCATAGCAGCGCGGCCACGGTGGCCGCCAGCAGCAGCGATGCCGAGCCGGCCTGCGTGCGCAGAAAGGAGCGCAGCGGCTGCTCAAGGCTCCGTGCCCACGCCGTCCGGGGCGCCCGGTCAGGCTCGGCGGAGGAGGCGGCGGGCGCGTCGGCCCCGATCGGGAGGTCGGCGGCGCTCACCGCCGTGAGCTTACGGACCGCCGTGGAGAGCGCTCGCGCCCGGCAGCGGAGAGCGCGAGGCAGGCAGCGCAAGGGGCACGCCCCCGGCAGCGGAGAGCGCGCGGTGCCCGCAGCTATGATCCGAGGCGGAATCTCCGACCACCGTTTGCGGTCGACCGGCTGGCGGTTCGGCCGCCTGTGCGACCAGGGAGCGACGCATGGCAGCCACCGAGGCGTTCATCTTCGACGCGATCCGGACGCCGCGAGGTCGTGGCAAGGTCAACGGGGCGCTGCACTCGGTCAAGCCCGTGGACCTCGTCGTCGGCCTGATGCACGAGACGCTCGCGCGCAACCCGCAGCTGGATCCCGAGCGCGTCGACGATGTCGTGCTTGGATGCGCGACGCCGATCGGCGACCAGGGCGCCGACATCGCGCGGACCGCCGCGATGAAGGCCGGGCTGCCGAACACCGTCGCGGGCGTGCAGCTCAACCGCTTCTGCGCCTCCGGGCTTGAGGCGGTCAACATCGCCGCGCAGAAGGTCGCCTCCGGCTGGGAGGACCTGGTGCTCGCCGGCGGCGTGGAATCGATGTCCCGCGTCCCGATGGGCTCCGACGGCGGCGCGTGGGCGATGGATCCGGAGACCGCCTACGACACGTCGTTTGTGCCGCAGGGGATCAGCGCCGACCTGATCGCGACGATCGAGGGGTTCGGCCGCGAGGACGTCGACGAGTACGCGGCACGCTCGCAGCGGCTGGCCGCCGAGGCCCACGCGCAGGGGCGCTTCGGGGACTCGATTGTGCCCGTCACGGACATCAACGACCAGGTCGTGCTCGACCACGACGAGCTCGTGCGCCCCGACACGACGGTCGAGACGCTCGCCAAGCTCAAGCCCTCGTTTGCGGCGATCGGGGAGATGGGCGGCTTCGACGCGGTCGCGCTTCAGAAGTACCACTGGGTCGAGCGCATCGACCACGTGCATACGGCGGGCAACTCGTCGGGGATCGTCGACGGGGCCGCGCTGGTGGTGGTCGCCAACGAGCGCACCGGCTCGCAGCTGGGCATGCGCGCGCGGGCGCGGATCCTCGCCACCGCCGTCACCGGCGCCGACCCCACGATCATGCTCACCGGGCCTGCGCCCGCCAGCCGCAAGGCGCTGGCCAGAGCCGGGCTGACCGTGGACGACATCGACCTGGTGGAGATCAACGAGGCGTTCGCTGCCGTGGTCCTGCGCTTCGTGCGCGAGATGGGCCTCGACATGGACCGCGTCAACGTCAACGGCGGCGCGATCGCGATGGGCCACCCGCTCGGCGCGACGGGCGCGATGATCCTCGGAACCCTGGTCGACGAGCTGGAGCGCCGCCGCGGCCGCTACGGACTGGCGACGCTGTGCATCGGCGGGGGGATGGGGATCGCGACCGTCGTGGAGCGCGTCTGATGGACTCGCCGCACGCCGGCGAGGGGTCGCAGCACGCCGGCGAGGGATCGCAGCACGCCGGCGAGGGGCCGCAGCACGCCGGCGAGGGGCCGCAGCACGCCGACGGGGGCTCGCCGGACGCGGACGGAGCCACGGCGAGCGCAGCCGGGCCACACGAGGCCACGCCGCACGGGGAAGCAGCGCACGGGGACGCGCCACACGCGGACGCAGCGCGCGGGGACGCGCCACACGGGGACGGCCGCACCGCGGACCCGGGCACGGGACCGATCCGCTGGGCGCGTGACGCCGACGGAATCGTCGTGCTGACGCTCGACGACCCGGCCCAGTCGGCCAACACGATGAACGCCGCCTTCCTTGAGGCGCTGCGTGAGACGGTCGCGCGCTTGGAGGACGAGCGCGAGCAGATCGCCGGCGTGATCATCACCTCCGCCAAGCGGACCTTCTTCGCCGGCGGCGACCTCAACGAGCTGCGCCGGGCCACCCGCGCCGACGCCGAGCGCCTGGCGGCGACGGTGCGAGAGAACAAGGCCCTGCTGCGACGGCTGGAGACGCTTGGACGCCCCGTCGTCGCCGCCGTCAACGGAGCGGCGCTCGGCGGGGGCCTGGAGATCTGCCTGGCCTGCCACCGCCGGATCGTGGTGGACGACCCCGCGGCCGTGATGGGCTTCCCGGAGGTCACGCTGGGCCTGATGCCCGGCGCCGGAGGCGTCGTGCGCTCGGTCCGGATGCTTGGGATCGCCCAGGCGCTCCTGGCGCTGCTTTTGCAGGGCCAGCGGCTGGCGCCGCGCAAGGCGCTCGAGCTGGGGATCGCCGACGAGCTGGTCGCCACCCGCGAGGAGCTTCTGCCCGCCGCCCGCCGCTGGATCGCCTCCCACGCCGGAGAGCGGGTGCAGCAGCCGTGGGACGCCGAGGGCTACCGGATCCCCGGCGGCACCCCATCGACCCCGTCATTTGCCGCCAACCTGCCCGCGTTTCCAGCCAACCTGCGAAAGCAGCTCAAGGGAGCCAACTACCCGGCCCCGCACCACATAATGGCGGCCGCGGTCGAGAGCGCGCAGGTCGACTTCGACTGCGCCAGCGAGATCGAGGGGCGCTACTTCGTCGACCTCGCCTGCGGCCAGGTGGCCAAGAACATGATCCAGGCGTTCTTCTTCGACCTTCAGGCGGTCAAGGGCGATCGCGGTCGCCCGGCCGGCCGCGAGCCCTTCGCCCCGCGCCGGGCAGCCGTGCTGGGCGCCGGGATGATGGGAGCCGCGATCGCGTACGTGTGCGCAAAAGCGGGCCTTGAGGTGGTGCTCAAGGACGTCTCGCTCGAGGCCGCGCAGCGCGGACGCGCTTACTCCGAGCGGGTGGTGGCACGCGCCGTCGAGCGGGGGCGCATGACCCGCGAGCAGGGCGACGAGCTGCTGGCGCGCATCACCCCGACCGACAGGGCCGCGGACACGGCCGGCGCCGAGCTCGTGATCGAGGCCGTGTTCGAGGACCCGGATCTCAAGGCGCAGGTGTTCGCGGAGATCGAGCCCCATCTGGCGCCCGACGCGCTGCTGGGCTCCAACACCTCGACTTTGCCGATCAGCTCTCTGGCCCGGGCCGTCCGGCGCCCGCAGGACTTCATCGGGCTGCACTTCTTCTCGCCCGCCGAGCGGATGCCGCTGCTTGAGATCATCCGGGGCGAGCTGACCTCAGAGCAGTCCGTCGACCGCGCGCTGGACCTCGCCAGGCTGATCGACAAGACGCCGATCGTGGTCTCCGACAGCCGCGGCTTCTACACCAGCCGCGTGATCGGGACGTTCATCAACGAGGGCATCGCGATGCTCACGGAGGGCATCCCGCCGGCCACGATCGAGCAGGCATCCTCACAGGCCGGCTATCCGGCGCCGGTGCTCCAGCTCTCAGACGAGCTGAACATGAAGCTGATGCGCCGGATTCGCGACGCGGCCCGGGATGCGGTGCAGGCCCAGGGCGGGACCTGGGTTGCGCACCCCGCCGAGCTGGTGATCGACCGCATGCTCGACGAGTTTCACCGCCCCGGCAAGCTCGAGGGCGCCGGCTTCTACGAGTACGAGGACGGCAACCGGGTTCGCCTGTGGCCGGGCCTGCGCGAGGCGTTCCCGCCGGTGGAGGACCCCTCGGCGATCTCGCTGCGCGACCTGGAGGAGCGGATGCTGTTCATCGAGGCGCTGGAGGCGGTCCGCTGCTTGGAGGAGGGGGTGATCCACACGGTCGCCGAGGCCAACATCGGCTCGATCATGGGGATCGGCTACCCGGCGTGGACCGGCGGAGCGCTCCAGTACATCAACGGCTACGAGGGCGGACCGGCCGGGTTCGTGGCGCGCGCTCGCGAGCTCGCCGAGCGCTACGGCGAGCGCTTCGAGCCGCCGCCGTCGCTGGTGGCCCGCGCCGAGCGTGGCGAGGCGTTCAGCGACGAGCCGGCGCTCGCCGCGGCCTGAGCGCCGCCGGCAGCCCGGCGCCGTGGCGAGGCGGCGGCCATGCGCGTGACGGCCCGCGGCGACTACGCGGTCCGCGCCGCCGTGGAGCTGGCGGCCGCGGGCGGCGAGCCGCGCAAGGTGGCCGACATCGCATCCGCCCAGGACATCCCGCCGCGGTTTCTGGAGAACATCCTGCTCGCCCTGCGCCGCGCCGGCCTGGTGCACAGCCGGCGGGGCTCCGACGGCGGCTTTCGGCTTGCACGCCCGGCGGAGGAGATCACGCTTGCCGACGTGCTGCGCGCCGTCGAGGGGCCGCTGGCCAACGTCCAGGGCATCCCGCCTGAGCAGGTCATCTACACCGGCTCAGCCGAGGCGCTGCGGGACGTGTGGGTCGCGGTGCGGGCGAGCCTGCGGGTCGTGCTCGAGCGGGTCACGGTGGCCCAGGTGGCCGCCGGCAGCCTGCCGGCGGAGATCCGCCGGCTGATCGCCGACCCCGAATCCTGGCGCGTGCACGCGCAGCGGTAGCCGTTCGCGCCGGCAGCGGCGCGCGCCGGCAGCCGTCCGGGGCGCCGGCGCGCGCATGGTAGCTATATCACCTTTTCGGTCGGAAATCTGCTAAAACTCCGACCTCGCAAGTCAAGCGAAGGAGCTTTGGTGCACGTGGATCCGCTGATTGCGCTGTTCGGGCTAGGGGTGGGCGTGCTGGTGGGCATGACGGGAGTCGGTGGCGGCTCGCTGATGACGCCCGTCCTGATCCTGGTGTTTGGGATAGACCCGGTGACCGCGATCGGGACCGACCTCGCCTACGGCGCGGTCACCAAGACGCTGGGCGGCTGGCGGCACTGGCGCCGTGGCACCGTCGATCTGGGTCTGTGCGGCTGGATGGCGCTCGGCTCCGTGCCCGCGTCCGCGCTCGGAGTGGTCGCGCTGAAGTCGCTTCAGGGCGCCGGCCGGTCGTTTGACGACACGATCCTGACGGCGGTGGGGGCGACGCTGCTCGTGTGCGGCGCGGCGATGCTCGCCAGGCGAGCGCTTGGACGCTCGCGCCGCGAGCGCGAGCGGGCCGAGCTGACGGCCGGGCGGCGGGCCGCCGCGGTCGCACTGGGAGTCTGCTTCGGGCTGGTGGTCGGCGTGACCTCGGCCGGCAGCGGAGCGCTCATCGCCGTTGCGCTGATCTTCGTGTTCGGCCTCAGCCCGCGGCGCGTCGTCGGCACCGACGTCGCCCACGCCGCGCTGATGCTCTGGGCGGCCGCGCTGGCCCACCTGGTGGCCGGCGACGTCGACTACGCGCTGGCCGCGACGATCCTGATCGGGTCGCTGCCGGGGGTCGCCCTGGGCAGCGCTCTGTCGACGCGCGTCCCGGTGGGGGCGCTTCGGACGAGCCTCGGCCTGCTGCTGGTCGCCGCCGGCCTGGCCCTGGTCCGAAAGGCCGGCCTGGACGTCCCGGTCGGCGTGCTGGCCGCCTTCCCGCTGGCGGTCGCGGTGCTGCTGGCGGGGGCGCACCTGCGGGCGCGATGGCAGGCGTCGGTGTCAGGTTCGGCCTCGGTGTGAGCCACCTGCCGCGGGGCGCCTCCAGCGCGGGTCGCCGGCGCGCTGGGTGCCGACCATCCGCTGGCCGGGCACCGGGTGCCGACCCCTCCGCTGGCCGGGCACCGGGTGCCGACCCATCCGCTGGCCGGGCACCGGGTGCCGACCCCTCCGCTGGCCGGGCACCGGGTGCCGACCCATCCGCTGGCCGGGCACCGGGTGCCGACCCATCTGCTGGCCGGGCACCGGGTGCCGACCCATCTGCCGCAGATGGGAATGAGCCCAGCGCGAGCGTAAGATTCCGGCCCCCGCGATCGCGAGCGAGAGCGTGCCCCCGACAAGCGTCCACTTCAACGGATCCGTGAACCTGCCGGACTCCGAGACGGTGATGCGGGAGATTTGCGCGCGCATCCCGCGGGGGCTGCGCCGGATGACCGACGGCGAGCCCGGCGAGCGCAACTACTGGATCCGGTTTCAGACCCAGCGGTTCGAGCGCATGCCGGAGTTTGAGGCCGTCGCGAGCCACCGAGCCTACGAGACCTCCGACGACGCGCCCGCGATGCCCCTCCTGCGGCTGGCCGCGGGAGTGCAGCCAGAGGCGATCCGGTGGCCGAACCTCGGCTACGCCGACGAGTACACGCGGTCGTTCGCCACGTTCGAGCGCCTCCAGGCGGAGGGGACGATCCCCGCCGGCGTCCGCTTCCAGATGCAGTACCCCACGCCGATGGCCTCGATCGCGGGGACGATCGTGCCGGAGGACATGGCGGCGGTGGCGCCCTCATACGAACGCGCCCTGTTCGCCGACCTGGACACGGTGCTCGCCCGGGTGGCGCACGACCGCATCGCCGTGCAGTGGGACGTCGCCGTCGAGTTCGGAGCGCTCGAGGGCGCGATGGGGCCCAGGCTGACGATCGAGCAGGTCGCGCCCGGATTGGTGCGCTGCGTCGAGCGCGTCCCGTCGGACGTGCCGGTCGGCATGCACCTCTGCTACGGGGATTACGGCCATCAGCACTTCAAGCAGCCCGAGTCGCTGCGCATGCAGGTGGGGCTCGTCAACGCCGTGGCCCGCGCCGCAGGCCGCCCGGTGAGCTTTGCCTCGTTCACGGTGCCCCAGGATCGCGGCGATCCCGGCTACTTCGAGCCGCTGCAAGAGCTGAGCACGGGGCCTCAGACGGAGCTGTGCTTCTCCCTGGTGCCATACCACCCAGACGAGCAGGCCCCCGGGACCACGGCCGCGCAGATCCAGCACATCGACGCGGCCCTCAGCCGCTCCCGCGCAGGGGCTCGCGAGTGGGGAGTCTGCACCGAGTGCGGGATGGGCCGCGTCGAGCCAGCCGACGTGCCGCGGCTGCTTGACCTCCACAGCCGCATCCTCGCCGCCTGACGCGAGCTCGCCGGCCAGACCGGCCTTTGGACGCTATATCCGGCCCGCCGTGCGCGGCGGCTCACCGTCGCCGATGCGTCCCCCCGAGCCGCTTGGGATCAACCGCGCATGCCTCGCCGGCCCGCGGTCCGCTACCTCCTGGCCGACCTGTTCGTGTGAGATGGGATGCAGCAAACGGGGCGCGGGAGCTGGCCCGCCGGCTGCTCTCCGTCGGCCGCCGGCCGCTGTTGCGCGGCGCAGCCGGAGGGCCGAACGCCCTCCAGGAACCGTCGCACCTCGCCGGTGCTCCGAAGGCGCACGACCGGGCGGCCGGCCAGCGCCGCCGGCCAGCGCCGCCTCCGCTGGAAGTGCGAGCGCAGCGCGAAGACCAGCAGCGAATCCCAGCCGCCGATCGCGGTTCGCAGCGTCTCACGGTTGCCGTTCCAGAGCTCCTCGCGCTCGCGGACGCGACGCCAGGTCCGGCGCACAAGCCGCGGCAGCCACACGCGGATCGGAAGGTCCAGCCACACGATCAGGTCAGCCGCATCCAGGATGGTGCTCCCCAGCTTGCTCAGGTAGGTCCCGTCGATCACCCAACCGGCCGACGCGACGACAGGCTCGATGCGGGCGCGAAGCTCCTCCGCGGAGATCTGCGCCCAGCCGGGACCGTGCGCGAGCGCGTCCAGCTCCACGAGCGGCACCCCCGGGCGCTCGGCGAGCGCTCGGCCGAGCGTCGTCTTGCCGTTGGCGCTGGCCGAGGCGATGATCCACGCTCTGCAGGACGCGTGGGAGCCGGGAGCCGCGGCGGCGCTCACCGGCTAGAGCCCCAGCGATCGGCTGATGATCTCCTTCATGATCTCGGTCGTCCCGCCGTAGATCCGCGTCACACGAGCGTCCAGGAAGGCCCGGGCGATCGGGTACTCCAGCATGTAGCCGTAGCCGCCGTGCAGCTGCACGCAGCGGTCGACCACGCGCCCCTGAAGCTCGGTGCACCACCACTTGGCCATCGCCGCGTCCTCGGCCGTCAGCTCGCCGCGGTTGAGGGCGAGCACCGCCTGGTCGCAGAAGGTCGTCGCAAGCTCGATCTCCGTGGCCATCTCGGCCAGGGTGAAGCGCCAGTGCTGGAAGGAGGAGATCGGCTGGCCGAACGCCCGCCGGCGCCCGGCGTAGTCGATCGTCTGGCGAAGCGCGCCGCGGGCTGCGCCCACGGCGGAGATCGCGATGCTCAGGCGCTCCTGGGCCAGGTTGGCGGCCATGTAGCGAAACCCCATGCCCTCCTCCCCCAGCAGGTTGGCGGCGGGGACCTCGACGTCGTGGAAGAACAGCTCGGCCGTGTCCTGGGCGTGCTGTCCCACCTTCTCCAGGTTGCGCCCTCGCTCAAAGCCGTCCATGCCGCGCTCGATCACCAGCAGCGAGATGCCGGCGTGGCGCTTGGACGGGTCGGTTCGCACCGCTGTGATCACCAGGTCGGCGTTGATCCCGTTGGTGATGAACGTCTTTGAGCCGTTGACGATGTAGCGGTCGCCGTCGCGGACCGCGCTCGTGCGAAGCGACGCCAGATCCGATCCCATCTCCGGCTCGGTCATCGCCAGGGCGGTGATCAGCTCGCCGGACGCGATCCCGGGCAGCCAGCGCTCGCGTTGGTCCTCGTCGCAGAGCGCCAGGAAGTAGGGCAGGCAGATGTCGTTGTGCAGCGTCAGCCCAAGCCCGGTTCCACCAGTCCCCTCCTCGCCGAGAACCTCGCCCAGGACCTGGTTGAAGCGAAAGTCCTCGACGCCGGGGCCGCCGTAGCGCTCGGGGACCTGCATCGCGAGCATCCCCTTGGAGGCGGCGCGCGAGAACAGCTCGCGCTCGACGATCCCGTCGCGCTCCCAGCGCGCCTGGTTGGGCTCGATCTCCGCGGCCACGAACCGCGCCACCGACTCGCGGAAGGCGATGTGCTCGGGCTCGAAGCTCGTGCGGCGCATGTCGTGAGTCTGCCATCCGGCTGCCCTGCGGCGGCGTAGCATCCTGCGCGGTGCCCCGCCTGCACCCCGACACGCTCGCCGAGCACCTGGATGCGCTCTACCGCGCCGCCCTGCTGCTCTGCGGCGACCCGGACGAGGCCCAGGACCTTGCGCAGGAGACCTGTGTCAGGGTCCTTGCGCGGCCGCGGGCGCTGAGGGGCGATCCGCGCGGCTACCTGATGCGGGCGCTGCGAAACACCTTCTACTCGCGCCTGCGCACCGCCTCGCGGCGGCCGCAGATCGCCGCCGGGCTGGACGACATCCAGCCGGTCGACCCCCGCGCCGAGCCCGAGCGCGCCGCGGAGATCGCCGAGCTGCTGCGCGCGATCGCGGCCCTGCCGGACGACTTCCGCATGGTGCTGGTCGCCGTCGACGTTCTGGGGTTGTCCTACGCGGAGGCCGGCCGCGCGCTCGGGGCGCTTGAGGCGACGATCACCACGCGCGTCTACCGAGCGCGCCAGCGGGTGGCTCGCGCGCTCGAGGCGCCCGGCGACGCCGCTGTGCAACCGGCCGCCACCGCGCCGGACGCGGCCGGGGAAGCCACGGCGCCCTCGCGGAGTCTGTCTAGGGGAGAGGTCGGGCAGCCGAGATGAATGACGACAGCAAGCGCGCTCAGGGCCACCGCGCGTCGCAGGCGGCCCCGCCGACCGACGAAGAGCCGCTGCTGGCGCGCCTGGCCGACGGGTCGCTCGACGAGCCGCGGCGCGAGCGGCTCCAGGCGCTCGCGCAGCAGTCCGGCCCGCTGCGCGAGCGCCTGCGCGAGCAGCAGCGCGCGCTGGCGCTGGTGCGCTCGCTGGACATGCCGGCGCCCGCGAGCCTGCGGGCCGCGCTGCGGACGCAGGGCGCCCGCAGCGGCGCGCGCGCCGGTGCGCGGCCGTGGCGCGCGTGGGCCGCACGGGCGCCGCGCGCCGTGGCGGCGCTATCGCTCGCCGCCGCGCTCGCGGTCGCGGCCGCGCTAGCGGTGTCGGCCGGACGCGCGCAGCGGCCGACGGTCCTGGCGGCGGCACGGCTGGCGCTCGCGTCGGCCCGCCTTCCAGCCCCGCCGGTCGATCCATCAGACCCGGCGTGGCTGCGCCTCTCAGTCGCCGGCATCCCGTTCCCCAACTGGGGCGCGACCGGCGGCTGGCGCGCGGTCGGGGCGCGGTCGGACGTCCTGGACGGCCGGCGGGTCCTGACCGTCTTCTACGTCGACGGCGCTGGGGAGCGGGTCGGGTACTCGATCGTCGCGGGCCCCCCGCTGGCGGTGCCCGGCGGGGGGCGCGCCGCGGCGCTCTACGGCGGCGCTCGCTTCACGATCGAGCCGATCGCCGGCGGGCGCCTGATCACCTGGCGCCGCGACGGCCACACCTGCGTGATCGCCAGCCGCAAGGCCTCCGCGGCCATGCTGCTGTCGCTGGCGCGCGGCGAGGCGCCCGGCGCGCCGGGCGCGGCGGCGTTGCCGGCCACCGGCTGGCTGTGAGCAGGCTCGGGGGCACGCCAGCAGGCCCGCGGGCGTGAGGTGGCCCCGACCCAGCGCGGCCCACCCGGTGGGCGCCAGGGAGCAGTGACCCTTCCTGGGGCGTGCGCTCCCGCGCGCCCCGCGCCCCGGTTGGCGTCAGGGCCTGAGCGGCGGCGCGTGGGGCGCAGTCAGCACGCGCCCCCAGTGGGCGTCAGGCCTCGAACACCCGCACCGCGCGCTGCGGCAGCCTAACCTCCACCGACCGCCCCGGCTCCAGGGCAAGCGCGCCCAGCTCCCGGTGGAGCACGAGCGCCGTGAGCGGCGGATCGCCCGTAAGCACCACGCGCGCGAGCGGCACGGTCGGCCGGACCGACGCGATGCTGCGCGCCACGCGCACCGGCTCCCGGTCACCGCGCCCCGGGAGCTGAGGCTCCGGCGCGGCGGCGCGCACCTCCGCCAAGCCGCCGAGCGCGGCGCGAACCTCAGGCGGAGCGTCGCGCGCGGCGTGCGCCTCCGGCGCGGCGGCGAGCACGAGCTCCTCCGGCCGGTAGAGGACCTGAGCGCGCCGTCCGGACGCAAGCGAAGCCTCAATGCGCAGGTCGCCGATCGCGACCGCCCCGCCGTGCGCCTCGCCTTCGCCCAGCCTCACCCATCCCAGAAGCCTCGCGACGTCCGCGTCGGCGGGGGCCGTCGCGATCTGGCGCGCCGGCGCGACCTGCCGCAGGCCACCCGCGACGATCACCGCCACGCGATCGGCCAGGCTCAGCGCCTCCTCCCGATCGTGGGTGACGTGCACCGCGGGGATCCCGAGCTCCGAGCGAAGCTCTGACAGCACCACTCGCAGCTGGTCGCGCGTCGGCTGGTCAAGCGCGGACAGCGGCTCATCGAGCAGCAGCAGTGCCGGGTCGACCGCGAGCGCGACGCGCTGGCGCTCCCCGCCGCTCAGCGACACGGCCCGGCGGCCGGCGAGCGCGCCGAGGCCGAAGCGCTCCAGCAGCTGGTCGGCGAGCGCCGGGTCTCGATCCCCTCGGGCGCGGGGGCCGAAGCGGACGTTCTCGCGAACCGTCATGTGCGGAAACAGCGCCGCGTGCTGGAAGACGATCCCGATCGAGCGCCGCTCCGGCGCCAGGCGCGTGATGTCGCGCCCGGCGAGCGCGATCCGCCCTGAGTCGATCGGTCGAAACCCCGCAACCGTGTCAAGCAGCGTGGTCTTGCCCGCGCCGGATGGTCCGAGCAGCGCCAGGACCTCGCCCGGCGCGACCTCCAGGTCGATCGGCCCCAGCGAGAACGAGCCGGCCCGGGAGGCGACCGCGGTGAGCACGAGCCCCCGCCCCTCCGGGGCGCCGCCGGCGCTCCGAGCGTCGTCGGGGCTGCTCCTGCTCCCAGCGACGCCATCGACGCCAGCATCCTCGGCCCTCATCCCGCGCCCAGCGCCGCCATCGACGCCAGCATCCTCGGCCCTCATCCCGTGGCCGGCACCGCGAGCGCTCCGAGCATCGTCGCGGCTCATCCCGCGCCCGGCGCCCGCGGGCGCTGAGCTCTCAGCGGCGCTCGCGTCCAACGCCCCACACGCTCCAGCCGGACGCGAGGGTGCGCAGCACCAGGAAGGTGGCGAGCGAGATGAACAGCAGCAGCACCGCGGCGGCAGCCGACTGGGTCAGGCCCGACTGCAGGAACAGGTTGTATATCTCAACCGGCGCTGTGACCGGGTAGAAGGCGATGATCACCACTGCGCCGAACTCGCTGATCGCCCGCGCGTAGACGAGCACCGCGCCGGTGAAGACGCCCCGCAGCGCCAGCGGCAGTGTCACGCGACGGAACACGTAGCCGGGCGATGCGCCGAGCGAGCGCGCCGCGCGCTCCACGCTCGGGTCGATCGCCTCGAAGGCGACCCGCGCGCTGTTGACCGCAAACGGCGCCGAGACGAACAGCATCGCGGCGACGATCCCCAGCTGGCTGCCGTAGAAGGAGATCCCCAGGCTCGCGGCGGGCGATCCGATCCAGCCCGTGCGGCCCAGGACGAACAGCAGCGCGATCCCCGCGACCGTGTGGGGGATCGCCAGCGGCAGGTCGACGACCGCCTGCACGACGCCGCGCGCCGGAAGGCGCCGACGCGCGAGCAGGTAGGCGAGCGGCGTGCCGAGCACAGTCGCGATGGCGGCGGTGATCGCCGCATCGCGCAGGCTGAGCAGGATCGCCGCGCGGACCTGCGCGCTGGCGGCCGCGTGGCGCAGCCCTGCGGGCGCCGAACCGGCCGCCAGGCGAACCAGCGGCAGCACGATGAAGGCCAAAAGAACGCCGCTCAGCGCCCACGCCAGCGCCTGCATCCCGCCGCGCGGTCGCGGCACGGCGCCACCAGCCCACCGCCGCACGGCGCCCGCCGCCGCTACCCCGACCAGCTCCTTGTCAGCGCGCGCAGCGCGGGTGGCAGGGCGCCTCGGTCGTAGGCCAGCGCCGGGTCGATCAGCACGAAGCCGTTGCGAGCCATGATCGCGCGCCCCTGCGGCCCCAGCAGGAACGCCACGAACTGCTCGGCGACCTGCTTGTCCGGGGCGTTTGAGGGGATCGTCAGGCCGTAGATGATCGGCTTGGCATGCACCGTGCCGCCGGTCGCCCCCTGGCTGGTGACGGTGGCGTACTCGCGGGCCAGCGCCGGGTCTGAGAGGTTGACCTGTGCAGGCAGGTGGATGTAGAGCAGGTGGTTCTGCAGCGCGTCCGAGCGGTAGATCGCCAGGTAGTCGATCTGGCCGGACTGCAGCGCGGCCAGCAGCGAGGTCTCCGTCTCGGCGACCGACGACGCCGGCGAGTTGCGAAGCACCGAGGCCGACAGCGTCGGGTCATGGTAGTAGCGCTGCGCCAGCTTGAGCATCTGCAGGATCTGGTAGCCGGAGGGGTCGGCCGCCGGGTTGGAGCGTCCGATTCGCACGCCCGGCTCGGCGAGCACGCGGTACCAGTTGCTCGCCGTCAGCTGCGCGGCGCCCTTGCTGTGGGGCGTGTAGGCGAACGTGATCTGGTTTGAGACAAAGCCGATGTACCAGCTGGCGTAGTGCGGGAACATCAGGCTGGGGATCAGCGAGTAGTCGGCGGACCCGAGCACGTCGGCGGGCTCGTGCAGCTGGGTGATCGCACGGATGCGGTCGCCGCTGGCGCCGAACTGCGAGTGGATCGTGACGCCGGGGTGAAGCCTGCGAAACGCGGCGAACTCCTGCGCCCACGGGTTGGCCAGCGTGCCCGCGCCGAACACGATCAGGGTCTTGCCGGCATCAGAGGAGCCCCCCGCCGCCGGGCCCGACGCGGAGGTCGTGCCGGAGCTCGAGGCAGATGCCGTGCCGGAGCTCGAGGCGGAGGCGGCGCCCGAGCTTGCCGCAGAGCTCGCGCTTGAGCTCGACGATGACCCGCACCCGGCGAGCGCCACCGCCAGCGCCCCCACGATCATGGCTCCGGTCGCTCGGAGCCGAAATGCGTGCCACATGGCCTTGTTCCCTTCTGTCGTAGTCCAGCTCAAAACGCAGACACTATCCCAACATGGCCGTGGCGGCCCGTAGAGTCTCGACGGTGAGCCTGTGACGGATCCTCCGGCCGTGACGACCCTGTATCTGGACATCGCCCGGTCGATCGCGGCGCGCGTGGACTCAGGCGAGCTCGCCCCCGGCTCGGAGCTTCCCAGCGTCAGGGAGCTGGCCCGCGAGCGCTCCACCACGCCCGCCACCGTGGGTCGCGCCTACCAGCACCTGGCGCGCGCCGGGGTGATCTCGCAGGGCGGCCGGCGACGGGCGCGCGTGGCGCACGGCGCCCTCGCCGGAGCGCGCCGGGTGCTTGGCACCGAGCGAGTGCTGAGGCTCGCCGGAAGCGATGACCCGGCGCTTGACGTGGTCGTGCGCGAGGCCGGCGGCACGATCGCGATCGTGCCGGGGGCGCGCGGCAGCTTTCACGGCCTGACGGCGCTCTGGCGGGGGACCGCCGACGCCGCCGCGATCCACCTGCTGCACCGCAACGGCACCTACAACGCCCCGTACGCCGCGGCCCTGCTGCGCGGCCGCCGGCCGGCGCTGATCCACCTCTGGCGGCGCGAGCAGGGCCTGCTGGTGGCGCCGGGCAACCCGCATCGGATCTCGGGCGTGGCAGACCTGCGGGGGCTGCGGGTCGTCAAGCGGGAGTTCGGCGCCGGCACGCGCGTGCTGCTTGACACGCTGCTTGGCGCAGCGGGGATCGCGCCGGACTCGGTCCCGGGCCCGGAGACCGACTCGCACCTGGAGGTCGCGCTCGCGGTCGCGGCCGGAGTCGCCGAGGCGGGGGTGGGACTGCGAGCGGCGGCCGCCGCACTGGACCTGGAGTTCGTGCCGCTGGTGTGGGAGCGCTACGAGATCGCGCTTCCGGGAGATGCGCTGGCGGCCGCCGGGCCGCTCCTGGATGCGCTCAAAGACAAGTCCGTGCGCCGCAGGATCGAGGCGCTCGGCGGCTACGACGCCGCGGACGCGGGGGCGGTGACGCACGTGCCCGACGGCCCACCAGCCGGGACGGCGACGCGCGTGCCCGACGAGCCAACCGCGGGGCCGGGCGCTTGAGCGCCGAGCGCGATCGGCTGGCCGAGGTTCCGCACGGCCGCGCGCCGTGGCGTCGCTGGGGACCCTACCTGAGCGAGCGCGCCTGGGGGACGGTGCGCGAGGACTACAGCGCCGACGGCGACGCGTGGGCCTACTTCCCGTTCGAGCAGGCCCGCTCCCGCGCCTACCGCTGGAACGAGGACGGCCTGGCGGGGATCTGCGACGACCGCCAGACCCTCTGCCTGGCGCTGGCGCTCTGGAACGAACGCGACCCGTTCCTCAAGGAGCGGCTGTTCGGGCTCACCGGCCCGCAGGGCAACCACGGCGAGGACGTCAAGGAGTGCTGGTGGTACCTGGACTGCACGCCGACGCACTCGTGGATGCGCTGGCGCTACCTCTACCCCCAGGCCGCGTTCCCCTACGCGCGCCTGATCGCCGAGAACGCCGCCCGGGACCGCCGCCAGCCGGAGTACGAGCTGATCGACACCGGCGTGCTGGACGGCGGCCGCTACTGGGAGATCACCTGCGACTACGCCAAGGCCTCGCCCGACGACCTGTTGATCAGGATCACCGCTCGCAACGCGGGGCCCGACGAGGCCACGCTGCATCTGCTGCCAACCCTGTGGTTTCGCAACACCTGGTCCTGGGAGCCGGACGCGCCGCGACCGTCGATCACGCTGTCGGGCGGCGGCCTGCTGGCCGCCCACGAGCACCTCGGCCGCCTGCGCCTTGACAGCTCCGGCGAGCCGGAGGCCCTCTTCTGCGACAACGAGACCAACGCGCACGCGCTGTTCGGCGAGCGCGCCGCACAGAGCACCGCCTACCCCAAGGACGGGATCGGCGACCACGTCGTCGCCGGCGCGCCAACCGTAAACCCGGCCCGCCGGGGCACCAAGGCGGCGCTGTGGCACCGCCTGCGCGTGGGCGGCGGCCAGAGCGCCGTCGTGCAGCTTCGGCTGCGCACAGCGGACGCGGCCGGCGAGGGGCTGGGCGGCGACTTCGCGCAGGTGATGCAGGCACGCGAGCGCGAGGCCGACGAGTTCTACGCGGAGATCACCCCGCCCGCAACCTCCGCCGAGGACGCCATGATCGTCCGCCAGGCGCTTTCGGGGATGCTGTGGTCAAAGCAGTTCTACCACTACGACGTGCGCCGCTGGCTGGAGGGCGATCCGACGATGCCGCCGCCCCCGCCGGAGCGTCTGAGCGGCAGAAACCACGAATGGCGGCACCTCAACAACCGTGACGTGATCTCGATGCCCGACAAGTGGGAGTACCCCTGGTACGCCTCGTGGGACCTCGCGTTTCACTGCGTCACGCTCGCCCACGTGGACCCGGAGTTCGCCAAGTCGCAGCTGATCCTCCTGTGCCGCGAGTGGTACGCGCATCCAAACGGGCAGCTGCCCGCCTACGAGTGGAGCTTCTCGGACGTCAACCCACCGGTGCACGCCTGGGCCGCCCTGCGCGTCTACGAGATCGCCGGCGACCATGACATCGGCTTCTTGGAGCGCGTCATGCACAAGCTGCTTTTGAACTTCGGCTGGTGGGTGAACCGCAAGGACGCCCGCGGGGACAACCTGTTCGAGGGCGGCTTTCTGGGGATGGACAACATCGGGCCCTTCGATCGCGACCGGCTGCCGGTGGACGGGGTGCTCGAGCAGTCCGACGCGAGCGCCTGGATGGCGATGTACTGCATGAACCTGCTTGAGATGGCGCTCGAGCTGGCCCGCCACGACCCCGTCTACGAGGATCTCGCCACCAAGTTCTTCGAGCACTCCGCGCTGATCGCCGCATCGATCAACGAGCGCGGCCTGTGGGACGAGGACGACGGCTTCTACTACGACGTCCTGCGCGTCGACGGGACCTCCATGCCGCTGCGAGCCCGCTCGGCCGTCGGCCTGCTGCCGCTCGCGGCGGTGACCCTGCTCGACGACGCGACGCTGAGCAGGCTGAGCGACTTCCGCCAGCGCCTGGAGTGGTTCGTGGCAAACGAAAGCGCCGGACGGCGGGCGGTGGAGCATGCCGCGTCGCCGGCCGCGCCGGGCCTGCGGATCCTCTCGGTGGTGGATGAGATCAAGCTGCGCAGGCTGCTTGAGGCGATCCTCGACGAGGGCGAGTTCCTATCGGACCACGGGCTGCGAGCGCTGTCTCGCCGCCACGCGCTCAGGCCGCTGACGGTCTCGATCGGCGGCGCGACCGAGACGCTTGACTACGAGCCGGGCGAGTCGACCACGGACCTGTTCGGCGGCAACTCGAACTGGCGGGGCCCGGTGTGGTTTCCGATCAACTACCTGCTGATCCGCACGCTGCGCACCTACCACCGCTTCCTCGGCGACGCTTTCACGGTACCGATGCCCACCGGCGCGCCGGAGCGCGCGACGCTCGCGCAGGTCGCCGATCAGCTGTCCGAGCGGCTGATCTCGATCTTCCGGCTGCGCGAGGACGGCACCAGGCCGGTCTTCGGCGACAACCCGCTCGCGCGCCACGACCGCTCGTGGCGGGAGGCGCTGTGGTTTTACGAGTACTTCCACGGCGACACCGGGGCGGGGCTCGGCGCCTCCCATCAGACCGGCTGGACCGGCCTGGTCGCCAACCTGATCCTGGAGCGCGGCGCCACAGCGATCTAAACAGGGCCACAAAACAACGGCCGAATAACCGATGCGCGGCGAGGCTCTTTAGCTGCACCCTGCCGTCTGCGGTCCACACAGCCCACGGGAGACAGGAGCATCCTCGGCCAGCCGAGGCCTCCGGCAACCGAGAGCAGCGGCGGCCGCGACCAGCCCAAAGCTCGCCATCACAGAACGGAGGAACCGCATGTCCACCGCCAAGACCACCCGCAGCGCGCGCTCGCGCGCTCGCGTCCGCCGCGCCGCCGGCCTGCTCGCCGGCGCCGCCCTGATCGCCGCCCTGCCGTCGGCCAGCGCTCTGGCCGACACGACGGCGGCCACGCCGCCCGACGGAAGCGCCAACTTCAGCTTCCAGACCCACAACGACCCGCGTGACCCGACGTTCAACCAGCTGCTGGGGATCAACAACGAGGGCCTGATCGCGGGCTACTTCGGCTCCGGCGCGGCGGGGCATCCCAACAAGGGCTACCTGCTGCACAAGCCGTACGGCTCGGGGAGCTTCCAGCCGGAGAACTTCCCGGGCTCGGTGCAGACGCAGGTCACCGGCCTCAACGATCGCGGCGTGAGCGTCGGGTTCTACTCGACCATGAACACCGCAAGCCAGAAGAACAACAACTTCGGCTTCTACGCGATCCGGGGGCACTTCCACAAGGTGGTGTTCCCCACCGGCGGCAAGTCCACGCCCCCCGTCGACCAGCTGCTCGGGGTCAACAACGAGGGCCTGGCCGTCGGCTTCTACACCGACGCCGGCAGCACCAACCATGGCTACGTCTACAACATCGCCCGGCACACCTTCCGGCGCGTGAACGTCAGCGGCGACACCAACGTGACCGCGGCGGCGATCAACAACCTCGGCGACATCGCGGGGTCCGCCACCAACGCGGCGGGAAGCACGGAGGGCTTTTTGCTGCGCTCCGACGGAAAGGTGTTCCACCTCGACGTTCCCGGTGCCAGCTCCACGCAGGCGTTTGGGGTCAACGACGGCGACGAGGTGGTGGGCGCGTACATGGTCGGCTCGGGCTCGAACGCGACGACCTACGGCTTCGTCTGGACCCCGGGGACGGGCTTTGAGACGGTCAACGACCCCAACGGGGTCGGCTCGACGACGATCAACGGCGTCAACGACCGTGGCACCATCGTCGGCTTCTACACCGACGCGGCCGGCAACACCGACGGGATGGTCGGGTACGGGATCGGCTGAGCTCCTGGGAGTCGGCTGAGCTCCCGGGCGTCGGCTCCCGCGAGTCGGCTCCCGGGAGTCGGCCGACAGCGATCGGGTGGCGGCGGCGAGCGCCGGCGCCACCCGTCAGCCGCGCCGCGTGCGGCCCTGCGGCGTCCTGCGAGCATGGCCGCTCGGCATCTGCCGCGCACGGTCCGGGGCGCCCTGCCACCCCTGGCCCGCGGAAGCCGGCCGGCCCTGCGCCCCGGCGCTCAGCACACCCATCCGCTGGGCGATCGCGGCCGCGTCCACGCGGCGCTTGGCCCCGAGCTTGCCCAGCAGGTTTGAGACATGCACCCCGGCGGTGCTTGGGCTGATGTACAGGGCCGCCGCGATCTCCCGGTTGGTCTGACCCTCCGCAAGCAGCTCGAGGACCGCCCGTTCGCGCGGCGTGAGCGCCGGCACGCGGCCGGCGGGCGAGCCGTTCGGCACCTCGCCGTCGCCGGCGCTGAGCGCCTGAAGCCCAGCGAGCGCCTGCTCGGCCGCTTCCTCCTCGGTCATCGCCCGCCCCTCCGTGCGGCAGCGGGCGTGCTCCTGAGAGCTCACGAGGCGCCTCAGCCGCCGCTCCGCGGCCTCCAGGTCCGGCTTCTCGGCCGGCGGCGTGGGCGTTTGCAGCCGTTCCCGCAGGCTTGCGGCGGCGGCCATCAGGGCGACGGCCAGCCGGGGGTCGCGCCGCGCCAGCAACCCGCCCGCCGCCTCCTCCAACACGCTGGCGAGGCGCCAGCGATCGCCCAGCTGCTGGTGGACGAGCAACGCCTCGCGCAGCTGATCCGCAAGCTCGGCCAGCGGTCGCCCCCGCCGCCGGCCCGCCACGGCCAGCACGTTGGCAGACCACGCGATCCCCTCGCTGAACTGCAGGCGGCGGGAGAGCTCCAGCGCCTCGGCGGCCAGCTCGCCGCCGCGCTGCGCATCTCCTCCGTAGAGCGCGGTGGCGCCGAGGTTGACCAGCGCGAGCGCGCGCTCCTGGAGGTCGCCGGGCTCGCGCAGCCCGTCGAGCGCCCGCCTGCAGTGGCGCTCGGCGGCCGGCGAATCGCCGGCGAGCCAGGCCACGAAGCCCAGGTATGAGTGGGCGACCGCGCCGCCGCGCTCGTCGCCGAGCTGCGCGCAGAGCTCGAGCGCACGCTCATGCAGCGCGCGCGCCTCGGGGTAGTTGGCCTGCTCGCGGGCGATGGCCCCCTGACGGTGGCGGACGCGCACCTCGGCGGCGCGGTCGCCCAGGCGCGCGCACAGCGGCTCGGCGAGGACCATGAGCTCGGCCGCCCGCGCGTAGTCGCACTGCAGGAACGCGACCTCGCCGGCGTCGATCGTCAGCCGCAGGGCGACGTCGTCGGGCAGCTCCATGACGCGCTCGAGCAGCGCGTCGAACCGGCGGCGCGCAACCGCGTAGCGACCGCGGCGGTACCACACGGGCCACAGCGCAGACGCCATCCGCGCCGCGCCCGCGGCGTCGTGGTCGCACAGCCAGTCGAGCGCGGCGTCGAAGTTCTCGGCGTCGAGGTTGACCAGCTCGCGCCGTGAGTCGAGGTCGGCGAGCTGGTCAGCGCGGGCAAGCTCGGCGGCCCGCGCCTGGAAGTGGCGCGCGTGACGGCGAAGCGTGGCCTGCCGCTCGCCGTCCGTGTCAGGCTGGGAGGCCGCGAACTGCCGCACCACACCGAGCAGCCGGTAGCGCTGCCGCACGCCGCCGGCCACCACCTGCACGAGCGAGCGGTCCACCAGGCTCGCGAGCGATGCGGCGACCCGCGCTGCACCAAGCCGCTCGTCGCAGCAGACGGCCTCGGCGGAGCTCAGCGAGAACTCGCCCGGAAAGCAGGACAGCCGGCCAAGCAGCCGCCGCTCGTCGGCCTCCAGCAGCGAATAGCTCCACCGCAGCGTGTCCGCCAGGGTGCGGTGGTGCGCCGGTCCGGAGGGATGGCGCTGCTCGAGCAGCTCCGTCTGCCCCTGCTCAAGGCGCCTGGCCACCTCGGCCACGCCGAGCGCGGGAACGCGCGCGGCGGCGAGCTCGATCGCCAGCGGGATCCCGTCCAGGCAGGCGCAGATCGAGCGCGCCGCGCTCAGGCTCTCGGGCACGCGCTCAAGCGGACTGCCCGCCTGCGCGGCGCGCTCCATGAACAGGGCGAGCGCAGCGCTCTCGACCGCGGACCCGGCGCCGTCGCCGGGCGCAGCGGCGTCCGGCGCCCTGCGCGCACCGGGCGCCGCGTCATCGCAGCCGACCGGCAGCCCGCCGACCCGCCAGACCTGCTCGCCGGTCACCCCCAGCGGCTGACGGCTGGTCGTCAGCAGGCGAAGCGCCGGGGCGCGTGAGAGCAGCGCCACGGCCAGCTGCGCGCAGGCGTCGAGCACCTGCTCGCAGTTGTCGAGCACGAGCAGCGCGGGCTCGCGCAGCTGCGAGACGAGCGCCTGGATGGGGTCGCTCGCCGGCCGGTCGCGCAGCACCACGGCCGCCGCACGCGCGCCCACCGCCTGCGGCATGCTCGTGGCCGAGAGATCCACCCACCAGGCGCCGCCGATCAGGTCGGCCCTGACGGCCTGCGCGAGCGCGGCCGCCAGCCGCGTCTTGCCCACCCCTCCCGGGCCGCACAGGGACAGAAGGCGACAGTGCCACAGCAGTGCGCGCAGCTCGCCGAGCTCGGTCTCGCGACCCACCAGCCCGGTGAGCCACACGGGCAGATTGCGCACGCCATCGTCGGCCGCGGCGCCTGCACCCGCGCCCAGCGCGGTGCTCTGCGGCTGCTGCTCTGCGCCGGCGCCGCTCATCTCGCGCCTGCGGCCTGGCACGCTGTGCGGCTCGTGGTCATGGCTGGCGGTTTTGGATGGCGCACCCGCGGCGACGGCTCGCGCCTGCGTCGCTTGCCCGACCACGCCTGACGATCAGACGGTGCTTCCTGACGCCGCGCGTGGATTGTAGACGCAGGCGGCGGCGCGGCCCGCGGGGCGGCCTTGGACGCTGCAGCCCCCCGGGTGGCCGTGCACGACTCGCCACCTGGGCGGCGCCGGCGACTCGCCACTCGATGGCGTTGGGCGCCGGCCACATCTGCCCCCGCCCCCGGGCGGGCCATCCGTGGCCCGCCCATGCCGCCGCCTTCCTAGCGGATCATGCGCTCGAGGGTGAGCATCCTCACGCTGCCGGCGGCGTCGATCGACAGGCGGATCGTGTAGCGCCCCGCCGATCGATGGCGTCCCAGCCTGAGCGAAAGCCGCCCCCGGCGCCCGTGCACTCGCAGCGCCCGGTTGGCGATCAGCACACGGCCCCTGTACAGCCGAGCCCTGAGCGCCATCGCACCGTGCCCGGAGGTGACGGTGCAGTGCAGGACGATCGCGTCTGCGCGCAGCGCCGACCGGCAGATCAGGCGCGGCCCGCCCGTCTCAGCGCCGCCGGAGGCGTGCCGAGACGCGCCCGAGCCGCCCTGCGAAGCGCCCGAGCCGCCCTGCGAAGCGCCCGAGCCGACCTGCGAGGCACCCGAGCCAACCTGCGAGGCGCCCGAGCCTGCCTGCGAGGCGCCCGAGCCGCCCTGCGAGCCCGCCGCGGCATCGTCGGAGCCGCCGGTGTCGCCGCCCGAGCTCGTCCCGCCGGCGGCCGGACCCTGCCCCTGTGAGCCCTGCTGGCCCGCGGGGCTCGCGGGGATCACGCGCTCCACCTCGCCCGTCGTGTCGTTGAGGATGACCGCCGGGGCATGCCCGTAGCGCTGATCGAAGTCAAACGCGTTGTCAAGCGTGCCCGCGGTCGCGTCAGCCGAGCCGTTCCCGAGCCGGCCGAGCCCCCAGTTGTCCTCGATGAAGCGCACGATCGACGCCTGCTCGGTGAACGTGCTGTCGACGTAGTTGGTCTTCGCCCACGGGCTGATCACCAGCAGCGGGATGCGCGGTCCGACCCCGCAGCGATCGTTCTGGAAGCCGGGCGCCGAGGTGTTGGGGGATCCGCAGTGGCCGGGCCCGGTGAGCGTGTCCAGCACGTCGGCGGACTGGCGAATGATCGGCCCCATCTGGTGGTCGTACCAGCCGTCGGAGTCGTCGTAGTCGATGAAGATCGCGGTCGTGGGCCAGAACCTGGACTCCTCGATCCGATTGATCTCGTCCACCAGGAACCGCTGCTCGTCAAGCGGGTCCGAGTAGCCGGCATGGCCGTCCTCGTAGGCGGGGGCCTTCAGGTAGGACACCGCGGGCATGTTGCCGTTGGTCAGCGTCGCGTTGAACCACGAGAGGTCGTACTGGTGGTTGACCGCCTGCGACAGCGGGGTCCCGGGCGGATCGCTGACGCCCACGTCGTCGACCGACGCGGGAGGGTTGTGGTACGGGTTGGAGGTGGACTCGTAGTACTGGAACGGCTCGTGGTGGGGGATGTAGTCGGTCACGAGCGCGCCGCCGATGTTGGCGTGGGCCTGCTGATCGCAGATCGGAAAGCCGCTTGAGGTGCGCCCGGTGGGCGCAAACCCGCCCTCAAACCAGCCCCAGGTGATGCCCTTGGCGTTGAGCAGGTTGCCGATGTTGGGGCCGGTCATCTGCATCGTCACGCCGTTGGGCTCGGGCACCGTGTCTCCCGGCACCGACGGGTTGCCGGGCAGGGTGCCCGCGTGGCTCGGCGCGTTGGGGTTGGAGCACAGGTCGTAGGCCGGATCGATGTCGCTGATGTCCGTCCCGTTGGCGATCACCGGCGTTGACCCGCCCACGGCCGAGGCACCGTGCGTCTGGCCGCTGATCACGTTCAGGGCGCCGGGCGTGGACGGGCCAAAGCCCGTCCCGTACTGGTTGTCCTCGAGCACGAAGTGCTGCGCGTAGTTCCACAGCGCGGTGACCGTGTTGCCGTCGTAGTAGTCCATGACGATCCCCGGCGGCCCGTAGCCCCCGGAATCCGGAGTGCCGCTCTGACCGCACCCGCCGCCTGTGGTCTCCTGCACGAAGCGGTCCATCAGCCCCATGTCAAACGCGCTCTGCTCGGCGGTGTAGCCGTGATCCTGGTCGCAGGTCAGCGCCTGGCTTGGATCCAGGCGCTGTGGGTTGTAGAGGTTGGGATTGGCGTCAAGCAGCGCCGTGCTGAGCCCGTTGACCGCCGGCGTGTCGGGCAGCGGCACGAACCGGGGCTCACCGGGCGGGTTCAGCGCCGTCGGGTAGGTTCCGAAGTAGTGGTCGAAGGAGACGTTCTCGCCGTAGATCACGACCACGTGCTTGATCGGGGTGCTCGTCGGGTAGGAGGCCGCCGGATCCTGCGCGGCCCCGGCATCGGTCCCCACGGGCGCCGGCGAGCCGACCGATCGCGCCCCTGAGTCGGCCGTCGAGACCGACAGCCCGATCGCGGATGCTCCGATGGCGGCGGCGATCGCCGCCGCGACATACCAGCTGCGGATGTGCACGCGAGCTCCTTTTGCTCGATGGCGGGCTTGCCTCAGCGTCGCCGCGGCCGCCCTCGCGGCGACAGGGCCATCGTGAGCGCTGCCCGGCCGCGGGGGGTGAAGCTCGCGTCACCGGCCTGTGTCCGAGGGCTTCACCCTGGGGTCACAGCCGCGCAACACGCGCCGCGCCGCCGCCGGTCCGCCCTCGGGCGTCGCAGCTGTCGTGGACCGTCGTAGACCACATGGCCGACGCGCCAGGATCGTAGTACGCTGCCAGCTTTCTGGCACATGATGGGGCCGCGTCAGCTGCCCGGAAGGACGGTGATCCCTGTTGAGCCATGCTGTGAATCTGCACAGGCCGCGGGTCGTCGCGCTCGCGCTCGCGGCCGGCCTGGCGCTCGCCGCGGCTGCGGCGAGCACCACGAGCGCGAAGGCGGCACCGCCACGGGCGCGCGCCGCCGGCGGCGACGTCAAGGTGCTCTACGCGGCGTCGCTTGAGGATCTGATGAACACGCGCGTCGGGCCCGCCTTTCACCGCGCGACCGGATACACCCTTGAGGACTTCCCCGCCGGCTCCTCGGATCTCGCCAACGAGATCAAGGGCGGGGTCCAGCAGGGCGACGTGTTCATCTCCGCCGCCCCGAGCGTCAACGCGACGCTCGAGGGACGCCGCAACGGCAACTGGGTCTCGTGGTATGCGCCGTTCGCGGTCACAAAGCTCGTGATCGGCTACAACCCGCACTCGCGCTTTGCGCATGCGCTGCGCACCAAGCCGTGGTACCGAGTGATCACGATGCCGGGGTTCCGCTTCGGCTTCACCGATCCCAAGCTCGATCCCAAGGGCGTGCTCGCGGTCGCGGCTCTGAGGGCGGCAGCGCGCCGCTACCACGCGCCTGCGCTGCTGCGGGTCGCCTCAGACCAGGCGGACCTCTTCCCCGAGCAGGATCTCGTCGGCCGCCTTCAGGCGGGCCAGCTCGACGCCGGGTTCTTCTACACCGTGGAGGCGAGCGCCGCACGGATCCCGACCGTCTCGCTTTACCCGATCACCGAGTACGCCACCTACACGATCACGGTGCTAAACCGGGCGCCGGACGCGCGCGGCGCGATCGCGTTCGTGCGCTTCCTGCTGGGCGCAAGGGGTCGCGCCGAGCTCGCGTCGGTGGGGCTGAGCACGATCAGGACGCCCACGGCCGTCGGCCGCGGCCTGCCCTCCTCGCTGGCCGGGGTGATCCGCCGCTGAGCCGGGTGCCGTGACAGACAGCGATCGTGCGGGTGCGGTGACAGACAGCGATCGCACGGGTGCCGTGGCAGCGAGCGATCGTGCGCCAACGCGACCGCGAGCGGGTGCGGTCAGGTGCGGAGAACCGAGTGCCGTCACACGACGGCCGCCCGGGTGCTAGTAACACGCCGGTGAGCATGCCCGCGTCCACCACGCCGTGGCGGCGCCGCCGCGGCCGGTGGCGCGGGCCGCTGCCGTTGCTGGGGGGCCTGCTGGCGCTCTACCTGCTGGTCCCGATCGGGGTGCTGCTGTACCACCTCGCAACCGGCAGCGGCACCGCGCCCTCCCCGGGGCTTGGCTCGGCGGTCTGGATCTCGCTTCTGACCGCGACGATCGCAACTGCGATCATCGCCGTCTTCGGGATTCCGCTGGCCTGGGTGCTGGCGCAGGGGCACAGCCGGGTGTGGAGCGCCATCGGAGTGGCCGTTCAGCTGCCGCTCGCCCTGCCGCCGCTGATGAGCGGCATCCTGCTGATCGAGGTCTTCGGCCCCTACACGCTGATCGGGCGGCTCACCGGCGGCCGCCTGACCGACACCACCGCGGCGATCGTCGTCGCCCAGACGTTCGTAGCGGCCCCGTTCTTGGTGATCGCTGCCCGCGCGGCGTTTGAGACCATCGACGAGCGGCTGACGGAGGTGGCGGCGACGCTCGGGCACGGCGGCCTGGCGCGGTTCTGGCGCGTGAGCCTGCCGCTCGCGGGCCCGGGGATCAGGGCGGGGCTCCTGCTCTCGTGGCTGCGGGCCTTCGGCGAGTTCGGGGCCACCGTGATCCTCGCCTACCACCCCTACTCGCTGCCGGTGTTCACGTTCGTTCAGTTCAGCTCCACCGGGCTGCCGACCGCGCTGCCGCCGACGGGGATGGCGATCCTCGCCGCCGCGGTCGTGTTGGTGGTGGTCATGTGGCGCCCAGAGCGGCTGCTCAAGGCGGCGCTGCGCCTGGCGCGGACCGGCGCGAGCCGTCATGGTCGCGACCGGGCCCGGGCCGCCAAGCGGCCCGACGGTCGCGACACCGGGCGCGCAGACTCCCGGCCTGACGGCCGCGGGAGCGCGACGGCCCCCACCCGGCCTGAAGACCGCGGCACCGCGCGGGCCGCCCTCTGGCCCGACGGCCGCGATGGGGCTTGGACAGCGCCGGCGGCCACCAGACCGGCCGAGCTGCGCTTTGACCTGCGGACGACCGTGGGGACGTTCGAGCTGGCCCTCGAACATGCCGGCGCCAGCCGGCATCTTGCGCTGCTGGGCCCCTCCGGAGCGGGCAAGTCGCTGACGCTTCGCTGCCTGGCGGGCCTTCGCCCAGGCGATGTGGGCGAGGTGATGCTCGGCGAGCGCGAGCTGGGGTCGCTCCCGCCCGAGCGCCGCCGGGTCGGCTGGGTGCCCCAGGACGCCGCGCTGATCCCACACCTGGACGTATGGCGTCAGGTGACGTTCGGGGTCCGAGCCGACCCGGCGGCGGCGGCGCACTGGCTTGAGCGCCTCAGGATCGCCGAGCTGCGGGAGCGCCTTCCCCACGAGCTGTCAGGCGGCCAGCGCCAGCGCGTCGCGCTGGCCAGGGCGCTGGCATCCCGGCCGGACCTGCTGCTGCTCGACGAGCCGTTCTCCGCCCTGGACCGCCCCGTGCGGGAGCAGCTCCGGCGCGAGCTTCGCCACCTGCAACGCGAGATCGGGATCGCGACGGTCCTCGTCACCCACGACCCTGAGGAGGCCGCGATGCTCGCCGACGAGGTGATCGTGATCGCCGATGGCCGCAGGCTGCAGTCGGGCCCACGCGATGCGGTCTTCACCCGGCCCGCCTCCGAGGCGGTCGCGCGCCTGCTGGGGATCGACAACCTGCGCGAGGGGCGGATCGAGTCCGCCGGCCAGCTGGTGAGCTCCGGGACCCGCCTGGCAGTCGAGCACGACGCAGCGGCGCCGGGCAGCGCCGTGCGCTGGTGCATCCGCGCCGAGCGTGTGCTGCTGACAGAGCCCGGAGCACCCGAGCCCGGGCATATGGCCGGGCACCCCGCGCTCGGGCACGTGGCCGCGCACCCCGCGCTCGGGCATGTCGCTGGACACCCCGCGCTCGGGCATGTCGCCGGGCACCCCGCGCTCGGGCATGTCGCCGGCGAGGGGGCCGCGCTCTCGCCCAACGGTGCGGCGAGCAGCCATCGGGCGCTGGTCGAGGACGTGCTTGAGCTCGGCGGCTTGCGCGAGCTGGTCGTGACCCTCGACGGCGGGCTGCGGCTGACCGCCCGCGCGCCGGCCGCACCCTGGCAGCGGCCGGGGGCCGTGTGCACGGCGATCCTGAGAGCGTGCGACATCACCCTCTGGGCGGACGGCGCCGAGCAGATCGCGGACGGCCCGCGCCCGGGGAAGGAGGCCGCGACGCGCGCGACGGGCCCCCAGCGCGCGCGGGGGGCGCCCGCGAGCGTCGTCTGGCCCTACACGTAGCTCGCGTCCCGGGATTCGAGAGCTTCGCGTGGCCCTGCCCGGAGGGCCTTGAGAAGGCGTCGTTTGGCCCTGCGTTGCGCGGGCGGCGGCTGGCCCTACGCGCCGAGGACGTCCGCTGGCCCTACGCGCCGAGGGCGTCGCCGCAACGGCTCAGGTCATAGCCTCCGAGGCTTGAGACCCGCTGCTGGAAGCCACGGCTGCGGATCAGATCGCCGAGCGCCTGCACACCGGGGTGCTGCGCCCAGCGGCGGTCGATCCACAGCTGGACCTCGTGCTCCTCGAGCGCCACGAAGGGCAGGCCGAATGCCCTTGCCGCCGCCTCGGTCGTCACGGCCGCACAGCGCAATGTGGCCGCGGCGCGCGCGGCCTCGAGGTGACCGGACGCCACCGGGCCGGGGGGCGGCCGACCACCGCCGCGGCGGGCCAGCGCCCTGAGCAGCGCCTGCTGACTGGCGGCCGACGGATCCCGCTGGACGATCGGGATCGAGCCGTGCAGCAGGTCATCGACAGTCAAGTTGCCGATCGACGCAGCGCATCCCAGACCCACCTGCCAGGCCGCGAAATGCCACCGCAGCGTCCACTCCGGGGCAGGCTCCAGGGAGCCCGAGGGCCCGTGCACCACCGCACCGTGCAGCCTCCCTTCGCGCAGCGCCTTCACGGCGGCCCCTGTCGAGGCGGAAACGGCCAGCAGGCTGCGCTCGCCGAGGCCGGCGAGCAGCCGCTCGGCCACGGCCAGCGCCGGCTCGCAGCCTGCGAGCACCAGGCCTGCGGGCGCGGCGCCGGAGAACAGAGACAGCCGCCCGTCGACGACCACGCCGTCGGTGGTCGCCCACCCCGGGCCCGCCGCGCCGTGGTCGCCCGGTGCGGCCGCGACGAGACGCTCGCCTACTCGGCCCACCCTCACCGCCGCGCCCTCGAGACGCTCGCCCTCCAGCGCGGGGCTCACCTCCGGCCCGGCCTCCGGTGGGCCAAACAGCTCCTCCACCGTGCACCCGAGCGCGACGGCCAGCGCGAGCGCGGCGTCGACCGCCGGCACGTTGCGTCCCGACTCGACGGCGGCCACCAGCTGCCTGCTCACGCCGGCGCGCGCGGCTAGCTGGGCCTGCGTCAACCCGGACGCGGTCCGCCGCTCACGAAGCCGCTGGCCGGACACCGTCACCGCTCGCCGACCGGACATTGCCAAAATGGTAGTTGTGCTGCTCGTATCCTGTCAGCGGCCGGGGCGGCGGCTGGGAAGCTGGCTCGCGCTCCTCACGGCGGCGGTCGCGCTGGCGGCGTGCGGCTCCTCAAGCACCTCGACGAGCGCCCATGCTGCTTCGACGGCGGCCGCCGCGAGCCGGGCGAGTGGCGGTGGAACCGCGAGCGGCCGTGGAACCGTGAACGTCCTGTATGCCGCCTCGCTCGAGCAGCTGATCGACACACGCATCGCACCCGCGTTTGACCGCCTGACCGGCTACACGCTCGCGGGGTACCCGGCGGGCTCCACCGATCTGGCGAGCGAGATCAAATCCGGCGTCCGCCGGGGCGACGTGTTCATCAGCGCCGCGGCGGACGTCAATCGCGCCCTGGAGGGCGCCGGCAACGGCGACTGGGTGTCCTGGTATGCGCCGTTTGCGACCACCTCGCTGGTGATCGGCTACAACCCGCGCTCGAGCTTCGCCGGCGCCCTGCGCACCCAGCCCTGGTACCGCGTGATCGCGCGCCCCGGCTTTCGTCTGGGGTTCACCGATCCCCGGCTTGACCCAAAGGGGGCGCTGACGGTCGCCGCGCTGCGGGCCGCAGCCGTGCGCTACCACGATCCTGCGCTTCTACGGATCGCCTCAGACCAATCGGACCTGTTCCCGGAGCAGGACCTCGTCGGCCGCCTGCAGGCCGGCCAGCTCGACGCCGGCTTCTTCTACACCGTGGAGGCCGCGGCGGCCCACATCCCAACGGTCCCGATCACCCCGATCCACGGCTACGCGACCTACACGATCACGGTGCTCAACCGTGCCCCGGACGCCCGCGGCGCGGCCGCGTTCGTGCGCTTCCTGCTCGGCCCCGCGGGCCGGGCCCAGCTCAGAGCGGTGGGCCTGGCGGCCGTCAGCCGACCGGTCGCCATCGGAGCCGGCGTCCCCGCAAGCCTGCGCGATCTGATCGCCGAGCGAGGCTGAGCAGGAGAGGCGCCGAGGCCTCCGCCAACGCTGACGTCGCACTGCACGCCCGGCGAAAGCGCGCCGAACCGCTCCAGCGACAAGAAGCCGTGCAGGGCCGAGCGGATCACGCGCGCCGCGTGAACCGCCGGGTCGCCCTCCAGTCCGTAGCCCGCAGGACGGCGGCCAGGACGTCGGGCAGGTCGGCCGCGGCGTCGCGGTGCTCGGGGTCATCGGTGGGCAACTGGAGCGCGTCGTGGACGCCCGGGTGCGCGCCCGCATAGGCGCGGTAGGCCAGCGCGACCGCCCTGAGGGGCCGCCCCCGCTCAAGGCCGGTTGCGGCCCGGCGCAGCCGCGCCGAAAGCGCCCGCAACCCGCGCGTGGCAAGTCGCGCGCGCAGATCGGCGAGCCCTCGACCATGGGCTTACAGCGACGGAGGCCTCACATCGAGTGCGCGTGCCACCGCCGACAGCGTCACCTGAGCGAGGCCGACCTCGTCGGCGAGCGAGGCGGCCGCTGCGACGACCGCCTCCGTGTCCAATCCGGCGCGCGGCATCAGCGGCGTGCCCGCCGCAGCGCCGCGTCCATCGCGGCCGCCGGCGATCGGACCGCGGGACCGTGGCCGACCGCCAGGAGCGTCGGATCGAGGTCGCGCAGCGCCTGGGCCGAGCGCACGTTCTCTGCCCGGTCAAACGTCGCCCCCGCCGCCAGCGGAAAGCGCCAGTGGAGATGGCTTGAGACAGCGAGGCCACCGAACGAGGTGTACGTGTCGCCGACGATCAGCGAGCGGTCCCGCGTGTCGAGGAACGAGACGTGCCCGGGGGTGTGCCCCGGGGTCGGGATCACCTGCAGGCTGCCCACCCGGTCGCCCGCCTGCAGGCGCACGTCCGGGACCGTCGAGATTCGGGGCCAGCTGCCTGGCGGGCGGCGCTCGACGACGCGCTCGCCCGCGTGGATGCGCGCGTCCAGCTCGGGCATCAGCACCTCGACCTCGTCGCCGAGCATGCGGCGCAGCTCGTCCAGCGAGCCGACGTGGTCGCCGTGCCCGTGGGTCAGGGCGATCCGGCGTATCTGTCCCCCGCCGGCGCGTGCTGCGGCGAGCAGCGCCGCGCCGCCGCGCGCGACGGTCGTGTCCACGAGCGTGAGGCCGTCCGGCTCGCGGACCAAATATGCGTTCACGAACCCAAGCCGAGTCAGCTGGATCAGGTTCTCGGTGACATGGGTGGTCCTCATTCAAGCTCTCGCTGCGCGCGTCAAGCCCCGCCGCGTCTTCAGGCCGCCCGCCGCGCGGAGCTGGCCCCACCGTGCGCTCGGTAGCGCTCGCGCTTTGCCTCAAGCAGGCGGACGTCCGCCGCGTGCATCAGCCGCTCGGGAGTGTCGCCGTCGAACGGGAAGATCGCCAGCCCCGCGCTGCCGGAGACGGAATCCAGGCCCGCGCTGACCGATCGCACCGCCTCCAGCGCCTTTGCGACCAGCAGCGCGCCGCCGCGCTCGCCGGTCTCGGGCGCCAGCACGCAGAACTCGTCGCCTCCGAGCCTGGCGACCGTGTCCTGGGCGCGCATCGCCGCGCGCAGCGCGGCGGCGACGTCGCGCAGCAGGTCATCGCCGGCGGCGTGGCCGAAGCGATCGTTGAGCCCCTTGAAGCCGTCGAGGTCGAGCATCACGAGCGCGAAGCTGCGCCGCGAGCGCCGGTGGCGCTGCACCTCGTAGCCTGCGCGGATCAGAAGCGACCGGCGGTTTGCGATCCCGGTCACCGCGTCGCGCAGCGCGAACTCGCGCAGCTCCTCCCGCTCGCGCGCCAGCCGCTCGCGCATCTCCAGGACCACCGCGGCACACCCCGAGCCGATCAGGGCAATCGCCGTCGCCGACGGCGAGCGGGCGCCGGAGGCCTCCGCCGCGAGCACGGCCGCGCCGATCACCGTCGCCAGCGAGGCGGCCGCCGCGAGGCGACCGGGGGCGCGCGCCACCGCCACCAGCGCAAGCGGCACGCACGCCCAGGTCCAGTAGCCCGCCCCGCCGGCGATCACCGCCGCCGCCGCGACCCCGGCGAGCCACAGGGCGCGTATCGCCGCCAGCGGCATCGACGCCCCAGGTCCGCCTGGCTTGGACGGGGGGCGGCGCGGGCGCTTGGGCACCGCGCAAGTGTCGTCGGCGAGCCGGACGGCACGGCGACGGGAGCGTCGCTCAGGCGGCCAGCGGCGCGGAGCGCCTCTGGATCGACGCCAGCAGCGACGCGACCCTCACCTTGTCGGCATCCTCCATGCCCACGAGCCGGACGCCGAGGTGCGTTGGCGTCTCGCGCGCGAGGACGGCCTCGCAGTGCACGTGATCGGGATCGCCAGGCAGGAACAGCTCGACCTTCCAGCGCGGCCCCAGGCCCAGCTTTGGGCGCTTGAGCAGCAGCGCGCCGCCGATGCTCAGATTGGAGGTGACCGTGGCAACCGGCTCGCCGGGCGTCCCGTCCGGTCCGATCGCCGAGGCTCTGACTGCGGTGACGAGCGGCGTGCGTTCGGCTCCGCGCCGCTCCGCGACCTGGATGCCGTCGACGACCACGAACTCGAGCCGCTCCACCCCCTCGCGCGCGAGCGTTACGCCGCGCAGCGCGACCGGCGCGCCGCCGTGCGTGAAGGTCATGAAGCACAGGGAGCCGGTCCGCAGGCGCTCGAGCACGTCGGGGGGGATCTCGTCCTGAGGGATCAGCGTGGCCACCGGGCCCTGGACCGCCTCCACGCGGCACTGGATGCAGTCGGCCTCCCAGTCGACCCGCGCGTCGAGGTCGATCCGCACGGGCTGATTCTTCACCAGACGGCGCATGTTCCTGTCGGCATCTTCGGCACCGGGGGCGTCGGGGTTTAGCCCTTGCAGCCGCCGCTGGCGCGGCGACGCTCTATCTGTGCCCCTCCTCCGCGAGCTGCGCGGCACGGTGGCGCCAGAGGTCAAGTCGCGCGCGCAGCCCCAGGCCGTCCAGCAGCCGGTCGTCCAGGGGCGCGGGCGGCGGCGCCGGCGGATCCGGCGGGCGCAGCTCGTTGGCGAGGACGTTGGCGATGTGCACGGCGGCGACCGCGTCGAACGCCAGGCCCGGCACCGATGACGGCAGGTGGTGGGCGGCGACCGCCTCGACGATGCCGTCCGGCAGGCCCCACAGGGATAGGAGGTGCGCGCCAAGCTCGGCGTGGCTGACGCCATCGGCCTCCTGCTCGACGACGTGCATCGGCACGCCGCGCGCTCGGGCGCGATCGCGCAGCGACCGCCAGTGGCCGCCGCGGTCTGCGACCGCCACCAGGCGCCCGATGTCGTGCAGCAGCGCGGCCGTGATCGCCTCCTGCTGTGCGCGTCCGGCAGGCAGGATCGCGGCCGTGATCCGGGCCACGAGCATCGCGTGCGCCTGGAAGGCCTCGATCGAGAAGCCCTCAGCCGAGCGGGGCGTCAGCTTGCCGAACGCCTCGGCGGTGAGCGCGAGCGAGCGGATCGTGTCCACCCCCAGATACACCACGGCGTCTCGCACGGTGGACACCGTCGACGTGAGCCCGAACAGCGCCGAGTTGGCCAGCTGCAGGACCTTGGCGCTGAGCGCCACGTCACGCTCGATCACGGCCGCCACCTGGCTGGGCTGCCAGGCTGGGTCCGCGAGCACGCGGTTGAGCTCCATGTACACGCCGGGGCGGGAGGGCAGCGACGTCGCCGACATCGTGCGCCTTAGCGCCTCAACGGCGGCGGTTCGCTCCCGCAGCAGGCACGAGCGCCTCACGAGCGTCCCAAGCTCGGCGACGTTGCATGGCTTTGACAGGAAGCGGTGCGAGACGATCGCTCCGATCCCCGGCCTGCTGGTCGCCGAGAGGATCATCCGAACCGTGGTCGGGTGGCGCTCGCGCACGCGCGCCAGGAGCGTGACGCCGTCCATCGGCTCAAGCTGCTCGTCGGCGATCAGCACGTCCGCGGGCCGGCGTTCGAGCGCCTGTAGCGCAGCCTCGCCCCCGGCGGCGAACTCGAGCTGCCAGCCGGCGCCGGCGGGGCGCATCGCCTCACGCAACCCCTCGAAGGTCTCCGGATCACGATCGGCGAAGAGGATTCGGCGGAGAATCGGCTCTGATGCCAGCGTCGGGGCGCCGGCGGGCACGCGCCGGGGTGCGGCGCCGGATAGCGGCCCCGGTGCGTCGCCGGATAGCGGCCCCGGTGCGGCGCCGGATAGCGACCCCGGTGCGTCGCCGGATAGCGGCCCCGGTGCGGCGCCGGATAGCGGCCCTGCTACGGCGCCAGGCAGCGGACCCGGTGAGTCGCCGGACACGGACCCCAGGCCGTCGCGGGGCGCAGGCGCCGAGGGGTCCGCTTGGGGGTCGGCGCGCGGGGCGGCCAGGCTCATGGGGGGCATATCGTCCGCAACGCGCCTTCGCTTGAGCGCGCGCGGGCGCGGCGCTGGACGACCGTGCGGCTTGCGCGCCGGCGCGCGTCTGGGAGGATTGGCCGAAGATGACCATCAGGGCGGTTGCATGCGATCTGGACGGCACGCTGCTGAGGTCCGACGGTACGCTGGACGCGCGCTCGCACCGGGCGCTCAGCGCCGTGCAGGAGGCCGGAATCCTGCCGGTGCTGTGCACCGCGCGGCCGGCGCGATGGATTGAGCCGCTGGCGCTTGAGAGCCGCCTGAGCGGCGCCGCGGTGTGCGCCAACGGCGCAGTGGTGTGGGACCTGGCCTCAGGCGAGGCCCTGTGGGTGCGCTCGCTGTCGGCGCAAACCTGCGCGACCATCGTGGCCGTGCTCGGCGAGCGGCTGCCGAGCCCGGCCTGGGCTGTGGAGCGCCTGGACGGCTTCGCCCACGATCCGTCCTACCAGCCTCGCTGGCCGGTGCCGCCCGACACCGAGGTGGCGCCGGTATCCGAGCTGATCCGCCTGCCCGCGGTCAAGCTGCTGGTGCGCGCGCCCGCGCTGGGCGCCGACGAGCTGCTCGAGGTCGCGCGCCGGCTGGTCGGCGACCTGGCGCACTGCAGCCATTCGAGCACAGCCGACAGCCTGCTTGAGATCGCGGCGGCCGATGTGGACAAGGGGAGCGGGCTGGCCTGGGTGTGCGAGCGCCACGGGATAGAGCCGCGCGAGGTGGTCGCCTTCGGCGACATGCCCAACGACCTGCCGATGCTGCGATGGGCCGGGCATGCGGTGGCGGTCGCCAACGCCCACCCGGACGTGCTGGAGGCGGCCGACGAGGTGACCGCGTCAAACGACGACGCGGGCGTCGCCCGGGTGCTCGAGCGGCTGGTGGCCGAGGCGCGGCGGGCGAGCCTGGCGTGACGCGCGCTGCGACAGGCGGATCGTGAGCACGGCAGACCACAACCGGGTTCTCGCGATCGTGCTCGCGGGGGGCGAGGGGCGGAGGCTGGGGCCGCTCACGCTGGACCGGGCCAAGCCGGCCGTGCCGTTCGGCGGCAACTACCGGCTGATCGACTTCGTGCTGTCCAACCTCGTCAATGCGGGCTACCGGCGGATCGTCGTGCTCACGCAGTACAAGAGCCACTCGCTCAACCGCCACATCGCCACCGCCTGGAGGCTGTCACCGCTGCTGGGCAACTACATCGCGACCGTGCCCGCGCAGATGCGGGAGGGACCGTTCTGGTATCAGGGCTCAGCCGACGCGATCCGCCAGAACCTGAACCTGCTGCGCGACGAGCGCCCCGAGCACGTGCTCGTGTTCGGGGCCGATCACATCTACAGGATGGACCCCGCCCAGATGGTCGAGCAGCACGTCCAGGCCGGCGCGTCGGTGACGGTCGCGGCGGTGCGGGTGCCGGCCGAGCGGGCCCCCGAGTTCGGCGTGATCGAGCCGGCCGAGGACGGCCGCACGATCGCCGCCTTTCACGAGAAGCCCGCCCGTGCCCGTGGCCTGGCGGACTCGCCGGGCGAGGTGCTCGCATCGATGGGCAACTACGTGTTCGAAGCCGAGACGCTGATCGAGGCGGTGACGCTCGATGCGCGGACGGAAGGGTCCTCGCACGACCTGGGGGCCGACGTGATCCCGATGCTCGTGTCCGCCGGCGGCGCGCAGGTGTACGACTTCGGCGCCAACGTCGTGCCCGGCGCCACCGAGCGCGACCACGGCTACTGGCGTGATGTGGGCACGATCGACGCCTTCTTCGAGGCCCACATGGACCTGATCTCGGTGCACCCGGTGTTCAACCTCTACAACCTCCAGTGGCCGATCCTCACCCAGCTTGAGCCGCTTCCCCCCGCCAAGTTCGTGTTCGCCGACGACGGTCGCACGGGACAGGCCCTGGACTCGATGGTCTGCCACGGCGTGATCGTCTCCGGGGCCACCGTCCGCCGCTCCGTGCTCTCCCCGCGCGTGCATCTGCACTCGCGCGCCGAGGTCTGCGAATCGGTGCTGTTCTCAGGCGTCGAGGTGCGCGGCGGCGCGATCGTGCGCCGCGCGATCGTCGACAAGGACGTCTACATCGCGCCAGGGGCGACGATCGGGGTCGATCCCGAGCAGGATCGCGCCCGGTTCACGGTGTCCGACGGCGGGGTCGTGGTGGTGCCCAAGGGGACGATCGTCGCCGGACCGGCGCCCGGGCCGGCCGCCGACCGGCAAAGTCGAGGCTGAGCCGTGCGCGTCGCGCTTCTGACCCGCGAGTACCCGCCCGATGTGTACGGCGGCGCGGGCGTGCACGTGGAGCAGCTGAGCCTCCAGTTGGCGGAGCTGGTGGAGGTGAGCGTGCACCGGTGGGCTTCGCCGGCGGGCGACAGGCGCGCCGCGGCGGGCGCGCCCACCGGCTCGATCAGCGTCTGCGACCATCGGGCATGGGAGGCGCTGGAGGGCGATGCGCCGGAGCTCGCGGCGCTGCGCGCGGTGTCGATCGACCTGACGATGGCGGCCGCCGTCGCCGATGCGGACGTGGTGCACAGCCACACCTGGTATGCGCAGTTCGGCGGCCACCTCGCCAAGCTCGTGCACGGCGTGCCGCACGTCGCCACGGTGCACTCGCTGGAGCCGCGACGGCCGTGGAAGGCCGAGCAGCTTGGCGGCGGCTACGCGCTCTCGCGCTTCTGCGAGCGCACCGCGCTGGAGGGCGCTGACGCGGTGATCGCGGTCTCCGAGGCGTCGCTGAACGACATCCTGGAGGCCTACCCGGCGATCGACCCGGCGGTGGTGCACGTCGTGCACAACGGGATCGACACCGAGCGGTGGGCGCCGGACCACGGGACCGAGGCGCTTGAGCGAAACGGCATCGACCCGCGCCGGCCGTCGGTGCTGTTCGTGGGGCGGATCACGCGCCAGAAGGGCGTCGACCTGCTGCTGCGCGCGGCCGAGAGCCTGGCGCCCGACGCCCAGCTGATCCTCTGCGCGGGCGAGCCCGACACCGAGCAGCTGAGCCTGCAGGTGAGGCGGGCCGTCGAGCGCCTGAAAGAGAGCCGCGACGGGGTCGTCTGGATCCAGCGGATGCTCGGGCGCGCCGAGCTCGTTCAGCTGCTCACCCACGCGACCGTGTTCGCCTGCCCGTCGATCTACGAGCCGATGGGGATCGTCAACCTGGAGGCGATGGCGTGCGAGACGGCGGTGGTCGCCTCGGATACCGGCGGCATACCGGAGGTGGTACTCGACGGGGAGACGGGGCTGCTGGTGGCGCTCGAGCCGGGTTCCGAGGACATGGGGCCGGCCGACCCTGACGCGTTCGCCGCCGAGCTGGCTGCGGCTCTCAACGAGCTTCTGAGAGACCCGGATCGCGCGGCGGAGATGGGACGCGCGGGCCGCCGCAGGGCGGTTGAGAGGTTCGGCTGGCCGCAGGCCGCGCGCCGCACGGTCGAGATCTACGAGCGCGTGCTCGGCGAGCGGGACTGACGGTTCTTCACGCGCCGGGCGCCGCCGGCCTGCGGGAGCCGTTTGAGCGCGCGTGCGCCGGCGCCGCGCGCCCCGCGGACCGGCCACGGCGCGCTGGCTTGCGAGAACCGTTGGAGCGCGCGTGCGCCGGCACGGCGCGCCCCGCGGGCGGCCTCACGCGCGCGGCGGGATCACCGGCACGAGCAGGTGCGACGCGTGGCGGCCGCCGAGATGGATCACGACCCCCCGGGCGACGCGGCGGTCGCGGGGGTCGTTGTGGGTCAGCGGCGCGAGGTCCTCGTCGCCGGTCACGAGCTCGAGGGCGAGCTGCTCCCCCGGCGCCAGCGTGATGCTCGTGGGCCAGATCTCCACCTCCAGCAGCGTCGGCTCGCCCGGCCTCAGCGGCACGGCGCGCGTGTGCTGATGCCAGGGGCGGTGGGGCTCCGAACGCTTTGCATCCAGCTCGCGGTGCGAGGCGCGCAGCCAGCCCATCGCCATCGGGATCGGCCCGCCCTGGGGCCCGATCGCCGGGATCACCTCCCCGTGCTCGTCGATGTGCTCAAGCCGGGCGAAGACGTCGAAGTCCTCGACGTCGGCCGAGACCCACAGCCGCAGCGCCACCGGGCCGGTCAGCTCCAGGGGCGCCTGTGCGGGCGCGGTGCGGAAGGCGGCCGGGTAGCGGACGGCCCCGGGCAGCGGGCGTTGCCAGCTGAGCGTCGCCGGCCCCAGGTACAGCTCGCGCCACTGCGTCTCTGGCAGCGGCCAGCCATCGGCGTCGCGCCAGACGTGCCGGCGTCCGTGCCTGATCGCCAGGCGCACCGGCGCCACGCCGTCCATCGCGTCGACGCGACCCTTGAGGAAGCGCTCCAGAAAGCGCAGCTGAAGCTCGGTGCCCCAGTCGGAGTAGAACGGGTCGATGTGCGTGCCGGTGTGGACCACCAGCCACCGGTGCTCTGAGGCGGCGCCGCGCCACCCCTCGATGTTGCCGCGCAGGTGAAGGTGAAGCGCGCCCCAGTTGCCGGCCGACAGCAGCGGCACCGCGACACGCTGAAGGTCGACCGTCCGCTCCAGATGGAACTCGTCGACGAACGGATGCTCGGGCAGCTGGCGGCGCCAGTCCGGTCCCTGCGCCTCGTTGCGCTGCGGCTCGATCTGCGCCCGCCACCACATCTCCACAAACCCGTTGGCGTAGATGCCGCCCTGGCGGGCGAACTCGCGGTAGAAGTCGGTCAGCCCCTCCCAGGCGATCACAGCGGCCAGATGCGGCGGGGCCAGCGCCGCGACGCGCCAGCCCATCATCGCCAGCCACGAGATCCCGCTCGAGGCGACCCTGCCGGTCGACCAGGGCTGCGCCGCCGCCCACTCGATCACGTCGTAGAAGTCCTCGGCGTCGCGCCTTCCGTACAGGTCAAGCGTGCCCGGGGACTTGCCGGTGCCGCGGGTGTCGGCACGCACAAGCGCGTAGCCCCGCGGCACCCACCAGCTGGGGTCGGGCGTCTCCCACACCATGTGCTCCCCGGGCGCCACCAGCTCATAGAGCGGGAAACGCTCGGGCCAGTGCACGTCCTTCCCGTACGGGCTGATCGACGCGATCACCGGGACCGGGCCGCCGTCGGCTGGGCGAAAGACGTCGACGGCGATCGGGGAGCCGTCACGCGTGGGGACGTGAACGTCGCGCTCGATCAGCACCGGGCCGCCGCGCCTCCTCGGCATCGGCCCGCCGCCCGGGATCGGCGCCCGGCCGCCCTCGACCGGCATCCGGCCGCGCCCGGCTTGCATCGCGCCACGCGTCGTTGGCATCCCGCGGCGTGTGGCTGGCACCCGGCAGCGCCCGATCGGGATCCGGTCATGCTGCACCGCCCCCTGGAGCGCCTCGCACGCCTCAGCCGGCGCGCAGCGCGCGCACGACGTCGCGATGCTCGCGCATCGTCTCATCCCCGTCGCGACCGGGCTGGCGCCCGAAGCCGCAGTACATCGCGACGCCGAAGTCGTCGATGTAGCGAGAGGCGGTGGCGTGGCGGCGTCGCAGGCCGGAGATCCCGTCGATCGGCAGGACGATCCCCAAAAACACCCGCGCGGGGCCCGGCTCGAGATCCGCCAGCGGCCTGAAGAAGCTGCGGTCCTCGCTGCGCAGGTACCGGGGGCCGGCCAGGTGCAGCCAGTCGACCCTGCGCCCGGAGCTTGAGACAGCGAAGTTCGCCATCTTCACGAGCACCGAATAGTCGCGCGCCTCGTACATCGGCCACTCCGGGAAGGTCCCGTAGCAGAGGTGGTAGCCGACCAGGACCTCCTCGGGGATCAGCCGGGTGAGCCGGCGCACCGGGCCGGCGAACCGCTCCCAGCCGCCCTCGTCGGTCCAGGCGAGCACCCCCTCGATGTCCTGCGTCTCATACGCGCAATCCCACTGGATCGCAAGCTCACCGGGCGGGATGGCGTCAAGCAGCCGCCGCAGCTCGCGGGCGACCAGCTCCTCGAAGGCGGCGGCCGCGATGGGGTAGTCGTGCGCGAAGTTGGCCTTGAAGGCGTTCATCGCGCTGGCCGGGAACGGCAGCCCCACCTGGAAGCGCAGCTCCGCGCCGATGACGCCCTGCTCTCTGAGCGACCGGAAAACCCCATAGGAGGCGATCGCGTCGTCGATCCGCGGCCAGGAGTCGAAGCGGATCTCCTCCAGGCCCTCTGCGATCGCAAAGACGGGCGTCTCGTAGGCGTGACGCGGCGTGCCGGTGGGCGACTCGGTCTCCTGGACCACCACGACCCCGGGCGCGGGGCGGGTCAGGCGCTCGCGCTCGTAGCCCACCCACGCGCGGCGCGGGCCCGTCTCGCCGTCCGGCAGCGCGAACACCATGTCGCCGAACAGCTCGGCGCCGGCCCGGAACGCGCGTTCGGCGGAGTCGACCGGCAGGCTGCCCACCAGCAGCAGCTCGCTGTTTACGCGTCGGTTCATCTCCTGGCCTCCTGATCGTCGGTGGGTCCTGTGGGAGTTTGAACGGTCGCCGGCCCCGACCACTGGCGCCCGCCGCGACCACGGTCGCCGGCCCGACCACGGTCGCCGGCTGCAAGCCGCCACGTCCGGCGTCAGATCGGGGCCATCGCGGCCATCGTGACCTCGTGGCGCACGGCGCTGGGATCGATCGGATAGCAGTGATCCTGCTCCCAGCGCCCGATCGCCTCCGAGCCCTCCACGATCACCCGGCAGCGCTCGTAGCGCCGCTCCGTGAAGGCCTCGAACGTCTCCTTCAGAGGGCGATCGACGGCCAGCTCCTCAGTGAGCACGATCGCGTCCTCGATCGCCTGCGCGGCGCCCTGGCCGCACTGGGGGCTGGTGGCGTGGGCGGCGTCGCCGATCAGCACCACGCGCCCGCGATGCCACGGCCGCGCCACGAGGATGGTCTCCACCGGCCGGTAGACCACCTCGGCGTCGTCGACGACCAGGTGCGCGCAGTCGGCCACCGGCCCGCCGAACTGCCTCAGGCGCTCCCGGTAGGTGGCAGCCAGGCCGGCGCGGTCAAGGCGCACCGGCGCCCCGTCCGGGGGCTTCTCGATCGTGAGCATGTACATCAGGTCGCCGGCCAGCGGCACGAAGCCGGCCGTGCCGGTCTCGCCGAGGTACACCCAGATCCGGTCCAGGCCCTCGATCCTCGGCAGGTTGTAGCGCCAGCACACCTCGCCCGTGTAGCGGGCCTCAAGCTCGGCGCCGAACACGGCCCGGCGCACCTGCGAGTGCAGGCCGTCGGCGCCCACCACCAGGTCGTAGGAGCGCAGCTGCCCGTCCGTGAAGCGGACGTCCACCCGGTCGCGTCGCTCGTCGATTGACTCGAACGTCACCCCGGTGCGCACGTCCGTGCCCGACGCGAGCGTGTGCGTCTGCAGGATCCGGTGCAGCCGCGGGCGGGTGATGCCGTTGCCGGGCGGCAGCCCCTCCACGAGCGGCGGCCAGTCGTTGGCCGCTATGAGCTGCGACCCATCGGCCGTCCACGTACTGTCACCGACGATCGGATGGCCCGCAGCCACCGCCTCGCGCGCCAGGCCGAGCGCGTCGAGCGCGCGCAGCGCGTTGCCCGGCTGGATGATGCCCACTCCGTAGACGTCCCAGGCCGGGTTGCGCTCCACCAGGTCAACCGCGTGCCCGGCCCCACGCAGCGCGATCGCCGCGCACAGCCCGCCGATTCCTCCGCCGACCACCAGCACCCGCAGCGCCCGAGGACCCTGTGCGCGCGCGGACTGCGGCGACTGAGCGCCCTTCGCGCCCGGGGGAGCGTGGACCTCAGCGCCCCAAGGGCGCGCCAGCTTCGCCATCCTCGCCCTTCTCCTCTCTCGATCGTCGCTCGGACCCGAAGATGAAGCAGCATTCTAAATCGTGTTCGGGACCGTGTCGAGGCCGCCGTCCCAGGGCGACCCCGTCCGCGCGACTTGACAGAGCGCCCGGTGCCGGTAGGATGGGCAAACACGAACAGGGATTCGAGTTCTCGGGCCGCCCGGCCGGGAGGAGATCGCCGAATGTCAGAGATCTTGATGTCGCAGCTGGCCCACGTGGAGCTGATCTCGCCGAGGCCGGATGAGACGGTCGGCTGGCTGGTGGACGTGCTGGGCCTGGAGGAGACCACGCGGGAGGGGCAGTCGGTGTATCTGCGCGGCTGGGCGGAGTGGCTGCACTCGAGCATGATCGTCACCGAGGGCAGCCAGCCGGCGGTGGGGCACATCGCCTGGCGCACCTACGGGCCGCAGGACCCGGAGACGATCGCGGGGCGCCTGAAGGGCAGCGGGCTTGAGATCGGCTGGGTGGAGGCCTCGGTGGGGCATGGGCGCGCGTTTCGCTACCGCGCACCGGCCGGCCGCCATGTCCACGAGGTGTTCTGGGAGACGGAGCTCTACCGGGCGCCGGCTCACAAGTCAGAGCCGGACTTCCAGAATCGCCCGCAGCGGTTCTCCGGCCGGGGTGCGGCCGCGCGCTACCTGGACCACGTGACGGTCGCCACCCCCGACATCGACCGCGACATCGACTTCTACCGCACGCTGGGGCAGCGGCACACGGCGAAGATCAGCCCCGAGCCCGGCTTCAATGTGTTCTCCACGCTGACCTGCAACGCGATCCGCTCGACGCACGATCTGGGGTTGGTGCCGGACTTCTCCGGCGCCACCGGACGCGCCAACCACATCGCCTACCGCGTCGATCAGCGGCTGGACGTGGAGCGCGCCGCCGAGGTGTTCATGGCCAACGACACCCCGATCGAGTTCGGGCCTGGCATCCACGGCCTGGACGAGATCACCTACCTGTACGTCCGCGAGCCCGGGGGCTTTCGGATCGAGCTCAACGCGGGCGGCTGGGTCAACTCGCTGCCGGACTGGAAGGCGACCGACTGGAGCCCGTCGCAGGGCGGGACCACGCTGTGGAAGAACCTCACGATGCCCGAGTCGATGATGCAGTGCTGGCCCCCGGTCGGCGACGATGAGGCGGACGGCGCGGCTCGCCAGATGCGCCAGACGCAGCTGTTTGTCGAGGGTTGAGCGCCGGGGAAAGCCGAGCATGCGGGTCGCAAGGGTTGTGATGGACGGTGTGACACACACCGCGATCGTCGCGCCCGACGGCGCCTCCGTGCGCGTGCTGGCGGCGGAGATCGGCGTCCTGGACGTGCTCTGCGGACGAACCGAGCGCGAGCAGATGCGCGGCCAGGAGCGGCCGATCGAGGAGGTGAGGCTGCTGGCGCCGATCGAGCCGCCGTCGATCCGCGACTTCTCGGTCTTCGAGCAGCACATCGAGGGCATCGTCATGGGCCGCGACCCCAACGCGCGCGTGCCCGACGCCTGGTACCGCTCACCCTTCTGCTACTTCTCAAACCCCGGCGCGGTGACCGGTCCCGGCGAGGAGATCCCGGTCCCCCGGGGCTGCCGCGACCTGGACTTCGAGCTGGAGGTGGCCGCGGTCATCTCCCGCCCCGGGCGCAACCTCACCCCCGAGCAGGCCGCCGAGCACATCGCCGGCTACACGATCTTCAACGACTGGTCCGCGCGCGACCTGCAGTTTGAGGAGATGAAGCTTGGGCTGGGCATCTGCAAGGGCAAGGACTTCGCCAACACGCTCGGCCCCTGGATCGTGACGCCCGACGAGCTCGAGCACTTGCGAACCGGCGACCGGCTGGACCTCGACATGAGCGCGCAGGTCAACGGCCGTCCGCTCGGCCACGACACGCTGGCCAACATGGCCTGGAGCTTCCAGGAGCTGGTCTCCTACGCGTCCCGGGGAACCTGGGTGAGACCCGGCGACGTGCTCGGCTCGGGCACTTGCGGCTCTGGCTGCCTGCTGGAGCTGCGCGGACGCCACGGCCCGGACGCCTACCCGCCGCTGGCGCCTGGCGACACCGTGACGCTGTCGGTGCAGGGCATCGGCACGCTCACCAACACGATCGTGCCCGGCATCGACCCGGTCCCGCTGCCGGAGGCCCGTCCGGGGCGGATGCGCTCGCGCGCGTGACTTGGCGTGGAGAGCTCCCGGTCTGGGGCAGCATCGAGCTGATCTTCAGCGGCGCCGATCTGCATCCGCAAAGCGGCAATGGCGGCAGAAACCAGCACCAATGCCCCCAACGACACGGCGCCGAGTGCCCCCCAGCGCCGACTGCCATCCAGGCGCAGAACCACGCCCACCCAGGCAGGTCACCAAGGCGATGAGGTCGAGCGATTCCGGTGAACGACGTCCCTCGAATGCACCCCCTGCGGTATGCAACGACAAGGCTGGCCCGCATGCCGCCACCACGCGGTGGGCGCGGGTCTCTGACAACAGCACCTCAACTCCCCGCAGCCAACGCCACTGATCCCACGCATCCTGGGCCTCCGCCAAACCCGTCACCTTCCAAGCTGCATCGAGCGCACCAGGCAACGGCCGGGCCACCTCCGCAGTTGCAGCAGAGCTGTTTCAGAGGTATGGGGTATCCATTTACGTCCGGTAGCGCGGGTACGGTGCGGTGGTGCCGACAGCGGGCAGCGACTATCCGGGCTCCTACGCGGAGTTCGTGGCCTGGTTTCCCGACGAGCCCGGGT
>Ga0070737_10000327_pt1 | contig 110232 bp, 110 predicted proteins | sample Coa_R1_10_FD_66438 | JGI IMG/M metagenome (GOLD analysis project Ga0070737, IMG submission 66438) | Surface soil microbial communities from Centralia Pennsylvania, which are recovering from an underground coalmine fire - Coalmine... | ecosystem: Environmental > Terrestrial > Soil >...
TTACGATTTCATCCAGATGATCGCTGACCAGCTTGAGAATCGGCCGCAACTCCTCGAGCTCGTCATCCCACAATAGATGGTAATGGCGTGGACCACCTCGTCTGCTTGGGCCTGAAGACATCGCCCTCTCCTGCGTCTGGTTGTTTGGATAGGCAGGGCTTCAACTCCGTTTCTTTTCTGGAACGAATGCCGAATCCATCGCGAAAGACACCGGTTGCACAGTTCACCGATAAGTCCCCCGCCAAGAGTCTCTCAAAGACCGAACGTAACTATGCAGCCAAATAAATTGCAAACAGAAAGAGCGGCTCAATTCACGATCGATACCGAGGGCGGAGTGACGGAAGTCCTTTCGGTGCTCGCGCACTATAAAAGCGCCGTAATGCGAGCGAGCGAAGGCTCCGCCTTCTGAAGTCGCTATTTTTCCTGGATGGACTTGAGATAATCCGTAAGCATCCTGATGCGTTCGTTAACTATCGTTACACTTTTGGAAGGGGCCCCGGGTCGTGGTTTGCTGAATTCGATGCCCCAGATTGGCATGGTGCGGGTGCCGTGCGCGGTGATAATTTTGCTTCCATTAATGACGTTCACGACTTTCTCTTCCGGAAACGTTCCGCCGTTATTCTTGGCAAGAACCGTCAGGTCGGCCGGCTTTTTCGTCAGTACCGCCGCTACCGGCCCGTCGCCTTTGCCGGCCACTCCGTGGCACTGAGCGCAATGACTACGATATTCCAGGCGACCGCTTGTTACGGCGGTCTCTCCGGGAATCATTTGTGGGCTTTCGTTTTCAGACCATCCGGTACCGACAAGAACCCCCAATCCAAGTACTATCGCCGCGATGGTTTCAAGAAAACGAAATACATAGTTCATCGGTCTCCTCCGCGGTTCAGGAAGGTTTATATCTTCGAAAACTTGCCGAAGGGTCAAGCAGTAGCCAGCGGAACGCCACGATGCAGTGCCCATGGGTGAGCGCGCGGTAATCGCCGCCGAAGGCGTACTGCAGATTCTGGCCTCGGTGTGCGAGATCCGGAACGTCCGCGCGACGGCTCTTTGCGGCCTGAACCTCGAGCCGCAAAGAAGGGCGGATGGCCTCGTTCGCCTCATCTTGCCAGTGGAATCAGGCAGCTAAGCGGCGACGCCTGGACGGCCGTGAAATCCAAGTGCGATGGAGCTGCTTCGGCAGCTTGCCGGCTGAGATAGACTCGAGCCTTCTGACCAGTCGCGCGGAATCGATGTCGAGGAATTCACAGATAGTTCGAAACGCGAACAGGCCTTGTGTTGAGTCAGGCTCCGCGAGGAACCAGCTACGGACCTCTTGGAATTCTCGGCGTTGATTGACCGTTGAACAGCTTACGTTTGCGACATAGGTTCTAATCGCCATCTCCAATACCGCCCACAGCAGCCGATGCTCGCCCGGAAGAGCCGAAGGGCGGCCCCTGACGAGATCGTTGTATTGCGATGGTAGGATCGAATCTTTCAGATCACGTAGCAGCTCCAAGGTGCCCGGTTCGTCCATGAGTTTTCGCCCTCGAAATTTTTCGCCGATCGAATGGCGTGGGAAGACGCAAACAACGGGCCAAAAATCGCGCCCCCCCTTGATCATCAACCGACGCGCACGGATCAAAAAAAGCTGCCGTTACGGGTTGCGTCCGTCAGAACCAAAGCGATGATGCGATCGGCGCCAAGAGTTCATGCTGGGTCCGAAAGGTGGGAATGACAGCGATCGGTACCAAGGGACATGATTTTCCCCGATGCCGTTTCACGCCAATGGCGTTTACAAACTCCTCTACGAAATCGTCCAATTCTGCCATCGACGGCCGCTTCCGGCGCACGCCGAGCTCCGGCCAATTCCTGAGGATCTCACGCATCCGCCCTCGTCGCTTGATGTAGAGATAGAGGCCTCGGGGCCGCCTGAAGATTCGGCTCCAGTTGAGGCAGGCCTCGCCGACCGTAGGGGCATAGACGAGGGGAATGCCCGATGTCGTTTCGTAGCACCCGATAAAAATAAAAAAGATCCTCGTCCACCGATCGACGCAATCCGAGACGGCATGGTTATAGCTTTCGAGCACGCTGAACCGAATCGATTTATTTACCGATCGGCTTGGCCGCATGAAAATTCACCGCCTCGCGATAGCCGAAGCGATCGCGAGCCTCAGCAGCAGTCCCGCAGGCCTGACTTCGGAAGAGGCGCTTCGACGATTGCGGGAATACGGTCCGAACCGGGTGGAAGAAGTGGTGCGGGAGCCGACCATCGTGAGGTTCCTGAAGGAGTTCACTCATTTCTTCGCGTTGATACTGTGGTTGGCTGCGGCGCTGGCGTTCCTCGCAGAATGGAGCGACCCGAACCAGGGGATGGCCAAGGTCGGGTACGCAATCCTGATTGTGATCGTCGTCAGCGGCCTGTTTTCCTTTTGGCAGGAGTTTCGAGTCGAGCGAACCCTTGCAGCCCTGCGCAAGCTGCTGCCGCAGCAGGTCGACGTCATGCGCGACGGCAGCGTGACACGATTACCTGCAGAACAGCTCGTCCCGGGAGATATCATCCTCCTTGAAGCGGGCAGCAGCATTCCAGCCGATTGCCGCCTGATCGAAGCATTCGGTGTGCAGGTCAACAATGCGACCATCACCGGCGAGTCCTTGTCAAAGCTCCGCAACGCCGAAGCGTCGAAAGCAGAGCGAATCATCAATGCCGAAAACATTCTGCTCGCTGGTACCTCGATGGTCGCAGGCGAGGCGAGGGCGGTCGTCTTTGCCACCGGAATGCATACCGAGTTCGGCAGGATCGCGCATCTCACGCAGACCGCCAGACAGGTGACTTCGCCGCTCAGAGAGCAGGTCGCGCACTTAAGCCGCCTGATCGGCGTTATCGCGGTGGTAATTGGAGCGGTATTCTTCGCGATCAGTCGCGTTATCGGCCTGCCGTTCTGGGAGGGGTTCATCTTCGCCATAGGGATCATCGTGGCGATGGTGCCCGAAGGACTGTTGCCCACGCTGACACTGGCCCTGGTACTGGCTACGCAGCGCATGGCCAAACGAAATGTTTTGATTCGCTATCTTCCGTCCGTCGAGACCTTGGGTTCGACGACGGTGATTTGCACCGACAAGACCGGAACGTTGACGCAGAACCGGATGGCCGTGAAGCGGCTGTCGCTGGGCGCAAATCTCGATTGCGTCCCCAATACACCGGAGCGAGACGATATCTCACGGCGGTATAGGGCATTCTTTCTGACGGCAGGCTTGTGTCATGACCTCAGAGAAAGCCGTCAAAATGGAAAGCCGGTACTATTTGGAGATCCGATGGAACTCGCGCTGGTGGAAACCGCGACACGTTTTCTCCCGGAAGTTCCGGCATCTGAGAAGCTCGACGAGATCCCGTTCGATGTCGCTCGCATGCGCCTTTCGACCGTCCATGCGACTCCAGATGGCCCCACGCTCTACTGCAAAGGGGCCCCTGAGACCGTGCTTCCGCTCTGCGGCAGAATCCTGTGCGATAGCGGAGTCTGTTCATTCGACGCTGGTTCTCTCAGCCGCATCCGTCAGATGCAGGAAACCATGGCGGAAGAGGGCCTGCGCGTCATCGCTCTGGCGTATCGTCCGCTCGCATCCGAATGGGACCGCGAGCATCTCGAGGAAGATCTGATCTTTGCCGGACTGGCGGGCCTCGAAGATCCGCCCCGTCCCGAAGTACGCACTGCCCTGCAAACGTGTCGCGACGCAGGTATCAGAGTGATTATGATCACGGGCGATCATCCGTACACCGCGCGGGCGATCGGGCGTGAGATCGGGCTTTTCCGGACGGACGATCCTTTGGTGATTACGGGGGAAAAGTTAGCTTCCCTGAGCGATACGCAACTGCGGCTTGCGCTCGATACCCCGGAGGTTCTTTTTGCGCGAGTCGGCGCCGACCAGAAAGGCCGAATTGTCGAGGCCCTGAAACAAAAAGGTCACGTGGTCGCGGTTACGGGCGACGGAGTTAATGACGCGCCGGCGCTGAAAAGCGCGCATATCGGCATCGCGATGGGCGTTTCAGGCACTGACGTGGCGAAGGAAGCCGCTGACATGGTGCTGCTGGACGACAACTTTGCAAGCATCGTTGACGCGGTCGAAGGCGGACGAACGATCTTCGACAATATCCGTAAATTTTTGACCTATATTCTCGCACACAACGTCCCCGAACTTGTTCCTTACCTGGTTTTTTCGCTGTTCAGTGTTCCGCTTGGTCTTACTCCGATTCAGATCCTTTCGATTGATATGGGAACTGACTCCCTGACCGCGCTGGGTCTCGGGGTCGAAAAACCCGATCCCGGGATCATGAAACGCCCGCCGCGTTCTCAGCGCCAGCGGCTGTTTGACTGGTCGTTGGCCCTTCGCGCCTATTTCTTCCTAGGTGCGATCGAAGCGGCGATCGCGATGACCGCATTTTTTTTCGTACTCCATGGCGGCGGCTGGCATTATGGCCAGGCGCTCTCGAATCAGGACCCCCTGTATCTGCAAGCCACCACCGCCTGTTTCAGCGCGATCGTCGTGCTGCAGATCGTAAACGTCTTCTTATGCAGGAGTCCCACCCGCTCCATTGTTGCGACCGGAATTCTCGGCAATCCGCTGATCTGGGGTGGCGTTATGCTGGAAATCGCCTTGGTTTTGCTGATTGATTATACGGCTTTGGGTAATTTCATCTTCGGAACCGCGCCGATCATGGCGAACGTTTGGTTGCTGCTGATTCCGTTCGCGGTTGGGATGCTCGGGCTGGAGGAACTGCGTAAATTTATTCTCCGCGGTTGGCGCGCGACCAAAGCATGACCCAGTCCCTTGCTTGGATGCCGATGCATCTTTCGCGCGAACGTCGCCTCAGCGTCCTGCGTATAAACCAGATTAAATTGCTAGAGAATCTGCACCGTTTGCAGGTCGCGCTTTAAGAATCGATAGAGCTGTGCCGGGCGATGATTGCCGCGCCGCACGCCGGGCGCCGGTCGCAGAATGCCCATCGCCATGATGCGGCGGCGAAAGTTGCGGCGATCCAGCACGCGGCCCAGTACTCCGCTATAGAGCGCCTCCAGCTCTGAGAAGCAAAAACTTTCGGGCAACAGGTTGCACGCGATGTTGGTGTAGCCGAGCTTTGCCTGCACGCGCGCGATTCCCCGCCGCACCATCAGCGCGTGATCGTACGCGAGCGCGGGAAGCGCCGAGACGCGAAACCAGCTTCCCTCGAAGTACTTTTTCGTCGGCGACGACGATCGAACCGGAGCCGCGACCAACGCCAGATAGGCGACGGAGATTACGTGCGCCGCCGGATCGCGCGAGGGATTGCCGAAGGTGAAGAGCTGTTCCAGGTAGGGCTCGTTTGCAAGGCCCGACGCGCGAAGCTCACGGCGCGCCGCGTCATCCAGCGTCTCGCCGACCGCGACCAGTCCGCCCGGGCATGCCCACTTGCCGCGCGCCGCCGCGGCGCGCGGCCTGACCAGGTAGGTTTGAAACTCGCGCTGCGCAAATGACAATACGACCGCGTCGACTGCGACCTTGGGCCGCAAATGCGAATTGGATTGCGCGCCCACCGATGACTTCCCGCGACGCACCATACCACGCACCCGCGCTGATCGACCAAGCGTTCCCTCTCTTCCCTCATCCCGAGCAGCCCGCGCATCGCGTGGGCGTCGTCGAGGGATCGCCGAATCCGACCTATACGAAAACGATGCGCGGATCTGTTCAGCCGCCCAACTCGAGCATCTTTTCGAGCGCCTGGCGCGCGCCCGCGATGACCTCGTCCGGCAGTGTGATCTCGTAGCGCAGGTTCCGCAGGGCATCGAGCGTGCCGCCGAGCGTGATCATCTTCATGTAATGGCAGAGCTTGCAGGCCTTGAAGAAGCGCTTGTTCGGCACCTCCATCAGGAGACGATCCGAAAGCCCGCACTCGGTCACGATCAAAAACTTGTCGGCCGCGCTCTCGCGCGCGTAACGCATCATCGCGCTGGTCGAGAGCACCGCGTCGGCGAGCGCGAGCACATCGCGCCGGCATTCGGGATGCGCCAGTACCTGGATGCCGGGAATTGAGTTGCGCACGCGCTCGATCTCCGTCGGCGTGATCTGATGATGCACGTAACAATTGCCGTCCCACGAGATGATTTGCTTGCGGCTCTTGCTCTGTACGTAATCCGCGAGATTGCGATCGGGCACGAACAGGACGTGCTCCGAATCGATCGCCTCCACGATCCGCACTGCGTTGGCCGACGTGCAGCACGCATCGGAGAGCGCCTTCACGTCCGCAGTGCAGTTGACGTACGAAACCACCGCGAGGTCGGGGTAAAGCTTCGCGAGTTCGGCCTTACGTTCGGCCAGCGCCTCGGCGGTAACGCTTTCCGCGAGCGAGCATCCGGCGCGCATCTCAGGCAGCAGGACCATTCTTTCGGGGTTCAGGATTTTGGCGGTCTCGGCCATGAAGTGCACGCCGCAGAAGACGATCACCTCTGCTTCGGCGGCGCGCGCCGCGCGGGCGAGTTCGAGCGAGTCGCCGATGAAGTCGGCAATCTCGAAAATCTCCGGCCGCTGGTAATTGTGCGCCAGCACGATCGCGTTGCGTTCGCGCTTGAGCTGAAGAATCTGCCGGATTTCCGCGGCGTGCCGGTCGCATGCCTCGGGACCGTAAGCACCCGGATCGACGGCCGCGAGCTTGCGATGAAGCTCCGCGCCGGTTGGGGTCTGGATAGTCGCTGTTTCCATCGATCGCCTCAGACTGCTTTGCGTCAGTTTGACGCATAGTTTAGGCGCTGCGTTTGCATTACGCAAACCCAATCCGACGCCTCGAATTTTCGCTTGATCGGAGCGGCCGCCGGGCGATAGGGATGCGGACAGGTTCGCCACGCCATGCAACTCCGGAGGAAGCCATGAAACGCAGCATCGATCGCATCCTGACTACACATGCAGGCAGCCTGCCGCGCCCCGGGGATCTGCTCGAACTGTATCGGGCCGCAGATCGAGGCGAACTCGCCGACCGCGGACAGCTCGCGGCAAGATGCGCCTCGGCGGTGGCGGAAGTGGTCGCGGATCAGAAGCGCGCCGGCATCGACATCCCGGACGACGGCGAGTTCGGCAAGTCGACCGGTCAGGTGACGGACTACGCCCCCTGGCTTACCTACATCTACCCGCGTCTAAAGGGCTTCACCGGCGGCGTGCCGATGTCCGAAGCGATGCGCTTTACGGCCGGCGGCATTACTTTCGGCAGTTTCCTCGAACGCCGCGACTTCAGCCGCTTCCGCGAGTTCTACCAGGACCCGAATGCAATTGGGTTCGGCGGGAGCATCACCGCCCGCAAAATTCCGGTCTGCACCGCGCCCATCAGCTACGCCGGGCACGCGGCCGTGCAGGCCGACATCAAAAATCTGAAGACTGCGATGGCCGCGGCGGGGGTCGATGAAGCCTTCATGTGCGCGGCGTCGCCGGGCGTGATCGAACGCGCGCAGAATCAGTACTATCAGCGCGAAGAGGATTTCCTCTATGCGATCGCCGACGCGATGCACGAGGAGTACAAGGCGATCGTCGATGCCGGTCTGCTCCTCCAGATCGACGATCCGGGGATGCCGGACACGTGGGATGCGGCGATTCCCGAACCTCCCTTGGATCGCTACAAGCAATACGCGCGCGTCCGAATTGACGCGCTCAATCACGCATTGCGCGGTCTGCCCGAGGATCGCATCCGCTATCACATCTGTTGGGGAAGCTGGCATGGACCGCATACCACGGACATCCCGCTGCGCAGCGTCGTCGACCTGGTGCTGAGCGTTCGCGCGCAGGCCTATTCGGTTGAAGCCGGCAACGTGCGCCATGAGCATGAATGGAAGGTCTGGGCCGACGTGAAACTGCCCGCGGGCAAAATTCTGATTCCGGGCGTGGTGAGCCATGCCACCAACGTCGTAGAACATCCGGAGCTGGTCGCCGAGCGGATCGTGCGGTTCGCGAAGCTGGTCGGGCGCGAGAACGTGATTGCTGGGACCGATTGCGGACTCGGCGGCCGGCTGCACCCGCTAATCGCGTGGGCGAAGATCGAGGCGCTCGCCGCGGGCGCGTCACTCGCCTCGGGGGAGCTGTGGAAGTAGCGGGAGGAATGAGAGTGTCTGCTGAACGGCAAAACACCCTTTCTGTTATTCTGAACGATTGAGTATCGCGGACGAGTCGAAGGGTCTTGAATATTTCACGCGCGCCGGCGCGGCGCAGTACGCCGACGCTGGCGCAGCCGGTTGCGGTTCATCACTCGCGAAGCGCTCTTACTGTGTGTCCGAAGTGAAATTAAAATTGATGAACGCGTTGACGAAAGTGTTGATATCGACAGCGCCCCACCCGCTGGCATAGTCGAAACCTTTTACTGCGTTATATCCAGTCACCCCGTAAAGCGCATTGTTCCCCGAAACGATGTCGAGGATTCCCACCGTGCCTAGATGCTTGAGGTTCGCCTTTGCCATCGCATAGAGCTTGGGATTGATCAGTCCCTGACCGTCGGTAGCGGCCTTCTGATTGACGATCGCGAAAATCGCCGCATACTGAGGCGGCACGATACTGGTGCCGCCGGTCGTCTCCCAAACCGTTCCTCCTGGCACCCCGTTGCCTCCAATCAGACCCGAATCGAAGCTCTCCCAGAAGCCAGGGGCAGGAAAGAGTTTGCCCGTGACCTTCGGTGGTTTGTTCAGGTTTTTGAGATTGTAGTGGACGTTGAGATTGCCGCCGAAATTTCCGCCACCCAATACCAGGTCCGGGACCACGCGGTGGCTTCCAGAGATGCCGGCAACCCCCTTTTGCCAGGGTGGCTTCGCAAAGACCTTGCTCGTTCCGCCAGTGCTCGCCCCCTGCGCATCGAGGAAGCTAATATTCGACTTTCGGACGAACTTCCAAACTTTCTGTTTGGTGTTCGCATCGGTGCTGGTGTCGTTGCCGTTGTCGTCATAGCTGGCCATGTACTCTGAGGCGCCAACGGCGGTGACATTGGGCGAGGCCGCGTTTTCCTCGATGTGCGGCGTACGGGGAATTACGCATCCGGAGCGGCCCCCGACGGGGCCGGCCGTGCCGACGTCACCCGTCGCGACGAAGATCGACTGACCTCTCATCGCACCCTCTTGAAAATAGCCGTCCAGCGTTATGTAGAAGGCGTTAGGTTCGCCGCATTGTGCCCAGCTAATCGCGACGGTATGGCAATTATTGGAGTTGTCGGTGACGATTGTCGTCACCGTATCCACCAGGTCCTGGACCGCTAACGGATTGCCAGTGCCGGCGTTGGTGGCATAAACGACGATTTCAGCTCCCGGCGCGAGGCCGTGCGCATATTCAACGTCCAGCATCGCTTCGGCGTATGGCGACCCGCCGCCGTTGCTGCCTGGCGCGCCGATCGGCCCATCAACGACGACCTCGTTGTAGTTCTTGCCCGAAGTGAATGCCGGCAGGCCGAAGACAGTGTTGAACTGGCTGAGCGACGGCTGATCGACGTCGGAACCTTCGCTGACCGCGATGCATTCGCCGGTCCCGTCAAACTTCGTCGGCGACGAGTTGAGCAACGGATTTTCGTCGGCAAAAGTCCGGATGTCCGTCGGGCCGAAGAGTGGACCTGTGGCTTGAACGTCATAGGGGGGGTCGGGAATGGTCGTGTGCCAAATGACGCCGCCTAGATTGTCGAGGCCGGCAAGATAGCCGATCTTCGGGGCGAGCGCGGCAGGCACCTGCGGATCTTCGAGGTTGGAGAAGCGCTTGCCGTCATGGCTCTGCACGATATGCACCAGGAAGGCATTCTGAGCCGTGGCGACATCGCCGGTGAAGACGATGCGTCGCTCGTGTGCGCTTGCCTGCGTGACGGTGAAGCCTTGGCTCGTGAGCCAACTGGTCACTTGGGCGACATCGGAATCGGTGGGCCCGAAGCGCTGATCGTAGTCATCGGGCGTGAGCCACTTGTGATACTGCGGCGAGGCCGGATCCTGCAGATCCTGTGCGAGCTGATCGCGCTCGGCCTGGTTGCGCGGACTCAGATAGATTTCCATCTGAAGCGGCCGATAGACGGGAGCGGCGGCTTCGACGGCGAGAGCGGATGCGCCGTCGGGATGGTTGCCAACCAGCGCGGCAAAATCACCGGCGCGCGTCGCGCCGGGAGTGAGCCCCAGCACGATGGAAATCAGAGTGAAGATCGCAGCCAATTTCATCGCGCGAAAACCGTAACGCATTGCATCAAGTGACATAATGTCGTGTTTCCTGTGTTTTGATAACGGAACACGTGATGCCTGGCTGTTGCATATAACGTCAGGCATTATCGTCGATCTACGCAATAGAAGTCCAGTCTGACCTGCTAGGCGACCCGTCCAAGCAGGAAAGAAAGGCCGGTCCCGTTATCGCGCCGGGAGTTCTCTGGGGAAGGCGAAGCCCCGGCCGAGGTGCTGGTCGACTTTTGCACACTTCTTCGGTAACTTGCTTTTGTCACGAGAAGGGTCTGGTCCCCTTCCGATCGGCTGCAAGAGCCAAAACATAGTTTGCGAGGTGCAGATGGCCGTAAAGTGAAAAGGCCAGAGAACATATTCGCCTGAAACAAGCCATTCGCAGTCGGTTTTTTTTCGGCTCGTCGCAGCGGCGCGCGCCGCTGTAGAAAAACTGCGAAATTTTTTTACCAACGATAACTGAAAGGAGAGTTAACCTATCATGGCATTCGAGTTGCCGGCGCTACCCTATCCGAAAAACGCACTCGCGCCTCATATATCAGCCGAGACACTGGAATATCATCATGGGAAGCATCATGCAGCTTACGTGAAGAGGCTGAATGAATTGCTGGGCGACAGCAAAGATGGCCAACGCTCGCTCGAGGAGATCATCAAGAGCGCGAAGCCCGGCGCTCTCTTCAACAATGCGGCGCAGCATTGGAACCATTCATTTTATTGGCACTGCATGTCGCCCGACGCCGGCAAGCCGGCCGGAAAGCTGGCCGATGCGATCATCAAATCGTTCCAGAGCGTCGACAAGCTGAAGGAGCAATTCAATGAAGCGGCAGCGGGCCACTTCGGCAGCGGATGGGCGTGGCTGGTCGTGGCCGATGGAAAACTGCAGATCGAGACCACTCATGATGCCGACCTGCCGCTGGCTCACGGCCGGTTCGCCGTGATGACCTGCGACGTTTGGGAGCACGCGTACTATATCGACTACCGCAATGCGCGGGCAAAGTATCTCGAGAGTTTCTGGAATGTAGTCAATTGGGATTTTGCTTGTGCGAATTATGAAAAAGCGCTGGCGGGCCGCGCCGTGACAGTGGGTGACCTTGGAAGCAGCGCCTCTGCCTAAACGCGAACTGCAGTGGAATGCTCAGCGCGCGATGACCTCAGAGTCCGTGACGTCATCGCGCGCTGAAACCGGGGCCGTCAGGCGTGCGCCGGGTCCACGTGTTTCCCCAGCATTCGGTCGGCGATGATTTCCCCGTCCTGCATGGCCGGATGACCGCGCAGGAATGTCATTACCGGTACGCCCTTCACTCGTCTGCCTTCCCAAATGGAATAGTCAGTCCGTCCGCGGTAACGGCTGCGCCCCAAAGTCATTTCGCGTTCAGGATCGATGACTACAAGGTCAGCGTCCGCGCCGGGTACTATGGCGCCTTTTTGAGGATAGATACCGTACAGACGTGCGGCATTCTCGGATAACACCCGGGCAAGCGTGACAAGATCGACTCCGCGGCGATGCACGCCCTCGTCGAAGAGCAGCGCCAGAGTATCGGCGACCTGCAGATTCAAACCGACGCGGCAATCCCAGAAATCTACTTCCTCCTTGAAACTTGCGGAATACGTAAGGCTGTCGGTGCCGACTACCCTGATCGTGCCGTCTCTGATTGCGGACCACAGAGCCTCGCGATCTTCGTCAAAGCGGATCGGCGGCTGAATCTTTGCCTTCGCACCGAGACTCTTCGCATCAGCTTCGGGTGCAGTAATACACAAGAAAAGCGCTACGGTCTCCGCGACGACGGGAATGCCCTGCTGGCGCAGATAGCGAATGGTCTTCACCGTGTGGCCTGAACTGATATGCACCGGGTAGAGCGGCAATCGAAATTGACTGGCTATATGTCCGTATGTGAAAACCTGCACGCTCTCGGCCCACTCGGGCGTCGTCTCTGCCCAGGCGGTCAGAAGATCCTTTCTGCCTTGCTTGCGCATTTCATCGACAAGCAAACCGCGAAGGTACGGCTCCTCGGCATGGATCATTGGAAAAGCGGTTGGACCGTTCGCCGCGAGCGCTTTGCAGGCGGTGTAAAACAGGTCGGGATTGATGCCTTCCCTATTGATGCCAAAGGCCTCGGCCTGGGCTCCGATGAAACCGGTAAAAAACTTGAACGAGACTCCGCCGCTCTTCACCACGCCTGGAATCGTCGCCGCCTGCTCGAAGTTATTCACGCACGAAGTGAGCTTGAAATCACACCATGAGTGGCCGGAGCCGCAACGCAACGCGCGGTTGAAAAGATCGGTGAGAGGATCATTGCCGATTAGCGTGGTGGTCGCGATGGTGGTGACGCCGCCGACCAGGCATTCTCTGGTGTCCTGCTCGAAGTCGGCCAGCATCGTATCGTCGCCGAACGTCTTGCCGCCGACGCCGAAGTGCACGTGAGGATCGAACAGGCCGGGAAAGAGAATCTTGCCCTCGAGTTTGATCTCGCGGCGGGCGGCGGGAAGCTCAGCATCGGGACCGACCGCGCTAATCTTTTCATCGGCAATCGCAATACCGCCGTTGATCGTTCCGCCGGGCGTCACGACGGTAGCGCCTTTCAGCGTCAAATCACACGCCATTGGTTGTCACCTCACCGTCGGCTCGCATCAATTTGCGAATTCCGGGAATCGATGCTTTACTCCGCGTCAAATCACCGCAGCCGTTCGAGCGTGCCGACTATGGCATAGACGAAGCGCAAAGTTTAACGTGCGGACGCTCCGCACGAACCTGCTTGAGAGAGGAGAACCATCGATGGACTTCGGCCTGATATTGATCATTCGCAATCCTCCCAAATGGCGGCGCAGCGATCAGGAGGTCTACAAAGGATATATCGACAACGCGATCCTCGGTGAGAAGCTCGGTTTCAGCCATATCTGGACCAGCGAGCATCACTTTATGGAATGCGGATGGTCGCCGTCGCAGTTTCCGATTCTCGCCTCTATCGCGGCGCGCACCGACCATATTCGCATCGGCACGCTCATCTACCTGTTGGCGCTTCACAATCCGATCCAGGCCGCGGAGGACGCCGCGACCGTCGATATCCTCTCCAATGGACGCCTCGATTTCGCCGTCGGTCCCGGCGGCAGTCCGAACGAGAATCGGGTGTTCGGGATTCCGTACGCCGACCGGCGCGCCCGGATGCACGAGGGGTTGGCGCTTATCCGGCGGTGCTTCGAGGAGGAGAAAGTCGATCACGACGGGAAGTATTACCACTTCAAAAACGTGCGGATGACGACGCGGCCGGTGCAGAAGCCGTTTCCATTGTGGGTCGCTGCGTTCGGTCCGAAGGCGCTGACCGAGGCCGGCGCAGGGGGCTATCATCTGGCCGCCACGCCGCCCGCTGCGATGCAAAAGTATTACGATGATGCGCTACGCAAGGCGGGCCACGATCCCAAAAAGTTCAAACGTTCGATGCATCAGATCGTGCACGTTGCCGAAACCACCGAAAAGGCGTGGGATGAGGCCGAGCCGCACATCCATTACTACATGGAAAAGCACTACGCCATGATCGAGGAGGATCGGCTATTGAGGAGCACCTCGGCCCCACTCGACGCGTCTGGGAAGCCCGACCTCAGGGTTCCGCCGATCGGAGAACTTCGCAAAACCGGCCGCGGTCCATACGGCCCGTCATTCATCGGCTCGCCCGAACTCATCATCAAGCAGCTCGAAGAGCTTTTCCGGACGCATCCGATGGACGAGATGTCGCCATCGCTCGGGCTGCCCGGAATGGACCCGAAGATCGCGCGGAAATCGATGGAGCTGTTCGCGCGCGAGGTGATGCCGCACTTCAAGAATTACAACGGCCGCGCGTGATGCTCGTTCGGTAGGGCAATTCCTGAATCGGCTCAAGTCTCCGACGTGCGTCGGCGGCTTGGGCCGGCGCTCGTAATGCAAAAGTAAAACTCGCTTAAACTTTCATTTAACTAAAAAGGCTAAGACCAGAGGCTCCATCAGGCGCTTCGTACGCCATTAATGAGGAGGAGGAAAAGATTTAGATGTTCCGAAGAAATGGCAAGACCGGTCTCAATGTTCCGCGCTTCAGATTTGCAATCATAATCCTGGTCGGGACCATCGTGGCCGGCGCCACCGCTGCACTTTCGACGTTGTCGCTGACGGCGGCCGGTGCGACCTTTCCTTATCCGATTTATTCGAAGTGGTTCGATTCCTACCATAAGCTTCATCCGGAGATCGAGATCAATTATCAATCCATCGGCTCCGGGGGTGGCATCAGGCAAGTGACGGCGGGGACGGTCGATTTCGGCGCCAGCGATGGACCGATGAACGATGAGGAGATCACCGCGTTCAAGCAGAAGCGTGGGATGGACATCCTGCACTTTCCGACCGTTCTAGGTGCGGACGTGCCCGCTTACAACATCCCGGGCGTCAATGCGACGCTGCGCTTCACGCCAAAGGCGCTGGCCGGAATTTTTCTCGGCACGATCACGAAATGGAACGATCCGGCTATCGCCGGGCCGAACCCTCACGTGAAGTTGCCTGCCACCACCATCGTGGTGGCTCATCGCGCCGACGGCAGCGGAACGACCTACGTCTGGACGGATTATTTGTCGAAGGTCAGCCCCGATTGGAAGAGGACAGTGGGCAAGGGGACGGCGGTAAAGTGGCCGACCGGGCTCGGCGCCAAAGGCAACGAGGGAGTTTCGGGGCTTATCCAGCAGACCCCCGGATGCATCGGGTACATCGAACTGATTTATGCCCTTCAGAACCACATCCCGTACGGGTCGGTGCAGAACGCGGCGGGCACTTTCATAAAGGCCGATTTGAAGAGTGTCAGCGCAGCCGCCGCGGGCGTAACGATGCCGCCGGACTTTCGCGTTTCGATCACCAACTCGCCGGCGTCCGATGCTTACCCGATCTCAAGCTTCACCTGGCTTCTGATTCCGGGGAAAATTTCGGACCCGGCCAAAAAGCAGGCGATCGTGGATTTTCTGCACTGGATGCTGACTGATGGTCAGACGATGACGAACGCGCTTTCCTATGCGCCGCTGCCGCAATCGGTGGTCGCCAAGGAAGAGCAAGCAATAAGCCAGATTCAGTAGCAGGCGGTTGATAAATCGAATCTCTCCCGCTCCTCCCTCTTTTATCCTTTTCCGCAACCGGGCGAGAGGGTAAAAGTAAAAAATGAAGTAGGCCGTGATTTCTACAGTCAGCAAGGGGCAGAGGTGAGAGATGACAGATTATTCCGCCGCTCATCTGCGCGAGCTCGTTCAGCCCGGACGTGTCCATCGAAGCCTCTACACTGATCCGCGCATCTTCGAGCTCGAGATGGAGCGGATCTTCGAGCGTGCATGGATCTATGTCGGTCATGAGAGCGAAGTTAAGGCGCCCGGCGATTATCGCACGACTCGGATCGGGCGCAAGCCGCTGGTCATGGTGCGGCACCAGGACGGCAAAATTTACGTATTGCATAACCAATGCGCCCATCGGGGCACGATGGTGGTCGCCGGCGAGCGCGGCAACGCCAGCGAATTTAGATGCTGCTATCACGGCTGGACGTACCATACTGACGGACGGCTGAAGGCGGTCTCTCTGCCGCACGGTTATCCGGCGCACTTCGACCCCAAAGATCCGGGCATCGCGATGGTGCAGGTGCGGCGCGTCGCCAACTATCGCGGATTCGTCTTCGCCAGTCTCGCCGATCATGGACCAAGCCTCGAAGAGTTCCTTGGCTATATGACCACGTCGTTCGATGACATGGTCGATCGCGCGCCCGACGGCGAGCTGGAAGCCGCGGGTGGAGTTTTCAAGCACGCTTATAACGCGAACTGGAAGGTGTATCTCGAAAATTTGTGCGACGCGGCGCATCCGATTTTCGTCCATCAGTCGTCGATCGCTGCCGCTGAGCAGCAGTCGGACAGCGTCTATTCCGACGGATCGGGCGAGATCGCGATTCGTCAGATGCGGCAAAACGGAGCGCCGTACAGCTTCTGGGAATCGCAGGTCGGCATCTGGACGTATCCGAACGGGCACAGCTTCCTCGGCGATTATCATGACGACGCGAAGCTGGTTGCGGCGCTCAATGATCCCGCATTTCGTCAGTACATCACGGCGCTGGAAACCAGAAAGGGTACTGATGAAACCGCGCGCATCCTTTCCGTGCGGCGATGGAACAGCAACGTCTATCCGAACCTGTCGTTCATGAGCCAATTCCAGCAGCTCCGCGTGGTTCATCCAATCGGGCTCAATCGAACGGTGGTCTACACTTACAATTTCCGGCTGAAGGGCGCACCCGAGAAGATGTTCGAGCGGACGATCAGCTTCGCGAACATCGTCAACGGCACGGGCTCGCTGGTGCTGACCGATGATCTCGAGACCTACAATCGTATCGGGATCGGTCTCGCAAGCGGCGGCGCCGAATGGTTGGAGATCGGACGCGGCTACACCAGCGACCTCGCTGACGAGACCGGCGGACGCCGCGGCAAAAACTCGACCAGCGAAATCTACATCCGCAACATGTTTGACGCCTGGCTCGGCTTCATGACCGACGAGCAGGCTCAACCTGTGCGGCGCATCGAGTGGCCCGAGCAGCGGGCCGTGTCCAAATGAGCGCGGTTTTGCGCGGCGATCGCGCAACGGAGCAGGTCGAGCTCTTCCTGATCCATGAGGCGCGGCTTCTCGATGAGGCCCGCTACGATGAATGGCTCGCGCTGTTCACCGCGGATGCCTGGTACTGGGTGCCATCGGAGCCGGGTCAGCGCAGCCCGTACGACACGATCTCGTTGATGTACGACGATCGCCGCCTGCTCGAAACCCGCGTGCGTCGCCTGATGAGCACGCAGCCTCACGCACAGCAGCCGCCGTCGCGCACCAGCCGGATCGTCGCTAATGCGACTCTCGAGGAGACCGCCGCCGACGGCCGGGCGCTGACCGTGCGATCGAAGCTGATGATGGTCGAGTTCCGACTCGACAATCAGCGGATCTTCGCCGGGACCTGCACGCATCGCTTAGTCCGCGCCGACGACAGCTTCAGGATCGCGTGGAAGCGCGTCGACCTGATCAACTCCGACAGCGTGCTCGAAGGCCTGGTAGTTCCATTCTGAGCGCACACTCGACGGGGGCGCCTATGCATCACGATCGTTTCGACTACTCGGCGATAATCGATCGTCCTCCGCTGCGCCTGCCCCACAATGCACGGCTCGCAGTCTGGATCATCCCTAATATCGAATACTTCGAATTCGACGGTCCGGGAATCGGGATGGCGCCGCCGCCCGGGTTTCCCGATGTGCTTAACTACGCATGGCGCGATTATGGCACGCGCATCGGCGTGTGGCGCCTGATGGAATTGTTCGACCGCTACGAGCTGCGGGCGACCGTCGCGCTCAATGCCAAGGTTTGCGAGTTCTATCCGCGGATCATCGAGGAGGGCATCAAGCGCAATTGGGAGTTCATGGGTCACGGGCTGACGAACTCTCAGATGCTCGCGAATCTGCCGGAGGAAGAAGAGCGGAAGGTTATTCAGACCACGGTCGAGACCATCGCGAAGGCAGTGGGCAAGCCGCCGCGCGGGTGGCTGGGGCCCGCGCTGGCCGAGACGATTCGGACACCCGACCTGCTCGCCGAAAGCGGCATCAGCTATCTTTGCGATTGGTGCAACGACGACCAACCTTATCCATTTCGCGTCAGGACCGGCCGCCTAATTTCGATACCCTACGCCAACGAAATCAACGACATTCCGTTTTTCGTCGGCAAGGGCGCGACGCCTGATCAATTCCGCGAGGCGATCCAGGATTGTTTCGACGTGCTGTACGACGAAGGCAAGCGGACAGCAAAGGTGATGGCGATCGCGCTGCACCCGTTTCTTACGGGCGTGCCGCATCGGCAGAAATCACTCGCGATGGCGCTCGATTACATCAAGCAGCATGAACATGTCTGGTTTGCGACGGGGAGCGAAATCGCCGACTGGTATTATCAGAATTATTACAAGTAGCGCGGCGCCTCGCTCGCTACGCGATACGCGATTAATTGCCTGCTCAGCCCGCAACACGAAGCGATCGAGCCGCTGTCGGTTATACCGACCCGATGTGTTGCGCTAACATGTCATTGGGGTGATCGTGAGATAGCGGTCAGACAGAGTTGGGCGTCGGAACGGCGGCGGTAGACGCGAATCCATCCGCCATCGCTGCCCAATGTCAGGCTTGAGGATACCGCGATGCGCGCGACATTGCGGATGAGTTTTTTTCTGCTTTCGTTCTCAATGGTCGGATGCGTCGCCGCACAGAATGCGCCGACATCGCGCGATGACGCGGGCGGCGAATCGCCTGTTGGGACTACCACGGTCACCGCGAAGGCGACGCCGACGACGGACAGCGATGCGATCGCGTTGCCTGGTTTCTGGACGGGCGCCACCACCGCCTACTGCAACCTGAATCCGATCGAGATCGACACTCGATGCAACAGCATCAACCTGATCAGCCTCAGCCTCGCTCAGGAAAAGGGCGGCGTGCGCGGAATCTATCGATGTACAATCGGCAACCAGGAGTGCCGCGCGCAGAACGATACCGGCAAGGTTGCCAACGCCTCGATGCACGGCCGTCGGCTCCAGATGCGAATCGCGCTGCCCGATCTTTCAAGCTGCATCTTCCAAGGCAAGGCTGTCAGTCCCGCGACAATCAAGGGCGCGTACTTCTGCTACCAAGGCGGCGGCTTGATGGAGCAGGGCCACTTCGAGATCTGGCGTCGGTTCTGATCCCGAATCATGGGCCGACGGCTGCCGGCCGGTCCGCTATTCCTGCGCGATGTAGCGAAACGCATCGCCGCGACGAACGATCTTGCCGCACGATGGCGTCGCAAAATGAGTCCCGAAGATCAGCACATCATTGTCTGCATATTGCTCGCAGAACGCGCGGCGGACTTTTTTCGCCAGCGCGCGATCATTGTCGAAGCCGACATCCCATTCCGGGTATGCGCATTGAATCGGATGGTGCATCAAGTCGCCGGTGATGACCGCACGCTGGCCGCGCGATGAAATCTGCACATGATGATGGCCGGGTGTATGGCCGACGCTCGGCTCCAGCCAGACCTCGTCCGTGATGCGATAGTTCGACTCGACAAGCTTGGCGCGCCCCTGCTCGACGATCGGCCGCACCGAATCCTCGACCGGATCGCGCAGCGCCCGATCCTCGAACGTCGAGTAAAAGTCCCACTCGGCGCCGCCGATCAGATAGGTTGCGTTTTCGAACGTCGGCATCCAGCGGCCGTTCTTCATGATCGTATTCCATCCCACGTGATCGACGTGCAGATGCGTCTGCAGCACGTAATCGAACTGGTCGGGCGTGTAGCCGGCCTTCTTCAGATCGGCAAGAAACGGCAGCTTGAGATTGGTCCATGCCGGATTGGTGTGAGAGCGGTCCTTGCCGTTGCCGATACAGGTGTCGACGATGATCTTCTTGCCCTGCGATTCCAGGATGAGCGAGTACATGCTCACCATGATTTGACCGGTGGACGTAGTCGCCCACGGCTGAAGCCACTCGGCTTCGCGTTTAATCTGGTCGGGCGTTACGTCGGGGAACAGAAAGGTGCCGGGAAACGGCATCTCCATCTCGACCACGCGCGTGATTTTGACATCGCCGATCTGCCATTGGTTCATCCGACTCACCTCCGGGCCGATGCCGCCGTTATACGAAACATGGACGCGGGCTGCCACTCTGCTGTCAAATCGGGATGTGGAATCGTAAGCTCATGAACGTCGGGCGAATAGGAGCGTGATCGAAAAGATGGCTGATGACTCTCGAAACGATATAGGGCAACGACCGAAGCTGCCGTCGCATGCGGACCATGTTGGTAGCCTCCTGCGCCCTGCGGAGCTGAAGCAGGCGCGCGAGCGCGCCGAGGCGGGCGCGCTTTCGGGCGATGAACTCCGTGCGATCGAAGATCGACTCATCGAGCGCGCGATCGGATCGCAGGTGGAAGTGGGGTTGCGCACCGTGACCGACGGCGAGTTTCGCCGCCTTTATTGGCATCTCGATTTTCTTGGCGCGCTCAACGGACTTTCTCTGGTTCGCGAGCAGGCGATGATTCCCGGCACTGCCGCGCGCAGCTCGGGATTTGTCCACCGCCATCGATTACAGGTCACCGGCAAAGTCGGATGGAATCCGCAGCATCCGTTTCTCGATCACTTCCGCTTTGTCGCCGCGCATGCCGGCTCGGCGCTTGCCAAGCAGACCATCCCGGCGCCCGCGTTTTTGCATTTCCGATTTGCGCCCCAGGCGGTTGCGAGCGCGGGCTACCGCGACATGGACACTTTTCTCGCAGACATCGGCGATACCTACACCGAAGCGGTCCGGGCATTCGGCGCTGCTGGATGTCGCTATTTGCAACTCGACGAAACCACGCTTGCGATGCTCTGCGATCCGGCGCAGATCGAGCAGGCGAAGGAGCGCGGAGTTTACCGCGAGCGTCTCGCGCGCGACTACGCATACATTGTGAATCGGGCCCTCAGCACCAGGCCCGCGGGGATGATCGCCGCGATGCATTTGTGTCGCGGTAATTTCCGCTCGACCTGGGTCGCCGCCGGCGGCTACGAACCCGTGGCCGAGGTGCTGTTCAATGAGATCGATCTTGATGCTTATTTCCTCGAATACGACAGCGAGCGCGCCGGCGGTTTTGAGCCGTTGCGATTCCTGCCCAAAGGCAAGACTGCAGTGCTCGGCCTCGTCACGAGCAAGACCGGCACGATGGAGCGCAAGGACGACCTTCGTCGGCAGATCGACGCTGCGGCGAAGTACGCGTCGATCGATCAGCTTGCGCTGAGCCCGCAGTGCGGCTTCGCCAGCACTGAGGAGGGCAACAACATCACCGAAGCGGAGCAATGGGCGAAGCTTCGGCTCTGTGTCGATGTGGCGCGGGAGGTCTGGGGCAGCTCTGCGGCCTGACCCGTGGATTACTTGTCGAGCACCGCGACGCTCTGAATCTCGACCATGATCTCGGGCACGGCGAAACCGGCTACCGTGAGCAGCGCGCTCGCCGGGAAATCGCCGGGAAAGAATTCACCCCGGATGGTCGTGAAGCGCTGTGACTTGCTCGCGTCATTGATGAATGCCGTCATCGTAACGAGGTCGCTGAGCTTGCCGCCGGCACGCGCGAGCACCTTTTCGACATTGCGAAATGCCTGACGCACCTGCGAATCGAAGTCGGTAATCGGCTTGCCGTTGTCATCGACTATTCCGACCTGGCCGGCGAGCCAGACCACGCGTCCGCCCTCCGTGATCACCGCGGGAGAGTATGTGAATTGGGCTTCCCAGGATGGCTTCAAATGCTCGCGTTTGACGGCCATGTTGGGCTCCGTGGCTTCGATGCCCGGTCAGTGTGCCGGCGCCTGATTATCGATCAAGCCCTGTTCGCGCTCCAGCGATCGGATGTAGGCGAGCAGATCGGCAATCTGACGCGGCTTGAGCACGTCCTTCCAGGGCGGCATCCCCTTCTCCGGCAATCCCTTGTTGACCGTCGCGAAGAAGAACGCATCGTTCTTGTCGATCAGTAATTGCGGCAGATTGTAATAATCATCCTCCGCGCTGGCGTCTTCACCGTGACAATGTGCGCACTGCGAATTGAAGAGATGATGACCCCGCTCGATTGCGCCCGGCTGCGACGGCTGGGAGGCGCTCTGAGCGAAAGCCGTTCCGGACCATGCAAATGGGCATGCACCGGCCGCGAGCAGTGCTAAAACCAGCCGCAAAAATACGCTCCGGCTACGCGATCGAATCATTCGTCGAGGGCGAATACGAACAGCATTCCGGATTCCGGGGTCGCACGCGAAGCCTCTTCGCCGAACTTTCCGAGCCAGTTGGGCATCATGACGCTACGCCCGGAGACCACGGCGACGTATTGCCGGCCGGCGATCTCATAAGTGATCGGCGCCGCCATCACGCCGCTGCCGGTGCGGAACTTCCACAGGACGTCGCCGCTGCGCGCATCGACCGCCTTGAACCATCCATCCATCGAACCGTAAAAGACCAGACCGCCGGCCGTCGAGAGCGCGCCGCCGACGAACCATAGCGGCTCCTTCACCTTCCAGACTTCAGACTGCGTGAGCGGATTCCAGGCGATCATCGCGCCTTCGTAACCGCCCTTATCCGGATAGAGAAGCGCCGGATTAAGCCCAAGAAACATCCCGCCCTTGTGATATTCGGTCTTCTCCTCCCCAGCATGAACGCAGAGATTATTGGTCGGGATGTAGACCAACTGCGTTTGCGGGTCGAAGGACATCGGCTGCCAGTTCTTGCCGCCCAGCATGCTCGGGCAGACATCGACCTGCTTGGTCAGCGTCGGGCGTTTGTCGGGATTTTCGATCGGCCGTCCGGTCTCGAGATTCCATCCTTTTGCCCAATCGACATGGACGAACGGACGCGCCGAAATCACGCGGCCGGTCTTGCGATTGGCAACGAAGAAGAAACCGTTCCGGTCCGCGTGCATCAGCACCGGCTCGGTCTTGCCGTTGATAGTCAGATCAGCAAGCACCGATTCGTTGACGCCGTCGTAGTCCCACGCATCATCGGGCGTGTACTGGATGTACCACAGCATCTTGCCCGTATCGGGATCGAGCGCCACGACGCTGGAACTATAAAGATTCGTGTACTGGTCGTCGGGCCTGTTGTTGGAGCGTTCACCGGCCTCCCAAGGTCCGGGGTTGCTGGTGCCGAAGTAGACGATGTTGAGCCTCGGGTCGTACGAGCCGACCACCCACGAAACCGCCCCACCATGCTTCCAGCTATCGCCTTTCCAGGTGTCATGCCCCGGCTCGCCTGGTCCCGGTACGGTATAGGTGCGCCAGAGCGGTTTGCCGGTCGCGAGATCGTAGGCCGACAGGTAGCCGCGGACGCCGTACTCCGCTCCGCCGAAACCCGTGATTACCTTGTTGCCCGCGATCACCGGCGGCGATGTGATTACGGCGCCGAGCTTGTAATCGATCACCGTCGCCTTCCAGACCGGCTTGCCGGTCTTCGCATCGAGGGCGACCAGCCTGCCATCGAGCTGGCCGACGATGACCTTGCCGTCGGCGTACGCGACGCCGCGATTGCCGACATCGCAGCAGGCGTACTGGATGACGCTTTCTGGGATGTGCGACTGGTAGCGCCATTTCAATGCGCCGGTCGCCGCATCGAGTGCGTAGACAAAGCGCGGTCCCCAGGAACTCGAGACGTACATAGTGTCGCCGATCACCAGCGGCGTCGATTCATTGGAACGCAGCGCGCCGAGCGAGAAGGCCCAGACGACGTGCAGATGCTTGAGGTTGTCGGGTTTGATCTGCGCAAGCGGACTGAAATGGCGGTTGGACTCGTCGCGCCCATATGCCGACCACTGCGCGCCGCCTGAATCGTCGGGGCGTGCGCTGCCCGCCAGCATCAGGAGCAATCCGAGCGCCGCAATCCCCGCGATGCTCATCCGAGTCCAAACTGTGATTGGTCGCGCCATCCTCTTTCTATTGTCCTTCCACAAGCGAGGCTCAAAGTTGGCTATAGTGCGATTTCGGAACGCGTTCAAGGAACGGCCCCGCAGCCCCGAACGTCGAGAGCTATGGCTCGCTGGCGGGGACGCTCTCGAGCTGCGCCAGCCAAACCGCCGACTCACTGTCGCTGGGCGCGCGATAATCGCCGCGCGGTGAGAGCGATCCGCCCGATCCGACTTTCGGCGCATTTGGGATGCAACTGCGCTTGAACTGGCTGAGCTTGAAAAAGCGATGCAGGAAGATGTGCAGGTTATGCTTGATCTCGGCGATTCGGTACTCGCGGCGATCGCCGGGCGCAATTTCAGGCCATGAGCCGGCCTCGCGATCGTGCCATGCGCACCACGCCAGGAAGGCGATCTTCGACGGCAGATAGCCAAACCGCAACGTGTAAAAAAGATTGAAATCCTGCAGCTCGTACGGACCGATCGTCTCTTCGGTCGCCGGCGCGGCCTTGCCGTCAGGCGTCGTAGGGACCAGCTCGGGGCTAATCGGCGTCGCAAGGATGTCGAACAGGACGCGGCTGGTTTCCTCGCCGAGGTGTTTGCGCTGCGCGACCCATCGCACGACATGCTGGATCAGCGTTTTCGGCACGCTCGCGTTGATCGCGTAGTGCGACATCTGATCGCCGACGCCATACGTGCACCATCCGAGCGCAAGCTCGCTCAGATCGCCGGTGCCGATCACCAGCCCATTGTGCAGATTCGCGAGACGGAACAGATGGCTGGTGCGCTCTCCCGCCTGGATGTTTTCGAAAGTCACGTCGTAGACCGGGTTGGTTTCGCTATGCCGATGGCCGATGTCTTTGAGCATCCGGATGCAGGCTGGCCGGATGTCGATCTCTTCCGCGCGGCATCCGATCGCGTCCATCAGGCGGTGCGCCTGCTCCAACGTTCGCGCGCTGGTCGCAAATCCCGGCATCGTGTAGGCGAAGATGTCGGTGCGCGGGTAACCGAGGCGATCCATCGCCTGCGCGCAGACCAGCAGTGCCTGCGTCGAATCGATTCCGCCGGAGATGCCGAGGACGACGCGCTTGATGCCCGTCGCCTTGAGCCGCGTGACGAGACCCTCGACCTGGATTTCATAGACCTCGGAGCAGCGCTCGTCGCGCTTGCCGGGATCGGCGGGTACATAGGGAAAGCGCTCGTAGGAGCGCGATGGCAACAGCTTCTTCTCCTTCGGCAAATCGAAAGAAAACTCGATGGTGCGGAAATCGCGCGTGCGATCGCGTTCCGCGCGGGCGTTCTGACTGAAGCTGTTCTGCCGCATCCGCTCTTGCGCGAGCCGTTCGAGATCGATTTCGGAGCAGACGAGCTGCGCATGGTAGGCGAATCGTTGCGACTCGGCGAGCATCGTGCCGTTCTCACAGATCAGCGCATGGCCATCCCATGCGAGGTCGGTGGTCGATTCGCCGGGTCCGGCGGCCGAATAGAGATAGGCTGCGAGGCATCGCGCTGACTGGCTCGACACGAGCTGTCGGCGATAATCGGCCTTGGCGACAATCACGTTGGAGGCCGAGAGGTTAAGTATCACCGTCGCGCCCGCGAGCGCCGCATACGATGAGGGCGGAATCGGCACCCAGACGTCCTCGCAGATCTCGACGTGCAGCTTGAGCAGCGGCTGTTGACGGCTCTGAAAGAGCAGCGCGCTGCCGAATGGAATGTCTCTTTGGCCGGCGAGTTCGATCGTTGTCGCCGTGGCCGCGCTCCCGGGGGTGAACTGCCGGCCTTCATAAAATTCCCGATAGTTGGGCAGGTAAGTCTTCGGGACGACGCCGAGCACGCGCCCGCGGCATACGACGACCGCGCAATTGTAGAGCAGGTTCTCGATCTGCAAGGGCATGCCGACAACCGTCACCAGCGACATCGTGCGGGAAGCTTCGAGAACTTCGCCCAGCGCGGCATGGCATCCGTCGAGCAGCGCGCGCTGGTGGAACAGGTCATCGCAGGAATAGGCCGAGAGCCCGAGTTCCGGGAAGAGCGCGATGATCGCCTTGCGCTCTGCCGCCTGGCGCATCAGCTCGATCGTCTTGGCGCCATTAAACGCCGGATCGGCAACGCGCAGCTCCGGAATTCCGACCGCGACCCGGATCAAATCGTGGGTATAGAAGTTGAAGAAATCGTCGCCCGCCTTCACGAGCCGCTCCTTAGGCGATTATACGTAAACTGCGGGCTCTGAATATCCCATCTTTGCCGTCGATTTGCTGCCCCTTCGGGGACATCGGGATGGTCCTGCGGGCTGCGATGGTGCATACAGGAAGACGGGTAGGGCATTCTTTTTTGGCGGAGGACAGCATCAATGGCAGGCTTCAAGACCATACTGTGCCCGATCGATCTTGGCCCCAACACCGACATCACGCTCGAGACGGCGCGCAAACTCGCCGAAGAGAACGGGGCGAAGCTGGTCGTGATGCACGTCGTGCCGTTGCCGATGGAGGCCGTCGGCCAGCCGCTGCTCGTCGAGCCGCTGTCGTACGCGCAGGACGAGGCCCGCGCCCGCATCGAGCACCTTGTCCGCGGGCTTAACTTGAAAGTTCCGTCCGAGATTGCGGTGGTGATCGGAGACCCGGTACGCGAAATCATCCGCGAGATCGAAGAGCGCCACGCAGACCTGGTCGTGATGGCGACGCACGGGCGCACCGGGCTCAGCTACTTCTTTTTGGGCAGCGTCGCCGCCCGCATCGTGCGCGATTCTCCCGTGCCGGTGCTGACCGTGCCGGTACACCAGCGGCGCAAGAGCCTCACGTCGGTAGTGCTCTGACGCCTGCCGACAGGATTCAGAACGAGAAGCTTGACCACGAAAGTCTGACGTTAATTTCGTGGTCCTGCCGAGGAAGTCGCCGGTGCTGACGAGGTCGGGCTCATGATCCGTCTCGGTCAATCCTCTTCTCGCGTCGCCGGCGTAGCCCAAAATTATAAAAAGGTAAAGCGAAGTAAATATTGGCAGTCTGAGCAGGGCAGGCTTCCTTCACGCAGCAACCTGAACCGAACCGTCAGGAGAATTCCCCTTGTTTTAGATTTCCAACCTTCTATGATTCCCGTCATCCGGCGGCAGAGCGCAGGAGGCCAGTGATGCCAATGCTTAAGCCGATTTTTTCCGCCGACTCGCACGTCCTCGAACCGCCCAACACCTATGTCGATCGCATCGATCGCCGGTTCCGGGATCGGGCGCCGCGGATGCTCTACGATGACGAGATGGGTGACGGCTTTGTCATCGATGGAATCACGCGGAAGGTCCCGATGGCTGTGTTGTCGGGAGCCGGCGTGCCGCCCGACAAAATCCGCCATCAGGCCCGTTTCGAGGATCTCCAGCGCGGCGGATGGGATCCGGAGGTCAGAATGCGCGACCAGGATCGCGACGGCATCGCTGCTGAGGTGATCTATCCGAGCGCCGGCATGCTCATCTGCAAGCATCTCGATTTCGATTACCGGAAGGCCTGCCTCGATGCGTACAATCTGTGGCTTGCCGAGTTCTGCGCGAGTCATCCCGATCGCCTGATTGGACTCGGGATGACCTCGATGCGCTCGGTGACCGACGCGATCGCGGAAGTGCGTCATATCAAGCAGCTTGGGATGCGCGGCGTAATGCTTCCCGGATGGCCGAACGAAGAAGACTACGACAGCCGCATCTACGATCCCTTTTGGGCGACGTGCGTCGAGTTGGAGCTGCCGGTCAGCTTCCACCATCTGGCCGGAGCCCGCGATCCCAATCTCAAACTCGACAGTTTCTATGGGATGGCGATGCGCGGCGTGAACTCGCAGCTAAACGGCTGGATGAACCTGATCCGTGGCAACCAGGACCTGCTGGCGATGTTCGTCTTCGGCGGTGTCTTCGAGCGCCATCCAAAGCTCAAGCTGGTCTGTGCGGAGGCCGACGCCGGCTGGGTGCCGCATTTCATCAGCCGGATGGATTACGCCTACAAGCATCATCGCCATCATATGAGGACCGAGCCGCTCTCGAAGTTGCCGAGCGAATATTTCCTGGAAAACGTCTATGTCACGTTCCAGGACGATTTGATCGCGTTTCAGACCGCGCATCTGATGAACGTGCGGCGCCTGATGTGGGCCAACGATTTCCCGCATTTCGACTCGACCTGGCCGCACTCGCGCGAAGTGATCGAGAAGCACACGGCCTGCCTGAGCGAGGACGATAAAAACGCGGTGCTGCACGATAATCTCGCGAACTGCTATGGTCTGGAGTAACGAACCGGAGGACTTGGTATGGCAAGTGCGATGAATCACTCGGCCGACGCGGCGTCACAGCCGGTGCATTTCACGTGGCCGGCGCGCTACAGCGATCTGCCGAAAGAAGTTTTCCATCGGTCCGATATCTACCGACTTGAACTCGAGCGGATCTTTTATGGTCCGGAGTGGCATCCGGTGGCGCATGCCGCCGAGCTGCCGAACCCGGGCGACTTCAAGACCTTCCAAATCGCTGAAACGCCGATCCTGATCCTCCGCGGCGACGACGATCGCGTGCGGGTCTTCGTCAATTCATGCACCCATCGCGGGACCCAGATCGAAACGCGCTCGCGGGGCCACGCGGTCGAGTTCGAATGCCCCTACCATCGATGGCTCTTCAATAACCGGGGCGAGCTGATGGCCTGTCCGGGGCGCGAGCGCTTCCCCGCTGAATTCAACAAACAGGATTACGGTCTGCGCGAACTGCGCAGCGATCAGTTCAAAGGGCTGATTTTCGCCACGATGGGCCGCGATGCGCTCGATCTCGACAGCTACCTTGGGGGAGCCAAGCCGTATCTCGCCACCATCCTGGGCGGCGACGGCCGGCTGAAGCTGCTCGGCTATCAGAAGACGTCCTTCGCCACGAACTGGAAGGAGTACAACGACAATGAGGGATATCACGCGCCGTTGCTCCATCGTGCGTTCCGGCTGCTCCGATGGCAGGGCGGTACGGGCACGTTCTTCGTAACCGAGAGGGGCCATATGGCGATGGAAGCGGAGTTGCGCGACAGCGCCAATTCCGAATTCCTGAACGATCCTTCGATTGTCGAGTTCAAAGATCGGCGCGTCGAGCCGCGCTCCACGATCACGGCGCTGTTCCCGATGACGGTTATCGTGAAGCACTGCGACGTAATCAACGTGCGCTTCGGCTTCCCGCGCTCCCCCGCCGAAGTCGAAATCCATTACGCCTACTTCTCGCATCAGGACGACGATGAAGCGATGCTGCGGCATCGCCTCCGCCAGTCATCGAACCTGCTCGGCCCGAGCGGACTTATTTCGCTGGAGGACGGCGCGGTCTTTAACCGGCTCCATCGCGGCGACGCCGCTCCGGGCACGGTTTCGTATCAAAAGGGCGTCTTGAGTTACGATGAACCGCCCGCCTACGCGTTCCAACAGAATGACGAAGCCGGCAATCTGAGGAAGTGGGAGTACTACATCAAGATCATGGGCTTCACCCGTGCCGCGCCCGGCAGGTCAGCCTGATCGGTCCCGCCCGCCAGGAAAAAAGCTCCGCGCGTCACACGACGAAGTCGACGCATAAGCATTTCAATCAGTGCGGCGAGGAAACCAGCTCGATGGAATTCAGCTCCGCTGACGCAGATAGCTGAGTCGCGGAGGTGTCGACGCGAACTCGTGTTTGAGCGCATCCCACGCCGCGAGATCATCGACCGTGCGGAAATAGCCCTCGTAATCGAATCCGAACAGCGGAGCGCCGGCGCGCAACGCAGGCGCGAACAGATCGCCCATCAAACTCGAGGGCGGTGGTTTCACCGGCAGCTTCAGTACCTCGGCTGAGCAAACCGTGACGCCGCAGAACATCATTGGCGATGCCGCTGCCGTCGATGCGTTCGGCGCTGCGTAAACATCAAAGCGTCCGTGCGGACGATCGACCAGCAAGCGCATCGCGACGATTCGGCCGTCGGGCGCAAGCTCGATCTCGCTGTATGCTCCGGGCTTGCCGATTCCGCGCAGCGCAAATGTCGCAAGTGCGCCGCGCTGGCGATGCAACTCGAACATCGCCCTCAGATCGAGGTCCATGATCGTGTCGCTGTTGAGCACCACGAACGGCTCGCTGCCGAAAAAGGCGGCGAGGCCTTGGAGCGGCCCCGCCGTGCCGAGCAGCTTCGGCTCCGGCGCGTAAACGATTTTGAGCCCAAGCGCGGAACCATCACCCAGCGCGGATGAGATCCGGTCGCCGAGGTGATGCAGATTGATTGCGAGCTCGACGACCCCCGCCCGTCGTAGCATCAGCAGCACGTAATGAATCAGCGGACGCCCGCCGAGTTCGAGCATCGGCTTCGGCGTCGAATCGCTCAGCGGCCGGAGACGCTCGCCGCGACCCGCCGCGAGTACCAACGCCCTCATCGCGCGGCCTCGCGGAGCGCGGCGCGAAGCGCCGGAAAGCCTTCGAGTGCATCGAGCGCCCGCCTTGCCTGCTCAATGGCGAACGGCAGGTAGACGGCGTAGCCGCGCATCCCGCCGCGTTCGAGATAAACGAAGCGACCGATCACCTTGAGTGAATGCTGCAGCACGCAGAGCCGATAAGTTTCGAAGAATGCCGCCGACGACGCCTCGGGATAGCCGCGGCGGGCGCGTCCGGCCAGGTAATAGTTGAGCAGCCGCTCTTCGAGCGCCGGTGTGACGATGCGGCTCGTGTCGCGCGTGGTCATCAGCACCGCTAAATCCTGCGCCGCCGGCGCCATCAGTGCATCCTGAAAATCGATCACGTGGATTTTGCCCCGATGCACGAACAAGTTGTGGCCGTGGTAGTCGCGATGCGAGAAAACCCGTGGGACCGCGCCGAGCCGAGCCGCCAAATCGTCAAGCTCGCCGCGAAGCCGCGCCGCATCGGATACCGGGGCGATCGCCGTCATCCCGAACTCGATGAACTGTTCGAGCTCCCATCGAAACAGCCGTTCGTCGTAAGCGACTCGAAACGCGATGCATCGGCTGTCGGCGCATCGCGAGCCCTCGCAATGGATCAGCAGCAATTGATCGATCGCTGCGCGGTAGAGCGCTGCGGCCGCTTCGCCCGGCGCGTTGAGCGCCGCATCGAACAATGGCGTGCTGCCGAGGTCTTCCATCAGAATCATCCGCTCGTCGCGCGATTCGGCATAAAGCTCCGGAACCGCCGCGCCGATGGATTTGAGGAAACGATGGACATTCAATAACGGCGGTTCATCGAGCGGCTCGCGAAGCAGGCCGAGCGCGCGCGCATAGAGTGGGAGATCATGGGGGCCGAGATCGGCCGCGACCGCGGATTCAGGGACGTCGCGCGGTGCGCTCTCAATCGCGACGCGCCAGAAGCGCCGCCCAGACGCATCGCCCTTGATTGCGGTAGTCGCGCCAGCCCGCGCGCCGGGCCATCGCGACGCCACCGCCGCCGCGATCCATCGCTCGATCGATTCCAGGCTGCGATCCTGCACGCGGAAAGCTTAGCCAGTCAGGTGGGTCCGCGCCACGCGCCTGATTGGCAAGCATTACGGCATCGGCTATTTTCTCAACCAATGCTGACCTGGGTTCCGATTGGGGTGACGATTGGCTTTGCGGCGCTTGTCGTCGCGATTATGGTCACGATCAACCGTCTCGTTGCGCCGCGCCATCGCTCGCCCGTCAAGGATCTTCCCTTCGAGTGCGGCAACCCGCCGAGTGGCAGCGCTTGGGGCCGCTTCTCAGTGCATTTCTATTTGGTCGCCATTCTCTTCCTGGTTTTCGATGTCGAAGTGATCCTCCTGATCCCGTGGGCGGCCGAAATTCGCCGGCTGGCCGGCTTCGGCCTAGGCGAGGCGTTAATTTTCATCGCGGTGCTCGTAGTTGGGCTGGTCTACGCCTGGCAGCGCGGCGCCCTCGACTGGGATTAGCTCCGGTCGACTGTTGAAGGCCGCTTTTCGCGGGCTGGCCGCGCCGTTATCATCGGCTGAGCCGGCCCGATGCCGATGACCTCGAAACCGGAGCGCCCAAAGCTGCCAGTGAGCCGAATCCTGATCGTTCTGATGGGTTCGATCGGCGACGTAGTGCGCGCGCTGCCGCTGCTCGGACGCATCCGGCGCGGCCATCCGGCCGCGCATATCGCGTGGGTGATCGAGCCCAAGTCGCTGCCCATCGTCGAAGGCCATCGATGGCTCGATGAGGTAATTGTCTATGACCGTTCCGCGCCGTGGTCGTTTCCGTTCATGTTGCGCCGCATCCGCGCGGGTCGGTTCGACCTTGTGCTCGACCTGCAGCGGCATCTCAAGAGCGGAGTCGTTTCGTTCGCATCGGGAGCGCCCAAGCGGCTTGGCTTCAATCGCGCGAACGCGAAAGAATTCAACCATCGCTTTAATACGCATGAGATCGCGGCGCAGCCGCCGATGCGGCTCAAGCTGATGCAATACCAGGCGTTCGGCGATGCGCTCGGATTACCGGCCGCGCCGATCGAGTTCGGGCTCGAGCCGGAGGAAAACGAACGCCGCCGTGCCGCAGAAATGCTCGCCGATGCGCCAAGGCCCTTGCTCGCAGTGATCCTCGGATCGTCATGGCCGAGCCGGCTTTACTTTCCGGAATCGACCGCCGAAGTCATTCGAAAGCTTGCCGCGCCCGCCGACGGCGCGCCGGCGCTGTTTCCTGTGCTGATCGGCGCGAAAGAGGAGGTGGCGTTGGCGCGCGAGCTCAGCGACCGGCTGGCGGACATGCGGTACCTTGATCTGTGCGGCCGTACAAGGCTCCGTGATCTAGCGGCAATCTTCACCGAGTGTGCCGGCGCATTCGGGCCGGACTGCGGTCCGATGCATATCGCAGCGGCGGTCGGGTGTCCGATCGTGTCGCTGTGGGGTTCGACCGCGCCCGAACGGTCCGCGCCGTGGGGATTCGCCGAGTTCGCCATTCGTGGCGAAATTCCGTGTCATCCATGCTATCTGCGCGACTGTCCGATCGGCCGCGAGTGCATGCGAAGAATCGAAGCGGACGCGGTCGTCGCGATGGTCCGCAAGGCTCTCGCGGCCGGCGCGCGCGTTGCGCCGCAGTTCGATAGACCGAGCGCGTGCGTGGGGCTCGCATGATGGCCGCCCAAGATGGTCTCGAGCGGGAGGGCTGGCGATTCGAATCATTCGCCGGCGACGACCCCGAGCGTTGCAATCGATTGGTAGAGGCCGCGCGGACCGCGATTCATGGCGGGGTCGTGAAGCCGGTGCGCCGGTCCCGTCATGCGACGACTTACCGGTTGCGCATCGGCGCCGCGGGTTTACGCGTCGTGTTCATCAAGCTCTATGATCCGCCGCGGCCGCTAGGACTTGCACGGCGAATCGTACGCGGCTCGCGCGCGCGGCGCGCGCTGGTCGGATCGACGCGGGTGCGCGCTGCCGGTTTCGAGGCGCCCGAAGTTTTGATGATCGGTGAGCAGGGATGGGGCGGGCGGGCGCTGCTGATCACTGCCGCCATCAACGGCGATGTGCTGCCGCGCTTTCTCGAGGGCGCTGATGTAAAGACCCGGCGCGCGACGCTGGCTGCGCTGGGCCGCGAAGTCGGACGGATGCATCGCGCGAACCTCATCCACGGCGACCTTACGCCGTTCAACATCTTTGCACTTCGCGACGAGCCGGTGCGGCTGATCTTTCTCGATCACGAACGCACGCGGCGTGCGCCGATCATCAATCGTCGACGCGCTGAGCTTCGCAATCTCGTCCAGCTCGGCCATTTTCCGTTCGCCTGGATCAGCCGGGCCGATCAGATGCGCGTGTTCCGCGAGTGGGCGGCGGCGCGCGGCCTCGGTAACGGGCGCGCGGTGCGCAGGCGGGCATGGCGGATGCTGAACCGGCGAGTTGCGCGCGATCTCCAGCGCTTCGGCGCGGCGGCCGTCAAACGATCATCGCATACGGGCGCCGTCTGAAGATGGCGGGGAAAGAGGGCGGATGGCCAACGCAGAGGTCAGTATCTCAGTCGTGATTCCCGTCTACAACGAAGTTGCGACCATCGGCGAAGTCATCCGTCGCGTGCTCAATTGCGGATACGAATGCGAGGTGATTGTCGTCGATGACGCGTCCACGGACGGCACGCGCGAGTTCTTACAGAAGCTCGAGGAGCCCCGCGTGCAGCGCTTCTATCATGCGGTGAATCGCGGCAAAGGCGCGGCGCTCAGGCTGGGCTTCGCCGCCGTGCGCAATCCGTTCGTGATCGTGCAGGACGCCGACCTCGAATACGATCCGCGCGATTACGGCGTCGTACTCGCGCCCCTCATCGACGGGCGCGCTGACATGGTCTACGGCTCGCGCTTCCTCGCCGGGCCGCATCGCGTACTGTTCTTCTGGCATTACCTCGCGAATCGGCTGGTCACGCTGCTTTCGAACATGGTGACCGATCTCAACCTGACCGACATGGAAACCGGAATGAAGGCGTTCCGGCGCGACAAGTTGACCGCATTAAAGCTTTCGGCGAATCGCTTCACCTTCGAGCCTGAAATCACTGCGAAGGCGGCCCGCGCGCGATGGCGAATCTACGAGGTCCCGATTTCCTACTCCGGCCGCACCTACGAGGAAGGCAAAAAGATCGGATGGCGCGATGCGTTAGCCGCCTTCGCTGCGATTGTCTACTACCGGTTCGCTGATTGAACGATGCTGGCGGCGCAGGCGCATGAAGATCCCGATGCCGCGGCGCCCGCCCGGCGGCCGCTACGCGTTGCAGGAATCGATCCTGAGCTTGGCTTTGGCGGCGGGGAGGTCCAGGTGCTCGGCCTTACGCTTGAACTGCTCCGCCGCGGGCATCGCGCCGAGATCTTCTGCGATCCGCGCGGACAGCTCATGGAGCGGGCGCGCGGAGTCGGCGTGAATTGCTATCCGTTGTCGATCCGTAACTCGATCGACATCCGCGCTGGTCTCCGTCTGCGTGGGATGCTCGCTGCGGACGACTACGACATAGTCCACTTCCATACCGCGCGCGCCCATGCACTGGCGCCGTACGCGCGAGGTCTCGTTGGTGCGCGCGTTGTGACGCGCCGAATGGATTACCGGCCAAATCGCCTGTTCGCGCCATGGCTCTATAATCATTCGGTGGAAGGCGTTGCCGCGATTTCCGAGGGGGTTACTGCCGCGCTGACTGAAGCGGGGGTGGACCGCTCGCGAATCGCGATCATTCCGAGCGGCATCGATGAGACCCGGTTTCGGCCTCCGTCGCCGGCCGAACGCGATGCGGCGCGAGCGCGATGGGCCCTCGCCACCGGCGATTTCGCAATCGGCGCGGTCGGCGCGCTCGAACCACGAAAAGGTCATCGCGTGATGCTTGCGGCGCTCGCGAAGTTATCGGGCGGCGCTGAAAATCGTGCATCTGAACGGCCGTTCCGTTGCCTCGTGGCCGGTGACGGGTCGATCCGCGAGATGCTCATTAATGAAACGCGCGGCCTCGGCGTCGAAGGGCGGGTTCGTTTCATCGGGCGGGTCGAGGATACGCGCGAACTTCTCTGGGCGCTCGATCTGTTTGTGATGCCCTCGCTGAAGGAGGGACTCGGAGTGGCGCTGCTCGAAGCGATGGGCTGCGGGCTTGCATGCATTGCGAGCAATGTCGGCGGCGCGGGCGCGGCAGTGGCCGATGGCTGCGGCATCGCGGTCCGGCCGGGTGATACAGGCGCGCTGGCGGACGCCATCGCGCGGATGATTGCATCGGACGACGCGCGCCGCGAACTGGGGACGGCGGCGCGGGCGCGAGTGATTGAGCGATACACGCTTGGAGCGAGCGCCGAAGCCACCTTAAAGTTCTACTTCAAGTCTCTTCAGAACGCGGGGTGGGGGATATGAAATGCGCAGCATGACCGGCTTCGGCCGCGCCGAGGTCGAACGGAGCGGAATTCACGCGACCGCTGAAGTGCGGGCGGTGAATCAGCGGTTTTTCGAACTCAAGCTCAACATTCCGCGCGGATGGGGCGAGCAGGAGGCCGAGGTTCGCCGCCTGGTGCAGAGCGTCGTCGCGCGCGGACGCGTCGAGGTCTACATCCGCTATGTCAGCCTCGGACCGCCACCGGCGCGGCTCCAGGTCAACGATCAACTCGCGGCGCGGTATGTCGCCGAGCTGCGCCGGCTCGGTCGCAAACTTCGGCTCGAGGGCCATCCGGAGATCGACGTCTTGCTGCAGCGCCCGGAGATTTTCCAGGTGAGCGAGGCCGAGACCGATTCGCGAAAGGCAGTGAACCCGGCGATGACGGCCTTGAGCAAGGCTTTGCGAGCGCTCGAGCGCGAGCGTAGTCGTGAGGGACGGGCGCTCAGCCGCGATTTCGCGGCTCGCGCCTCGCGTATCGAGGCGGCGATTCCCGAGTTACAGCGGCTCGCCGAGCATTCGCGCAAATCGATCCTGGAAAATTTTCAGAAGCGATTGGGCGAACTACTCGAAGGACTGCCGCACAACGAGCGCCGTATCTACGATGAAGCCGCGGGCGCGGCGCAGCATTGTGACATCACAGAGGAACTGACGCGGCTCCGTGCCCATCTACAGGGGCTCCGCGGGTTGCTCGTTCGCAAGGGGCCGGTCGGCAAACCGATCGAGTTCCTGCTCCAAGAGTTGAATCGGGAAGTCAACACGATTGGCGCGAAATCACAGAGCGCGGCGCTCTCGCGGCTGACGGTCGATCTGAAGGGAGAGATCGAAAAGATGCGCGAGCAGGTGCAGAATATCGAATAAGTGCGGCTAAAACGCAATTTGCAAGCCGGTGCCGGGTCGGATACCTTCTAGTATGGCGGCGAGACGAAGCCGGCGGGGTATAATCTTTATCGTCTCCGCGCCATCGGGGGCGGGCAAAACGACCATCTCACGCGCGGCGCTCAAGTCGATCGCGGGGTTGGAGGCTTCGGTTTCGCTGACCACCCGCGCGCCGCGGGAGGGCGAGGTCGACGGCCTCGATTACCATTTCGTGAGCGACGAGGAATTCAGACGCAGGCAACAGGCTGGGGAGCTGGCCGAATGGGCCCGCGTGTTCGATTCCAGCTACGGCACGCCGCGCGCACCGCTCGATCGGGCGATTGCCGATGGCCGCGATATGCTGCTCGACATCGACATCCAGGGCGCGCGCCAACTCCGCGCCTGCTACCCGTCCGACACCGCGACGATTTTCGTCTTGCCGCCCAGCTTCGCCGAGCTCGAAGATCGTTTGCGGCGGCGCGGCACTGAAAGCGAAGCCGCAATCGAACGCCGGCTCAAGCGCGCCCGTGAAGAGGCGCGCGCCTTCCCCGAGTATGATTACCTGATCATCAACGATGATCGCGACGAATCGATCCGTGGCCTCGCTGCAATCGTGGAGGGCGAACGGCTGCGCGTAGCGCGGATGCGCGAAGGATTTGTGCCGTGGAAGAGCTAGTCTCCGACACGGCCGTCGCGCCGAGCGACATCGATCAGTTGAACGAACTGATCACGCGCGTGCGGGAGTATAATCCGCAGGTCGACGAAGCGCTTATCCGGCGCGCCTATGAGTACTCAGCCCGGATGCACGCCCAGCAGAAGCGCAAGTCGGGCGAGCCCTACGTGACCCATCCGTTGAACGTCGCGCTGATTGCCGCCCAGCTCAAGCTCGACGTTCCATCAATCGTCACCAGCCTGCTGCACGACGTGGTGGAAGACACCGAGGCGTCGCTGGTCGAAATCGAGCAGCTGTTCGGTCCCGAAATCGCCCACCTGGTCGACGGCGTCACCAAAGTTTCAAAGATCAGTTTTTCAAGCCGCGAGGAGAAGCAGGCCGAAAACTTCCGCAAGATGATCATCGCGATGGGCCGCGATATTCGCGTGGTGCTTATCAAGCTTGCCGACCGGCTGCACAACATGCGGACGCTCGACTCGATGCCGCCGGATCGGCAGGAGGAGATCTCGCGCGAGACGCTCGAAATCTACGCGCCGATCGCGCACCGGCTCGGCATCTACTGGCTCAAATCCGAACTCGAGGACAACGCGTTCCGCTACGTCAATCCGGTCGCTTATTCGACGCTCAAGAGCTATGTCGCGAAGACCCGCAACGAGCGCGAACAGTACATCAAGGCGGTAATCGAGATCCTGGCCCGGCGTCTCGCCGAGGCCGGCGTCAAGGCCGAAGTGACCGGACGCCCGAAGCATTTCTACTCCATCAATCGCAAGATGGAGGAGGAGGAGATCGGCTTCGATCAGATCTACGACCTGATCGCCTTCCGTATCATCGTGGCGACCGTGCGTGAATGTTATGAGGCGTTGGGCGTCGTGCACGCCAATTGGAAACCGGTGCCGGGCCGCTTCAAGGATTACATCGCGCTGCCGAAGATCAACATGTACCAGTCGCTGCACACCACGGTCATCGGGCCGCGCGGGCAGCGGATGGAGGTGCAGATTCGCACGCGCGAGATGCATCGCGTGGCGGAAGAAGGCATCGCGGCGCATTGGACCTACAAGGAAGGCGCCGACGATCATCACGAGGGAGAAACAGAGCGCTTCGCCTGGCTCCGGCGGCTGATCGAATGGCAGCAGAATCTTAAGGATCCCCAGGAATTCCTCTCCACCGTCAAGGCCGACCTCTTCCCTGAAGAGGTTTTCGTCTTTACGCCGAAGGGCGACGTGCTCGATTTCCCCGAAGGTTCGACGGTGATCGACTTCGCCTACCGGATTCACTCGCAGGTTGGTCATCACCTGGTCGGCGCGCGCGTGAACGGCCGGATGGTGCCGCTGCGTTATCGCCTGACCTCGGGCGACACGGTCGAGGTCATCACCTCCGAGCGCCAGACGCCGGGTAAGGATTGGCTGAATCACGTCGCAACGGCGCGCGCCAAAAGCCGTATCCGCCAATGGCTGAGATCGCAGCAGGCGGAGCGCTCGCGCGAACTCGGAATTTCGCTGCTCAACAACGAACTCGAGCCGCTCGGGCTGAGCGTCGCCGAGATGCGCACGCAGCATCGTTTCGACGCCATTTTGAAGGATTTCTCGCATCGCGATGTCGACGGGCTGCTCGCCGCAGTCGGCTACGGTCTCACCACGCCGGCCCAGGTGCTCGCGAAGCTGCTCAACGCCGAGGAACTCAAACTCTACCGCGCCGCTAAACAGCCTCCCGTCGCGTCGCCGAGCCAGGCCAGCAAGGAACGTTCAGCGCGTGAAGCGCGCCGCGCGGCTGAAAACGCGGTCGTGGTCTCGGGCTTGGGCGATGTGATGGTGCGGTTCGCACGCTGCTGTAATCCGCTGCCTGGCGAGGCGATTACCGGCTTCATCACGCGCGGACGCGGCGTCACCGTCCATCTGGTCGGATGCCCGCAGGCGCTGATTGCCGATCCCCAGCGGCGCGTGCCCGTGGTATGGAAGGACGGCGACGAAGCGCCGCGCCCGATACGGCTCGAGGTGCTATGCGTCGATCAGCCGGGACTGCTGGCCGCGATGACCAAGGCGATCGCGTCGGCCGGCGTGAACATCTCGACCGCCGAGGTCAAGACCACCGGCGCCGATCGGCGCGCGCTGTCAATCTTCGAGCTGTCGGTGAAGAATGCGAGCCAGCTCAGCGGCGTGATGCACTCACTTGCCACTATCGATGGCGTGATGCGCGTGTCGCGCCTCGGCCACGTTAACGGACATCGCTCGTGACGTCCGCGTGATGAGCGAACTCGCAGCTATTCCGGCTGCGCTGCTCGCGCTGCTGGTGTGTCTGTGGTTCTGGCATCTGGCGCAGGGCCATGATGGAAGCGAAGCTGCTTGGAAAACGCTCTCGAATGTCGCGCTGCTGGTAGTTGTCGTCATGGTTGTAGCCGGGCTGAACTTCTACATTAGGCCGCTCGATTCCGGGAGCACTGGCGCCGACAACAGGACGGTTCAAAGCTCGCAGGGCGCCGAGTGGATGAAGCTCTCAAAGCGGCTGGCCGACGAAGCGGATGCCGCGCGTGATCCTAAAGCGAAGCATTTTTTCGCGATGCGTGCGCTCGCATACGCTCTTGCCGGATGCAAATGGGACCGGAGCCCGCTTGCGTGTTTCAAGGTGCATAGGGCGATCAACAGGTCGAACCTAACCGATGCCCAGCGAGTCGAAGTTAGGCAGGATGCGCTCGGGCTTGAAGCCGAATTGTCGCCAAATCCTTAAGTGTCGTGCGATGCGGCGCTAGGGCGTGCGCAGAAGCTCCAGCGCTTCGCTATCGAACCATCGGCCGTCGGGATCGAGCTTCCGGATCGAACGGAGCAACCGCGCGTGAGTTGCGCGGCGGATAGACGCCGGCGTCGAGCGGCCGAACAATCGCGCCTTGTCCAGATCGAGAATCAGCACTGCGAACTCGTCGCGGTGGTGGGTCACGAACAGGTTATGCAGGTTGAGGTCGGCATGCGCGACGCCGAGTTGATGCATCGTCTCAATCGCGGCGCGCGTGCGTTCCAGCACATGCCGACGCACCAGCGGATCGTCATCGACACGCACGAATTCCCACAGGGACATCCCGTCGATTGCACGTGAGATGAAAAATCCGCGGTAGACACCCGGCACGATCCATTCGACCATCGCACCCATCGGCTCCGCGATCGGCACGCCGCGCCGATAGGCGGCGTCGGCGACCCTGAGCTCATGCAGCGGCCGCGGCCGCAGACCAAGAAAGGTTTCGCGCGAAAAATAGCGCATCCAACCGCCGCGCCGCGCGATGCGGACAAACAATTCGGGCAGTCCGGGAATCGCGATGCGAAAGCCGCTCCCGCGATTGCCCGCTCCAACCGCACCGCTCGCGCGCCATTCAAGCAGTCGGTTGGCGATCGCCGGCGCCTGCGCCATCAGTTCGTATTTCAGATTGAGCACGGTGCGGCCAAAAGCGATGGCGCCGAAACCCGGCGTCGCGTCGCGTCGCCGTACTGCTGTCCCGGGATGCCGCATCGGATTCGTTGCGGAGTTACTTGAGAGGCTGGGCCTGGTCGATGAGCATAATCGGGATGTCATCGCGAATTGGATAGACCAGCCGGCACGCTTCGCACACCAAGCCATCCTGGCTCGGGTTGAGCTTCACTTCGCCCTTGCACTTGGGGCAGGCAAGTATGTCGAGCAGCTCCTGGCTCACCGCCATCGGCAATTCCTCCTGATTCGCTACGTGCGAATGGCCATCTCAGCGCCAGCCGCCATCGCGAGCACCCGCGCCTCGTCGGCCTCGTCCATCACGACTTCCAGCCGCAGAGCGTACAGAGAATCCGGCGCGAACGGAAATCGTTCAAGCTTCACGAGATCTTTCTCGGTTGTGACGATTAAAGCGGACGCGGCGCGGGCCGTTTCGCCGATCGCGTGCGCGTCGGCCTCCGTATATCGATGATGATCGCGATAGACGAGTTCGGTCACAACCTCCGCGCCGAGCCGCCGCAGCATCCGAAAGAACGAGCACGGATTGGCAAGCCCGGCGACCGCGATCACGCGCCGACCCGCGAGAGCGAGATCCGAGTGCCGCCATCCTGCCGCGTCAGGCTTTACCAGCGCCGACGGACGGAGCATGGCGGGAATTAGATGTTCGCGGCCGAGCTCGGCGATCTGAGCGACGCCCGGACCGGCCGGCCCGTCCTCGGTGATCATCAGGAGCACGGCGTCAGCGCGCGACGCTGCGCCGACTCGCTCGCGCATCGGACCCGCCGGCAGCATCCAGCCATTGCCTAATCCGCGCTCGGCGTTGACCAACAGCAGGTCGACGTCGCGCCGAAGCCGCAGATGCTGAAACGCGTCGTCGAGCACGACCAGGTCGAGCGGCCCCCGCTTCGCGAGCATCTCGATCGCGTCGATCCGCCGGCGCGCGATCGCGATCGGGCCCCTGAACGACTTCGCCATCATCGCCGGCTCGTCGCCCGCCTCGTCGGGTCCGAGCATCAGCTCACCGCCATCGGCGGCCAGCCGCGCGCCATCTTTGCGATGCTTCGCACCGTAACCGCGGCTCACGATCGCGACGCGCAGGCCGCGATCGGCCAGCCGCGAAGCGAGAAACAGCGTGAACGGCGTCTTGCCGTTCCCGCCAACGGTGAGATTACCGATTGCGACGGTCCGGACACTGGCGTGGCGGGCTGCGATGCTCCACCAGGCGGCGCGGCATTGGATCGCCGCGCCGTAGATTGCGGAGGCGGCGGCAAGCGGCGCCCAGAGCGGCCATTGATACCAGTCGAGGCGCTTGCCCCAGAGACTTTCGATCAAAACAGCGAACGAACCGCGCATCAGCGGCTCGCGAGTAGCGCCTTGAGTAGCGGGATGGTCGCGGCGACGGCTCCGCCCATCAGTTCGAGCGCGCGCCGTGCCCCCAAGCCCGCCGTTTTCCGCCGGCTTTCGTCTTCCAGCAGTGCGGCACATGCTTCGTAAAGCTCGCGATCATCTTTCACGATTTGGCCGCCGTCGCCGCGAAGCAATGCTTCGGCCATCTGGCGTTGATTCTCATGGAACGGACCGAAAAGCACGGGCACCGCCGCTGCCGCGGGTTCCGCCAGGCTCTGGCCGCCGCGCCCCGGCGCCAGGCTGCCGCCCACGAAAGCGATCGTCGCGCGGCGATAGAGAGCGCTCAACTCGCCCATCGTATCGAGGAGCATAATGCGCGCGGAGTCGTTGGGCGAATCAGTAATCGTGCTTGCCTTCAGATACGCGGCGCCGGCTTTATCGCGAATCAATTGCTCGACCGCGGCGACGCGATCCAGATGGCGCGGCGCGAGCGCGAGGCGCAGGTCCGAAAATTGCGGCGCCAGCCTTTGCCACGCGGCGAGCACGATCGCTTCCTCACCGGGCGCCGTCGAGCCCGCGACCAGCATCCGGCCCGCGTCCGCGAAACGCGCGAGCTCGTGCCGCAACGGCGGCGGTGGAGCGAGGCGTGAGAGATCGAATTTGGTGTTGCCGGTTACGATCACGCGCCTGCGTGGCGCGCCGAGCGCGCGATAGCGCCGGGCATCCGCGGCCGTCTGAGCGAGCACGAGGTCGGTCTCGCCGAGCGCCTCGGCGATTAACGGGCGCAGCCACAGATAACGCTCGAAGGCGCGTTCGGAGACCCGGCCATTAACGATTGCGATCCGCGCGCTGGCCCGCCGCGCCTCGACGAAATAACCCGGCCACAGCTCCGTCTCCGCGATCGCCACCAGCTCCGGACGGGTCGCCGCGATGAAGCTGCGGACCGCCGTGGGATGATCAAACGGCGCCAGCCGATGAACGTCCGCCTCAGGTATTCGTCTGCGCGCCGCATCGCGCCCGGCCTCGGTCATCGTGGTGACGACCGCCGCCGCGGCAGGCAGCTCGCCAATCAGGCCGCGCGCCACCGGAGCGAGCGCCTCGACCTCGCCGACCGAAGCGGCATGAAACCACAGGCGCGGCGTACCGGTGAGCTCCGCCGCGCGCGCATCGATCTGCCCCAGCCGTTCGCGACGATCGCCGCCGCCGGCGATCAACGCAAACGGGAGCGCCGGATACCAGAGCGCGTTGTAGAGCCTGTAAAGCGCGGCGGACACCGTAGTCGATCAGCCCGCGAGCTCGCCGTTGCCGGCTACCGCCGCGGCCTCCGAGAATTGGAGGTCGTAAAGCTTGCGATATTCGCGGCCAAGCGCGAGCAATTCCTCATGCGTTCCATGCTCGACGATGCGTCCGTGGACCAGCACCGCGATGCGATCCGCGCGCCGGATGGTCGACAAGCGATGCGCGATCACGAGCACAGTCCGATTCGCGATCAGCAGCTCGATAGCGTCCTGCACGAGCCGCTCGGCCTCGGAATCGAGTGCCGAGGTTGCCTCGTCCAGCACCAGGATTGGCGCGTCTTTGAGCATCGCACGCGCGATCGCGATTCGCTGGCGTTCGCCGCCGGAAAGCCGGACGCCCATCTCGCCGACCATCGTGTCGTAGCCTTTCGGCAGGCGCATGATGAAGTTGTGGGCGTTCGCGATACGCGCCGCGGCGACAATCTCTTCCATGCTGCGGTCCTGACTGCCGTAGGCGATATTCGCCCGAATCGTATCGTTGAAAAGGAACGTATGCTGGGTGACGAGGCCGATGTTCGAGCGCAGCGAGCGGAGCGTGAAGCGGCGCAGATCGATGCCGTCGATAAGAATCCGGCCCTGCTGCGGATCGTAAAAACGTGGAATCAGGTCGGCGATGGTCGACTTGCCGCCGCCGCTCATCCCGACCAGGGCGACCACCTCTCCCGCGCCGATGCGTAGATTCACGTCCTTGAGCACCCAATCCTTGCGATAGCGGAAACTTACGTCCTGAAGCTCGATCGAATGCATTGTGCGCGGCAGTTCGATAGCATCCGGCGCCTCCACCACCTCGATCGGCTCGTCCATCATCTCGAATACGCGCTCGGCCGCCGCCAGCCCCTGTTGGATCGAGTTGTTGGTGCGGGAGAGACGCTTGAACGGCTGATAGATGATCAGCATCGAAGTGAAGAACGCGCCGAAGGTGCCGGCGGTGCGCGTGCCGGCAAGCACCGACTCGGTGCCGTACCACATCACCGCGACGATCGCGAAGGCGCCCATCACTTCGATCAGCGGGCTGGTGAGCGCGCGAATGACGACGATCCGCATCTGGATCTTGAGCAGGCGCGCGAGTTCGCTGTCGAACCGGCGCCGCTCGTAATCCTCCATCCCGAAGGCTTTGACGACGCGATTGCCCTGGAAGGTCTCCTGCAGCACGACCATCAGGCCGCTGATCTGTTTCTGCGCGCGCTTGGTCATCTTGCGCATCCGCTTCGAGAAACTCATCACCGGCATCACCGCGGCCGGAAAGACGACGAACGCGATCAGCGCGAGTTTCCAATCGATATAAAAGGCGGCGGCGAGCACCGCGATCAGCGAGCATCCGTCGCCGAAAATCGAGAACATGCCGTCAGTGGTGGTGCCGGCGATCTGCGCGACGTCGTTGATGATCCGCGAGACCATCACGCCTGACGGCGTGCGATTGAAGAAGCCGAGCGAGAGCCGCTGCAGGCGATCGTTGAGCTGCGAGCGAAGATCGAGCGTGACTCGTGAGCCGATATAGGCGTTGAGATAGGTGCTGACGAAATTCCCGATCGCGCGCAGCATGAAGATCGCCAGGATTTCAAGCGACAAGGTATGAAGCGCCCTGATGTCGCGGAACTTCGAAAGCTGATTGATAAACGGGCGCACCAGCAGCGGAATTGCGCCGTTGGTCGCGCTCAGGAGCAGGGTCGCCGCGATCAGCACCGTCAGCGGCGGGAAAAGATAGGGCCTCAGATAACCGAGCAGGCGCCGTTGCATCGGGGTGACCAGAGTCATGCGATCATCCCGAGTGCGATCTCCGCCACGCGCCCGGCCGCGCCCGGCGTGCCGAGCATCGAGCGAATCGTGCCGAGCGCCGCGATGGTCGCAGAGCGTGCCGGCTCGTCGAGCATCAGCTCGCCGGCGTGCGCGAGTTTCTCGGCGGTGACGTCGCGCTGGATCAATTCGGGCACGATGCGTCGGCCGGCCAGGATGTTTGGCATCCCAATGGACCCGACGCCTCTGACCAGAGTGCGCGCAACGGCATAGCTGAGCGGCGACATCTTGTAAGCAATCACCATCGGACAGCCGAGCAGCGCCGTTTCCAAAGTTGCGGTTCCGGAGGTCACCAGGGCGAGCTCGCTGGCCGCGATAATACTATACGAATCGCCGGCAATGATCCGTATTCCCGCGATGGCGTCGCCTGCCGCCGCCCGGAGATCGGCCTCGGTCAGCGTCGGCGCCAGCAGGATTACAGGGAGAAGGCCCCGCCGGTCGGCGAGAAGGCGTGCCGCAGCGGCCATCGGGGGCAGCAAATGGAGCACTTCGCCGCGCCGGCTCCCCGGAAGAATCGCGAGCAAGTGGGCAGCGGGAGGAAAACCATGGCGTGCCAGGGTGGTCGTCCGATCCGCCGCCGGCTGCGTGATATCGAGCAGCGGATGCCCTACGAACATCACGCGATCGCCGCCGGCGGCATAGACCTGCTTCTCGAATGGAAAGACCACCGCCAGCCGATCCGATCGGCGCACGAGCTTCGCGATCCGGCCGCGACGCCATGCCCAGACCTGCGGCACGATGTAGTAGAGAATCGGGACGCCGGCGCGCCGGACGAAGCGGGCAAAGAAGAGATTGAAGTCAGCGTAGTCGATCAGGATGACAAGGTCGGGCGGGTCGCGCTTCACGAGCCGGATTAGCATCCGCATCGCACTGAGCGTCCGCCCGATGGTCGACGCGAGCTCGACCACGCCGAGCCCGGCGATCTCTTCGACGTTCACCAGCGCGCGCACGCCCGCCGCGCGCATCTGCTCGCCAGCAATCCCGAAGAGCTCGCAATCCGATGCGCGCGCGCGAATCTCGCGGGCGAGCGCAGCACCGTGAAGATCGCCGGACGCTTCGCCGGCGACGATCAGGATTCGGGGCGGGCGGTCCTTATCCGGCCGCAAGCGCATTGCGGACGTCTTCGACGACCGTCCCGGGGCTCACCGCGAGCATCTCGTACTGTCGCACCTGATGACCGTTCGGGCCGAGCAGAAATGCGGCGGCGACGTGCCCGATCGATCCGTCGTGCTCGCGCGTGCGAACGATTTTGAACAGCGCGAGTTCCTGATCGATCGCAGCCGGCGGCCCGGTCAGGAAAAGCCATCCGCTCGGCGGCGCGCCCATGTCGCTTGCGTACTTGAGCATCACCGGAGCGAGATCGTGCTCGGGATCGAGACTGATCGAGACTATCGTTACGCGCGGTCCGAGCAGCGGTCCGAGCGCTCGCGCGACGAGCCGGAACTTCGATGTCAGCGTTGGGCATTCGAGACGGCACGACGTATAGATGAAATCGATCAACACGGGTTTGCCTTTGAGCGAGCTCAACACCACGCGATTGCCGTGTTGATCGATGAGCGCGAGCGGGGGCAGACAATCGTTCGGGTTCGCCGCCGGATACGATCCTACTTCATCGGCGGGCGGTCGATGCGCGCATCCGGCGGCGCCGAGCGCGAGCACGAGCGCGAGGCATCTAATTCCAATCCAACTTCGAAGGTTCATCTCAGTCAAAATCCGAAACATTTCAGGCGAGCGAGTCCGCGCTCGCGATCGATGATTTTATCCGTTCCGTCAGCTCCATGACGCGGAGCCCATCGATCGCGCTGACGGCCGGGGCCGTGCGCGTGCGCACGCTCTGAACGAACGCCGCAATCTCATCGGCGAGCGGGTCGCCCTTGTCGAGATCGATCTGCTCGGCCGAGATAACCGGGTAGACGGAGCCGGCCGGCGGCGGACTCTTGCGATAGACTTGGATTCGCCGCGCCTCGTAGTCAACGGAAAGATAAGCGTCGTGCTGGAAAAAGCGAATCTTGCGCTCGCGTCGCGGCGCCACCCGGCTGGTGTTCAGGTTCGCGATCATCCCGTCCGAGAACCGGAGCCGCGCGTTGGCGACGTCGATGCGGTCGGTCAGCACCGCGACGCCGATCGCCTCGGCGGCCACCACCTCCGCGTCGGTGCAGCTCAGGATGACGTCGAGATCGTGAGTCATCAGATCAAGAATCACGTCCACGTCGGAGCCGCGCTCGGTGAACGGCGCGAGCCGATGGCATTCGATAAAGCGGGGCGCGTGCAGGATCGAGCGCAGATGCAGGATCGCCGGGTTGAAACGCTCGAGATGGCCAATCTGGAGAATTCTACGATTTGCCGCCGCGGCCGCGGCCAACTCGCGTGCCTGCTCAAGCGATGCGGCCATCGGCTTCTCGAGCAGCACATCGATACCCGCGCGGAGCATCCAGGAGGCGATCTCATGGTGCGTCAGGCTGGGAGTGGCGACGCTCACCAGATCGACGGTTCCGGCCAGTGCCCGATAGTCGGCGAGCGCCGCCGCGCCGGATTGCTTCGCGATCTCGCGAGCGCGGTGCGCGTCCACATCAACCACCGCACTCAGACGGACGCCGTCCAGCGCCGCATACTTTTGGGCGTGGAGCGCGCCGAGCTTCCCGACGCCGACGACCGCCGCGCGCAGTTCAGCCGCCATAGCCGTAGATCGTGACGCCGCTGTTTTCGGCCATCGCGAAGGTCCGCTCGCGCTCCAGGATAAGCGCCCGGCCTGCCTCGACGCCGAGCGCCGCTGCGCGAATTTCGATCAGCAGCTCGATGGTCGCGGGGCCGATCGCCGGGCGATCGAAGCGCAGGTCCTGACCCTGCTTCGCGGCCTTGGCGACGACCAGTCCCGCGCCCGAGAGCTGCGCGGCGCGTCGGAGCGCCGCATCGGTGCCTTCGACGGCCTCGACCGCAGCCACTACGCCGTTTTGGATCGCGACCGCCTGGCCGACATCGAAGGCGCCCAGCGCGCGCATCACTGCAAACGCGAGCGCCAGGTCCTTGAGCTGCCCGTCGGTGGGTTCGGGACCAGCAAGACGTCCCGAGCCGGCCAGCGCGCCTGGGATCATCGGTACGGGATCGACCATCGGGATACCTTCCGTCTCAATTTCGCCGGCGAGCGCGCGCAAAACAGCATCGTCGCTGAAGCGCGCGATGCGCGTCAGCATCTGAAGCGCTCGCGAGTCGGGCGCGAAGGAATCACCGAGTCGGGCGCGAGCGATTCCGCCGGCCATTGCGGCTTCGTCGACGCGCGCGGATTTGAGCACATCGATAAGTCGCTGGACCTCGCCGACCTTGATCCACGTGATCTCATCGACCAGCGGTTCGAGTTCCGGTTTGGTTTCGCCCTGGTGGGCAACGGCGATCACTTTGACACCGCGCTGGCGCGCGGCGGTCGCGACCTCAAGCGGGAAGACGCCGTTCCCTGCGATTAGCCCGAGCTTACGCACTTGCAGCTACCATCACCGGCTACTGCAAATCTGCGGGCGTCACGCGCCTGATCCATTCCCGATAGTTTCCCTCGTACCCGACGGCGCGCTGGCGCTCCCTGGCCCGCGCGCGAATCTGCGCGATCGTCTCGGCGCTCAGCGCAGCGCGCCGATCGACCGCCTCGGCGACGATCTCACCCTCGTGCGCCGCGGCTTCGCGTGCGGCATCGGCCAGCGAGACCTTGTCATCGGTCAGGCCGAGATAGCTCTCGGCGACGTGAATCCCGATCCCGGTGCCGCTTTCGAGCGAATCCTTGATGTTGCCCTTGCCGGTCAGCACGTTGCCGGCCGCAAATACCGCCGTGCGATTTTCCATCAGGAGACCGACCTCCTGCTTGACGTATTGATAAATCTCGCCGCGCTGCGGGATCCCGGGAATGGGCTCCGGGATGCTGCCGATCGAACTCACGACGTAGGGCGCGCGCAGATCCGCTTCGCTGCCGGATATGACGTTTGCGCGTCCGTCGACGATCTCGGTGCGGCTTAGCTTCACGCCGACCATCCGGCCGTCCTCGACGATGAGCCCGGTCGGCACGCTGCGCTCCTGAAATTCGAACAGATATTTACGCTGCGCCTTCTCGAGAATTTTCGCGCGCGCCTGACGCATCACCTCGGCCCGCTTCGGATTCGCGTCGGGTGGGATGTCGGACAGCGGCATGTCCAGCACGCGGCGGCGATAGTAGAGCTTGCACGGCGCGACACCGAGATCGGCCCATTTGAGGCCGTGGCTGCCGAGCACCGGATCGATTCCCTCGCGCTCCAGCCGCAGCATATCTTCTTTGATTCCGCGCGCGGCAAGCGCGCGCAGCGTAGTCTCGATCTGCAGCACCTTGACGACGTCGATCGAGGCGAGCCCGCCGCCGAACACCGCGACGCCCGGCAGGATCTCGTAGCGCGGGCCGTTATAGGCCGCCTCCTGGTAGTGGTTGAACCAGTAGATGAACGGATTCTGGTAGACCAGGCCGCGATCGACGTAGGCATCGGCGCCTTCGACCGGGAACGGCCGGTCGCGCCATGCGCCGTTACAGAGCACGATCGCGCTGAGCCCCCAGGCTTCGCGCAGCTCGTCGAAGGCGAGATCGCGGCCTATCCGGGTCAGAGGCAGGTACTCGATGTTCGGATGCTCGAGCTTGGCGTTGATCTTCTCGTATTCGTCCTGGCGTTGCTTGACGTGCCATCGCGGCAGGCCATCCTCAATTTTTCCGAACGGACGCGCGTTCTGCTCTATCACGATCACGAGCGAGCCGCGCGCGGCGAGAATCGCGGCGATTTCCGAGCCTGCCGTAGCCGCGCCGATCACGGCGACTGCGTGGCGTGGAGTGGAGGTTTGCACCTGGCTCATCAAAAAGATCCTGCCCAGTCTGAGATTTGGCGGCGCTGGATTCCGCGCATCCGGAACCGGCCCGCCGATGGTTCCTGGTTCGCGTCAGTATATCGAAAATCACACGGCCCGCGCGCTACTTCGCAAAGCTTGCGCATTTGGGAAACGCATGGTTTCCTGATTTTGCTATGGGTCTTGCGCGCAGGCTTCCCACGAGTTTGACGATCGTGGCCGGCTGGCTCGCGGTCGCAATCATAGCCGCAGCGGTCATCGGCACAACCGCTCTTCATGCGGCCGCATCGGAAGTGACCCTCGGCGAAGAACACGAGGTCAATTACAACGACCATCAAGCGTTTCTGCTCACCGAGGATGCCCTGCGCGGTGACGGCGTGCTGTTTGAAACCGCGCCCAGCGGCAACGGACTCACGACGCTCTGGACCGATATCACCAACAAACCGGTCGGGCTCATATCGAGCCTGGTCGGCAACCTGCCGCGCTATCGCTATGAAGTGCAGGTGGTGCCCAATGGCAGCAGCCGCAGCAAGATTATCGTGAACGTGCGCGGTGAGAACGTCACCGAGGCCGAACTCGAGGAGTATAAGGCGAGCCGCAAGCTGAATCTCTTTAATCAGATCGATCAGCTCGCGCAGTCGTATCCTCCGGAGCCCGAAACGCCAACGGCCGGGGGAGTAAACTTCGCATTGCTACCGAATGAGGACTTGAAGGGGCTGGCGCAGCGGGCGACGGGCAATGCCGACAACTGGCAGATTATCGCGCGGGATAACGGGCTTCGATCGCCGACCGACGTGGCGCCGTTCCAGACCATCTGGGTGCGCAACTCGCTGGTGAAACAGGGGTCAGGGACGAACACCGGCGCCCCTTCAGGCCGAAATCAGCCCTAGGCCAATTCAGCATTCAGGAAGCGGGGAATCAGAAGAAAAACGGACAGACGTCAGTCTCTGGCTGTGGCGCCATCCGCTCCGTCATATTCCGGGCACAGGCCCGACGGGCTGACTGCGGCTACGACGGTCAGAAATTGCTCGAATGTCATCTGGAGGTTCGAAAAGCCCCCTTGGCAGAAAACCCAGCCGTAATAATCCAGAATCTCGTCCGGAATCATCGCGGGCAGACGAGGCAGCGTCGAGACCATCGGAAACGGGTGAGGCCGGCCGCCGATGAACGCCTCTGAAAGTTCCTGCGCATGGGCTTGGCGAAGATCTTCATCGACCATGTCGTCTCCCCGCAAGGGAACGACCTTGCCTTTGATGCTTCGGGCCATATGCAGCGCCTCCAAGTACGCTGACCGTCGCCCTCCACGACGCTGGGAACATTTTTAGATTCCGGACCAGCGCGGTCAAGCGTAGCGACTATCTGTGATAGGGACAAGATTGCTAAATTTGGCGAATAATCCACAAACAACTTTTATGAATGATTAAACGAGTAAAAGAGTGTTATGCTATCGCATTTACAGGCTGTCATACTTGGGATAGTTCAAGGCCTTACTGAATTTCTGCCAGTCTCGAGTTCGGCCCATCTGGTGTTGATCCCATGGCTGTTCGGATGGGACGATCCAGGATTGGCCTTCGATGTCGCACTGCATCTGGGAACGCTCGCTGCGCTGCTGATCTACTACCGGCGCGCGTGGGTCGGGATGGCGGCGTCGCTCGTTAATGGCGATCGCGAGAATCGACGACTGCTGACGCTGGTCATCATCGCAACGGTCCCCGGAGCACTCATTGGGTTTCTCTTCGAGAAGCAGGCCGAGACGATTTTTCGCTCGCCGGCCCTGATCGCGCCGATGCTGGCTGCGCTGGGCCTCGCGCTGTGGGTTCTCGATCGCGCCATGCCGATGAGACGAAAAATGAGCGAAATGACGGCGTTTGATGCGCTGCTAATCGGACTAAGCCAGGCATTCGCAGTTATTCCCGGCGTGTCACGCTCGGGGTCGACGATCACGATGGGCCGGGTCCTCAGCCTAGAGCGCGAAGATGCGGCTAATTTCTCGTTCCTGATGGCCACACCCATCATCGCCGGCGCGGGCCTGTTGGAAAGCCGGAAGCTGATCCATAACGACTTGACTGCCGATGTCGGGCTGGGCTTCATCGCCTCAGCCGTCTTCGGGATCATGGCAATCTTTGTGTTGCTGCATTTCGTGCGTACTCGGACCTACGTGCCGTTCGCGTGGTATCGGATTATCGCTGCAGCGTTCGTCCTAGCGGTTTATTTCCATAAACTTTGAATCGGCTAAACGAGATGACAACCGGTTCGGTATGGCGCTTGTTTCACGAATGCCGCTCGTTGAGTGGAATGCTTTCCACCGCTGACCTCATGGCGTTCGTCGGCGCCTGCGCAGTCCGTGCTCCTGAGGTCATGCGCAGCGGCAAGCTCATCTGTGTTGACGCCGCGATGAGCCGCAATCTTGCGATTCGCTATCGCGGGCGGCGCATCAATCTGCCGATCGCTGACATCGATGCGCTGCTTGCGGCGCATCGCGACAATCCGACCTTCGGCAATTTGCGCGAGATGTACGCGAAGGACTGTTATCTCCGCAGGTTCCGCTTCGCATCGCCGATTGGCCCGGTACTCGATCTGGGCGCGAATCGCGGTCTTTTTTCGCTAATCGCGCTACTCGCGCTCGATGCGGACAGGGTCATAGGTGTGGAGCCCCTGCCCCAGTACGATCCGGTGATGCGTCTGCTGCTGGAAGCCAACGGCTGTGACGCGCGCCGCGTCATTCGTTACCGCAGATCGATCGGAAGTTCTGCGGCGGAGAGTCGCGAGCCCGAACGCTTCATTTCGATCGGACGCATCCGAGATGAGCAGGGCGTCGCGCGTTTCGGGCTCGTCAAGATGGACGTTGAGGGGGGCGAGAGCGGTCTTTTCGATGAGCCCGAGTGGCTCGCGCATATCGATAATCTCTCCATGGAGCTGCACCATCATCTCGCCGGCGATCTCGCGTCGATACCGAGAGCGCTCGAAAGCCACGGCCTGCGCTATCTCCCGACCGATAAGTTTGGCCGCGAGTGTCCATTCTCCAGCGCAATGTTTTTGTATGCGTCGCGCGTCGGCGCTCTCTGCTAGGTTTCGCTGATGCTCGGCCGCCACGCGGAAATCGATCGGCGCCGGGCAATCATTGCGTAAGTACATGTGCGGTCTCGTTTCGATATTCGGCTACCGTGACGCCGCTGTGCCGATCGATCGCGTCGAGCTGGAACTTATCCGCGATGCGATGACCAGCCGGGGCCCTGACGGTTCGGGGCTTTGGCTCTCGGACGATGGGCGCGTGGGCATGGCTCATCGGCGGCTTGCGCTGGTCGACCTGAGTGAGGCGGGCGCGCAGCCTATGGCGTCGCAGGACGGGCTTGTGCGGATCGTCTTCAACGGCGAGATTTACAACTATCGCGAGCTGCGCGCGCGGCTCGAAGCGCGCGGTCGCATTTTCGTTTCCCGGAGCGACACTGAAGTCCTGCTCCATCTTTATGCCGATCGGGAGCTCGAGATGTTCGGCGACGTCCGTGGCATGTACGCCTTCGCAATCTGGGATGAGAGGCGTCGCCGTCTGCTCGCGGCGCGCGATCCGCTCGGTATCAAGCCGCTCTATTACGCTGATGACGGCCGGATACTGCGGATGGCGTCGCAGGTGAAGGCGCTGTTGCGCGGCGGAGGCATCGAGAGCCGACGCGATCCGGCGGGCGAGGTGGGCTTCCTGCTTTGGGGCTACGTGCCGGATCCATTCACAATTCATCGCGGAATTCGCGCGCTTCCGGCCGGCTGCATGATGGTCGCGGAGCAAGGGCGCGCGCCCACGCTCCGGACTTTTTGCGATCTTCGCGCCGAGCTCGCCGCAGCCGCATCGCGCGATCTTTCACCGCCGCCGGCGAACGCGGTCCGCGATCGAATCCGAGCGGCACTTGCGGAGAGCGTGAACTATCACTTGATCGCGGATGTCCCGGTCGCGATCTTTCAGTCAGCCGGGCTAGATTCGTCGGCAGTAACGGCGCTCGCCACGGAGACCCGCGACGCGCAGCTCAGCACCATCACGCTGGGATTCGACGAATACCGCGGTACGAGCCAGGACGAGACACCGCTCGCCGCAGTAGTCGCAGATCGCTACGCGACTAAGCATCACACGCGATGGCTCGGGCGCAATGAATTCGAGTTGCATCTCGAGCGCATCGTTGCCGCGATGGACCAGCCGTCTACCGATGGTGTCAATACCTATTTCGTCGCCAATGCGGCCCACAAGCTCGGACTTAAGGCGGCGCTTTCGGGGATTGGCGGCGACGAGCTGTTCGGTGGTTACGGCAGCTTCCGCCAGGTCCCTGCGATCGCCGCTCGATGGGGCCGAATCCTTCCGCGCCCAGCCGGCCGCGCGCTCCGCAAGTGGCTCGCACCGATTATCGGGCGGGTGACCTCGCCTAAATACGCCGCGATGCTCGAATATGCAGGCAGCTACGCGGGTGCTTACCTTTTGCGGCGCGCCCTGTTCATGCCGTGGGAAATCGCGGAGATTCTCGATCCGGAAACCGTTCGCGACGGACTTGCGGCGCTCGACACCGAAAATTCGCTTAGCGGCGCGATCGAAGGGATCGATGCTCCGTTTCTCAAGGTCGCTGCGCTCGAGATGACTCGCTACATGCGGGATCAGTTGCTGCGCGACGCCGATTGGGCCGGGATGGCGCACTCGGTCGAGATTCGGACGCCGCTCGCCGATCTCGACGTGATTCGCGCGATCGCGCCGCTCGCGGCGCACAAACTCCTGCACAAGCGCAAGCGCGAACTCGCAACCGTTCCAAACCGTCCGCTTCCGCCTGCGCTGGTCAAGCGCGCGAAGAGCGGCTTCAGTGTCCCGCTCCATCAATGGATGCCGACCAACGGCCGCCGCGAACGCGGACTGCGCGGATGGGCCCGGCGTTTGGCGCGCGAGTTCGGCTTCGCGCTGCAAATCGACAAGTCGTATTGACGCCGGCTTGAACCGGCACGTATATCCAGCCTCGATGATTTCCGCTTCGAATCGCGGACGGTCAGTGGGCGAAAGGTAAACCATTGCTCGAGCCCGCCGATACCGCCGCCGCGTGGCGTTCGCCCGGAAAAATCAGCCGCGAGCTCCTGTTGCAGGAACTGCGAACCATCTGCGCGTTCGCTCCTGGAATTGTGCTCGAGATCGGAGCGCGCACACACTACCGGGGCCATGAACCGTTCGCGAGCGCTCCGTCGCGCTGGATCAAGCTCGATCTCGATCCGCGCGCGATGCCGCAGGTCGTCGGCTCCGTCTATTCGATGCCGTTCGAAGCGAACTCAGTCGATACGATTCTATGTACGCAGGTGATCGAGCATCTGACCACGCCGCAGGCGGCGCTGGTCGAGATGCATCGCGTCCTGCGCAAAACCGGCCGGCTGGTTCTGTCAGCGCCCCAGGCCTGGCCTCTGCACATGGAGCCCGACGATTATTTCCGCTACACCGGCCACGGGCTCACGCTGTTGCTCACGAATGCGGGTTTCCGAATCGAGCAGTTAAAGCCGTGCGGTCATTTCTTTGCCTCGATCGGATTGATCCTGAGCCACGCTGCGTTTCATCTTGGCTTTCATGCCCGGCACAGCAGCGTCCGGCATTTCTGGCGCAGTCACGGGATTGTGTGGATCAACCGGCTCTTTCTCAGGCTCGAACGGCGATGGAGCAGCCTGTCGACGGCCAACGTGATCAACTGGGCAGTGCTCGCCCGCCGCGAATGAATCGTATTTCGCCACATCTTTGGAATACGTGCGGAGTTGGTTTGACTAGTCCTCCCGTGTGGTCTTTAGTGTCGCTGACAAACTGGCGCGTGCGAGCGCAAAAACGGAGAGAGGGTAACTCGATGGCGCGACTCGTGATGCATGAAAAGAACGCTCCCTACGAAATCCCCGAGGGGACCACGCTTCCAGCGTATATCTGCGGATGCGGCCTTTCGGCCAAAAAGCCGTTCTGCGATGGCACCCACAAGAAGACTCATGACGAGGGAGACGAGGTCTACGTTTACGACGAGAACGGCAGGGTACGGGTTTCCAACGCGTACTGAGTTCCGGCTTGGCTGAGTCTTCCGGCGCGGTTAAATGCGCCGACGCATCCGTGCCCGGAGGCCTGAATTCTCCGGCCGCGCCGCGCATCGCGATCCCGCTCCTGCTCGGACTCGGCCTGGTTCTGTTTGCCGTCAATCTAGGCGCCTATCCGTTCTACACCAAGGGCGAGCCGCGCGAGGGCGTCACAGTGCTTGCGATGGTCCAGGGCGGCGGCCTCATCCTGCCGCTCCGCGCAGGCATCGAGATTCCGTCAAAGCCGCCGCTGATGCACTGGCTGGCCGCGCTCGCGTCGGTTGCGGCCGGCGGCGTTACCGAGGCGACCGTTCGCCTCCCGTCGGCGCTGCTCGCGATCGGCGGCATCATTGCCTGCTATCTATATCTGCGCCTGCTCTTCGACGATGAACGTGCGCTCCTCGCCGCGCTGATTCTCGCCACCACTTTCCAGTATCTCCAGGCCGGTACCGGCGCGCGGGTCGACATGACGCTGACCTTCTTCATGGAACTGGCGTTTTTCGAGATTTTAGCGATCGCCGAAGGGTTGAGCGGGCGATGGCCGCTGCTGTATGGCGCGCTGGCGCTCGCCGTGCTGAGCAAGGGTCCGGTCGGCGCGGTTCTGCCCGGGCTGACCGCATCGATATGGATCCTTTACGAGCGACGCTGGGAGGCAATCCGCCAGCTTCGCCCTCTGTACGGAATTCCGATCGTGATCGTAATCGCCGGCGGATGGTACGTCGGCGCGGCGATAGTGCGCGGCGCCGCCTTCGTTCACAAGCAGTTGCTGGCCGAGAATCTCTTTCGCATCATTCACAGCGGCGCCGTGCATGAGGGCCACGCTCATCCGTTCTATTACCTCATCTTCGCGCTGCTCGCGGGCTTTATGCCGTGGACGCTGCTCGCGCCCGCGGCGTGGCTCGGCTATGTGCGCCGCAAGGGCGCCACGGCCGGGCGCATCCGCTATCTCGTCGTATGGTGTATTGTCGTGTTCGCGGTCTATGACTTCGCGCAGAGCAAGCGCGGTGTCTATCTGCTCGCGATGTATCCGGCGTTGGCCGCACTCCTGGGAATCGCGATTGCCGATGCCGTCGAATCCGGCCGAAGCTGGATGACTCCAGTCACACGCACGGCCGGTTTTGTGCTCCTCGTGAGCGCGGCGGCGGGAGCCGTCGCGATGCTCCTGCTCACGCGGAATCCTCACCCGATTGCCGCGCTTATGGTTCGCATTGGATGGACCAATGCGGCGCTGATGCCAGCTCTGATTCAAGCGGCTGCAAATTATCTGGTCGTCGCCGTCCTGCTTCTGCTGGCTGCCGCGGCGCTGGGGCTTTGGCTGCTCGTCCGCGGACCTGGAAATCGGATGGTGCTCGCGAGTGCCGTCGGCATCGCCTGCTTCGTCCTGATCACAAATCTCATCGTGATTCCCACGACGGCCAAGATCACTTCGTTGCGCGATTTCACGCGCGCTGCGATGCGCATCGTCGACGATCATCGGGTGGCTTACTTTGGCGGAATCGATTACGAGATAGCGTTCTACAGTGACCGCACGATTCCGGTGCTCACCTTGGGCGCTCGTTGGACACCCGAGTTTCTCTTCTGCTGGCGGAACATTTACGATGCGCTCCCGCCCGCTGCGCAACATAAGTACTCAATCGCGAGCGAGAGCCAGCCAACGGAACTCGACGGCGGCGGCACGATGCTGCTGCTGCAGCTCGTCAAGCATCCTTCGACACACTAGGAAAGCGCGGCGCGCCGCTTGGCCGCGATCACGCGCGTAAGCTGCGGCAGCACGGTGGCCGCCCCGCCGCGCAGACTCGCGTCGCACAGCGGCGTGATATCCGACTCATACAGGTTTACTTCGATCAGCCGCCCGCCGCGCTCCTTCACCTGTAGCGCGAAGCCCGCCGCCGGATAGACCGTGGCCGAAGTGCCGGCGACGATAACCAGGTCGGCAAGCGCCGAATGCTCGGCGCAGAGCTTAAGCGCGTCAGCGGGAATCGGCTCGCCGAAGGCTACCGTGTCGCTCTTCATCAGACCGCCGCACCGGGTGCATCGCGGCGGCAGCCGCTCCAGGTTGACTTCGCCCCACGGCACCCGCCGCACGCACTCGAGGCATCGAATCAGCGTCCAGTTGCCATGAATCTCTGCGACTTGTTTCTGTCCGGCCCGGCGATGGAGGTCGTCGATGTTCTGCGTGATCACGAAGCGCAGCACGCCGATGGCCTCCAGCTCAGCCATCGCCAGATGGCCGGCATTCGGTTCGGCGACGCGCAGCGGCCGGTAAAGTTCGTCGTTCTGTTTGGCGAGCCGCTCCTCCCACGCGCGCTTCGGGTCGGCCATGAAGATCTGGAAGCCGTTCATCGGCGGCTCGCCGTATTTGGTCCAGAGGCCGCCCGGCCCGCGAAACGGCGGGATTCCGCTCTCAACCGACATCCCGGCGCCGGTCAGCGCGATCGCATAGTCGGCTTCGAGAATCAGGTCGGCCGCTTCCTCGATCTCAAGCTTGCTCGCCGCTCCGTCGCGTTCGCTCATCGTTCGATTCCTCCGGTCGGTTCTCATCTCTTACCGTCTCTGGTGATTTTGCGAAAGTTCACCGCTTCGGCACGCCGCTCAATGATTTGACCGGCGGGTGCGGCGCGGGCTAACTCACGTCGAGTGAATGCCGATGAAATCCGCGTCGTCGTGGCCGACGACGATCGCCTGAAACAGATGGCTTACCAAATTCGCCGCCGCGTCTTTATCGAGGAGCAGGGCGTGCCCGAATCGATCGAGCTTGACGACGATGGGCGCGCGATCCACGTCATTGCGTTGGCCGGCGCTCGGGCCGTTGGATGCGCCCGGATAGTGCCGCATCGCGATTACGCAAAAATCGGCCGGATGGCGGTCGAGCGCGAATGGCGCAAGCACGGCGTCGGACGGCGCCTGCTCGATTTCATCCTCCGCGAGGCGCGCACCCTCGGCTACCGCCGCGCCGTCCTGCACGCGCAGTTGCACGCCGAAGGTTTCTACCTGAAGGCGGGTTTCAAGCCGTTCGGCCCGGAGTTCGACGAGGCCGCCATCCCACACCGCCGGATGGAACGCGAACTGTAGTGGGTGGTTTGACAATATTCGGTTAGCGCTGCGCGGCGCGCGCTTGGATGCGGCGGGCGAAGGATGCGATCGCGTCGGCAAGTTCCGTTGGCCGCTCAAGCAGTACGTGATGATGCGCGTCCGCGATCGTCCGCGCCTCGGCCATCGGGTTCGACTCGACCGCATGCACGGTCGCTTCCGCCGTCATGATCCGGCTGTGCGCGCCGCGGACGAGCAGGGCGGGAATCTTGAGCCGCGCGACTGAGGCCATCGGATCGAGTCCATCGCCGCCGAAAAAGCTCTCGCGATCGAATTTGAGCGTCCAGCGTCGATCCTCAGTCGATGCGAGGCTCTTCTCGGCGATAGCGTCGAGCAGCGAAGGCGCGATCTCGCCCTCGTTCGGCATCAGGCGAAAGCGGGCTCGCGCGGTGGCGAGGTCAGGGTAGGTGATGACTGGGAGGCCGCGAAGCCGCCGCAGAAAACGATCGCGCGCGCCGCTGGAAGTCAGCGCGGAATCGACGATCACCAGGCCGCGAGCCCGCTCGGGAAAGAGATCGGCGAAGGCGAGGGCGCAAAGCCCGCCCATGCTGTGCCCAACGACCACCGGCGCCGGCGCGCCGGACGCGTCGAGCATCGCGGCCACGTCGCGGGCGTAATCCGCCGGATGGTAAGCCGGCGGACGGACCCAATCGCTGTCGCCATGGCCGCGCAGATCGATGGCCAACAGGCGGAACTCGGCCCCCAGAGCCATCGCAACCGGTTCCCACCACCATGCGCTGGCGGTATTGCCGTGGATCAGGACCAGCGTGTCGCGCCGGTCCTGGTTCCATTCGAGGTAATGAATGCGTGGATTGTCGCCGCAGAAGCGGCTGTGCGGGGAACTCATTGGCAGGCGGCCGGCGCCGCGACGGGTGCTTTGCAATCCCCGGCTTTCATGCCACCATTTTGAACAGAATCGATGCGCTCGGCTATCCGAAGGCTCGCCTTTTCGATACTGCTCGCGGTCCTCGCAAGCGCTGCGATGAGCGTGATGCCGGTCCGCGCCCAAGATGCCAATGCCGAGAAGGCGCAGTCGCTGGTCAATGCGGCGATTAACATGACCGACAGCGCTCAGGCATTGAAGCTGCTCTGGCAAGCGACCGATATCGATCCGGGGTTCGAGGAGGCTTACGTCTATCTCGGGTTGTATTATAACTCGCGATCGGATTTCCCGAAGGTGGTCGAAGTCTATCAGAAGCTTGCGAAGTATGAGCCCAAGCAGCCCACGGTCTACCTCAATATCGGCGAAGCCTACATGTCATTCGTGCCGCCCAAGCTCGAGGACGCGCTGAACTACTATCGCAAGGCTTACGCTCTCGATCCGAGTTCGTCTTTCGCGGCGCTCAGAATCGGCCAGATTCTCGCCCAGCAGGGAAGTCGCACCGAGGCGCTCAAGTACCTGCGGCAGGCGGCCGCGGACGCCGCGCATAATCCGAACGCGGCGGCGGAAGCCAACAAGCTGATCGCGGAGATGGGCCCGTCGTGAGCTACTGCCGGGCCTGTTGCGCCGGTTTGGACAGAGAGATACCGCTCGGGTTGTAAAGCCGGTCGAAATCGCGCTGCTGAGCGGGGGTCAGCGAAGCGCGAATCTGATTGAAAGCATCGCTGAGCGCCTGTTGACGCTGGCTCTCGAAGCGATCGCGAAGCTCGCCGATGTGGGCGCGAGTATTATCCAGCACCTCGGCGATGCGGGTCTTCTGGGCGGGTGTCAAATGAAGATCGCGGTCCATCCGCTGCACGACGCCGTTGGCGGGCACGCGCAGAAGCTGCAATCGATAGGCGATGGTGCTCGCCGCGAAGCCGACCAGAATTCCGGACGCGACGGCGCTCGCCACCGTCCACCAGTTTCGACTAGCCGGCAAAGTCGTCGAGGAAAGAGTAAGCGGGCGGTTCCTGGACCGCCGAAATCGCGCTCGCCGGGCGGCTGTTGGTAAGCGCGTCGATCAGGCTCTCCCTGGGCGTGGCCGCGGCGATATAGGCGATTACGCTGGCCGCAACCAGCATCGAGAGCGCCGTCCAGATCATCCCACGCTGTTCGGCCGCATCGCCGGCTTGGACGCTTGGCATTCGCCGCGGCCGCCGGACTGCATCTTCGCCGCCCAGCATCGCATCGACCGCCTCGGCATCCGAATGCATCACGGGCGCGGTCAGCGCGAAGAGCCGGTACGCCTGCTCGCACAGCCCGCAGCATTCGAGATGGCCGGCGAGTTGGTTGGCGACGGGCTCAGCGAGCCGCTCGCGCCAGAAATTCGGGAATTCCCTTCGAGCCTGAAAGCAGTTCACTTGAAAATCCTGAAGCGGCGCGAGCCGAGCATCCGGCTCGCCTGCTTGCGCAATGCCTGGCGCGCCCTGAAGGCGCGGATTTTTACTTTCGCCTCGCTCCAGCCGAGCGTCTCGGCGATCTCCTGCACGCCCATCTCTTCGCTGTCCTTGAGCACCAGCACCATCCGATCCTCGGGCCGGAGGCTAGCGAGCAAGCGATGAGCGAGCGTGTAGGCTTCACGCCGCTCCTCGGCGGCGCCGGCCAACTCCTCGGGAGACGCGTCACTAACCAGTTCCATCCACTCGAGTTCGCCGACGGTGAAATCGGCGACCAATTCCTCGGGCTTGCGGCGCCGTCTGCGCAATTCGTCGTAACAGGCGTTGACCGCGATCGTGCGAATCCAGGCGGTGAAGGGCATCTCGGCCCGATAGCTCGCAAGTCCGGCGAACGCGCGCAGAAAACATTCTTGGGTCAGATCGCGGACCAGCTCCTGATCGATGAAGAAACGGCGGCAGAGATGCTCGATGCGGCGACGATGGCGGCTCGCCAGCTCGGCAAACGCAGCATTCTCACCGGCGCGGACCTCGGCGACCAGCTCCTCATCGGGCCGGACCCGTTCCGCGCTCTCCAATCTTGCAGTCGAAGCCAGTCCCATCTCCACCCCCCATAGCTCCAAATCGTACTACGTTATATCCCGACCTCGGTTACAAGGGACCAGAGGGAGCATCGCGAGTCAATCCTGAGCCGATGGCGGCGGCGGCAAACCGGCGCGGGTGAGATCCTCGGGGGTATCGAGGTCAAGGGCGACTCCGGGATCATCGACGTCGAAGTAGGCGACGCGTCCAGGATCGCGATTTACGACCTGTTTAGCGCCTACGCTATCGGAAGCCATCAATAGTTCGTCAAAAAGCGTTTTGGCAAAAATCACGGGATGGCCGCGGCGGCCTGCTGAACGGGCGATAAGAATAGGCGGTCGATTGGCTTCGCCGCAGTAGTACCGCACGATACCCCGAAACGTTTCATCGCGAACCAGCGGATGGTCGGCGAGATGGACCAGCGCGGCATCGGCCATGCCGCTGACAGCCCGGATGCCGAGTTTGAGCGATGAGAGCTGGCCACGCGACCAGCCTCGGTTTTCGACGGTCGAGATTCGCGGATCGGCCGGGACGCGCGGACGGATCCGATCGGCCCACGCGCCGATCACGACGATCAGCCGCGGCACAACCTCGAGCATCGCGAGGCTTGTCTGTTCAAGGAAGGTGCGGTCATCGATTCGGAGCAGCGGCTTGGGGTAGCCCATCCGGCGCGATTCGCCGGCCGCAAGCAGGATACCTTCGAGACGCATCGGTACCCCGCCGAGCTCCAGACTGACTACTTCGCGGCGGTCTCGCCGGTCTCGTGCAGCCCGGCGGCCGCGGCGGTCGGACGCGGCCGGGTTCCGCCGCGGATGCCCTCTGAGCGCTCGAGTTGGCCGAGCTTGACGCCCAGGTTGAAATCATCGCGGGCGCGGGTGCGTCGTTCGCGAATCACCTCGCCGATGATGGAAATGGCGATTTCCTCGGGCGTCTCAGCGCCGATATCGACGCCGAGCGGAGCGTGCACCTGGGAGAGCAGGGCGGGGCTCACACCGTCTGCGCTAATTCGTTCGAGCGTGGTCTTGACGCGCCGGCGTGACCCGATCATCCCAATGAAAATTCGTGGGTCGCGCGCCGCCTGTCGAAGCGCCGCACGCACCACCTCGTCATCGAAGGCGTGGCCGCGCGTCACCGAGATCACGTAGCAATGGCGATCGAGCCAGATCGAATCGATCGCGGCCTTGAACGGGCGCACTATGATTTCGTCGGCGCTTGGGAAGCGTTCGCGATTGGCGAACTGCGCTCGATCGTCGATAACCGTGACATGGAAGCCGAGCATCGAGCCGAGCGCCGCGAGCGGCTGTGCGATATGGCCTGCGCCGGCGATGATCAGACGCTGAGCACCCGAGATCGGATCGACGAACAGCCGCGCGGCACCGTTCGCATCGATCCGCGCGGCAGGCCGCAGCACGCCGTCAGAGCCGACCTCGAGCAGGCCCGGTATCGCGTCGGCGACCTGCTCGCGAAGCTGCTGGAGCGCGGCGCGGTCGAGTCCAAGTATAGATGCGGAAGCGGGCGTTTCAGAGAGATCGATCACGGCGCGCGCGCCGAGTGCGGCGCGCCCGGATGTTCCTGGATTGACGATACTCAGGAGCGCGCCAGGCAGATTGCGACGCGACGATTCGGCAAGCTTGCGGGCCATCGGGAGATCGCGCTCCGGCGACCACAGCTCGATGAAGACATCCATGATGCCGCCGCAGGTACCGATCTCCTGCTGCTCGAAGTCGCCAGTCAGGTCGACTTCAGTGAGCCGCGCGCCTTCGCCCTCATCGAGCAGCAGACGCGCCTTGCGGAAGACTTCTGCCTCGCCGCACCCGCCGCCGATCGTGCCGAACTGACCGTCGGTTCTGACGATCATCTTCGCGCCGACTTCGCGCGGCGTCGAACCCCGCACATTGACCACTGTGGCGAGTGCGAAGGGTTTGCCGGCTTCGAGTGTGCGGACCGCTTCCGGCCAGATCTGCTCAGGTCCTGCCATAAAAATGGAGTCTATCAAAAGCCGCTTCGCGGTAAAAAGGCAGCCCAGACCTTAAGGCGATTAATTGAGGACGGCGCACAGACGGGCGAGCGCTTCAAGGCAGGTCGGCTCGCCGGGCGCGATTTTGAGCGCCTGTTCGAACTCGGCGATCGCGCGCATCACCATCCCTTTCGCGGCATAAACACGCCCGAGGTTCATGTACGGGAAGTGGCGTGGTTCGTAACGCGGTGCGAGCTTGGCTTTCTCAAGCCATCCGATCGCCTCTTCGAAGTCGCCCTTTGCGAGCAGGTAGGCGCCGATGTCGTTGTAGGGATTGCCAAAATCCGGATCCACTTCAATCGCGCGCTTGCATTCGGCAATCGCGTCATCGATACGGCCAAGGAAGTGATAGGCCCAGCCGCGAAACGTGAAAGCCTCCGCAGTTGGATGAAGCTCGATTGAACGGCTGTAGAACTCGATGGCGCGCTGGTAATCGCCAGCAGCCTGAAAACCGATCCCCTCTTTCCAGAGTGCGATCGCCTGCCGCTTCGCGAGCGCGTCGTCCATAAGATCATCCGATATTGCGAAGCATCGCGGCCGTCAAGCGCAAGCGAGGCGCGGTGGAAGTTTCGCGCCTCGCCCAGGAGGAGAAGGAACGAGCTGACGTTGTGGAATCAGGGGCTCAGGCTGCGTGCGATCTGAATCATCGCCGGCCCCACAATCATCATAATCATCGCGGGCAACACCAGCAGGATGAGCGGGAAGAGAATCTTGATGGTGGTTTTCTGGGCCGCCTCTTCGGCGCGCAGCCGCCGCCGGCTGCGCAAGGTGTCGGAGATTGCGCGCAACGCCGGCGCCATCTGAGCGCCAAGTTGTTCGCTCTGGATGAGCGTTGCCGCGAGCGGCTTGATGTCTTCGACCGCGGTGCGTTCGGCCATGTTGCGGAGTGCCTGCCCGAGCGAAAGGCCGGCTGTGATCTCGTTGGACACCAGCGCGAGCTCCTTGCCGATGGCCTGTTCCTGGCGCTCGGTTTCATTCCCGACGACCTTGATCGCCTCGAAGATGCCGAGACCAGCTTCGACGCACACCACCAGCAGGTCGAGCACGTCGCTCACCTGGCGGCCGATTTCCCGCTGACGCTTGGCGGCGCGCCGACCCAGGATGACACTCGGTATGGTCGCGCCGAGCAGACCGGCGCAGATCGCATAAAAAATTGCGCTCACGTTCGGCAAACCCATCGCGAGCGTCAGCAGCAGGACGACAAGTCCGGCTCCCAGCGCGCATACTACCCGAACCGCGTGAAAGGCTTGTAAAGCGCCGGAGCGGGTGAAGCCTGCCTGAACCAGTGTCTGTGATAATCTCTCGCTTTTGGGGCTGCCGGGGTCCGGCGCCGGCATCCGGCGGATAATCCAATCGAATGCCGAGCGCGCCAAGCCCTCGGATTCGGCATCGTCGTTGCCGAGGCCGCCGTGTTCGATTCGCAGGCGCATCGCGAGGTCATCAAAACGGTCTTCCAGCACGCGATGGCTGCCGTACATGGCGGCGTAAATGCCTACCGCTGCCACGCCCAACAGGCAAAGGAAAATGACGGTAATGAGTATCGGGTCCAACATTGGCTCTCCCCTTTAATAGGTAGGCCGCAGCAGATGCCGGATTATAAGGAAGGCGAGCACGTCGAGCCCGAGGGCGAGCTTAACCAACTTGATGCCGGTGGGATCGTGAAACAGCGTGTAGGTGTACGAGGGTTGCAGAACGCTGAACACCACGAGCATCACGACCGGCAACAGGCCGACGATCATGCCGCTCAGACGCGACTGTGCCGTGAGCGCGAGGATCTGCGCCTGGAGCCGCTGGCGCGTACGCACGATCTCGGCCAGCCGCTCGATGATATGGGCGAGCGAGCTGCCGACCTCGGCCTGCACCTTGACCGCGACCACGAGCAAGCGGAAATCATCTTCGGGCACGCGGGTCAGCATGTCTTCGAGCGCACGCGGCAGCGGAAGCCCAATCCGCGTCTGCTCGAGCACGGTGCGGAATTCACCGCCGAGCGGATCGCCGAACTCCTGCACCACAACCTGCATCCCGCGCATCAGCGAATGTCCCGCCTCGAGCGAAGATTTTAGCAGATCGAGCGCATAGGGTAACTGCAAGGCGAACGCCTTAAGACGCCGCTTGCGGCGGATGTGAATATAGATGATCGGCAGCGAGGCCATCCCGCAGCCAATCCCAAACCAAATCAGCGGATCAGCGACAACGAGCTGCCCGAGCGCGATTCCCGCGCCGAACATCAACACGATGATCAGCAGCAGGTCCGAAAGCCGCATGTAGATACCGGCCTGCCAGAGGCTGTTCTCGAGGAGCCGAAGCAGGTTCATGCGGTAGAGCCAGGACAGCGCCTCGCGTTGCTTCGCGCGGCGACGGTTCATGATCGAATCGCCGTCCGCATCGACCGAGCCATGGGTCAACCGCTGGAGATTGCGATAGGCGCGTTCGGGAACCGCTTCGCGCTGACGCACGAGCATCAGGCCGGTGCCGAACACGACCGAAAACACCAGTAGACAAATTGCCAGATCCATCGTACTTACCTCTGAACAGAGCGTAGCGGGCGCGAATCGACGAACTTGAAGCCGCCCAGCTCGATCCGTTCGGTGTAGGCCGAGCGGATACCAGTCGCACGGAACTGGCCCAGCACCTTGCCGCTCGGGCTCACACCGCTGCGTTGGAACTCGAACAGGTCCTGCAGCATGATGGTGTCGCCTTCCATTCCGGCGACCTCGGAAATCTTCATCACTTTGCGCGAGCCGTCGGACAGACGGGCGACGTGGACGAAAACGTTGACGGCGGCGGCAATCTGCTGACGCATCGCGCGCTGCGGAATCGAAAATCCCGACAGCAGCATCATCATCTCGAGGCGTCCGACCGCTTCACGTGCGCTGTTTGCGTGAATCGTCGAGAGCGAGCCGTCGTGACCCGTCGACATCGCCTGCAGCATGTCGAAGACTTCCGCGCCGCGGACCTCGCCGACGATGATACGGTCGGGCCGCATACGCAGCGAGTTACGCACCAGGTCGCGTTGGGTGACTTCGCCCTTGCCCTCCAGGTTCGCAGGCCGGCTTTCGAGCCGCACTACATGCGGCTGCTGGAGCGAGATTTCGGCCGAGTCTTCGATCGTGACGATACGTTCGTCTTCGGGCACGAACGCCGAGAGGCAGTTGAGCAGAGTGGTTTTGCCCGAGCCGGTGCCGCCGGAGACGATGATGTTCAAACGGGCGCGAACCATCGCGCGCAGGAAGCTGACCATCTCGGGGGTCAGACTCTCGCGTTCGAGCAGGCCCTCGATATCGTAGCGGCGGCGGCCGAAACGACGGATCGAGAGCGACGGCCCATCGAGCGCCAGCGGCGGGATGATGGCGTTGACGCGCGAGCCGTCGGGCAGACGCGCATCGACCATCGGCGAAGCCTCATCGACGCGCCGACCGACGCGCGACACGATCCGGTCGATAATCAACATCAGATGCTGATTGTCATGAAACGTGATGTCGGTGCTGTGCAGCTTACCGCGCTTCTCGACGTAAACTTGGTTCGGACCATTGACCAGAATGTCCGTGATCTCATCGTCATGCAGGAGCGGTTCGAGTGGTCCCAGGCCAAGGAGTTCGTTCTTGATCTCCTCGACCAGGCGCTCGCGATCAGAATCGGTAAGCAGCCGGCCCTCCGCGTCGAGCGTCTCATTGATCGCGGTGGTGACCTTGCTCTCAACCATCGCGGGCTCGAGGCTTTCGAGCTTCTCGACGTCGAGCGATTCGAACAGGCGGTTGTGCACCTGGATCTTCAACTCGTGTGAAGAATCGCTCGCCTCTTCGCGTGTCCGCCAGGGCGTGCCGCCAATCAGTGAAGCGGCGCGGTCGCGTCCCGGCGCGTTTTGCGAAATGCGTTCCGCTAATCTCATGGCCTTTTCCCCTTATCCTCGGGTTGCAACCGCCGAAAACAGCCGCGCAATCAACCCCGCCTCCTGCTGGACCGGCGCTTCGGGCCCTGACAGGCGCCGCGCCAGTTCGTCAACCGCGCGTGCCAAAGGACCATTGGGAGCCACCTTCCAGAGGCCTTCTCCGCTCAGCAGCACGCGCTCCAGCGTCTTGTCCTCGCGCGGGATACGCGCGTAGATCGGGCGGGCGAGAGTGTGCGCGATCTGCTTTTCGGTGATTGGATGATGCGTATCAAAACGGTTCAGGATGAAACGCAGCTCGGCGTCCCGGATCCCCAGCTTTCCGAATAGATCGATAAAGCGCCACGCGCAGCGCGTCGCCCCGATTGACTGATCCAGCACGTACAGCACGTCGGCGGAGCGTTCCCACGCCGCCACTGAGTTCTCGTCGACATGGGTCCCACAATCGACGATCACAAAATCGAACAGATGCCGCATCAGATCGAGGATCGAGCCGATGAGGACATCGGACACGATTTCCGCATCTTCGATCCGCTTGGGTGCGGCCAGCAGATAGACACCAGAGTCGTGCTTGGTCAGCGCCGATTCGAGCTGAATCGAGTCGAGCTTCTTCTCCAACCGCGCGAGCGGCAGTATCGTGCGGTCGGGTTCCAGGCTGAGGAACACCGAGAGTCCGCCGGATTGCAGGGCCAGGTCGACGAGCGCCACGCGCTTGTCCATGTTCTTGTGCAGCGCGAGGCCGAGATTCGCGGCCAGACTAGTTGCGCCCACCCCGCCCACCAGGCTGGTGACCGAGAAAATAATGCCGCCCTGATGCCGCTCGGCGCGCCGGCGCGCTTCGCTGATCTTGAGTAGCGCGCGAATTACGTCTTCCTGGACCAGCGGCATGAACAGCAACTCATCCGCGCCGGCCCGCAACACGCGGCGCATCAGGCCCGGCGACCGTTCCCCGAGAATCGCAAATACGGCGGGGCGCGGAGTGCTATCCGCCTGGGCCTGAAGGAAAGTCAACGAGGCTTCTTCATTGCCATTGAAGATCACCATCACTACGTCGGGCGGTTCCGACGCGCCATCGCCGTTGGCCTGGGACTCGACCTCGGGTACGCCTTCGCTGATCTCGAGCGGCGGATCGTCGATCGCCGAGATCACGTTCTTGACCTCGCTGCGCCGCTCCTCGGTTTCGCCTATCAGCCTTACATTAAGCGCTGCGTGACGCCCCTCAGGTTTGTTTCCTATTACTGCCACTCGTCAATCCTCTCTCTTCGGCCCCGAGCTGATGCCCTCCGCTTAGAAGCGCGGCCGGCTCGCATCGGCCGGATAGACACGCTCGGTGCGAATCTCTTCGGCGGTCAGCGGACCGCGATCGATCGGCAGCGCGACCTCGCCGTTGCTCGGCAAGGCACCTACGATCTGCGGCGTCACGCTCATCACGAGGTCGGTCTTCTGATCGGTATAGGTGGTATTCCGGAACAGGCCGCCGGCGTACGGCATGTCGCCGAGATAGGGCACCTTGTCTACATTCTCGACTTTGGTGTTTAGGATGAGTCCGGCGATGATCAGCGTCTGCAGGTTGTGCAGCCGGACGAAGGTCTCGGCGCGGCGCGTGATGAAGGCCGGCACCGTGAAGCCGAAGAGCTGCACGCCATGCGCATAGTCGGGCTCGGAAACTTCGGGTTTGACCGCAAGCTCGATGTCATCGGCGCCGACCACGGTCGGCACGAACACCACTGAAGTTCCAAACTGCTTAAAGACGATCGAGGTGTTGAGCGCCTGCGCAATTACAATCGGAATCTCGCCGCCCGACAGGAACTGCGCCTTCTCACCGGAGTTCGCCAGCAGATGCGGCTCGGCGAGGATTTTGCCCAACTGATGCTGCTCAAGGTACTGGAAGAACGCGGCCGAATTGACGTTGTTGTTGGTTCCCGCCACCGCATAGGTGAGGTTGGGCGAGAGCAGCATGTTGGTGAGCGTACCGCCCGGCGGAATCGTGCCCGGCGGAGGCGAGGTCGCAACCGCGCCGACTCCGGCCGTCGCCTGCGTGATAATCTGCGACTGCGGGCTGTACGGCGTCGCGACGGCACCGGGCATGCTCACCAACGAGAGTCCGAGATGGGTCAATGCGACGGCGAAGTTCGTGCCCTGGTTTTCAATTCGCGAGCGGTTGAGTTCGGCGACGATCACGTTGAGCAGCACTTGCTGCTTGCCGTCGCGATCGACCCGAATCTGGCGCTGCAGGTAATGTCCCTGTGAATCCCACACAGCGAGCGTCGTGAAGCCCGGCTGATGGCCGATGAGGTTAATCTGGAACGGATTGATCACCTGGATGTCGGCGATCTTCGAGTCGGCGATTGAGACCCGCGTAATCCTTGTCGGAAAATCGACAATCTCCGAGTTATTGGCCATCAAATCGAGGCCGTAATCGGGCAGGTAGTTCCGCCGCCGCACGCCATTGGGCGCCTCGGCGGGCGAGGGCGGCGGGCCGGCCAAGGGATCAGTTCGGAATTTCTGTGGAGGTGCTTGGAGCGCAGAACTCTGCGACGCCATCACGCCACTCGGCGCAGCACCCGAACCCGGAATCGAGACATTGGCCGCGGCCAGCGTCGTCGGCGCAGACGATGCCGTTGCGGGAATTGTGGTGGCCGGCGGCGCAGATGAAGCTGCCGGGGCAAGTACCGTCGTTGACGAGGAAGTCGTAGGAATGGCCGGGGCCGTCGCAGCGCTCGCGAGCCGCGTGGGTGCGGGCTTGTCGAGCGGACCCGCTGCATCAAGCGGAGTTGACGGCGCCGTCTTCGCAACGGCGCCGGTCATTCCCGCATCGCTCATCACGGCTGGCGCGGGAGCCGGCTTAAGGGGGTGCTTGAAGGGGCTCGCGACTGCATGCACCGAGACGTCGTAGGTAACGGCGTTGCCGTCGTTCGAGGTTGTGGTGACCTCCCACTCGCCGGCGGCGGCGCCGACCAGCACCATCTCACCCGGAGCATCGGTACGGATCAGGAGCGCATGCGGATTATCGAGGACCTTGATCCCCGGGGTAGCCGATTTGCTCAGATCCTTGATTACATAGGTCTCGCCGGCATTGAGCGAAACCGGCACTGGATCATCCGCCGCGCTGATTCCGATTCCGAATAGCAGCCATCCCGAGATCGCCGCCAGCATCCAGGGGAGAATCCCGCAACCACGTTGTACTTGCCTCATCATCGTTCTCCTCCTCACCGTTCTCCGCCTGTGCGTCAGGGCACGTCGATCGTCTTGGGAGTGGGCGCGCCCGAATCAGCTTCGGCGCTGTCACTGTTGGGAGTCGACATTTTCGGGCTCGGCATCGGAGCCCCGGCGAGCATCGGTGCGCCGCTGAGCGCGGCGGCGAACCCCTCGGTCGTCGGCGGTTCTGCCGTGGTCGGCTCAGGTAGATTCGGCGGTGCTCCGTTGATGGCCGCGTTAGGGCCGGGCGCCGGTTCGCTCACATGCGGCAACCAGTAACCATCGCCATCGTGCTCCGGCGACGAATGCCGCACGAAAGAGATCGACTCCGCGCTCTTGCCATCGCGCATAACCTGGACTTGGATTGGCGCCTGGCGCGGAACGAATTCATGAACCACGTGCCTGTGCTGAACGGTAACCACAGGAACCGTCTGTGGCTGAGCGTTAAACGCGCGCAACATCCCCGGAATGTCGGCGCCGTTGGTGAGCACGATCTTCTGATCGTTGTAGCTGCGCATCGCGAGATGCAGGCTGCCCTCGCGCGATGCCAGCGCCAGCCGCTCCGCCTCGGGCGGCGAGACCAGCAGCGTCACCACCTTTACGAGCTGGGGCTGATCGTGCGTATGTTCGATCTCCTGCGCGACCGCGAGCACCTCGACGTTCTGCAGTACGATTTTCGAGAACGGTTTTTCGTTCGCTCCGCTCCCCTGGACTGCCACAAGGACATCGACCTTGGTATGCGGTAGCACGAAGCCGGCGATGTCGCTCACCTCATCGACGGGCACTGACATCGCGCGCATCCCGTTCGGAATCAGCAGCGGCATTACGCCCGCGGTCTTCGCGCCGGTGAAGAGCTTGCCGCCGACGATCGGTTCATTGGTGACGAAGGAGTCCTTGACGAAGGAGTTCATTACCGAGGCGGTGTCGGTAAAAGCGCCTGGCGGCACGCTGTCGCGCGACCATCGCGCGAGCTTTACCGAATTCGCATCGATCTTGGAGCCGAGCGGCAGGTCGCGCGCCGCCACTACAATTTCAACCGACTTGACCATCGCCTGCTGAACTTCAGCTTCTCGCCGCTTGAGCGCCGAATAGACGATTATCGCGGCGATCAAAGCCGAAACTCCGGCCAGCGCCACATACACAGTTGGCCGCCTCATACTTGCCTCCCCAAGCGATCGGCCTGATGGCGCGATCGCCTCGCTTTACCGGCGCCCCACGCCCGCCGGCGCAGTGTCATGCGCGGAACGCGTCATCAACATGTTTGGTCAAATAGACCGGTACGGCGAACTGGCTGGCAGCGGGATTAATTGTTGTGCTCCTCGCATCCGTAAAGTTCGCTAGAGCCGCCACCTCGGCCGCCTCCCCCGTAAACGCGAACTGAGCCGCCACCCCCAGCACAAACAACGCTGCTATTACGATGATCCCGAGATCGACCGCCGCCTGAGCATAACCCGCGCCAACCAGTCGCCGCCTGAGCACGTCGATTACTCTGCCGAACCGCGTCCTCACGAGACCCTGATGGTCGATTGTCATGGCGGCAGTCTCGAGCTCTGTACTCGGGTTGGGATCGTCCCGTCGCATGCTAAAAGAGCGCACCAACTCTATCGACCAGAGTTTCGACCTCGGTGCCCGCCGTGGTGTAAAGGCTGCCCAGCACTATGGCCACAGTTGCGAGAATCAGGGCATACTCGGTCATCGTCTGACCTTTGGCCTCCCATGCTCTTTGCAATGTCCTCTCCAAGAATCGCATGAAATTCTCCTCTCGAACTTGGGCGCGATATACCCGGCGGCGCGGACCAGCCTGCACCGCCGGGCTGTTACCTTTAGAGCTGAGCGTCGATCGAGCTGAGCAGCGTGTTGATGTCGGTACCCATGGTCTGGTAACCGACGAACACCACGATGGCGACTGCCGACAGGATGAGCGCGTACTCCGTCATCGTCTGTCCCTTGCGGAACTCATTGGCCCGTACGTACAGCTTCGTGATGAACTCCATTTCTCCTCCTTCTGAAACTTCCCCGTGCGGGGAAGTTCTCCCCTTTTTCAGGTTTGTTCTTGGTTTAGAGCTTGCCGTCGATCGAGCTGAGCAGCGTGTTGATGTCAGTGCCCATGGTCTGGTAGCCAACGAACACCACGATGGCGACCGCCGACAGGATGAGCGCGTACTCGGTCATCGTCTGTCCCTTGCGGAACTCATTGGCCCGTACGTACAGCTTCGTGATGAACTTCATTTCTCCTCCTTCTGAAACTTCCCCCGTGCGGGGGAGTTCTCCCCTTTCGGGTTTGTTCCTGGTTTAGAGCTTGCCGTCGATCGAGCTGAGCAGCGTGTTGATGTCGGTACCCATGGTCTGGTAACCGACGAACACCACGATGGCGACCGCCGACAGGATGAGCGCATACTCGGTCATCGTCTGTCCCTTGCTCAGCGCCCGATGGGCCTCCGCTACCTTCGTGTAAAATCGTGTGATCAAGTGTCCCTCTCCTTTCCTTTTGGTTTGTTTATTCGGCCTGACCCCATGTCAGCCGATGTACTTAACGTTTTGTGGTTTGATGAGAGTGGATGGATTGGTCGTTCGGCCCGACGCGGGAATCTCAATCGCCCTGGTCTCACCGATACGATGCGAGCGCTGCGCGATCGTGTTGCAGATCGCGACTGCTGCCAGCACCACGGGTAGTGTCAAAGCCAGGTAGATGACAGGATTGCCCTTACGGTCAGACGTCGTAGCCAAGCGACTCTCCCTCCCAGTCAACATCGCCGAAGCACGTCCAGCAGTTGTTCAAGCGATGCTGATACTGTCGTGCGCGTTTCCAGACGCGATGTGGTGGTAGAGCACGGCGAATGCCAATGCAGAAATGCAGTGATGATGGGGATTTTTTGCTACTAACCCGGCCCCAAGCCGGCGGGTCTGCAACTGGTTCGTTGCGCGAGCGCAACTCCGCTTCGCGGCACCCGACAGCAAAGCCCAATTAAGCCCAGCAGGCGGAACGAATTGAAAAGTCCGCAGCGGTCTGCAAACGCCCTAGGGCGCTCGATCCGCGACTCTCTCCCGATGGCGTCGTGCCACGCGATGTGGCGTCGATGCACGCGGAACGAACTATCGTGTCCTGCGATTACCTACGCTGGTTCGACTATGATTACGTCGCCTACGCAAGTGCCGGTTTGCCGCGCCGTGTCCGCCGCCAGCTCGAGCGCGCGTCGCGCTCCCCATACCGGCGCGGAAACCCGCCACGGCTGCAATTTATGACTGATGTGGATCACGCGTCCGGCCCGGTCGAGAAACACGATATCGATCGGGAAGCGCATAAAGAACATGTGCATCCACATGAAGGGTTCCATCCGCCCCGCGTCGAACAGCATTCCGGCGTCTGGTGCGAGCCCGTCCCGGCCCAGCAGTCCGCGACTCTTCCCGGCCATCCCGCCGGCAGGCTCGAGCCGGGCGCACAGGACGACCCCGCGAGTCTGGTTGATGGCCTTGAGCATCGTGGCGTTCATGACGGCGGGCAAACGCATGTTGTATGCCTGTCGCGCGCCCGCGGAGCAAGTGGCCTTCCGAGTCAGGCCGCGGGGCTGGCCCAGCGCCATCGGGCTGTAATAGAATAACTGCGCCTTAAATCTTGTTGCCCGTTAGCGAGATCTCCCGTTGCGAACAGGCCCGGATGAACTCGATTTGGATTGCAATCGCGCTCGGATGCTATGCCATCTCGTCCGGATGCTTCTTTTTCGCGCGTGAACGAGATCGTTCGCGTCTCGCGGGCTGGGGCGCCGCGATGCTCGCGATTGGTGCGCTTGCCAACGCGATCGACTTAATCGCGCGCGGATTTCAGGCCGGGAACCTGCCAGTCGCGACGTTTGGAGATTCGCTGCCGTTCCTCGCGATTCTGGTTGCGATCATCGGGCTTATTCTGATCGTCCGGCGCGGTTTGCCCGCAATTGGAATCTTCGTCGCACTGGTCGCGACCGTCGCATCGGCGGCTGCGTGCGTCTTCGGCACGCGCGGCCGGCTGGTATTGCCGGCGACGCTGCGGAGTGGCTGGCTCCCGGTCCACGTGACACTTGCGTTTCTCGGCTATGCGCTGTTTCTGCTCGCCGCCGGCGTTAGTGTGCTTTATCTGACCTATGAGGCGCGGCTCAAGGCAAAACGTCCCCTGCCTGCCCCGGGCGAGCGCGTACCGAGCCTGGAAGCTCTCGATCGCATCAACTATCACCTGCTCGGCTGGGGATTCGTGATGCTGAGTCTGGCGATTGTGAGCGGCGCCATCTGGGCCGATGCGACCTGGGGTCGGTTCTGGTCATGGGAGCCGCAGGAATCATGGTCGCTGGTGACTTGGATTCTCTACGCGGCGCTTTTGGAATCGCGGCTCACGGTAGGATGGCGCGGCCGGCGCGCCGCCGCGCTCACGATCGCCGTGTTTACCGTCCTTGCCGGCTCGTTTTTGGGCTTAAGCCTCATGCATCCCGGCCATCACGCCGGGAATTTCGACTGATCGATGGACCATCGACTCGTCATCTTGGGCGTCAACCATCGCACCGCGCCGGTCAAGGTACGCGAGCGCCTGGCATACGCTGAGGATGAGATCATAGCGGCGCTGGGACGGCTCAAGATCGCGGCGCCGGCGATGCTCGAGGCGGCGCTCATCTCGACCTGCAATCGGGTCGAGATCATCGGTGTTGCAACCGATGTCCAGGCCGCGAGCGAAACCGCCCTGCGGTTCCTCGCCGATGATCGCGGGGTCGCGGCCGACTTCAGATCTGCAGTTTATCGTTTCGAAGGCCGCGATGCGGCGCGTCATCTGTTTCGCGTCGGAGCGAGCCTCGATTCGATGGTCGTCGGCGAGCCGCAGATTTTCGGTCAATTGAAGCTGGCCTATGCGCAGGCGGTTGAAGCGGGCGCGGCCGGACTGATTCTACATCGCGCATTTCATCGCGCCTTTTCGGTCGCCAAGCGCGTGCGGCGCGCAACCTTAATCGGTCATGGGGCGGTTTCGGTCGGCTCGGTCGCCGTCGCTCTCGCCACACAGATTTTTGACACCCTCGCCGACAAGACGATCATGCTGATGGGCGCGGGGCAGTTGGCAGAGCTGGTTGCGCGCCAGCTCAAGCGGCGTGGTGTCGAGACGCTGCTCGTAACCAGCCGTACGTTCGATCGCGCGGTCGGGATCGCGCGCGAACTCGGCGGCACCGCGGTGCCGTTTGACAATTATCGGCCGTATATGAAGATCGCCGATGTAGTGATCGGCTCGATGAGCGTCGAGCGGCCGATTCTCACCGCGGCTGATTTCGAGCCAATCCTACGCGAGCGTCATTACCGGCCGATGTTTTTGATCGATCTCGGCGTGCCGCGCAACTTCGATGAGCGCCTGAACTCGTTCGAAAACGTTTACCTCTACGACATCGACGACCTTGGCCAGGTGGCGCAGCAGACCCGCACCTCGCGCGAGCGCGAGGCCGAAAAGGCCGAAGCGATCGTGAGCGAGGAGCTCGACGCGTTCGATCGCTGGCTCGGCGAGCTTGGCCTGGTGCCTGCGATCAAGGAGATCCGCCTTAGCATCGAGCAGTTGCGCGATTACGAACTCAGCCGGCATCGCGGATGGCTCGCGGGTCTCGCGCCGGGCGAGCAGGTGCGAGTCGAGGCGCTGACGCGGGGACTGGTCAACAAGTTGTTGCATCGCGTGCTCGCCGGGCTTCGCAGCAACGGCAAAATGGTCGGCGACGGTCTCTACACTGCGGAGCTGGCGCGGAGGCTGCTGTGCGGAAATCCGGAGCTCGACGCGGACAGCGATCAGGATGACGACGCTTCCGATGATTCGATCTGAGAATCCGGCCCATCCCGGCGCCTCGCGATGGCCGCGCGGCTGAGAATTGGTTCGCGCCCGAGCGCGCTCGCGCTCGCACAGGCGCATCTGGTCGAGCGATCGCTCCGCGCGATCATGCCGACGCTGATGATCGACATCGTTCCAATTCGAACCAGCGGCGACCGGATGGCGGCCGCGTCGCTGGCCGACATCGGCGGCAAAGGGCTGTTCGTCAAGGAGCTTGAACAGGCGGTGCTCGCGGGGCAAATCGATATCGCCGTCCATTCGATGAAAGATCTTCCGGCGCGGCTGGCCGACGGACTCAGGATTGCGGCAGTGCCGCCCCGTGAGGATCCGCGCGACGCGTTGGTCGCACACGACGCGCCGGGATTCGAAGCGCTCCGGCGCGGGGCGCGTCTCGGCACCTCGTCGTCACGCCGCCGGTTCGAGGCGCTGCGCATCCGTCCCGACCTTGAGGTGCTGCCGATGCGCGGCAACCTAGATACGCGGCTTAAGAAGCTGGAGCGCCGCGAGTTCGATGCGATTATCGTCGCGATCGCCGGCCTTCGCCGCCTCGGTCGCGCCGCTCAGATCGATCCTGTCCCGCTCGATGAAAACCATTTCGTGCCGGCCGGCGGGCAGGGCGCGCTCGCGATCGAAGGGCCTGCCGATGGTCTGATTGGCGGCTCGTATGAGCTGGAGCGCGCGATCGCTTCGCTCAACGACCTCAATGCAGCCGGCGAAACCGCGTGCGAGCGCGCCTATCTCGCCACCATCGGCGCGTCGTGCGCGACCGCAGTCGGCGTGCGCGCGACGCTCGACGGTGATCGACTTTCCGCACATGCGCTGCTCTTCAACAAAGAAGGAAAGCGCGCGCTCGAAGATCGGATCGAGAGCAGGCTCAGCTCGATCTCAGCCGAGCAGGCGTCGCAGGCCGGAACCGAGCTCGGCAACCGGATGCTTAATCACGGCGCATCGGAGTTGGTCGGCCGGTGACTTCCGCAGCTGATGGACGCAGCTCGGAGCAGCCGCTGAGCGGTCTCACGATCGTCATCACGCGTGCAGCGGGCGACAGCGCAACGCGCTTCGCCACAGCTCTGCGCGCAATGGGCGCCGAAGTGATCGAGTTCGCGACCATCGAGATCGCGCCGCTCGAAGATTATTCTGCCGTCGACAGTGCGATCGGGCGGCTCGACTCCTTCGATTGGGTGATTTTTACCAGCGTCAACGGCGTCGAGGCGTTCATGAAGCGGCTCGAATTCTGCGGCCGCAAACCGCACGAGCTTTCGCGCGCGCGCCTCGGGGCGATCGGGCCCGCAACCGCCGCCCGCCTGAAGCGATACGGGCTCGCCGTCGATGCAATACCCGGCGAGTATCGCGCTGAAGCGATCATCGATGCGATCGGCGCAGCGGCGATTCGCGGCGCCCGCTTTCTGATTCCGCGTGCCGCGGTCGCGCGCGATGTGTTGCCGCGACTCCTCGCCCTAAAAGGCGCGGCCGAAGCCACCGTGGTGTCCGTATACTGTACGGTAATCGCGCCGGGACACATTTCGGAATCGTTACGCCAGCGGCTCGAAGGGGCCGATCTAATCACCTTCACGAGCTCGAGCACGGTGAATAACTTTTGCGTCCGAGTCGGCAAGCTCCGGCCCGGCATGAAAGCCGCCGTAATCGGTCCGATCACCGCCGAGACGGCGCGCTCGCGGGGTTTCGAGATCGTCGCGATGCCGGCCGACTATACGATCGCCGGGCTGGTCGGGGCGATTCGCGATTGGGCCCTCAGCGCCCGGAAATAGCCTCTTCTTAACCGCGCCGTTCATTATATAATTGCCTTGTCGCCGCTCATGCGGAGTCAAATCGATGGCTTTCCCGATCACCCGCCCGCGCCGACTGCGCCGCACCGAAACACTCCGCCGCATGGTGCGCGAGACGCGCCTCTCAGCCGACGATCTGATCCATCCTCTGTTCGTCTGTCCCGGCCGTGACGTAGCGAAGCCGGTCGAATCAATGCCGGGCGTGGCGCAGCTCTCGGTCGACCGCGCAGTGGCCGAGGCGCGAGAGATCCATGCGGCCGGCGTGCCGGCGGTGCTGCTGTTCGGGATTCCGGAGCATAAGGATGCTCGCGGCAGCGAGGCTTGGAGCGATCGCGGCGTGGTGCAACGCGCGTCCGCTGAGATCAAGGAGCATCTTCCGGAACTCGCTGTGATTACCGATGTCTGTCTTTGCGAATATACCGACCATGGACATTGCGGAGTGCTGAGCGGCGACGAGGTTGACAACGATGCGACACTCGAGCTGCTGGCACGCGAAGCGCTTTCGCATGCGCGGGCCGGCGCCGACCTGGTTGCGCCCTCCGACATGATGGACGGACGGGTCGGTGCGATTCGGAGCGCGCTGGACGAAAACGGCTACGCGCAGATTCCAATCATGGCGTATGCGGCGAAGTTCGCTTCGGCTTTCTATGGCCCGTTTCGCGAGGCGGCGGAATCCGCTCCGCAATTCGGCGATCGCCGCTCGTATCAAATGGATCCGGCGAACGGCGATGAGGCGATGCGCGAAATAGCGCTCGATCTCGAAGAAGGGGCGGACATCGTGATGGTGAAGCCGGCGATGCCGTACCTCGACCTGATTCATCGCGCGCGCCTCGAGTTCAACTGCCCGCTCGCTGCCTACAACGTCTCAGGTGAGTACGCGATGGTCCGCGCGGCCGGCCTCAACGGCTGGATCGACGAGGAGCGCGCAGTGATGGAGATTCTGACCGGAATCAAGCGCGCGGGCGCCGATCTGATCCTGACGTATTTCGCCAAATCAGTTGCGCGTCGGCTGAACGCCTGAATCCTATTTGACCCGGTGTAGTCCGCGACGCGTTGGACGCTGGGGCGGGCGACCGGGTGAGGGCGGTGCAGCGCTGCGCTTTCCCGCTTGCGAATGCCAGGGACGCACCGCGCCCGGAATCTGACGCCGGCTTTCGCGGGGCCGCTCGAACATCCCGAAGATCAGCGCCATCGGCCAGCAAAGCGCGATGATCACCCAGCTCGTGTACTCAAGCCCGATTAGCGTTGCGAGAATCGAACCGAAGGCCGCTCCGATCGCGAAGATCAGTGCGTGGCGAAAGCCAGGGTAGGTGCGGCGTTGGCCGGCTCCGTTGGAGGTGGCGGAGTTGCCGTTCAAAAACCTCATCTTGCATCTCCGTTGCAGAACTATTGATACGCCGGCGATTTACACGGGCTCTATGCGCCCTGAGCTATCCCCCTCATTAAATAAAGCATAGCGCAGGCATTACATTGCTTGCCATAGACGGAGCTTAAAGCCGGCTACTCGCGGTTCTTTTCGTGCCGATGTTGCTCGTAGTAGGTGCGCATCGCGGCGAGCGCGCGACGCTGATGATACTCGAGTTCGTCGTCTGGATAGCGATGCTCCGGGCCGAGCACGCATCCCGCCCGCGCATGGCATCGTGGGGCGCAGTCCGCCTCGACTTCAGCCCGATAAACCGCGCATCGGGCCGCGTTCCAACCGGTCGCGGCGCTGACTGCGCCGACCGGGCAGGCGGAAATGCAGGTTCGCGCAGCGCATCGCGGACATGGATCGAACCCCACCGCCGCGCCCGGCTGGTCGAGATCAACGTCAAGAAAGATTGCAGCCCGAAACGCTATCCACGGCCCATACACGGGATGAACCAGGACGCCCAAAATACTTGGCGTGCCGAGTCCGGCAAGCCGGGCGATCTCGATGAAATTGAAACTCACGGGCGAGTCGAGGAACGGAAAGGCCGCGGCAGCTTCGAGGCCCAGGCCGGCGAGCGCGGGTAGCAGCCTCCGCCCGACGACTTCACAGGTGAAGTCATCGAGCGGATGCTGCCGATCCCACCATCCGGGGTGGGCCGCGGCGTGCGCCGAAAGCGCGCGCCACAGCCCACCCCCGCCGTTGCCCAGCACGATCATCGAGCGTGCGCGCGGATGCACCGCGCGCACGCTCGAAGCCGCCCCGGCGCCGGTCGCCGTATAGCGCGAGGTGGGAATCGCCGCCACCAGGTTGAATCCATACGGCGCAGCGAGAGCGCGCACCAACTCGAGCGGATCTTTCATGCGCGAGCGCGAATCAGCTCGAGCGCCAGCTCGACCGCGGCGCGCGCCGAGTTGGCACGTTTGAGGCCCGCGATTTCCGCCCACGCATCGAGCGCGATCACCGGGCGTCCGATTTTCAGTGCCATCGCGATTTCCGACAGGGTGCCGGCCTCGCCGGCAAGCGCGATCAGCACATCGGCGCTGGCGGCCACGATCACATTGCGCGCCTCGCCCATCCCGGTCGCGATGACGAATTCGATATGCGCGTTCGCGCCGCTATGCTCGTAGCCCGGAATTATTCCGATCGTGTGACCGCCGGCTTTGCGGGCGCCGCGCGCCGCTGCTTCCATCACTCCGCCGCATCCGCCGCATACCAGGGTCGCACCGCCCGCGGCGATTTCGTAGCCGACTTCTTCGGCTTGCTCGCACAGCGCGGGTGACGCTTGACCCGCGCCGACCACTGCGATCGCAGGCCGCCGCGCGTTCATTTGATGCTCGCGAGCAGGGCTGGTAATTCGCTGAGGTCCTTGATCGTGTAGTCGGGCGCGGGAATTTCCGGCGCGAGTTGCGCGTTGCGATGGTTCAGCCAGACGGTATACATCCCGGCCTGATGTGCGCCGAGCACGTCGTAGCGCGGGGTGTCGCCGACGAAGAGAATTTCCGCGGGCTCGCATTCGAGCATCGTGGCAATCTGACGGAAAACATCGGGATGGGGCTTTCTAAGCCCGATGTCGGCCGAAATGATGATCGCATCGAAGAGGCCGGCGATCCCCGTGTCCCGGACGATCTGATGACCGGTTTCGGAGTCGTCGAAGTTCGAAAGCAGGCCAAGCCGGTAATCCGGCGCGATTGCGCGCACCGCCGCGATCCAGTCCGGCGGCGCCCAGGTCACCTCGCGCACCCCGGACATATGGAGGCGCCTGAGCTCTGCGGCGAGTTCGCGCACTTCGGCATCGTTGCCGAGCCCGAGCCGCTCGAGCATCCGCATGAATCGATCGAGGCAGCTTACTTCGATCGCGTCGCGCTCGCGCTGCGCGTCGATCTCCTTAAGCACCTCGAAGTAGGTGTTGATTGCATGCTCGCGATCGAAGCGATCAACGATCGCCTTCTCCAGATGATCGATGAACCACGGGACGGTGCTGCGGAATTCGCGGCCGCCCCACGCAAACATCGGCAGCCGCTCCGGATCCCATCGGACCAGCGTATCGAACAGATCAAGGACCACGGCTTTGATAAGCGGACGCTCGGCCATCGATTCACTTCCGCGATGACAATGCGGCGGCGGTCGCGATCAGCGCAACTAGGTTGAGGCCGCCGGTAATCGTAAACAGCGTCGCCGACAAATGGTGCAGACGGTCGAACTCCGCTTTGCGCGCCGGGTCCGGGCTCGCCTCTTCGGCGACCGTGCGAATCGCGTGGACGCGGGGCGCGATCATTAGGCCGTCGTAGAGCGTGACGCCCAGGGCGATCGCGAGCACGACCGCCGCAGCCATCCACCAGCCGCGGGGACCGCGGGCGAACGCCAGGTAAAGCGCGAGCAGCAGGCCGACCGCGCCGCATAGATAGGCCATCACGTGGTAGCGCGGGAACACGACCGTCACGACCGCGCCCGCTTGCGCCACGGTCAGACGGGTAAAAAGGACTGGCGCGACGATGCTGCCGAAAAAAACGATCCCGCCCAGCCATAGGACCAGGCAAAGCAGATAGAAGAACAGCGCCATCGGGATGTCCCGGCTATTGTAGCGCAAGCAAGCCCGGCCAGCTCAATTCAGGTACGTTTTCGGCGCACCGCGCAACGGTTTGCGCCCGGCGAAGCCGTCCTCGATAGAATGCCACGCGATCACGTGCGGCTCGCCATACTGCCAGCACAGGAAGGCGATTTCTCCATCCGAGTCGAACGGAAAATCGACCAGACCCTGTTCGATGTCCTTGAGGATGCAGCCGAAGCTTTCGATTTGTGCCGCCATCTCAGCCATCCGGTTGGCGATCTCCCTGAGTTCGGGACTCGATTCCATGAGCTGATTGAAATCCGCTCCAGCCAGGCCGCGATCGGCGCGGGTCAGGTTGGCGACGGCGGTGCGCAGATTGGTCGCTTCGACCTGCAGCTCGCGCATCAGCACCTCGAGCCGCGGGATCAGTTCGTTGGCTTCCAACGGGGTGAAAAGTCTCTCGAAACGCTCACTCGGCAAGCGCGTTACTCCGGCATTGGCACGGTGCACAAACCGTGGTTAACCTATAACAAGGTGGGTACCTTCGCCTGCGCCAAGTCCGTATACTACGCAAACTGCGGATTTTGTGGAAGCGCGGTCGGCGAAGAGCATCCCCCGGAATAAGAAGGCATCATGGCAGAGAAAACCAAAGGGGAGCGGCGTTTTGAGCTGGAGGAAGATCTCAGCGGAGTGGAGATTCCGGCCGAGTTGCCGGTGTTGCCGCTGCGCGGGATCGTAATCTTCCCGAGCCAGATTCATCCATTCCTGGTCTCACGGCCGTCGTCGCTCAAGCTAATCGAAGAAGTCGAAGGCCCGCGGATTATTGCGCTCGCGGCGCAGAAGAATCCAGAAGAGGAAAGCCCGCGGCCCGACGGCCTGTACCAGCGTGGCACCGCGGTCCGCATTCTGAAAGTCCTCAAATACCCCGACCAGAGCGTGCGAGTGCTGGTGCAGGGACTGGCGCGGATCGAGCTCGAGGAGTTCACCAGTCTCGATCCTTATTTCGTCGCGCGCGTGCGGCGGCTGAGCGAGACCTTCACTCACGACAAGGAGAGTGAAGCACTCCAGGCACATCTGGTCAGCCAGTTCTCCAAGTTCGTTTCGCTGGTCCCGTATCTACCCGACGAATTGCAGGTGATGGCGATGCAGGTTCGCGAGCCCGGCCGGCTCACCGACCTGGTCGCATCGTATCTGAAGATCGCTGTCGAGGAGGCGCAGGACCTGCTGGCCTCGCTCGACGTGCGTGCGCGGCTCGAGAAGCTGATCGCGATTCTCACGCGCGAGATCGAACTGCTCGAGCTTGGTCACAAGATCCAGTCGCAGGTGCAGACCGAGCTTAACAAGAACCAGCGCGAGTATTACCTGCGCCAGCAGCTCAAGGCCATCCAGAAGGAGCTGGGCGAAGGCGATCAGCGCCTGTCCGAGATCGAGGACATCGAGCGCAAGATCCTCGAAGCCAAGATGCCGGAGGAGGCGCGCAAGGCGGCCGACAAGGAACTCGAGCGGCTCAAGATGATTCCGCCCGAGTCGGCAGAGCACACCGTCGTCCGCACGTATCTTGACTGGCTCACCGCGCTGCCGTGGAGCGTCGCGAGCACCGACAACCTCGATATCAAGCACGCGCGCCAGGTGCTCGATGAAGACCACTACGATCTCGAAAAGGTCAAGGAGCGCATTCTCGAGTTTCTCGCGGTACGCAAGCTGAAACAGGATACCAAGGGCCCGATCCTCTGTTTCGTCGGCCCGCCGGGCACCGGCAAGACCTCGCTCGGGCGATCGATCGCACGCGCGCTCGGCCGCAAGTTCGTGCGCCTCTCGCTGGGCGGCATCCGCGATGAAGCCGAGATTCGAGGCCATCGGCGAACCTACATCGGCTCGCTGCCTGGCCGGATTATCCAGGGCATCCGCAACGCCGGGACGAAGAACCCGCTGTTCATCCTCGATGAGGTCGACAAACTCGGCGCGGATTTCCGCGGCGACCCCGCATCAGCGTTGCTCGAAGTACTCGATCCGGAGCAGAACAACACGTTCTCGGATCATTATCTCGATGTGCCGTTCGATCTCTCGGGCGTGCTGTTCATCACCACTGCGAATGTGCTCGACACCATCCCGGCCCCACTCCGCGATCGGATGGAAGTGCTGGAACTGCCGGGTTACACCGAGGAAGAGAAGCTGCAGATCGTCGAACGTCACCTGGTGCCGAAGCAACTTAAGGAAAACGGCCTCGAAGCAACTAAGATCGAGTTTCCTCCCGATGCGATGGCTGAGGTGATTCGCAGCTACACACGCGAGGCGGGGCTGCGTAATCTCGAACGCGAAATCGCGCGCATCTGCCGCAAGATCGCCCGTTCGATCACCGAGGGCGAGCAGCCGCCCGAGCGCGTGACGGTCGAGAGCCTCAACAAGTATCTCGGCCCGCCGAAGTTCTACCCCGAGGTTGCCGAGCGCGGACACGAGCCCGGGGTCGCAACGGGGTTGGCATGGACGCCGAACGGCGGCGACATCCTCTTCATCGAAAGTACGCGGATGAGCGGGCAGAAGGGGCTGACGCTCACGGGCTCGTTGGGCGACGTGATGAAGGAGTCGGCGCAGGCGGCGCTGTCGTACGTGCGTTCGCGCGCCGATCGTCTCGGCGTGCCGATCGATTTCTTCGAGAAGTCCGATCTCCACGTGCATATTCCCGCCGGTGGAATTCCGAAGGATGGACCGTCAGCGGGCGTGACCGTGGCCGCCTCGCTCGCCTCGCTGCTGAGCGGACGTCCGGTGCGCTCGGATGTCGCGATGACCGGCGAGATCACGCTGCGCGGCAAGGTGCTGCCTGTCGGCGGCATCAAGGAAAAGGTGCTCGCCGCGCGCCGCGCCGGAATCAAAACCGTCATCCTGCCGCGGCGCAACGAACGCGATCTCGAGGACATCCCGCCCGAGGTCAGGAACGAATTGAAGTTCATCTTCGTCGACACGGTCGATGAAGTGTTGAGCGCGGTGCTGCAGCCTGCCGGCAATCACGAAAATGCAGAGGCATCGCCACGCTCCGCCGAGCGCACCACAGTCCTGAACTAAGGTTTCTGATCGCTTCCGACACGCGTTTACCGGCGGGACAGCGGATCGCAGGGCGATGATTCCATCGCCGTGATGATTCGTCCTATGATATTAATAGCTATGACGAGCGCGATGTCATAGTTCCGCTCCGAGAAGCTTTTAGAGATGCCTGAGTTGAGAAAGGATCCGGTCGTCGGCCGCTGGGTCATCATGGCGACCGAACGCAGCAAACGACCGTCAGACTTCGCCAAGGAACGCGAGCCGCGCAAGGGCACGCCATGCGTCTTCTGCGCCGGAATGGAACATCTGACGCCGCCCGAGGTCCGCTCGTATCGCGATGACACCAGTGCTGCGAATCAGCCTGGATGGCGCGTGCGCACCGTGCCCAACAAGTTTCCTGCCCTCCGCATCGAAGGACCGCCGGGGAGGCGCGGCGAGGGTCTTTACGATCTGATGAACGGGATCGGCGCCCACGAGGTCATCATCGAGACGCCGGACCACGACCTCGGGATGGCCGACTACGAGCCGCGCCAGATCGAGGAAGTGCTCTGGATGTATCGCGAGCGCGTGCTCGACCTCTCGAAGGATGAGCGCTTTCGCTACGCGATCGTGTTCAAGAATCACGGCGCAGAAGCGGGCGCCAGCCTGGAACATCCGCACTCGCAACTGATCGCGCTGCCAATCGTTCCGCTCAATGTGCAGCAGGAGTTGCGCGGCGCAAACGGCTACTACGGGCTCAAGGAGCGCTGCATCTTCTGCGATGTCGTGAGCCAGGAGAGCCGCGACGGCCGGCGCGTCGTCTTCGAGAGCGAGCGCTTCATCGCGGCAAGCCCCTTTGCGGCGCGCTTCCCGTTCGAGATCTGGATTCTGCCCAGGGAGCACGGATCGCATTTCGAACGCGCGTCGGCGCCGGAGTATCGCGACCTCGCGATGGTTCTGAAGGCGACGCTGGGAGCGCTAAAGACGGCCCTTGATGATCCGCCGTTCAATTACATCATCCACTCCGCCCCCTTGCGCGAGGAGGGCAGCAACCACTACCACTGGCATGTGGAGATCACGCCCGCGCTGACCAAGGTGGCGGGTTTCGAAGTCGGCACCGGTTTCTATATAAATCCTGTGCCGCCCGAGACCGCTGCGGCCCATCTGCGCGCCGTCTTGAACGGTGCCGCCGAGCCGGCCGGACTGACCCAGGCCCCGACGGGCTGAGGCCGGATTTTCCGGCGCTGAATTGCAGGCTGATGTTTGGGGATGGGCCTGCTGATGCCGAAACGAAGACCGCCAGATCGCCTGCTCGATTTGCTGCTCGGTGACACGCCCCCGCGCAAATCGCGTAAAAAATCCGTGACCAAACCGAGCTCGCCGAAAGCCGCGAAGTCTGCGAGCTCGCCCGCGCCTGTGCATCGCGCCAGGCTGCGCAAACCGGCAGGATCGAAGTCGAGAGCCAAAACCGCGGCGGCCGGCAAAGCTCCGACGGTGATGCGATCAGCACCGAACCGCGAGCACGATTCGAAATCGATCGCACCGCCGGCGGAACCGATCGATCCTCATCCGATTTCCGCCAACGGTGCAGCGCCGGCGCCGACTGAAACTGAAACCAGCGAAGTCTTTCTGCGAGGCCCGGGTGCCATGAGAATCGCAATTGTCGCTGCGGAGATCACGCCGTGGGCGAAGGTCGGCGGGCTCGCCGACGTAATCGGCGCGCTGCCGAGAGCGTACGCGGAGGCCGGCGCGGACCCGGTCGTGATTCTGCCCGGCTATCGTTCGATCATCGAAGCGCTGAAGCCGCGGCCCGTCGGTCCGCCGATGACCGTGCCGTTCGGAACTTCGGTCGAACGCTTCACTGTGACGCGCGCCGACGGCAACGGCGTGCCGCTCTACTTCATCGATGCGCCCGCGTGCTTCGGCCGCGATGGCATCTACGGCGAGCGCGGGATCGATTATCCCGACAATTTTCGCCGTTACGTGACGTTCGGCCGGGCCGCGGCCCTCGCCGCCGCCGAACTGATGCATCCCGACGTGATGCACGTGCACGACTGGCACGCCGCGATGGCGCTGATTGCGATGCGCGCCGACCCGGCCTTGCGCGAACGCCTGCGCGATACGCTGGCGATCTTCACGCTCCACAATCTTGCTTTCCAGGGAATTTTTGAGGCGCGCGATTTTCCGCTGCTCAATCTCGACCCGTCGTACTTCTCGGTTGACTTCCTCGAATTCTGGGGCCGCATCAACCTGATGAAGGGCGCGATCATGCTGGCCGACGGAACCTCGACGGTCAGTCCCAGCTACGCACAGGAAATCGCGCACGACCCGGAACTCGGGTTCGGACTCGAGGGCGTGCTGTCCTCGCGCGGTGATCGCTTCGTCGGCATCCTGAACGGCGCGGACTACTCCGAATGGGATCCCGCCCACGACATGATGATCCCGTACCGCTACAGCCGGTCGGATCCGTCGGGCAAACAGCGCTGCATCCGCGCGCTCCGCGACGAGTTTCAGTTGCCGCAGGATACGTCGCGTCCGCTGATCGGGATGATCACCCGGCTAACCACTCAGAAGGGCACCGACCTGCTGATGGACGCGATGGAAGCGTTGATGAAGGTCGATTTGCAGATGGTGATCCTGGGGAACGGCGACGGGGCAGCCGAGGAATTCCTCCTGCGCACCGCGGAGCGCTATCCCGACCGCCTCGCGATTCGCATCGGCTTCGACAACGCACTGGCTCATCGAATCCAGGCCGGCTCGGACATCTTCCTGATGCCGTCACGGTTCGAGCCCTGCGGTCTCACGCAGATGTACGCGTTGCGCTACGGCAACGCCCCGGTTGTGCGCGCGACCGGCGGACTGCGCGACACGGTCGTCGAGTTCAACCCGGAAACCGGCGAGGGCAATGGGTTTCGATTCGAGGAATATCGCGCCGAGGCGCTGTTCTCGGCCTGCGCCCGAGCGATCGAAATATTCCATAATCCCGATGCCTGGCGGCGTCTGATGGACAACGCTTTCGCCGCCGATTTCTCCTGGACGCGCGCCGCGCGCGAATATCTGAATTGGTTCGCACGGCTGCGGCCCGAACGGACCGAACGCGCGAGCGCCTGAGCGCCGCGAGCCGAACCATCGATGTCTGCGGCCGCGCCCACTGTCGTTTATGCCGACGGCTCCTGTATCGGAAATCCCGGTCCGGGCGGATGGGGCGTGGTGATTATCGCGCCCGACAAAACCGAGACCGAGCTTTGCGGATGGGAATCGCACACAACGAATAACCGGATGGAGATCACGGCGGCGATCGAAGCCCTGCGTCATCTGGAGCCGCATTCCAACGTGATCCTGCGCACGGACAGTCAGTACGTCGTGAAGACGATGAACGACGGCTGGCGGCGGCGCGAAAATCGCGATCTGTGGGACGAGCTCGATGCCGCCGTCGCGCGCCATCGGCGGGTCACTTTCGAATGGGTGCGAGGGCACGCCGGTGACGCGCTCAATGAGCGGGCGGACCGGCTGGCCCAGCGCGCCGCGCTGGGCCAGCCGGAGCGGGCGATGGCTCCGGCCCCGGCAGCGTCCTCGCCGCCGACGGCGGACGAAGCCGCGATGCTCGCGCCGGGCGAAACGATTCGCGTCTGCGCCGGATGCGGGCGGCGGTTCGTCGCCGCCGCGTGCGGCGGCGACGAACCGCCGCCCCGCTACTGCAATCTCGTCGATTGCCGGCTCAGGGCCCGCCGCGAATCACGATCTTAATCCCGGAGGAACACCATGGACTTCGGACTGTTGCTGATCGTGCGCAATCCCGATGAATGGCGGCGCCCCGACCATGAAGTCTACCGTGCGCATATCGAGCGCGTTGTCAAAGGCGAGCAACTCGGCTTCACCCATGCCTGGACCAGTGAACATCATTTCTCGCCCGGCGGATGGTCGCCGTCGCAGTTTCCAATCCTCACCGCTATCGCCCAGCGCACCGAGAAAATTCGCCTCGGCACTTACGTCTTTTTGGTGCCGCTTCACAATCCGATTCGCGCCGCCGAGGATGCCGCCACTGTTGATATCATCTCGAATGGACGGCTCGACCTGGGTGTCGGCCCGGGATCGCATCCGATGGAATTCGCCACCTTCGGCATCCCGTTCCGCGAGCGGCGCCCGCGGATGTACGAAGGCCTCGAGATCATCGAGAAATGTTTTTACGAGCCCGGGTTCAGCTACAAGGGCCGGTTCTGGAATTTCGAGAACGTGCAGATGACGACGCGGCCGGTGCAGAAGCGCGTGCCCATCTGGATCGCCGCGATCGGGCCCAAGGCGCTCGCCGAGGCCGGGGCGCGCGGCTACAACCTGGCCTCGGGCGGCCCCGGCGACGTGCAAAAGATTTATGAGAATGCGCTGCGCAAGGCCGGTCACGATCCGAAAAACTTTCAACGCGCGAACCTGCACATCGGGCACCTCGCGGAGACCGACGAAAAGGCCTGGGACGAAGCCGAGCCGCATCTGCGCTATTACATCGAATGGCAGGTTGGGATGGTCAAGGCGCAGCGCGCGCTCAACGTCGATCGCTACCATCAAATCGATCTGAATGTGCCCGCACTCGGCGAGCTGCGCAAAACCGGGCGCGGTCCATATACGCAGGCTTACGTCGGCTCGCCCGAAACGGTCATCCGTCAGCTCGAAGCCGAGCTTAAGGAGCATCCGTATACACAGATCATCTGGTCGCAGGGACTGCCCGGTCAGGATCCCAGGGTGGCGGATCGATCAATCGAGCTGTTCGCGAAAGAAGTTATTCCGCACTTCAAAAATCGTTAGCGGCGCCGTCTCCGCTATTAGCATCCTTTTCAGCCGACCCATGTAAGTGATCACCAGACGCCGGGGATCATGCAGTCGGTCGCCCGCTGGTATGCCGCGTATTCCTCGCCGTAGCGCGCAAGCAACGCATCCTCTTCGATTGCGATCTCGCGCCGCAGCACGATCGAGCTGACCACGAGCACGATCAAAAAGGTAATCGGCGCGCCGTACTCGAACGGCCAAGCCAGCAGCACCAGGAACGAGCCCGCATAGATCGGATGGCGAATCCGGCCGTAAAAGCCGTTCCTGATCACGCCGCGGCTCGCCAATTCCGGCGCCGACGCCGCGAAGTACGACCATTGGATGCGCGCGCCGAGCGCCAGCCATAGGCCCAACAGCTCCAACAGCAGGCCGAACGCGCCGGCCCATCCCGGCACGCCGCCGCCGTAGATGTAGGTCCGTTCGAATGGCGCCGCGAAGAACACGGCCAGGATCGGTAGACGCGCGGCAGTGTACGTGAACGCCGGATCGGGATGGCCGCCGCGTTCGGCGGCATAAACCAGATGTTCGGCGATGACGAAACCGGCGAACGCGATCAGATAGGCGACGACGTAGCGATGCCCGCTGAAGTAGGCCGTGATGCCGAGTCCGAGCGCGATCGCGCCGACCACCGCCGCGAGATAAATCACCAGCTCGCCAATCGTGGAATCCGGATGCGCCGCGGGCGCGACGGCCTCCGGCGCCGCGCCGAGCGATCCCGTGCCGGGTTTCAGTCCACCAGTGCCTTTGCCGGCCGCCGGCGTCGCATCCTGTGCCTGGTCCATAAGTCGAATTTTTCAGAGCGGGAGGCCGAAATCAAAGCGGTTACGCGCTTAGAGGTGATGCGCTTCCAGCCATCGCTCGGCGTCCAACGCCGCCATGCATCCGGTGCCCGCCGCGGTGACGGCCTGCCGATAGACCCGATCGGCGACATCGCCGGCCGCGAACACGCCGTCGATGTTGGTGTAGGTCGAACCTGGCCTGACCTTCAGATAACCAAGCTCGTCCATGTCGAGCTGCCCGCGGAACAGATCGGTATTCGGATGATGCCCGATGGCGACGAACACCGCGTTGGTCGGAAACTCCGTGACCGCGCCGGTCTTGAGATTCCTGAGCGTCACGCCGGTCACGCCGCCCTTCTGATCGCCGTGAATATCCTCCACGACCGAATCCCAGATGAACGCGATCTTCGGATGGTTGAAGGCGCGCTCCTGCATGATCTTCGAGGCGCGGAGTTGATCGCGCCGATGTATCACCGTTACGCGCGTCGCGAAGCGCGTCAGAAACAGCGCCTCTTCCATCGCGGTATCGCCCCCGCCGACCACGATCACCGCACGCTCCTTGAAGAACGCGCCGTCGCAGGTCGCGCAGGCGCTCACGCCGTAGCCCATCAGGCGCTGCTCGGACGGCAGCCCCAACAGCTTAGCCGACGCGCCCGTCGAGATAATCAGCGTATGCGTGCGAAAGACTTCATCTTCGACCGTGATTTCAATCGGACGCCGCTTGAGATCCGCCGCAGTCGCCGCACCGCTGATGAATTTTGTGCCGAAGCGCGCGGCCTGCTTGCGAAACATTTCCATCAAGTCGGGCCCCTGGATGCCATGCTCGTAGCCGGGGTAGTTCTCGACCTCGGTGGTGATCATGAGTTGGCCGCCCGGCTCGTTGCCGTCGATCAGCACCGGTTCAAGGTTGGCGCGCGCGCTGTACAGCGCGGCAGTCAAGCCGGCGGGTCCGGAACCGAGAATTACCAGGCGATGGATTTCGTCTGCCATGAGATCTTCGCTGAATCCTTGCGGTTGATAGTCGAGCTGCGCGGGCCCGCAGCCGCTTCGATTGTATAGCGGCAAACCGGCGACATAAACTGCTGCGTTGCCGATGGCCCGGTCGAAACACAACTCGCGCCCGCCCGCCGACGACCGACGGCACGCCCCGAAACTGACGCATCTCGATGCGCGCGGGCGCGTGCGGATGGTCGACGTCGGCGCGAAGCCGATCACGCGGCGCGAGGCGATCGCGCGCGGCCGCGTCGAGATGGCGCCGGCGACGCTCGACGCGATCCTCGGTGGGCGGTTGCACAAGGGTGAAGCCATCGCGGTGGCGCGCGTGGCCGGCATCATGGCGGCCAAGCGCACCCACGAACTCATCCCGCTCTGCCATCAGCTTCCGCTTGAGGTGGTCGAGGTCGATTTCCGGCCGGCGGCGAACGGCGCGGCGATCGAGATTCAGGCGCGCGCGGTGACCAGCGCGCGCACCGGCGTCGAGATGGAGGCGATGGTCGCGGTGAGTGCAGCGGCGCTCGCGCTCTACGACATGGCCAAGGCCATCGATCGCGCGATGGTGATCGGTGCGGTGCGATTGGTGAGCAAGCGCGGCGGCCGCAGCGGCAATTTCAGACGCCCGAACGAGCAGCAGTGGCCGCGCGAGTGATTCAGGAGAGCGCGGCGAGCAGACCGTCGCTCAGCCATCGCGCGAGCATCCGGTTGATCGCTTCGACCGGCTCGCCTTCGATCTTTTCGGAGGCCGCCGCGCAGATTGCGGCGAAGGCCGCACCTTCCATCGCGAGGCCCAGCGCGTCACGCTCGCCGGGTTCCAGCGTGCGATAATAAACCTGCGATCCCTGCCGCCATACTACGATGCTGACCGGTGTGGCGACGGGCCGCGACCATTGCGCGCCATCCGAGAACGCGCGCAGCGCCGGGCCGACGTCGAACCGGCAATCGAGCAGCTTGAGCGCCGGATGGGTTCGCATCACCAGCGCAGGCCATCGCTCGGGCGCGATCGCGCGCATCGCGTCGGCGCTCAGCGCCGCGGCATCGGGCCCATGGAAGACTTCGATGGTCGCACGTTCGAGCGCCGCGAGATCGCTGACGAAATTTTCGATTTCATTATGCGCAGCAAGAAAGCCCGGTAGAAAACGGCCCACGCCGAATACCGAGGGTTCGCTCGGCGGATGCGCAGCGAGATACTGGCGAACGAGGCGCGCGAAGATTTCATCGCCGACCACCGTGCGCGTTGCCGGAAAATCCTCGCGCATCACGTCGAGCAGGCGCTGGAAATAGGCGGTCGAGTAGATTTCGATTCGCCGGCGCGCGTCGAGCCGCCGATCGCTGACGATGATCGAGTCGGCTGTCCCGGCCGGTTCGGCGCCCGGGCTCGCGATCAATCGCACGATCAGGCGCTGCAGCGATTCGAGGTCGGTCTTCATCGGCCTCCAAAAGCTTTGCCGAGTGCGCCGCACTTGACAACCGCTCCGATCGGCGGCGATGAACGATGCATCGTGGCGGAGAATGCAGGCATCGCAGGGCAGGTGTATCTCAAAGCAGGGCGCGAGGGACCGGTCCGGGGCGGAAATCCATGGATCTTCTCGCAGACGATAGCGCGCGTTGAGCCGTCGAATCTGCCGGCGGGCGCCGCGGTCCAAATCCGCGACCGCGGCGGCCGTCTGCTCGGCTTCGGCCATTTCAACCCCGGCACCACCATCGCGGTGCGGATGCTCGCATGGGACGGCGCCGCGACACGCATCGATCGTTTGCTCGAGGAACGTATTCAAAATGCGCGCGCGCTGCGGCAGCGGCTTATCAGTCCCCACACCGATTGCTACCGCCTGGTCAACGGCGATGGCGACGGCCTGTCCGGACTGGTGATCGATCGCTACGCGGACGTGCTGGTCGTGCAGATTCTGAGCGCTGGGATGGAAGCGCTGCGCGTTGAGATCGTCGCGGCGCTGACGCGCACGATCGCCCCGCGCGCGATCATCGAGCGCAGCCAGGGAGCCGTGCGAAAGGCCGAGGGCCTCGCCGATTGCGCCGGCCTGCTGGCGGGCACGATGCCCGGACCGACGATCGTGACCGAGAACGGACTTAAGTTCGAAGTCGATTTCGAGCGCGGACAGAAGACCGGCCATTTTCTTGATCAGCGCGAGAACCGCGCGCGGCTTGCCGCAATCGCCGGGGACGCACGCGTGCTCGATCTCTGCTGCTATTCGGGCGGGTTCGCCTTGATGGCTCTGAAAGCGGGCGCACGTGATGTGATTGGTGTCGACACCTCGGCGCGCGCGCTCGATTGGGCGCGCCGCAATCTCGCGCTCAACGAACTTCCTTCCGAGCGCGCCCGGTTCGTGCACGCCCAGGCCGGCGAGTATCTCGCGTCGTGCGGCGAAAAATTCGATGTCATCGTTCTCGATCCGCCGCCGCTAGCCCGCGCGCGCGAGAGTGCCGCGCACGCTGGCCGGCTGTATGTTGATCTCAATGCCGCCGCGATGCGCGTGCTCGCGCCCGGTGGCCATCTGATGACCTTCAGTTGTTCGGTGCATTTTCGCGGCGAGGATTTCGTCCGCGCGGTGCGAATCGCGGAGAGCCGCGCAAACCGCCGCCTCAGGATGATTGCGCGGCTCGGTGCTGGCGCCGACCATCCGGTGCTGCTCGGCCATGTCGAAGGCGAGTACCTGACCGGGCTATGGTTGAGCGATCTCGAATGACATCGTAAAGGAGCGTCGCTGTGGCGAGCGAAATCAAGAGCACGATTCCTGACCAGTTGAAGAGCCTCGACGGCTTTCGCGTCGAGGTTGACCCGGCGCGCGAGCGCGCCGACATCATTCTCGATCGGCCGCCGTTCAACGTGATCACGATGCCCGAGCGTGAGCAGCTTGCGGCGGTTTTCGCCGAGCTCGATCGTGACCCGCGTGTCCGCGCGATCGTCGTCCGCGCGAGCGGCGCGAATTTTTCGAGCGGCGGCGACATCCCGGGCTTCATGACGCGGAGCCCTGAACATCTATCGGAACTCGCGCGCAACGTCGCCGCGCCCGAACGATGTCATCAGCCGGTCATCGCGGCGATTCGCGGCTACTGCTTCGGCGTCGCGTTCGAGCTGGCGTTGGCGTGCGATTTTCGGATCGTCACCGAGTCGGCAGAACTCGGCACACCCGAGCAGCGCATCGGGATGATAACCGGTTCGGGCGGTTCAGTGCGCCTGCTCAAGATGGTCGGCATTGGGCGCGCGAAGGACATCGTGATGCGCGCGCGGCGGATTGCGGGGCGCCAGGCGTACGAGTGGGGCATCGCGACCGCCGCCGTGCCGGACGGCGAGCTCGAATCGGCGACCGACAAGCTCGTCGATGAGCTGCGCCAGTTCTCGCCGCTGGCCCAGCGGACCATCAAGCAGGTGCTGAACGGCGCGCAGGATGCTCCGCTGCATGTCGGGATCGAACTGGAGGGCCAAGCCTACGGACGGCTGCGCTCGTCGGCGGATTTCGCTGAAGGCGTCGCCTCGTTCGTCGACAAGCGCAAGCCGAACTTCAGGGGCGAGTGATGCTTTGCATCGCCATGGCAAATTGACCTTACAGGCTTCGCATGGCGTTCGCAGCGGCGGCTGGTGTTGCTGCGAGCTGATCGCTACGCCGCGGCGGTCGCGGCTTCAAGCTCGTACGCGCCGGGACTCAAGCCGTCCTTCGGCCGCAGCACGATTTTGACGGACAGGCGCTGCTCGAGCGTCTCGAGGTCGCGCGCGCCGAAATCATAAAGATAGTGCGCGATGTCGGGATTCACCCGCACCAGCAGCATCTCATCATGCCCGCGGCGCGCCGCCTCACGATAGAGCGCGCGCAACACCTCGGCGGCGAGCGTCGGCGTCGATTTGACCACTCCGCGTCCCTGGCAATGCGCGCACGACGTGGTCAGCAGTTCTTCGAGGCTCTCGCGCGTGCGCTTGCGGGTCATCTGGACAAGTCCGAGCTCGGAGATCTTGAGCGCCGAAGTGCGGGCCTTGTCGCGCTTGAGCAACTGGCCGAGCGCATCGCTCACGCGCTTGCGATCGGCCTCGCGCGCCATGTCGATGAAATCCACGATGATGATCCCGCCGATATTGCGCAGGCGAAGCTGACGCACCACCTCGTCGACCGCTTCGAGATTGGTCTTGAGCACGGTCTCGTGCTGGCTCTTCTTGCCGACGAAGCGCCCGGTGTTGACGTCGATTGCGGTCAACGCCTCCGCTTGATCGAAAATCAGGTAGCCGCCCGACTTGAGCCAAACCTTGCGATCGAGCGCGCGCTCGATCTGCTCCTCGAGGTTGAAGTGATCGAAAATCGGCTCGGTCTCCTCGTAGCGCGCGAGCCGCGAACGCAGCCGCGGCATGTAGTTCTGCACGAACCCAACGATCCGATCGAAGGTCGCCGGGTCGTCGCACCATAGCTTGTCGACGTCGCTCGAAAACAGATCGCGCACCGCGCGCTGCGCGAGATCGAGATCGCTGTAGAGCACCGTGGCCGGCCCGCTGGTCTCGGCTTTTTTCAGAATCGAGGACCAGAGCTTGGTCAGAAACGCGATGTCGCGCTGGATCTCGCGCTTGCTGACGCCCTCGCACGCCGTGCGCACGATGAACCCGCCCTGCGACGGTCGCAGCTCATTCACCGCGGTGCGAAGCCGGTTGCGCTCCTCTGCGCTCTCGATCCGCCGCGAGATGCCGAGGTGCGGATTGGTCGGCGTATAGACCAAGTGCCGGCCGGGAATCGAAATTGAAGAGGTGAGCCGCGCGCCCTTGGTGCCCATCGGCTCTTTCGCGATCTGAACGATGATCTCCTGGTTGCGCCGGAGCTGCTGCTCGATCGGAAGATTGACGCGCTTGGCGCTGCTCCGATGGCCTCCCCGTCTTCGCCGTCCCCGTGGCGCGGTGCCATTGCTTTCGGTGGTCGGGTCGACCCCGGGTTCGATCTCATCGGGAGCGGTTTCGCCGCCTTCCGATGAATGCTCCTCAGTTACCGGTTCAAGCTCGACATCCTCGCCCGCAACCTCAGCCATCGTGCCGAACGCGTCCGCACCGTTGTGGAAATCGGAGACGTGCAGGAAGCCGGCCTTTTCAAGTCCTATATCGACGAACGCCGCCTGCATCCCGGGCAACACCCGCGTTACCTTGCCCTTATAGATGTTGCCGACCAGCCCGGCACGGGTGTTGCGCTCCAAGTAAAACTCCGTCAATTGGCCGTCTTCGACCAGCGCTACACGCACTTCGAGCGCGGCGGCATTGATTATGATTTCACGTTTCACGGAACTGCGATCAAGTCTGATTCTGGAAGGCTACGCCCCGAACAAACGGGCAATGCCCGGTAGGAATGCCAATGGCAAGACGAAGTCGGTTAGGGAACCTCGTTCAGGCACGCCGCGGCTCAGCGGATAACCGCAATGATATCGGCCGAGTGACGTCGTTCCCCTCAACTCCTCTGCATCTTAAGGCGATCATACGGAGCCCTGTCGGCGGGCGCAAGGTGACCACAGATTGGGCTAATGAGAAGATTACGCGCGTTTTCGCCAACCGCCTTGACTTGCCCACTTCCTGCAAGCTACTGATTTTCGAGTGTCAATTGCGGCTGAAAGCGCTATAGCAGCGCCTGGGAGCGCGCTATTGAACAGCCGGGTTCTGGTCCTGAACCGCTCATACTTGCCGGTTCACATCACCTCGGTCAAGCGCGCTTTCGCCCTGCTTTATCAGGGGGTCGCACGGGCCGTCGACGAACAATATCGTACCTTCGATTTCGAGAGCTGGCGCCAGCTTTCCATAGAGATCCATCACGAGCGGATCGGGATCGTCGACGGGTTCATCCGCGTACCGCGTGTGCTGCTGTTGCAGGCATACGAACGCGTGCCGCGCCGCCACGTCCGTTTTTCACGGTTCAACATCTTCGCCCGTGACAATAACACCTGCCAATATTGCGGGCAGCGGCTGCCGCGGATGGAGCTGAACCTCGATCATGTGATCCCTCGCTCGCGCGGCGGTCTCTCGACCTGGGAAAACGTCGTCTGCTCGTGCCATGTCTGTAATCGGCGCAAGGGTGGACGTACCCCGGAAGAGGCGCGTATGGTGCTCATCCGTAAGCCGCGCCGTCCCGAGTGGACGCCCTTCTCGGCCGATATGTTCAGCCTCAAGCGCTACCAGGAGTGGATGCCGTTCCTAAGCGCCGTCGACAGCGCCTACTGGAACACTGAGCTTCAGGCCGAATAGGCCGTTTCTGGTCCGGCGCTCCGGACCACAATTAGTAGGGCCTGACGCGATGATTAACCACAGCATCATGGCCGAGCGCTTGACCGCCTCCCCTGATTATCGGATACCTTTAGAGCGTCAAGTTGCCGATGGTGGCGGGGAGACGCGCTACCGGATGGATCGTGAGGGGCGGAGGTGAGGGCGGTGTATGCGTCTTAAGAGTCTGGAACTGGTCGGTTTCAAATCCTTCCTCGATCCCACCCTGATTAGCTTCTCGCCCGGCATCACCGCGGTCGTCGGACCCAACGGATGCGGCAAGTCCAACGTGATGGACGCCATCCGCTGGGTGCTCGGTGAGCAGGCCCCAACCAGACTTCGCGGCAAGAGCGTCGAGGATCTGATCTACGCTGGCAACGAGCATAATCCGGCCGCCAACATGGCCGAAGTATCTCTGACGCTCGAAGCGGAAGATGAGACTGCGCTACCCGAGCCCTATTCGAAGCTGAGCGAAATCTGCGTCACCCGCCGCGCCTATCGTTCGGGCGACTCCGAATATCTGATCAATAAAGTTCCGTGCCGGCTCAAGGACATCACGGAGTTCTTCATGGCCGCAGGCATCCACAGCCGCGGCTACGCGCTGATTGAGCAGGGACGTGTCGAAGAGATTATCCAGGCGAAGCCGGTCGAGATCCGGGGGCTGATCGAAGAGGCCGCCGGGCTCGCGCTATTCAAGGGACGCCGCGAGATGAGCGAGCGCAAGCTCGAACGGGTGCGCGAAAACCTGAGCCGCGTCAACGATGTGCTTGCGGAAATCGAACGGCAGCTTAACTACTCGCGCCGCCAGGCGAAGAAGGCCGAGACTTACCGCGTAATCCGCGCCGAGCTCACTGAGCTCGAACGCTTTGCGGCCGCGCGCCGAATTCTGCATGAGCAATCCGAGCTGGCGCGGTTTTCCAAGCGTGAGAGTGACCTGCGTGCCGCCGGCAATGCGGCGCGGCTTGAAGTCAGCGATCTCGAAGCTGAGGTTCGCGCGGCCTCCGATGCGCTCGCTGCCGAGCGCGAGCGGCTGAATGCCGCCGCGCGTGAGTTCGAGAATCTGCGTGCGAGCGATGCGGACCGGGCGCGGGCGCGAGAGTTCCTCGCGCGGCGCCTTGCGGCGGTGAACGAGGAAGAGCCGGCGCTGCGCGCGCGACTCGCGGAACTCGAGGTGAAGGCGACCGCGTCGCGGGCAAGCCGCGCGCTGTTTGGCGCGCGGCTTGCCCGCGAACTCCGTGCCGACGATGGCTCCGAGTCGGCGCTCGTCGAGCTGAAGAATCGCCACGAACAGGCGCGCCTCGAGTTGCGCGCCATCGAGCGCCAGGCCGAAGATCTCAAGGACGATCTCTCGGAACTGGTGCGCGAAGCGGCGGTGATTCGTGGCCGGCTCGCCGACTTGAGCGGCGAGCGGGCTGAGTTAGACGAGCGGCTGAAGAATCATCCGGTGGACGGTTCTTCAGCCGGCACTTTCGGTCTGGCCGACTCCGCCGCGCTCGGCGTTGCCCAGGAGAACCTGCGCAACGCCGAGCGCGCGCTTGCCGAGGCGCGCGCCCGGCTCGATGAAATCGAGCGGGCCCGCAGCGCCGCCGTCGATCACGAAGTCGAAGCGCGCACTGCGGCCGAACGCGCGAACGATCGGGTCACTGCCGCGCGCGCCGCGCTCCAGGCCGCCGAGCGGCGCGCAGCGCGCCGGGCACAGGATCCGACCGCGATGCGATTACGCGGCGTCCTCGAGTCGCTCAACGGCGATCGTCCCGCGATCGACCCGCCCGCGCTGCTCGACGTGATGCGCGTGCCGGCGCCGCTCAAGCCGGCAGTGCGCGCCGTGATGGGCGAGCAGCTCGATGCGGTGGTCGTCGATTCGCCGCATTTCGCCTCCAAGGCTATCGACATTCTCAAGGAGCAGCAGTCGGGACGCCTGAGCTTCGTGCCCGAAGCCACGATGGCCGCGCCGGGTGAACGGATCGACGCACCGGGTATCGCGGGGCGACTGGTCGAGATGCTCGATGTCGAGCCGCGCTTTGCTGCGACTGCTGAGGCGCTGCTTGGCCATGTAATGCTCGCGGAAAACGTGAACGCCGCGCTTGCAGCGTCGAATTTGAACGGTCACGGCACGGTATTCGTCACGCGCGACGGCGATCTGGTCCATCCCGGACGGATTATCAGCGGCGGGAGTCCCGCCGATTCAGCCAGTTTGGAGAACGATACGGAGGCGCCGCTTTCTCTCGAGGATGCGCGCGCGGCGCTGGGCGAGGCAGAGCGCGCGCACGCCGGCGCCGGGCGCGAGCTTGCCGATCGACGCGCCGAACGCGCCCGTCTCGAACACGAGCTCGGCGAAGCGCGCCGCGCCGTGGCCGCATCCGAGCATGCCTTCGATGAGGCGCGCAAACAGCTTGCCCGCATCGAAAACCAGCTCGCGCTTGCCGAAGCGCGCCGCTCCGATGCTATCCGTCGCCTGGGTGAAATCGCGGAGACCGTCACCGCGTCGAACCTGCGCCTGGAAGAGCTGGCGATCGCGGAGCAGAAAGCCCGCGCTGATTTGGGAGCGGTCCGCGAAACGCTCGCCTCTGTCAGGTCCGCTTCCGAAGCGATCGAGAATGAACTCGCAGAGACGACGGCGCGAGTCGAGGCACGCCGCGCGACTCTGAAGGCGATCGAGCAGGAGCTGCGGCATCTGCGCCGGCTCACCGACGAACTCGAAGGGCAGATGGCGTCCGACGAGGCGTCGCTTGCGCGTTTGGCGGCGGAACGAATCGAATTCGAGGGCGAGCTCGAGAAACTCGCCGTACAGGATGCGCAGAATCGTCAACGCGAAGCCGGGCTGGGCTCGGAAATCGCGCGGCTCAAGGAAACGGTCGAGCATCGCGAAGGGCTCGTCGGCCAGGCGCGCGCCCGGCTGGAAGAGGCGCGCGAGCAATTGACGCGAATCGAGAATGAAGCCGTCGAATGCGGGCTCCATAAGGAACGCGCGAGCGCGCTTGGCGAGGAACTCGAGCGAAGCTTTGCGGAGAAATTCCTCGCGCCTTTCGCAACGCTGGTCGGCGACCTCGAACCCGCACTTGCCTCGCGCGATGCCGACGAGGATGAACGCCGGATTGCCGAGCTGCGCGCCCGCGCCGAGCGCATCGGCGAAGTCAACCTCGCGGCCGAAGGAGAGGTGCGGGAGCTCGAGGAACGCGCCACGACTCTGGGTGCGGAAAAGGCCGATCTCGAAGCCGCAGTCGAGGACCTGACGCAGACTATCGCACGGCTAAATCGCGAGGCGCGCCGCCGCTTTGCGGAAACGTTCGAAGGCGCGGCGCGAAACTTCTCGGAGTTGTTCCCCAAGCTGATGCGCGGCGGGCAGGGGCATCTGGAACTAGACGGCAGCGGCGACCTGCTCGAAGCGGGCGTCAACATTTTGATCCAGCCGCCCGGCAAGAAGGTCCGCGAGCTGGCGTTGCTCTCGGGCGGCGAGAAGGCGCTCTCCGCGATGGCGCTGATGTTCTCGCTGTTCCTGCTCAATCCGAGTCCGTTCTGCGTGATGGACGAGGTCGACGCGCCGCTCGACGAGTTCAGCGTCGCCGCGTTCGCGACGATCGTCGAGGAGTTCAAGGAACGCTCGCAGTTCATCGTGATTACGCACAATCAACGCACGATGCAGCGCGCGGACCAGGTGCACGGCGTCACGATGGATCGCCCGGGCATTTCGAAGGTAATTTCGATGCGTATCCCACGCGCCGCGTAATCATTCGCGGCGCCGCGCGCTGCCCGGTGCATCAAGCGGATTATGCGCCGTATCCATTCGGTTCAAGAGCATTCGGCATCTGACGCCGGTGCGAGGAAACCGAAGTGACGAGACAACTTCGCGCGGCGCAGTGCTGATCGAAAATCGAGTCACGCAGCGCGTCGTTGTTCCCCATCGGGAATGCCCCTGTTATTCTCGGAAGCGCATTCGCGTTTTCGCCGGACTCACCGAAGAAGTCGAAAAGGGATTTTGACGTGCCGCCCTATGAAATAGCCGTGCTGGTGATGATGGCGGCGGGCGTGCAGTTCGGCCTGCTCGGCCTGGCGCTGCTGATAGAAACGAGCCATCGCAAAGGCCGGCCTTCGCCGGCCTTGCGGCCATCGCGTGGTCGGCGCGCCGAGCGTCATCTGGCGCCGGTTCCGTTGCGTCCGCGGCGGGAGGCGGAGCCGCCGGCGGCGGCTCCGCCTCCCGCCGCGCCCGAGACGCAGCCGCCGCGCCGCGAAGGCGCTGGTCCGCCGGAGCCGGCTCCGCCCGAGATGTTTCAGCCGTCGGCTGAAACATCTCGGGCGGAGGAACCGGCCGCCGCGATGCCGGAAATCACGCCTGAAGCCGAGCCTTCCCTTGCGGCCCCCGAGCCGGCGGCTGAAGCTGAGTTGCTCGAGCCGGAGGTGCAGCCGGCGGCTGCACCCGCGCCGGTCGCGCCGAAGCTTTCGCGGTTGGGGTTGGGACTTCGGAAGACGCACGAAGCGCTCATGGCCCGGTTGCGCGCGGTGCTCGGTGGTGGCGCTCAGGGCAAACAGCTCTACGAGGAACTGGAGGAGGCGTTGATCGGCGCCGACGTCGGCGTTGAGGCGAGCGCGCGAATCGTGCAGGCGGTGCGCGATGACTTGAAAAACGAGGCGCATCCCGAGACGGTGCGCGCCGCGCTCAAAGCTGAAATCGAACGCGTTTTGGAGTCAGTTGAACGGCCGGCGGCCGATTCCGGCGACGAGCCGCTCGTCGTGATGCTGGTGGGCGTCAACGGCGCCGGCAAAACCACCACGCTTGCGAAGCTCGCCGCACGTTTCAAGGCCGAGCGCGGCCCGGTGATCGTCGCCGCAGCCGATACTTTTCGCGCCGCTGCGATCGATCAGCTCGAAGTCTGGTGCAATCGGGTCGGCGCCGAAATCATCAAACAGAAGCAGGGCTCCGATCCGGCAGCGATCGCTTTCGATGCGGTTGCGGCGGCGCGCGCCCGCGGAATCAAGACGGTCCTGATCGATACCGCGGGCCGCTTGCAAACCAAGAGCAACCTGATGGAGGAGTTGAAGAAAATCGCTCGGGTCGCGGGACGAAATCTGCCCGGTGCGCCGCATGAAACGTGGCTCGTGCTGGACGCGACCACCGGTCAGAATGCGCTTAGTCAGGCGCAGGTTTTCAAGGAGGCCGTGCCGCTGACGGGGGTCATTCTCGCGAAGCTCGACAGCACAGCGAAGGGAGGGGTGGTAATCGCAATCGCGGATCGGATGAAGCTACCGGTTCGCTTCGTTGGAATCGGAGAAAGCGTCGAGGATTTGCGGCCCTTCGACGCCCATGAGTTCGTGGAAGCGCTGTTCGAAAGCGAAGATGCCGCCAATCAGAACGCCAGCGGCTCTTATGCAGCTTGACAGCGTTATTTATCGAAAATTAAAGTGACAGAGGAAGTTACACTGATGGCGATTGATGTTCTGAAGCAGCTCGATGAACGGATCCAGGCCTCGGTTACTCGTATCAACCAGTTGCGGCAGGAGAACGAGAAGCTCGCCAAGCAGCTCGACGAGAGCGAGCGTCGCTACGCGGAGGCTAACGCTCGGATAAAGCAGCTCGACGACGAGCGGCAAAAGAACGAAAGCGAGCGCAACGAGATTCGCAGCCGGATCGAGAAGATACTGACCCGCTTCGACGGGCTCGATCTTGGGTAGCCGGGGAGATGATGAAGGCCGTCAACGTCGAGATTATGGGGCTGAGCCTGACCGTCGCCAGCGAGAATGGCGACGAGTGGGTGAAAAATCTGGCTCAGACGGTCGATGAAAGGATCCGGCAGATTCAGGCCGGCGGACGGACGGTCAACTCGATCAATCTCGCGATTCTCGCCGCGCTCAACTTTGCTGACGAGCTCGAGCGGCTTCGCAAGGACCATCGGGAACTTATTGAACGGATTGAGGCATTGAACGGTAGATTGTCGCAGGCGATGAACGAGTAGGGGGTGCTTTGGCGCTTCATCGTCCATGGCAATCAGATTGCGGCGGGGTTAGTGGGGCTTACGGGCAGGCATAACACGGTGTGCGTGCATCTATACGGTTGAAGGATTCGGTTGACGGTCGTGTACAGCTTTAGACCCGGGACAAGCAGCATCGATAGAACGCCTCGGAGACCATCAGCTTCGCGTCGCAGGGCGCGGCCTCCATTCTGGCGCCCATCGACTGACTTTCCTATGTAGGGCCCTGCACCCGCCATGGGACGCCCGTGGCGGACGACAAGCAATCGCTCAGAAAAATCTTCGCGCAGAGCCGCGAGGCCTTGGACCGCTCGTTTGCGGACCGGCTTGGCGGCCGGATTCAGCGCCGGCTGGTCGATTCTGACGTGTATCGGCGGGCGCGCGGCGTCCTGCTCTACGCGGCCCATCGCGGCGAGGTTTCGACCGACGCGATCCTTTCTGACGCGCGCGCTACGGGGAAGGCGATCTACTATCCGCGCCTGACGTCGGATCGCACGCGAATCGAGATTGTAGCGGTCGACGATCGCGGCGCGCTCGTCGCAGGCGCCTACGGAATCTTCGAACCGCGCGGGGAAGCGATCGCGAACTTTCACGATGTCGATCGTCTGCTAATTTGCGTTCCCGGACTCGCCTTCAGCCTCGATGGTCATCGGCTGGGTCGCGGCGGAGGCCATTATGATCGCCTGCTCGCCGCGCTTGCGCCCCCGGCGGTCGCGATCGGACTCGCATATTCATTTCAACTGCTCGATGAGCTGCCGACGAAATCTCACGATCGGCGGCTCGATTTCATAGTCACCGAATCCGCCCTGCATCGGATCGGCGCCGACGCGCCCGGGCCGGCCGATATCGCGGCGGACAAAGGAGGTACCCCCAGGTGGTGTTAGTCATAGGTATGGCCCTGGGACTGGCGATCGGCGGCGCGGCGATTTTTCTTTTCATGCAAGCGCGAGAGCGCCAACAGGCGGCCGGTGTCGGCGCCGCCGCGGAGAAAGCCGCAGAGCTGATCAAGGATGCCCAGGCGAGATCGGAACTCTTAATCAAGGAAGCGGAGGTAAAAGCCAAGGATTTGATGATCGGAGCGCGGGCCGACGCAGAGCGCGAAAGCCGCGAACGCCGGCGCGAACTCACCGCGCTTGAAAGCAAGCTACAGTCTCGCGAAGAGGCTTTCGAGAAACGGGTCGAATCGTTCGAGCGCCGCGAAGCGGATCTGAATCGCCGCGATCAGTCCTTGAAAGCGCGCGAAAAGCTACTGGACGACAAGGAGGCCGAACGTCAGGCGCTGGTCGATGAAGCGCGCGCCAGGCTCGAAGCGGTTGCCGGTCTCACCCGCGAAGAGGCCAAACGCAGTCTGATCGATGAGATGGTGGCGCAGGCACGTCATGATGCCGCCAGGCATATCCGCGTGGTCGAGGAAGAGGCGCGCGAGGAGGCCGAGCGGCGTGCCAAGCGAATCATCTCAATCGCGATCGAGCGGCTCGCAGGCGAGTTCGTCACCGAGCGCACGGTTGCCGTGCTCGCCCTGCCGAGCGACGAGATGAAGGGACGCATCATCGGCCGCGAGGGCCGCAACATCCGCGCGATCGAAGCCGCCACCGGCGTCGATATCATCATTGATGATACGCCCGAAGCGGTCGTCATCTCGTGCCACAACCCGATTCGCCGCGAGATTGCGCGGGTCGCGATGGAGCAGCTCATTTCGGATGGCCGCATCCATCCGGGCCGCATCGAGGAGGTGGTGCGCAAGGCCGAACAGCGGGTCGAGGAATCGATTCGCGAGGCCGGCCAGCGCGCGATCCTCGAGGTCGGCGTCCACGGGGTTCATCCGGAGCTGGTCAAACTGCTCGGGATGCTCAAGTATCGATACAGCTACGCGCAGAATGTGCTGACCCATTCGATCGAGGCGGCGTTCATCTGCGGCGCGATGGCGGCGGAGCTGGGGCTCAACGAGAAGCAGGCGCGGCGCGCGGCGCTGCTGCATGATATCGGGAAGGCGCTGACCCACGAGATCGAGGGATCGCACGCGCTGATCGGTGGCGAGCTGGCGCGCAAGTACGGCGAGTCGGCCAAGATCGTCAACGCCATTGCGGCTCATCACGAGGAAGTCAAGGCCGAGACCATCCTGGCGCCGCTGGTCGATGCGGCCGATGCGCTGTCGGGCGCGCGGCCGGGCGCGCGGCGCGAGGTGCTGGAGAGTTACGTCAAGCGGCTAGAAGATCTCGAGGCGATCGCGAAGTCGTTCCGCGGGGTCGACAAATGCTTCGCGGTGCAGGCGGGGCGCGAGATGCGGGTCATCGTCGAGCCGAACCAGGTTTCGGACGATGACGCTGTGATGCTGGCGCGCGACGTGGCGAAGAAGATCGAGACGGATATGACCTATCCGGGCCAGATCAAGGTGACGGTGATTCGTGAGACCCGCGCGACGGAGGTCGCGCGCTAAGATAATGGGCGGGCGCGCGCCATCCGGCGCGTGCCCGCTGCTCGCAGCAGGCGCATGAAAGCGGCTGGGCGATGACGCGAAGGGGGAGTCCGTGCTGCGTCGTTTGAACAATCCCGATCGGGATCGAGAAGGGGCTGACGAGCCGAAACGGACGATGCGAAAAAAGGGCGACGATCTTAACCGGTTGGTGGAATCCGTCCGCGGATTCGCCGACTACCTCGACTATTTGCGCCAGAACATGATGCGCATGCAGCGCATCCAAGCCGACCTCCAGAAACGTGTCGCAAAGCTGGAAAAGAACCTGCGCCAGTAACGCGGTCCCAAGCGGAAGATTCGGCTGCCGGCTGACGTATGGCGATGAAGAAAAACGGGCCTTCACCGCCTGCGCGGTGAAGGCCCGTGACCGGCTTTCGATCGAGCGGACTACTCGGTCACCAGACCGGTGAACTTGAGCGATATCTCCGAAGTGCTCTTCGATAATGAACCTGTCCAGGTTCCCCATCCGGACGCCGGCGGAGTTGGCGCCTCAGTGTCTGAAATACCCCAGCCGCCGGTCAGGACGTCGCCGACGTTGTTACCGCCCGGATTCTTTTTGCTGATCCCGGCCACTTTCTTGCAGCCGATCCCGATGAGGTTAATCGTCTTCGTTTCGCTCTGAGAAGTGTCGACCAGGACCCCAGTAAGGACATCGCATCGGCCGTTTGGTCCCGACCCGACCGTGGGTTCGGTCACGGGATCGATATTCGGATCGAGGGTTACAAAAAGGGAGGTAACCGTCTGCTTGCCCTTGTCGAGGTTGCCGGACACCGTCGATGGGTTGATTTGAAAGCAACTGCAGCCGGTTCCGGCGCATTGGTCAACCCAGCTCGAAAAATTGCACGCGCCGTTGCTCGGATCCACATCGCTGTTCGACGCGGGCTGCGCCGTGCCTTTGATGTTGAGCGTCCGCGTGCTGGTGGATGGACCGCCAGCTGCAAGACCTATTCCAGAAGAAATCAGGAGTACCGAGAAAATCACACCTACGTACCTGCCCAATCTAAGCGCCTCCTTTTTTTGGCCGTCTTCGACGGCTTCTTAATGTCGCGTAAGCGTACTCAACCGGCGGGTACAAATTCAATAAGCCAGCCAGGGACCTGTACCACAACTTCGATTACATCATGATGACGGCCACTTTACCGGCTGCGATGGCGAGCGCTATGATTCGAATCGCGTAAGCAAGATGCCGACGAATCGCGAAGTCCTCGACACCACCATCGCGCTAGAGCGCGAGAGCATGGCGATTTATGCGCGGTTCGCGAGGATTTTTGCCGCCGACCAGAACCTGCACGAGTTCTGGTTTGGGATGGCTCGCGATGAGGCGCGTCATGTCGGCGCGCTCCATCTGGTCGCAACCGTGCTGGAGCTCGAAGACCAGCTCGATCGCCCCAGTCCGGTCGCGATGCGTGACGCGACGGTCCGCCGCGTGCGCGAGCTGATGGAAAGTTCCGGGCGCGACGACGACGCGCAGATTTCAATCGAGCGGGCGCTGAAAACCGCGCTCGAAGTCGAGGAGACCGAGCTTGAGGACCTGGTCAGCGATCTGCTGAAAGCGCTGCAGAAACGCGACGAATACGAAAGCTGCCTGCGGATGCTGGTGCACGATCTCGGCGAGCTGAGCTACATGATCGAGCAGCACTGCCAGGACCCGGCGATGCTCCAACGATGCGACGCGCTCGTGAATCGCCACGCCGAGAGCCTCTGCGCCAAGGCCGCTGCGCACTCCTGATCGCGCCGGTTTAACCGCGCCAACACACACCGCCCGTCTAATGGCAAATCTGCTTGAACTAATTTCCTAGAACGTGTTAAAGGCTTATCGTGCCGTCATTCCGAAGCGGCTTGAAGGCAATGGTGAGGTGAAGCGAATGCGGCTGCGAAAATATTGACGTTAACTATTGCGACGGATGTGGGAGTTCCCGAGTCCTTAAGGGAGAGGGAGCAATGGCCTCCTTAATCGATTGTCGCGGCGTACAGTTCCATTTAGGCGATCATGTCCGAGTAGGGCGCGAGCCAGACAACGACCTGGTTATTGCCGACGACGACACAGTTTCCGGACATCATGCGCTTATAATCCGAAAGGGCGACAAGTATTTTATCCGCGACTTGGAAAGCAAAAATGGGATTTTACTTAGAGGAGAAAGAGTGAACGGCGGCCTTACATTAGATGACGGCGATTCGATCCAAATAGGCAGACATACATACACCTTCCAGCAAGTTTCTTCAGACATTTTGAGGCGACCTGTTGTATCCCTTCCCGTTTTAAGCAACCAAACTGTTGGGGGCGTGTCTTCGCCTTGGTCGGTCTGGGTGATGGAACTCTGGAATCTGACCCCCGAACAGAAATTCAAGTACCTAACGGTACTGGCCTACGTCACGCGCTCGAAAAACACCTTCTCGGCTGAGGATGTGGCTCTTTTCTACCATAATTTCACCGCAATGAATCTTCTTCCTGATGAACGGCACGCATTCGTTCGGGACTTCTTAATCTCTGAACACAGCCTTACGCCACCGGAGCTTCCCCGGATAGACACTCAACTTGGGCGATTTGTGTTCCTAGCACAAGTTTTACGAGTGGCTATCGGGTGCGATGCTACTGCTGAAGCGTACGTGTCTGAACTTGCGATGGAATTTGGTTTTGAACCCAGTCTGACGGAAGCAATTGTGGCAAGAGTCAAAAATACCTCGTTTTTTGATTGGCTACAATGGATTCTTGATGGAGCCTGCATCTATTGTGCGTATGACGAAGGTGGATTCAAGGAAGCGGTCAAAGAATTAAAAGAGCGACAGGTGATCTCTGACATGCGCGATAAGCTCGGCGGTCCAGCCAAAATAACGCGGCAGCCCGTCGAAATAGCACGCATGCTGAAGCGACGTTGGGATAAGGCAGCAGATCGGATTCACGACGAAGTAGCCGGAAGGGTAACGGGTGACCCTGTCAGCTTCCAAAAGGCCTACGCGAGTAGACTCAAGAACGATTTAATTTGGCTACAGCATGGCCCAAGGTTTGAGAGGTCGTCTACTCGAAAGCGACGCGAAAGGCTGAAGGATGTAGTTGAATCGCTGAGTCTAATCTCCAAATGATGGTCTCACGGCGAGATGCCTTTTTATTGCGGGGTTAGTGGCTAAGAAGATGCACTCGCGAGGGAGGTCTTATGAATTGTTCTTGCGGAGCAATTGCATATCAGTGCCGACAGTGCGGGCACGTGTGGTGCAGCCGAACCAGTTGCCGAAAGGGTAACTCAAAGCCCCCCGGAACCGGTGCAATCAACAAGTGCCCGAGATGCTCAGGTTACGCGAAATGACTAGCACGGCCTATTGTGTTTGGTTGCTTCTGGCATAGGGATCCGATGACACGTCGCGTGCCGGAGGAACTATCAATAGCCTGAGCATCTCCCCTGTAATCTATTAATAGTAGCCTGAGTCGATATCTGACCGTCGCAGCTTGCGCATTGAATGAGAGCCATCGATCCCCCTCCAATAAACGACTCGGCCGCTGAATCGACCTACCAAGGGCTAATAAGTAGATGTTAGCATTGTGATTGTATTTTCAGCTTAAGCGGTGGATCGGATCGTTCTCCGTGTGTCTCGTATCAGCT